>Ga0184633_10000001_pt1 | contig 102115 bp, 102 predicted proteins | sample PLM31_170_b1_FD_133156 | JGI IMG/M metagenome (GOLD analysis project Ga0184633, IMG submission 133156) | Groundwater sediment microbial communities from an aquifer in East River, Colorado, USA - PLM3-1_170_b1 | ecosystem: Environmental > Terrestrial > Soil > Riparian zone | place: USA: East...
CAGTGGTCAGTGGTCAGTGGCCAGTCAGAGGCTTTCACTGGCCACCCACTCACCACCGACCGCCGGCTAGCCCCAGTGGAACTCCGCCAACGGGGCGAGCTGTGCGGGTGTGGCCTGATCGAGGCACCACACACCAACGCCAACGCAGGCCGGGAGATCCCTCGCCTTCTCGAAGAACAGTTGGAGTTGGCCTGGGCTCGCCCGCCAGCCGCGGTCAGGATAGGTCGGCCCGATGGGAGTCATGGGCAGCGGGCGCAGGCTTTGATACTCGGCGACAGACACCTCCAGCTGCGCTGCTCCTCCGTGGAGCCGGTTATCGCGGATCCAGTAGACCTGCGGCGACCAGTTCTCCATGTAGGGGGCAAACGCTTGAGTGGGGAAGTCCGGGGCCCGGGTTCTCGGGAAGCGGTAGGAACAGAGGCTGTGTTCGACGTGGGGGCCTGCCATCAGGCCGAGACTGTAGGCCTCGGCCCGGTCTGCCTTATTGAATCCCCTGCGATATTCCTTCTCGGCGTCGATCTGGTACTCGACCATCCCGTGCTTATCGAGAACCGGGAAGGTAGCGGCTCCTTCCTCTTGGGCGATTCTCTCTGAGGGAAAGAATACGCCGGCCCGATAGACGCCGCCATAGCTGTAACCCCAGCCCGCCACGGTGATCCCCGCACCGCGCAGCGCCGCGACCGTTGCCGGCAGAAGCGAAACGTTCTGCCGCGCCAGAGGGACGAATCTCGGGTTCTCCCACGTCTCGTTTCGGCCATCGATGATCTTGATGCTGACCCACGCCAGCCCCAGGTGTTTGGCCTGTTGCGCCTGAGCCTGCGGATCGCCGCCCTGCCAATTCCGCAGTTGCCAGACCATCGCGCCTTTGCCTTCAAGCATCCGGTGGCCTCAGTCTCAAGATAGATCGTTGGGGTCGTGAACCGACGGCGCAATCTTAAGCAGGTGGGCGATCGCGGCGCCCGTCCGGTCGCTGCCGGCGCTGCAGTGGACGAGCAACGGCTTGGGCAGGGCAGCGAAAAGACGCGCGACGTCTTCCAGTCGATCGGCCGGGATAGGCGGCGTCTGATGATCTTTCACCGGGACATGGCCGACGGCCATCCCAGCGCGCCGGTACGCCTGCAACAGCCCGCCCGGCAGATCTCGATAGAAATCGAGTTGATCCTTGTCGAGCAGGCACAGGATCGAGAGGATGCCGAGCGATTTGACCTCCGCGAGCCAGCCTTCGACCTCGCTCGCCGCCACCAGCCCACCGCCCTCCCCGCGATAGCCGGGTCGTGCCGAGCGAGCCAGCCGCCCAGGAATCACCCACTCGATCATCGCGAAATCCGGTAGGGGCACGGCATGCCGTGCCCCTACGTTCGCGGGGAGTTCCCCAAGTCCTCAAGTGCGGCCAGATCGCGCCGGGCATTGCGCGTGCGGATCCATAGACTGAGGACGTAGAGCGCCATCACCCCCAGGATGACGGCGTAACCAAGAATCATGTAGTTCAGTGTGTCGGCGGTCGCATCCTGAAAGTACATCGGCCTCTCCTTTCTTGTGCCGCGGGAAACCGGCTCAGCCGGCGATCCGCAGCTTGAGCTGCTCGATCTGCTGGTGCAACCCCTCCAGCCGCAGCCGGTGCCAAAGCAGGGTGGCATAGATGAAGGTGAACGTCAGCAGACTGAACATGAACGCCCGAAGCATGCGCGGGGTCATATCGAAGGTCCCCTGCGCCGAAGGATCATTGCTGCCGATGACCACCGGATGAATCGTCGGCAGAAGACGGATCGACAGGAAGGTCAACGGCACGCTGAGGAAGCCGACGATGGCGAAGACGGCGGCGAAGCGGGCGCGGCGATCGGGGTCTTCGATCCCCTGTCGCAGGAGCATGTAGGCGATGTAGACCAGTTCCATGACCGTCGCCGTCACTAGTCGAACATCCCAGGTCCACCAGGTGTTCCAGGTAGGCCGGGCCCAAATCGAGCCGCTGACGATGTTGATCAGGGTGAACACGACACCGATCTCGACCGACGAGACCGCCAGGCGATCCCAGCGCCGACCGCCGCGGGCAAGGTACACGATGCCGGCGATGGCCGTGACCAGAAAGGCCAGCGCGCCGACCCAGCCGGCGGAGACGTGAAAGTAGAACACCCGCTGAACCTCGCCCATGACGGCTTCTCGCGGCGCGTAAAGGAATACCAAGTAGAGGGCCGCCGCCAATAGGACGATCGTGACCCCGGTCAGAATCCGCAGGCCTCTTGGTGCTGGATCCATCCAACCCTCCTTGAATCTATGATCAGCTGCAGCCCCCATCCCCCTAGAGTTCTCCCCCTCCCCCGCATAGGACTGCGACCGCGTGAGTGTTGCATCGGGGAAGGGGGTAGGGATTGGGGGATTGAGTCCTCTGAGGGGCTCGGGATATCGCGGTCATTCTTCGACGACGTAGTCAAACACCCACCACGCCACCACCAGAAACACCACATCGTACACGATCAGGAGCCGGATCCAGATCGCCACCTCTTCCAGAGGCAAGCCCTGGAGAATCCCGGTGCTCGCCCGCACCGCCGGGATCAGCGCCGGCAGCACGACCGGGAACAGCAGAATCGGCAACAGCACATCGCGCATACGGGCCTGGACCGCCATCGCCGCCAGCAGCGTGCCGACGGCCACGTATCCGATCGAGCCGAGGACGATCACCCCCAACAGGCCTGGGACGAACAGATTCACATTGTAAAGGACGCTATAGACAGGCAGCACGACCGCCACCACGATCCCCAAGAAAGCCAGGTTGGCCAGCACCTTGCCGAAGTAGATGGCCACCCGGTCCACCGGCGCCAGGAGCAACCCGTCCAGGCACCCCCGATCCTTCTCCATCGCCATCGACCGGTTGAGCCCGATCGTTCCGGCGAAAGCGAAGGTCACCCACAGCACGCCGGCGGTGATCGTCGAACGGGTGCGAACATCGAGCTCGAGGGCGAAGTTGAAGATCAGGATCACCAGCAGCGCAAAGACCAGCATCCCCCCGATGAGCTCTCGGCTGCGCAGCTCGGCGGCCAGATCCTTCCAGACCACGGCCGCGACGGCGCGCCCGAAGGCTGTCGCGCTGCCCTGGCGACGGACGGCGGCCTCAGCCACGATGCCGCTCCGGCGGCATCGCCACCGCCCGATACAGCGATGGAAGGTCGCCCCATTCCGGCTGGGCACGCGAGATCGAGCGGGCGATCACCCCGTCCGAAAGGATGTCGATCCGGGAGGCGAGATCGGCGGCGCGCAGGAGATCGTGGGATGTCATCAGCACCGTGCGACCTTCCCCGGCGACCTGCTTCAGGACCCCATCGAGCATGGCCGAGGCTTCTTGATCGAGTCCGGTGTGGGGCTCGTCGAACAGCAGGATCTGCGGATCGTGCAACACGGCCCGCCCGATCGCCAAACGCTGTTGCATCCCGCGCGAATACTCGCGCACGCGGTCGCGGCGCCGGCGATCGAGCCCGACGATCGTCAGCACTTCGTCGATCCGCCGGTCAGCCTGCGGGACGCTGTACATCCGTGCGTAGAAGCGGAGATTCTCCTCCGCCGTCAGATCGCCGTAGAGGAGAGGCTGGTGAGAAACCACGCCCAGAATCCGGCGGACGGCGGCCGCGTCGCCGGGCAGCCGGTGGCCGGCCAGACGAACCTCACCCAGCGATGGTCGGGTGAGCGATGCCAGGATCCGCAGAAGGGTTGTCTTCCCGGCGCCGTTGGGGCCGAGCAGCGCTACAAACTCACCTGGCTCAAGCTGCAGGTCGAGGCCGCGCAAAACCGGCTTGAGGCCGAAGGTCTTGACCAGCCGGCGAACTTCAATCACGTTCCGCCGCTTCTTCGGCCCGGCGCAAGAGCTCGCCCCGGCGGGCGTAGTAGGCCTCAGCGTCAATCGCTCCGGCGGCGAACTCGTTGTCGAGCGAGGCGATCGCCCACAGGATAGCCTCGTCTCCAGGCGCGGCCGTTGAGGAGGAAGTCGCGCGGCGCTTCGGGCGGAACCAGATCAGCCCGGCCGTCACCAGCGCCAACGTCAGCGCGGCTGCGCCAAGGCCGATCGGCTCCGCCGCTGTGAGGCTAGAAGCACCCGAGCCGGCTCGGCCGCGGAGAGTAAAGGTCACATCACTACCCGCCGGCACGGCGCCGAGCTCGTAGGTGTGCAGCGATGCCCCCGCCACTTCGCGCGGGCCCATGTCTTGGATTCCGTCTCCCGAGACCGACGGACCGCCCTCCGGCACCATCGCCACCACGGCCTCGACCGGATACTCCGCCCGGCGGTCGAACTCCATCCGCCGATCGTAGGGCAGGTTGTAACTGAAGACCAGCTGGCTGGTGTTCTCCCCCGGCACAAGCTCTCGCCGGTCGCGGAATCCGCCATCCGTCAGCTCGAACCGATCCCCGATCGCGCCCCCATCCAGGCTGAGGCCGGAGGCGCCCTCCGGTAGGCTGACCTCCAGTGCGCCGCGATCCGCATCGTAAACCGTGCGATCCCCCAGATTCGAGAGCAGCCAAAGCTCGACGACCTGGGCCACGCCTTCGGCCGGGAAATCGAAAAGCACGTGCATCCGGCTAACCCGTACGGCCCCGGTGTCGGCCGTCGTCTCGTAGACACGCAACGGGAGCTCGAGGATATCGGACTCGATGGGCAGCTCGCCGATCTCGCTGGCATAAAGGACCCCGCCGTAATCCGTGGTGACGACGTAGACCCGCCCCGTGGCGCGTTCGAGCCCCTCGAAGGCAAACAAACCATCAGGCCCGACGGTCACGGACTGGGTGGAGATTTCGCTGTCCCCGTCAAAACCGTGAAGGGTGACCTCCAGGCCGCGCGGCACGGGAGAGCCGGTCGACCCGTTCTGTACGCTCCCGATCACCCGGCCGACGGCGCCGGAAGATGTCGGCGTTCCGACCGGGGCCCCCTCGGCGGGCGTGGGAGTTATCTCATCGGCAAGAGCTGCCGCTGGCGAAGGCGTCGTCGCCTCGGGCTTGGCCACAGCCGCGCCAGGCAAGCCGAGCGAACGGACGAAAGCCGCCACCTCCCACCGTTCCTCATCGGTCAGCGTGTCGGTGTAGGAGGGCATCTCACCAACCCCATTGGTGACCGCGCCATAGACGGCCAGTCGGGATCGGCTCGATTGGAACTCCGACGACGTCAGGTCCGGCAGCCGGCCGTCGCCCCGGCCAAGATCGCCGTGACAGCCGGCGCAGTTTTCCTGATAGACGATGCGGCCGGCATCGACCGACTGCTGCGGGAGCCCGAGCGACAGCGCGTAGCCGACCACGTCCCACCGCTCTCGATCGTTTAGGCTGGTGAAACCGGGCATGAAACGGTCGAACCGGCCCTCCGTAACGACGCGGAACCATTCCTCGGGGATGCCCTTCTGGGCGACTTCCGGATCGGTGAAGGCGACCGGAGGATTGGGCAGATCGCCGGCTTGTGGTCCGTCTCCGCCGCCCGTAGCGCCGTGGCATGGGGCGCACTTTTCAGTGAAGATCAGCTCGCCCGCAGAAAGGTCGGGCGGGCGAGAGGGAACGACGAGCGGGCCGGCCGTGGCCGGCAGGCCGATTCCCTGGGCTTGCGCCGTCGCCAGATCCGGCGGAGGAGTGATGTCGCCGGCCAGAGAGCAAGCACCAAGGACGAGGGCACCCGCTGCGAGGGTGACCAGGCGCCTCACCTGCCCGCTCCCGGCACGAGATGCCCGCAGCGCGAGCAGAATCGGTCGCCCAGCGCAAGCGGGCTGCCGCAGTTCCCACAGAACCCAGCGGCCTGCACGCGCAGCTGTGCCACGCGCGCCTCGATGTCGAGGGGCGAGGTCACCGAAACCTGGGAGGCGGCAGCCGCTGGGGCATCCTTCGAAAGCTCATCGATCTCGCGCAGCAGGGCCGCCCCGCGGCCCATGCGCGCCGCCCGCGCCGCCTGATAGTCTTCCGGCGTGACCTTGCCCATCACATAGTCCATGTCGAGTTCGTGCACCAGCGACAGCGTCTGGTCCTGCTCGGCGCGCAGCGCCGACAGGCGGCGCTCGCGCGCGTCCGGCTCACGGGCGGAAACTTCCCGCAGGGGTCGAACGATGTACGCCGTCGCAACGATGGCCAACCCGAGGATGACGAGCAGCGCCGCCGGCTCCACCTCAGCCCCCATCTCGGGCCGCCTCAATGGCGTCGACGATCGCCTGCAGCGACAGGTAGGGTCCGATCTGGACCGAGTCGATCGTGCCGTCGGGCCGGAAGACATAGGACTCGGGCACCCCGCGAATGCGGAAGGCCTGCGAAATGCTTGTTCTCAAGTCGGGACCGTTGGGATACGTGATACCGAAACGCGCCAGGTAGGCCCGGGCCTCGGTCTCGGTGTCGACATAGTCAACACCGAGGAACACGACGCCATCATCCTTGAACATCTCATAGGCCTGCTCGAGCTCGGCCGCCTCTTGCTCGCAGGGCTTGCACCAGGACGCCCAGAAGTTGACCAGGACGACCTTGCCCTGCAGGTCGGCCGAGGCGATCGTTGCTCCCTCGAAGGTAGTCAGGGTGAACGGCGGCATGCGCGACCCGACGCCGACCGGGCCCTGTTGTCGGCGGATCAGGCCGAAGCCCAGCAGGGCCAAGAGACCAAGCACCAGCACCCATACAGCAACGGCGACCCAGCGCGGTCGGCCGCTGCGGGGTTCCGCCATGCCGGAGGGAGCGGTTTCGGCGATCGTCGACGAGCCTGCCTTGTCCAACTTGAACCTCAGCTGCTCCCCTTATGAACCCGTGCCGTCAGGCTTCGGACCTGGAAAGACTTCCCCCTGCGTACATCGCGCCCGCGGAAGCGGGCGCCTGCCAACTCCTCAAGCATGGATTTCCGCCCCAGGCTTCGCGAGGGGGATCTTCGCGGGAATGCCGCTGGAAGTCTCGTCCGCCCAAAAAGGCGAGCCCTCTATCGACCAGCCTTCCGCGAGTAGAAGGCAAGGGGTGATGTCACCCCGAGTCCCGGCATCCCTGCGGAAGACCTACCCCTTCCGCCGCAGCTCCTCTTCCATCCTCTGGACGTAGGGATCCTGTTGCTGCGGCACATCCGTAGCCTGCGGCGGAGGCGCCGCAAGGCGCCAGCGGCGCATGGTTTGCCAGAGGAAGAACCCGGCCCCGAGGAAGACGAGCGGCGGAAGGATGTAAACCAGCCAGTTGAGTCCGTGCGCCGGAGGCGTGGCCAACACCCGATCACCATATTGGGCGACGAAGTAGGCCTTGATCTGGTCCTCCGTCCATCCGAGCGTCAACTTTTCCCGGATCGTGGCCCGCCATTGCTCGCAGGCCTGAGTCGGGCAGACGTCGAGCGGGACGTTCTCGCACACCGGGCAGTACAGTTGGTGGGCGATGGCGTTGACTTGGTCGTCGGAGGGGGTCGGCTCCTGGGCCGCGGCCGGTCTCGCCGACAGCACGATGCCCAGAACCATACCAATGATCAGAGCGAGCCAAGCGCCCAAGCGTCGAGTCCGGCGCCCCCGCGAATCACCCAGGAGATGATCATGGGGATTCCTCGGTCGCCCTTCTCGCATCGTCACGTGCACGCTCCGTCGCAGGGCTCCCTCGGAATGACATTGAGGACGGCCCGTCCTTCCACTGTCATTCCGCCCCTCCGGGGTCCCCTGCGGGATGCGAAGCGCGATGCTCCGCGAATGCCCGCCCGTGCACCGGCTCGGTGAAACGCGGTCGGGTGTTGAAGGGGGGCAGACACTTGCACGTGACGGTGGGAATCCACATAGCGATTCGGCCACGAGTCGCCGCCCTGGGTGTTTCCGCCGACCCCGCGTCTCCGTCCCCCTCCGTCGGAGGTCGCCGATCATGAGCTCGAGCGCTCAATGGTTTCTCGGGCATGAGGAGGGTATGGGGTGGAGGCGAGTCTGCAGAGGAGACACGCGAAAGGACTGCGGCTACGCCGCGGCCGGGGTGGGGGTCCGCGCCACCGCGCGCTCAGGCGCCACCTCCGGCTCCCGATCAGGCCAGGCGGCGACGAGAGTTCCCAGAATGAAGATCAAGCCGCCCATCCAGACGAAGTTCACCAGCGGGTTGTGATAAACCTTGAACGTTGCGCTCTGGCTTCCGATCGGCTCCCAAGAGACGAGGATCACGTAGAAGTCATCCTCGAGCGAGGAGCGGACGCCGGGGATAGTCATCGGTTGCTGCGAAACGTAGTAGTAATCGCGCCGTGGATTCAGTTCACCCAGGTAGCGCCCATCGCGGTAGACGGAGACCACGGCCCGCGTCACGTTGCGCCCATCGTTCGTATCCCACTGGTTGACCCCGTCGTAAACCATCACATAGCCGCCGAGGGTCAGCTGCTCGCCCTGGGCCAACGTCCCCTGGGTCTCGGTCTGGAACAGCTCAATCCCGATAATGCCAAAGGCCATCAGCACCACGCCCAAATGGATGATGTAGCCGCCGTAGCGCCTGCGGTTGCGAGCCGCCATCCGGCCCAGCGCGATGGGCAGCGATTCCCCGCGCGTATGATGCCGCGCCCGCGCCCCGCGCCAGAACTCGTACAACGTCACCAGCCCTGCCAGGGCCGCCACCCAGTAGCCGATCAGCGCCGAAACGTTGGTGACGCCGCGCGCCACCAGGACGATCGGCACCAACAACGAGAGCGCCGCAGGCTTCCACAGCGCGATGCCCAGCAGGCGGGCCGTGGTCCGACCGTAGGCGCTCAAGGGAGCGATGCCCATCAGCACCAACAGTCCGGCAAACAGCGGGGCCGTAGCGCGTTCGTAGAACGGCGGCCCGACGGTCACCTTCTGGCCGGTGAACAGCTCCGAGATCAGCGGGAAAAGCACTCCCCAGAAACATACAACCAGGATGCCGATGAAGAGCAGGTTGTTCAGGAGAAAGAACGATTCGCGCGAAAGGAAGGAGTTGAGCTGATTCTCGCTGCGCAGGTCGGCCCAGCGGTGCATCAAGAGGGATAGCGAGGTGACCGTCGTGATGCCGATGAAGGCGAAGAACAGCGGTCCGATGGCCGACTGGGCGAAGGCGTGCACCGACGACAACACCCCGGAGCGCGTCAGAAACGTCCCGAAGATCACCAGGGCGTAGGTCAGGATGATAAGCACCATGTTCCAACGCTTGAGCATCCCGCGCTTCTCTTGGACCATCACCGAATGCAGGAAGGCCGTCCCGGTGAGCCAGGGCATGAAGGCGGCAATCTCCACCGGGTCCCAGCCCCAGTAACCGCCCCAGCCGAGCACGTCGTAGGCCCAGCGCCCTCCCAGGATCAGGCCCAGCGAGAGAAAGAGCCACGCCACCAAAGCCCAGCGCCGGGTGACGCGGATCCAGCGGTCGTCGCTGCGACCGACGACCAGCGCGGCAATGGCAAAGGCAAAAGGGATCACAAAGGAAACGAAGCCGAGGTACAGCATCGGGGGATGGATGATCATCCCTGGATGTCGGAGCAACGGATTGAGGCCGCGCCCGTCGGCGGGGACCAGCGGAAGCGTCCCCGTCGGCTGGAACATCGCCGTCACTTGCGCTCCGTCGATGGTCTGCCACAGGCGCTGGAAGGGATTCTCGAAGAAAGCCACCAGTCCGACGAAGAACGCCAGGGTGAGCATCGCCACCACGATGACCCACGGGAGCAGCTCGCGGTCGCGGTCCCAGCGTCGCAAGGCGACGGCGGTGGCGAAGGCCGCCATCAGCCACGACCAGAAGACGAGCGATCCCGCCTGCCCTCCCCACAAGGCCGTCACCCGGAGGTAGGCCGGCATCGCTTGGCTTGTGACCGACGCCACGTATTCCACCTGGTACTCGCCGCGCACCAGCAGACCGATGATGCAGCCGGCGACCACCGTCAGCAGCGGCCAAGTCAGGACCATCGCGTGACGGGCGCTTTCGACGAACGCCGGCCGATGGCGCAGCGCCCCAAAGGCTGCGGCGCCAGCCCCGTAGAGCGCCGTCAGCAACGTCAGGAGCAGCGCGAAGTAGCCGATGATGGCCATGTAATCAGAGTCTCTTCCGGGGAGGGGGCCTTCCCCCTCCCCCCTTGGGGGGCCCCTGCGCTCCGCTCCGGGGTGCTTCGCGAAGGGCGGGGGTGAGGGGTGATTCCCTGTTAGCGGCAGTTGCGATTAGGTTGGGCACGTTGGCTCTGGCGGATCCACCCCTCACTCTTCCCTCTCCCCGGAGGGGAGAGGGAGGGTCTTGCTGCTGCTTCCCGTGTCACACCAAGATCCCGTCGGGCCGAGGGGCGCGAAGAGTTTGTCGCCCGGGAAGAGACTTCAGGCGGTTGAAAGGAGGGCATTGGAAGCGCGGGCGCGGGTCACCCTTCCACCTGCTGGGGAACGGCTTCCTCGTAGCGCGTCGGGCACTTGAGCAACAGCTCGTCGGCGTAGAAGACCCCGTCATCGCCCACGTGGCCGGTGACGATGGCTTGCGCCTCATCCCGCAGAAGGTCAGGCAGCGGGCCGACATACTCGACCTGCAACCGGGGAGCCGCGGGGTCGCTGACCGCCTGATGGAGCACGGCCGCCAGTCCACCGCCGCGCTCGATCTCGTCAAGATCCCCAGGGACATTGGCGATGGTGAAGTGCAAGGTGAGCGTCTCAGGATCGTAGGCGATGGTGTCACCGTCGACGGCGCCGGAGATCTTCAAGTTGCGCCCGCGCACGGCCTCACCCTTGGCCTGGAGCTCATCGATCGTCAGGTAGTACTGAGCCGCGGCCGATGTCGACGAGCCAATTAGATAGACGACGGCAGCGACGATCAGCAGCCCGCCGATCCAGAATTTCAGGCGCGGGCCCCCCAGTTTTCGCTCGGATGGTCCAGCCGATTCCGGCATCGTGATCCTCCGTCAACCTGCATCCGGCCTGTCTGGGGCCGGAAGAGTCCCCGCATTCTATCATCCGGCTTTTCCCTGGACGGCTTGGACAGATGTCACCGGCATGGGCCGCAATCGGCCATCTCCCTGACGCAACCCTGCGCGGGGGCATTGTCGCGTGTCGACCTGAAGCGCTGGTGAGAACCCGCCACGGATCCCATGAGAACCTTCGCCGTCCACCACGCCCGTCTGACGGACGCGGATTCGGCGATGTCAGACAATGCTTGTGATGATTGGCGCTTTCTATTCCGGGATCGGAAAGCGGCCGGCGGATCTCCCAGCAGTGCAGCGCGCGGAGGCGGGTGGGTCTCTCCGGATCTCCGCTTGTCTTACCGTCCCGGAATGAGGTTGGCCTGCCTGCTTTTGGCGCGGCGGGTCCACCGTCTCAGTTGTCGTCGAGCGATTGGATGAAATCGGCGGCCGCCTCGGCCGGGCCGACGTCGGCATCCCGGCTGCGCAGGAAGTGCAGGTGATCCATGATCCACAGGTAGAGGTCGGTGGCTGTGCGGCCCGGGAATTCCTCCAGTACCCCACTCTGTTCGACGACCTCGACCACCGGATGATAGAGGGTGTCGAACCAGTCGATCACGGCCTCCTCTTCCGAGGGGGCCCGGCCGTGGTCGATCCCCATGAAGTAGCCGTGGACGGCGATATGCTCGATCAGCCGGTCGTAGCCGCCGACAATCGTCGGCTTGATGACGGCCTCCGGCCTCAACCGATCGAGTTGGGTCCGCTCGAGGAACTCGACCCGCTCCCCCAGGCATTCCAGGTCATCCGCCTGGATCTCCGGGGTGACGGGGACGCGCGAGATGACTTCGCGCACCTCGCCGTCGATGTATTCCTGCCCGGCTTCGCGCGCCACCGAGACACGATGGTTACCGTCGACGACGAAGTAGACCTCACCGACCTTGAACAAATGCACCGGCGGCAGGCTGATTTCGTCGTAACGGGCACGGCTGATCTTGCGCCAGCGGTCGGAGGTGTGAGATTGCGTGGGGAGGAACAGCCGGTCGAAGTCGTGGTAGCGGTCGACGCTACCGACGATTCGGTCGAGCGGCACGGCCCGCACCCCGCGGAACACCGGTCCGCCCAGATGCAACTTCTCCCGCACTTCGTCGAACGCCAGCAAACGCGCCGGCTGGCGAGACAGCGCCGCCCGCAGGGCGTGGAGGAACGACCGCAGGCGAGCTCTACGAAAGTCGAATGCCGACCGATCGAATCCCTCCATCACCCCGCGGCCTTCCTTGGAGACTCTGTGGTCGGCCGCGGGGTCACGCCCCCTCCGGGAGGTCGACTAGCTGCGCCGGGTACACGTTCAGGATGCGGCAGCCGTCGAGCCAGGTGTCGCGCGGGCGTAGGTCGGCGTAGATGTGGAGATGTCCGTGGACCATCAGGCGCGGCCGGATGACCCGAACCAGGCGGCGAAAGGCCAGGAAGCCACGGTGAGTCAGGTCCGCCTCGTCGTGGATGCCGCGCGGCGGTGCATGGGTCACCAGGAGGTCGGTCCCGTGGCCGGTCCGCCAGCGGCGCAGGAGCAGCCGGGGCAGGATGGGGATCAGCCGGGCGTGCATTTCCGCCTCGGTGTACTGATGCCGTCCATCGTCCTTGTAACGTTGGCTACCCCCCAGGCCGACCACGGTCAACCCTCCCACCCGGGAGATCTTGCCGTCGATGTCGATTCCTCCGGGGACGAGGTAATCATCCGGGTCGTGGTTACCGGCAACGTATACGAGCGGGACGTTCAGCTGGCAAACGACGTATTCCAGGTAGGAGGCCGGCAGATCTCCGCAGGCCGCGATCAGGCGCGCCTTGGCGAACTTCTCCCGCACGGACGGGCTGTAGATGTAGGGGACGACGTCGTCGCTCAGGGCGAGGATTTTCATCGGGCGGAGGGGCTCCGTGGCCCTGCGGGCAAGCCCGTCAGAGGCCTGGGGGGGCCGGCCCGCGTCGCATTATACATACCGAGAGTCATATTGATGGGACTGGGCTTCTCCACGCAAGAAGGCTACCTTCTCGGAAGCCCATCTCGGGAGGGGCACGTCAGGCCCGGAGCAGGGATCCCGCCGCAGAGCTCTCGGGTCTTGGCGAGGAGAGGGACCGATTCGTTTGGGGCCGCGCATTGTATAATGCCCACATCCCCTGAGAAGAGGCGCTCCCATGGCCAGCGTGACCTTTGAGCATGTCACGAAGCGCTTCGGCGATGTCGTAGCCATCCTGGATCTTGATATCCAAATCGAAGACAAGGGCTTCCTCGTCCTGGTGGGCCCCTCCGGCTGCGGGAAGACGACGGCCCTGCGACTCCTGGCCGGCCTGGAGGAGCTCACCGAAGGGACGATCCGCATCGGGGAGCGGATAGTCAACGATCTGGCCCCCAAAGACCGCGACATTGCCATGGTCTTCCAATCGTATGCGCTCTATCCCCACATGAGCGTCTTCGAGAACATGGCTTTCGGCCTCAAACTCCGACGGATGCCGCAGGAGGAGATCAAGCGCCGTGTGGGGGAGGCGGCCGAGATCCTGGGGATCGGGCAGCTCCTCGATCGGAAACCGCGGCAGCTCTCGGGCGGGCAGCGCCAGCGCGTGGCCCTCGGCCGGGCCATCGTGCGCGAGCCGCAGGTCTTCTTGCTGGATGAGCCGCTCTCGAACCTGGACGCTAAGCTGCGGGTGCAGACCCGGGCCGAGATCAGCAAGCTGCACCAGCGCCTGGCCACCACGTTCATTTACGTCACGCACGATCAAACGGAAGCCATGACCATGGCCAGCCGGATTGCCGTCATGAAGGGTGGCCGCCTGCAACAGACCGACACCCCTCAGCGACTGTACGATTACCCGGTCAACGTCTTTGTCGCCGGCTTCATCGGATCGCCGGCGATGAACTTCATCAATGGAAAGCTAGAACGCGCCGACGGCAGCCTCCTTCTCGACACCGGCCTGTTCCAGGTCCCTGTGCCGGCCTCGCGCCGCGCCGCGTTCGACCGCCTGGCGGGCCGGCCCGTGATAATGGGGATACGCCCCGAGGACATTCACGACCCGGCCTTCACCCCGCCGCAGATCGCCTCGGCTTTGGTCGAGGCCGATGTCGACGTGACCGAGCTGATGGGAAACGAGGTCTTTATCTACCTGACCCTGGGCGCGGGCAGCTTCGTCGGGCGCGTCGACCCACGCACATCGTTTCGACCGGGAGGGCGTGTACAGGTGGCGCTCAACATGGAGCACATGCACCTGTTCGAGGTCGAAGGCGATCAACTCGCCGTTCGCTGACGCTGGGCAGGTCCCCCCGGCTGAGCCCCGTCCGATGGGCATCGGAGGCTCGCTGCGGTACCGTTCAACCGGGAATCGGATAACCGCCAAGGGCTGGAAAGGAGAAGCCCCAAGCCTATCAATTCCACTGTCCCGAAAGAGATAGCTGCAAGATAACCACATGGAGGATAGAGGAGAGATGAAAAAGCTAACTGCACAACTTGCGCTGCTGCTGGTACTCGCGTTTGCACTGGGCGCCTGCGCCACGGCGACACCCGAGCCAGCGGTAGAAGAGCCTACCGTCGAGCAACCTACAGCAGAAGCGCCGGCCGAGGAGAGCCTAGCGGGTTCGACGGTCACCGTCTTCACCCCGGCCGGCGAGGAGCAGGCCGCGGTCTTCGAGCAGAACTTCGTGGACTTCGAGGCCGAAACCGGCATCGACGTGGTTGTTGAGATCACCCCTGATTTTGAGTCGATTGCCCGGGTCCGATCGGAAGCGGGTGACCCCTACGACATCCTGAACTTCCCGCAGCCCGGCCTGATGGCCGACTTCGCCCGGGACGGTTTCCTGGTAGACCTGACGAGCTTCATCGACCCGAGCGCCATGCAGGCGCAGTATGCCCAGTCCTGGATCGACATGCTGACGGTCGACGGTGGCGTCTACGGTGTGTGGCACGGCGTCGACGTCAAGAGCCTGGTCTGGTATCCCAAGGCCGCATTCGAGGCCGCGGGCTACCAGGTTCCGCAGACCTGGGATGAGCTACTCGCCCTTTCTGACCAGATCGTGGCCGATGGGGGCACACCCTGGTGCATCGGCATCGAAAGCGGCGGCGCAACCGGCTGGCCGGCCACTGACTGGATCGAGGACATCATGCTGCGCACCGCTGGAGCGGAAACGTATGACCAGTGGGTGGCCGGTGAGTTGAAGTTCGACTCGCCGGAGGTGCGAAATGCCTTCGCGGCGATGGAGAAGATCTGGTTCAACCCGGAGTACGTGGTCGGTGGCACGACCGGCATCCAGACCACCTTCTTCGGCGATTCGCCGCTCGGCATGTTCGATGATCCGCCAACCTGCTACTTGCACCGGCAGGCCAGCTTCATCCCCAACTTCTTCCCCGAGGGGACGGTTGTGGGAGAAGACGTTGATTACTTCTACCTGCCGCCGGTCGACCCCGCCATGGGCAAGCCGGTGCTCGTCTCGGGCAACCTGGCCAGCCTGGCCAAGGACACGCCGGCCGGGCGGGCGGTGATCGAGTTCATGATGAGCGCAGCCTCGGTCGAGGCCGAAGTCAAGGCTGGGAATACGATCGGGCCGATGAACGGCGTCTCACTGGACTGGTACCCCACCGACACGCAGCGGGGTTTCGCGGAGATCTTGATGAACGCGGACACCTTCCGCTTTGACGGGTCGGACCTCATGCCGGGCGCCGTCGGCGCCGGCAGCTTCTGGACGGGAGTGACCAACTGGGTGGGCGGGGCGAGCCTGGATGAAGTGCTGGCCGCCATCGACGCTAGTTGGCCGGCGCAGTAGCTCGCCGTGGGGCGCGATACATGATTTGGCTCCACTAGCTTTGCGGGAGGCAGGGCGGCCTCCGTTCGGCCGCCCTGCCTCAGCTCCTTCACTGCCCGTGGAAGGGCTTCCCCAATGGCACGCGTCGCAACCGCCCAGACCCCACGCCCGCCGGCACTGACACGGCTGACCGCCGGGCCGCTGCGAGTCCTCGTCTCGCTGATCGTGCCCGTGATTACCTTCCTGGTCCTTCGCTGGGCCTTCATCTTCATGCGCGATACCGAGGCCAATCGAATCGCGGTGGCCGTCGTTGGCCTGATCCTCGGCGTCGGCGGGGTCTGGGTCCTGTATCTGGTGGCAGACAACCTGGTCTCGATCCTGCCCGGGAGCGTCCGGGAAACGGTTCGCCCCTTCGTCTTTGTCGGTCCGGCGCTGGTGATCCTGGCGGTGTATCTGATCTATCCCGCCGTCCGCACCATCTACCTGAGCTTCTTCGGCCCTCGCTCCGAGCAGTTCGTCGGGTTGGAGAACTACGCCTTCGCGTTGACCAGCCCCGACATGCTGCTTGCCCTGCGCAACAACTTCCTTTGGCTGGTCCTTGTGACCAGCTTCGTGGTGTCGCTCGGTCTTATCATCGCCGTGCTGGTGGACAGGATCGGCCGCTGGGAATCAGCCGCCAAGTCCCTCATCTTCCTACCGATGGCCATTTCGGCCGTCGGCGCCAGCATCATCTGGAAGTTCGTGTACAGTTTCCAGCCCATCCAGCGACCCCAGATCGGTTTGCTGAACGCCATCTATACCTCCCTGGGTGGAGAGCCACAAGGATGGTTGATTCTCAAGCCCTGGAACAACGGATTCTTGATCGTCATCATGATCTGGATCCTGACGGGCTTCGCTATGGTAGTGCTGTCGGCGGCGATCAAAGGGGTTCCTGCGGAACTGCTGGAAGCTGCCCGCATCGATGGGGCAAGCGAGGTCCGGATCTTCTTCAAGATCACCGTCCCCTATATCCGAGGAACGCTGATCACCATCACTACGACGGTCCTGATCATAGTCCTCAAAGTGTTTGACATCGTGTTCGTGATGACCGGCGGTCAATTCGAAACCGAAGTGATCGCCAACCGGATGTACCGCGAGATGTTCACCTTTGGCAATTTCGGGCACTCCAGCGCGCTGGCCGTTCTCTTGTTGGTCGCCGTCATCCCGGTCATGATCTACAACGTGCGCAGCCTCGAGCAGTCGAAGAGGTAAGTCATGCGACCTGGTTACCGAAGCCTCCAGAGCATTTCGCGCGATCGACTGCGCCGCATCCTCTCCGGCGCGCCGGTACGAATCGTCGTCCTGTTGATCGCGTTAGTCTGGACCCTCCCTTCCGCCGGCTTGTTGATCAGTTCGCTTCGGCCGCCCAGGGACATCCTGGCTTCGGGCTGGTGGACGGTTTTCACCCACCCGTTCGAAGCCTCCGTCTGGACCGTCGAGAACTACCTGCAGGTGTTGACCACGCAGGGGATGGGCAACGCATTCGTCAACAGTATCGTAGTCACCATCCCCTCGGTGGTCATCCCGATCACGATCGCCGCCTTCGCCGCCTATGCCTTCGCCTGGTTGGAATTCCCCGGCCGGAAGTTCTTCTTTGTCGTGGTCGTCGGCCTGATGGTGGTGCCGCTGCAGATGTCCCTGATACCGCTGCTTCGGCTGTATACCGGGCTGGATCTCAACGGGACCTTCCTTGGCTTGTGGCTGGCCCACACCGGTTTTGGGTTGCCGCTGGCGGTGTTCTTGCTGTTTGCGTATATCTCAACTCTGCCCGGCGAGATCATCGAATCGGCCCACGTCGACGGAGCCTCGCCGCTTACCACTTTCACCCGGCTCGTCCTCCCGCTCTCGGTTCCGGCCATTGCCGCCTTTGCCATCTTCCAGTTTCTCTGGGTTTGGAACGATCTGCTGGTCGCGCTGATCTTCCTGGGCACCAAAGAAGATGTTGCCGTGCTCACCGCCAGGCTGGCGGCGCTGGTAGGCCGGCGCGGCGAGCAGTGGCACCTGCTCACCGCCGGCGCTTTCGTGAGCATGGTCATCCCGCTGCTGGTCTTCTTCTTGTTGCAGCGCTACTTTGTGCGGGGCCTGACCGCCGGCTCGGTCAAGGGCTAAGCCCCCGCCTTCAGGGGTGCGCATGACACACACCCCGTGGTGGAAGCAGGCCGTCTTCTACGAGATCTACCCTCTCAGCTTTCAAGACACCACCGGCAACGGAATGGGGGACTTGCAGGGGATCATCGACCGGCTCGAGTACCTGCAGGAGCTCGGCGTGGATGCCTTGAGGATTAGTCCTTGTTTCCCCTCGCCGATGGCCGATTGGGGCTATGACGTCAGCGACTACACCGACATCCATACGGAGCTAGGCACGCTGGCAACCCTGGACCGATTGCTGGCCTCGGCGCATCAGCGAGGGATCCGCGTGCTCTTGGACTTCGTGCCCAACCACACCTCGGACCAACACCATTGGTTTCAGGAGTCTCGCCAAGGCCGTCAGAGTCCGAAGCGCGATTGGTATATCTGGAAAGACGCCGGGCCGGATGGCGGCTTGCCGAACAACTGGCTGGCGGTCAGCACCTGGCCCAGGCTGATCACTGACGGCTGACACCTGAGCGCGTCATTCGACTGACCACTGAACACTACGGTTGAATGATCCCCTTGCGGATGGCGTACTTGACCAGCTCGGAATGGAGGGGGAACGGGCCGACTGGGCGGCGAATCGTGAATCGCCAATCGCCGATCGCCGCCGATCTCAGGCCATCGGCGATTGGCGATTCACGACTGCCAATTGGCGAGGGGTGATCTTACGTCCGCAGCGCCGTCCCGCAGCGCCGACAGAAGCGATCGCTGGCGCTGGCCTGCGTGCCGCAATTGTGGCAGAAGACTGGCGAAGCGTCGATTTCATTCGGTCGGTCTTCCGGCCGCGCCACCGGCCGAGGTCGAGGTCGCGGCGGACGCTCGTCAACTCGTGTGCGGAGGTAGTAGATCACTCCGCCCCCGATCAGCGCCAACCCCGCGACCAGCACCAGCCACGGCAGCGCAGCTTGCACATCGACCGCCGCTCCCCGAGCCGGCGCGGGCGTGGCCAGCGGGCCGGCGGCCCCGGTGGTGTCCACCGACAGTCCGGCCGTTTCCTTGCTGTAGCTGAAACGAACCTCGGGGCGCGCTTCGTCCGCCTGTGGCCCCAGGTCGAGTCGATGATAGGTCAGCCCGGCGTTGTCGGTCGTCTGGTAGGTCGGCGACGGTGACACTTCCATCCCCTGGGCGCCCACCGGTTGCTGCACCTCGAACTGGAATGAGTCGGTCGAGAGACCGCCGGGCCAGGTGAAATCGAATTGGCGCAGGTCGCCGTCGATTCGGAGTGGCAGGTAGAACTCGAGCTGCACCTCGCTCCCCGCCGCCTGCACTTCCACCACATCCGCCTGCTCGCCATCGATGCGCTCGTTGACCGCATTCACCAGTTCGCCGGTCGAATCGCGATAGGCGGCCGCCGTCAGCTCCGGCGCGTCGGCCGGGATGGGTAACCGCACCTTCCCCAGTCCAGCTGAATCCGGCAGGAGCACGCGGTAGATGACGAGCACCTCGGCCCGGTCGTATTCGGGCCACAGAGCCACGGTCACGGCCTTGGCCTCGCTTGCAGCTTGCTGGAAGGGGGCCACCTCCATCCAAGTGGCGCCCCTGACCTCGATCGCCCGCCGATCGACACATGCGCCGGACCGTACGCAGCGGAGTGTTTGCGCCGAGGCGACCGTGGGCAAAGCCAGCAGAATGGCCGCAACCGCCATGGACCAGCGTGGGATCGTCAACCTTGGCTGGGAGATCATGTCCGGCGTTCCGCTTCCCAACCTCGGCTGCCATTGCGGGCCGCTGGGCGCGGCGGCCAGGTCGGGAGGTCGCCTGGAAATGAAGTCTACTTGCCTGGGACGCGACGGAGGTAGACGACGAGAACCACCGATGGCCGCGGTCGGATCGATGCCGGGGAACTCCTCCAGGCTGGCGCCGATGCGCACCTATTTCATTAGCTTCCCGCGAGCTCGAAGCTCGCAGGAAGCTTCATTATCACTTGAACGACAGCATATAGGCGATCAGGTCGGCGGCATCCTGCGGAGTCATCCGCCTGCCGAACGTGCCTGGCATGATGCTCGGCTGAAACCCGGCGACCACGTAGGCATTGGGATCGACGATCGACTCAAGCAAGTACTGCTCGGGCGTCTTCGCCGCACCAAAGTATCCCGGTTCGTCGATGCGCGCCGCCGCCCTCGTCGCGATTCCGGTCGTCGTCCCGTCGCCGGCCCAGGCCGAACCGGTGGCTGTTAGGACGTGGCAGGCGGCGCAGCCCAGCGAGCCCTCGGCGAGCGTCTTGCCACGCGCCTCGTCGCCCGCGGGTAGGGTTTGGGCGATGTCGGTGCCAACGGATTCCCCAGGCGGCACTTCGGGCGTGGCGGCAGCCTCGGCCAGGGCGCGGTCCTCCCAGTTCATGATGAAGGCCACCAGGCTGTCGACCGAGTCGTCGCGCAGCGGCCCGCCGAATTTCTCGCCCCACGTGGGCATCCGGTTGGGGTATTTGGTGCCGGCGCTGGGGATCGGGCGCCCGGCGGCGATCGACCCGCGCACGAAGTCTTCCACAGTGCCGGCATAACCGGCGGCCTGCAACCGCGTCCCGTCGAACAAGGAGGCGGTGTTGAGGGCCGGCGCCAGCGGCGTGCCTCTTCCCTGCGGCCCGTGGCAAGGACGGCATCGGCTTTCGAACTCCAGGGCGCCGGTTTCGACGGCGCGCGCATCATAGGCCGTCTCGGCGGTCTGCATCCGAGTGAGCTCGTTCAGCGACACGAAGAGTATGGCTCCGATCAGGCCGAGCATGGCGAGGGTTCCCAGGACGATGTTCCCCTTCATGCCTCAGCCTCCGCCGTATTCGCTGTCGCGGTGGAGGTAGACCGACTGGCTGAACTCGTAATGCGAACCGTCGGGGTTGGTCCACACCACGCGCAAGGTGACCTTCTTGAGATCGGTCTGCCAGTCCTCGACGATCATGATCGCTTCCGCATCCCTTTGGTCGGGGCCGATGGTCCGACCCAGTTCCTCGTCGAAGCGTTGCAGCAGTCCCTGCAGCGCCGGTGTCGGCGCGGCGGCCCACTGGCTGGCGAGGTAGGTGCCGAAGACAAGCTCATCCCAGGGGGCCTCACGCAACGGCCCAGGGTGCGTTTGGGGCGCCAGTGCCGCCACCGCTTCCTGATCGGGCGAGCTGGTCACCTTGTACCAGGGCGAGCCCATGAAAGACAACACCGCCAGCGTCGCCACCGACATCGCCGCCGCCGACAGGCCGATGCGGCGGGCCCCATAGCGCCGGCTGGGGCCGACTTCGAAGTAGGGCAGCAAGAGGATCAAGCCGATCAGACCCGAGGGAAGGATCACTCCCCACAGCACCTTGTCGCCGATCTTGAGCATTCCCTGCAGCCACAGGAAGTACCAGGGCGAGGTGATGTGCAGCGGGGTCAGTAACGGATCGGCATGGGCCTCGAGCGGCGGAGCGTTGTAGATGAAGGCGCTCAGCAGGATCATCAGTCCGGTCAGCCCGGTCACATAATAGAGCTCGCGCGTGACGATCTTGGGCATGAAGTAGACCCGGTTTTCCATCGGGATCCGCTTGGCGGTGTCTTCCCCGACGGCCTCCGATTCGGGTGGAAGGCTGTGACCGTGGATCACGACTTTGTAGTAGTGGACGCTCAGCGCGATCACTCCCACCGCCGGCAGCAGCACCACGTGCAACAGGTAGAAACGCAGCAAGCCGCCGGCCCCGAACTCGGGCGCCCCACGAACTATCAGATTGAGATTCGTCCCGACCACCTGCGGCGGGAACGCTTCGACCATCGAGGCGCCGATCGTCACCGCCCACAGGCTCAGCTGATCCCACGGCAGCAGGTAGCCGGAGAACGACAGGAACAGGGTGACCCCAAGCAGGACGACTCCCGTCAACCAGGTGAACTGGCGCGGCTTTTTATAGGAGCCGGTGACGAAGGTGCGCAGCATGTGGAGGGCCACGACCGCCACCATCGCTTCGGCGCCAAGCTTGTGCAGATCGCGCATCAAGTCGCCGTAGGGAACGTTGCTCAGGATGTTGCGCATGTTCTCGTAAGCGACGACCGGCGACGGGGTATAGAAGATCATCAGGTAGATGCCGGTGATGATCTCGAAGACGAAGAAATAGGTCGACAGCCAGCCGAGGCGGAAGGTCGGGTAGAAACCGTCCATCAGCTGGTTGTAGTAGGTCGGTTTGATGTGAAACCAGAAGCTTTCGGTGTGAGGTTTGAGGCGCGGGTTGGGACGCCCGATCGGGTCGTCGCGCAGCAACATACGAACGTCGGTCGAGTTCATCCCGGTGGTGATGCGGGTGACGACGTCTTCGTACTTGTTCTTGACGGCGGTCTTCAGACCTTTGGCTTTGACGTCGTCCAGGAAGGGGAGGTAGAGACGGAAGATGGCCATGCTGCCCCCGGCTAGATGCCGCCGCCCCGCTTGGTGTTGGGCGCGCCGACGATCTTGCGCCCGGTGTCGATCCGCAGGGTCACCACCTCCGATGAGATCGGCAGCGAGCTTCCCTCGGTAGACCCCATCTGAGGTTCGGTGCGGGCCACGACGTTCCCCGAAGCATCGACGGCTTCGATCACAAATGTGTCCAGGTTACGGCGGGCCGGGCCGTCGATCCGAGCGTCCGACTTCAGGTACTTCGAGGCGTGGCAGGGGCACTCGTAGCGGTCTTGCGTCTCGACCCACTTGTACAAGCAGCCCAGGTGGACGCACACCATGTAGAGCGCCTTCACCCCTTGAGTCAGTGGATAAACCGGCGGCTGCCGCGGGTCGTCGAGAGTCTCCGGCCCGATGTTGACCAGCCAGAAACGGCCCTCGGAATAGGGCTGCGGGCTGCTGTCCGGCGGCGGCAGCTGCTCGACCGGAATCGATACGACCCCGCCGAATTCCCCCTCCTTGAACCGCGGTAGGGCAAACCAGATCGTGGCGCCCGTCCCGCCGGCGATGGCCACCGCCATCGAGATTCCCCAGAGGTAGTAAAGGAACTCCCGGCGCGAAAGGGGCATCGGAGCACTGGCCCCAACCGGGATCGGGGCTGCCGCTTCGGTCATCGACGAATTCCTCCAGCGCGGCCCTGTGTCCCGTTCCGGAAGTTCGCTTCCAAATCGCCACAGGCTCTTGGCTGGGTGGGCCAGATGTGGGAGTCTCGAATGAAGGAATCCAAGGGGCGTGGCTCCAGGGGGTGAGTAAGCGCTATGGCCGCGGTCTCAAGTAAGCCAGACGCAGTAAGTCCGGTTATCCCCGGAACGGGACACCAAGTCGCGAATGCCCCCCGGGTCACCGAGCCTCAGGAGGCCGGGTATTCGTACCATATTCCGCAAGCGGAGTCAAACCGACCAGTAGTCAGTGGCGAGTGGTCGGTGGTCAGTTTGTCCGATTCGGTCAACTCGTCCCCTGCCCACCAAGACGACGTGACCCGGGCGACTCGCCTCTGACCACTGACCACTGACCACTGTCCACTCGTATAATTCGGCCCATGACCACTCCGCTCGCCCCGCCGCTGGTCGTGACCACGTCAGACCAGTTGCGGCAGGTCGTTGACACTCTCCGTGGAACCTCCCGGCTGGCGGTCGACACCGAATCCAACAGCCTGTACGCCTACCGCGAGCGTGTCTGCCTGATCCAACTCTCGACGGCCGACTCCGACATCCTGGTCGACCCTCTGGCCGTCGAGGATGTCAGCGGGCTGTCGCCCGTGCTGGCCGATCCGGCCGTCGAAAAAGTGTTCCACGCGGCAGAATACGACTTGATCTGCCTGCGCCGAGATTTTGACTTCCACGTTTCCCCGCTTTTCGACACCCGCGTCGCGGCTCGCACGCTCGGCCAACCCCGCACCGGACTCGGCGACCTGCTGCAAGACGCCTTTGGCGTGAGCATCGACAAGCGCCACCAGCGGGCCAACTGGGGCAAACGGCCGCTGCCGCCGGCGCTGCTCGACTACGCCCGCCTCGATACCCACTACCTCCTGCCCTTACGCGACCGCCTGGCGGGCGAGCTCGCCGTGGCCGGGCGCGCGGCCGAAGCACGCGAAGAATGCGATCGGATGACGACCGCGGTCGATATTTCCACGGAAAACGACCAACCACCCTTCTGGCGCATCACCCATGCCCGGAGGTTGACCGGTTCCCAAGCCGCGGTCCTGCGCGAGCTGTACGCCATGCGCGAAGACGATGCTCGCCGGCGGGATTGTCCTCCCTTCAAGGTGATGAGCGACGCGTCGCTGTTGGCGATCGCCCAGGCCTCGCCGCGCAGCCGGCGCTCCCTCGAGCGCGTCGAAGGCCTCCCGGCTAGCGCCAGGGCGCGCTACGGAGATACTTTGCTGACGGCTGTGCGCCGGGGCCTGGAAACGCCTCCGCCACCCCGGCCGACGGCGCGCGGCGCCGACGAAGCCACCCAGATCCGCTTCCAGCGTCTGCGCGAGTGGCGCCGTCAGGCGGCCGCCGCCCACGGCGTGGAGTCGGACGTCGTCCTGCCGAAGGAGATGGCGTGGGAGATCGCCCGCGCCAACCCTGCCGACCTGCAGGCGCTGCATCCGCTCATGGCCCCCCTCGAGACGCGCTTCGCCTCTCACGGCGCCGCCATCCTGGTCGCTCTACACAACGGCCTCTCCACCGCCGGCCGGCATCGATGAAGCTGTCTTTCCACGGCGCCGCCCAGACCGTCACCGGATCGCGCCATCTACTGTCGGTCAACGGCCAGCGCCTGCTGCTCGATTGCGGGCTGTTCCAGGGCCGCCGCAGCGAGACCTACGCTCGCAATCTCGAATTCGACTTCGACCCGGCCGGCGTCGACGCGGTCGTGCTCTCCCACGCCCACCTCGATCACTGCGGCAACCTGCCCAACCTGGTGCGGCGCGGCTTCGTCGGACCGATCCACACGACAGCCGCTACAGCCGACATCACCGAGCTGCTCTTGCGCGATGCGGCCCGTATCCAGGAATCAGACGCCGCTTACCTCAACAAGAGGGGCCCGAAGCCCGGCCAGCCCGCCGTCCTCCCGCTGTACACCGTGGCCGACGCCGCCCGGGTTGGGGAACGGTTTCGCGGGCAGGCCTACCTGCAACCGTTCGAGCCGGTGCCGGGGGCGCAGGTCACGCTGGTCGACGCCGGGCATATCCTCGGTTCGGCTGGTGTCGTGGTCGATCTGGAGGAAAAGGGCCGTCGCTTGCGCCTGATGTTCTCCGGCGACGTCGGCCGCCCGGGCATGCCGCTGCTGCGCGATCCACAGCTGCCCGAAGAGGTGGACGTCCTGCTGATGGAATGCACCTATGGCGACCGCAACCACAGCTCGCTCGATGAAGCGTACGCCGCCAGCCTGGACCTGTTTCGCCGGACCGCCGACCGCGACGGTAAAGTGATCATCCCGGCGTTCTCCGTCGGCCGCACGCAAGCGATCGTCTACGCCTTGCACCAGATGATCGACCGCGGCGAACTGCCGCGCCTGCCGGTCTTCGTCGACAGCCCGCTGGCGGCCGACGTCACCGACGTCTTCCGGGCGCACCCAGATGAGTTCGACGAGGAGACGCGCGCATTCTTGCGCCAGGATCCGCACGGTACGGCCTTCGGCTTCGACTTGCTGCGCTACACGCGCGACGTCGAAGACAGCAAAGCGATCAATGCCATGCCGGGACCGCTGATCGTCATCGCTGGATCGGGAATGGTCGAAAGCGGGCGGGTGCTCCACCACCTCAAGCACACCATCGAAGACCGGCGCAACGCGATCATGCTGACCTCATGGATGGCGCCCCATACGCTCGGCCGCCGCCTGCAGGACGGCGAAACATCGGTACGCATCTACGGGGAGACCTACGACGTGCGGGCCGAGGTCGTCGCCATCCACGGCCTGTCGGCCCACGCCGGCCAGGACTTCCTGCTTGAATACGCTGGCGCCGTGCGCGGGCGCGCCCGCCGGATCGCGCTGGTGCACGGCGAAGCCGGCCCGGCGGCCGCCCTGACAGAACGTCTCCGGCGGGACGGATTCGACGACGTCCGCTACCCCGCCATGGGCGACGAGATGGAACTGTAAGAGTCCCCAGCCCTCGCCGCGCCGCGCGAGGTCAAGATCCTCCAGCGCCCGGCGGTGAGCAGGTTCAATTGCGAACCCCGCTCGGCAGCATGCCACTTGGTGCGAGGGCAGGCGGCCTCGCGAAGCCGCGATAGAATCCGTCTGCCTCCCCGCGGCATACCGGCCACTGGAGACCCCTTACCATGACGCCAGAAGAAACCGCCGCCGTGGCCGCGGGCAGCCCGGCGATGGCACGCGCCAGCGCCGCGGCGGATCGATACGACCCCCAATCGCGCCTATGGCCTGTGTTCAAGGGCATCCTTTGGATGTACCGGACTGTGTGCGTCGGACGGGTGTTCGTCCAGGGTCGCCAGCACATCACGTCCGGGGCGCGCATCCTGGTGTCGAACCACGCGCGCGTCAGCGATTCGTTCTTGCTGCCGTTCGTTTTCGGTCGGCTGCACGGGATGGCGCAGGCGGAGAGTTTCACCCTCCCGTTCCTCGGCGTCCTTATGGCGCGCGCAGGCCAGGTTCCAGTGATCCCAGGTCGCGGCCGGGAGGCCCTGACACGGGCCGAGGACCTGTTGCGGCGTGGTGAGACGATCCTGATCTACCCTGAAGGGCGGCTGAGTCACGGCGGCGAGATGTTGCGCGGCAAGACCGGCGCCGTCCGCCTGTCGCTGCAGAGCGGCGCGCCGCTCGTGCCGGTGGCGGTCCACGCGGCGGAGAAGTACTCGCGGATGATGCGCGGCCGTTTCTACGGCCGCCGCACCGCCGGCGCTTGGCAGTTCGGCGGCCCAGCGTTTGTCGCCATCGGCGAGGCCTGGCGTCCCTTCGATCCCGCCGGCGCACGGCCCAGTCTGTCGGAGTTGCGCCGGACGACGGACGAAGTGATGGCGCGGGTGCGACGATTGCTCGAGGAAGCGCGCCGTATGGCGGGCTGATGCGCGTCGCCCTGATCTGCCAGTCCTATCCGCCGATGGTCAGCGGGATCTCGGTCGCGGTTCGACATCTGGCCGAGGGGTTAGCCGGGCATGGTCATGCGGTGCTGGTGCTGACGGCCAGCGACCGGGGCGAGGCCTACGCCGAGGAACGAGCCGGTGTGCACCTGGTGCGCCTGGCGTCGATCCCCACCCCGGCCCGGCGCGGTCAGCGCTGGTCGTGGTGGTCGCGCGATGAAGTCGAACGCCACCTCGATGAGTTCCGCCCTGACGTGATCCACTTGCACGATCCTTTTCTGGGGGGCATCGTCATGCCGTCCTTTGCGCGTGACCGGGGCCTCCCGCTCATTGTCACCGCCCATGCGCTGCCGATGTACGCTGCGTCGCAGGCCCCGGACCTGCCCGGCCTGCGGGCAGTGGTGGAAGCTGCGCTGTGGGCCTTCGCCTCCGACTTGATCTCCCATTCCCAGGCGGTCGTCGCGCCCAGCCACTTCACCGCCCAACACGTCGACGCGCACGGCGGGCCGGGCGCCGTCGTCATCAGCAACGGGGTCGACCTCCGTCTCTTTCGCCCCGGGCCGGCTTCGCCCGAGGAGCGCCAGCGCCTCGCCGACCGGTTCAAGCTGGATCCGTCGCGCCCGATCATCCTCCACGTCGGCCGGGTGGACCGCGAGAAGAATGTCGACGACGTGGTGCGCGCGGCGGCCGTCGCCATGGCCTCGGTCGAGGCGCAGCTGGTCGTGATCGGCGACGGCAATCGTCGCAAGGACGTCGAGGGGCTGGCGCGAGAACTGGGCATCGCCCGAAATAGTCGCTTCATCGGTTTCGTCGACCAGGATGGGGACCTGCCCGATCTGTACCGGGCCGGCACGGTCTTCGCCATCGCTTCCGAGCTCGAGTCGGAAGGGTTGGTCGTGCTGGAGGCGGCTGCCTCCGGCCTGCCGATCGTCGCAGTCCGGGCCACATCGATGCCCGAGCTCGTCGAGCAGAACGGCTGCGGCTACCTCGTTCCGCCCGGCGACATCCACGCCATGGCCGATCGCCTGGTCGCTGTCCTGCGCGACCCGGCGGCCCGCGAGGTTTTCGGGCGGGCCGGCATCGAGATGGCCCACCGGCACTCTCTGGAGCGGACGGTGGAGCTGCACGAGGATCTCTACCGTTCACTCCTTCAGTGAGACCGAAGGCAAGTAGAGCCGGCCCAGTTCAAGCCAGCGGTCTCCCCGATAAATCAGCTCCAGATTGTCCTGTTTCAGACCGCATCTGCACCCTCGCCGCCCCGCGAACCGGCGGAGCCTTGGCCCGCTTCGCAGGGTTGGCGGTTCTTGGCGGGTCCGAGTGTTGCTTTGGCACCGCTGACGAAGGACGATGACGCCGAGCCCGGGATCCAGGGAGGACCAAAATGAACTGGCGGCTGAAATCATTCCTGCATGTTCGTCGACCGATGTCCGCGAGGATTCGCCTGCGCGCCTGGCTGATCCCCGCTTCCCTTCTCGCCACCCTTGCGTGCGGCGGCCTGCCCGCCGCTCCCTCACCGACTCCCGAGCCGTCGCCGACGAGCACGCCTTTGCCGACAGCCACGCCCCACCCGACGGCTACGCCACGGCCTCGGGCAACCTTCACGCCCCAGTCACCTCCCTGCCTCAACCCGAGCCAGGTGTCGCTGAAAGACGTAGGCAAGACGGTGGTCGTTTGCGGCCTCGTCGTCGAAGAAGGTGAGCTGCCCTGCCCTAGCTGTGCCTACGGCGCCTACAGCTATATGGTGCTCAAGGGCGGCTTCAACATCATCTCCTACCACTGGAACTTCGTCTCCTACGACAATATCTGCCTGATGGCCTCCGACAAAGTCGAACAGCTGGGAACGAAGCCGATCTTCGTCTATGGCGCCAGCGAAGGCTACGCCGGAAGCGAGTGCACGCGCGAGTCGGACGGAAGCCTCACCTGCGCCCAGGGCGACTACTTCCTGCCCTATGACGGCTGCGGATGAGGCATGCCGCCGCCACATTGACCTGTTCCTCTTGACATCGCCTCCTGCCGGCTCCATCATTCCCCTGTCAGGGGCGGGGGAATGCCTAACCTCCTGCGGAGTCCACAACTCGCTGGGTGGGTCCGGTCGGGGCTTCGATGCTCCGCCTGACCGCCCTCAGGCTCGTTCCGGACCGGGCGGTGGCTCGCGGCCGCGCCAGGCCACGGAGCATCTTCCGGGCCATGGTGCTGGCCTGCCTTCCGGCGTTTCTCGGCGCCGCTGACTTCGCCGCTCCGCTGGAAACGTCGGGGACCCTCATCCTCACCAGTGACACCACCCTGACCGAGGACCACCAAGGCGACATCATCATCGACGCCGATGGGGTCACACTCGATTGCGCCGGCCATCGCATCTTGGGTTCGGGCCACCAGGCCGGCATCTCCGTCGACAGCCGAATCGAGATCAGGATCCGCAACTGCCAGGCCTCGGGATTCCTGGACGGTTTCTTTATCGCTCGTTCGTCCCAGGTGTGGCTTGAGGGAAACCAGGCCAGCGAGAACGATGCGGGGTTTCATGTCGCCCTGAGCGATCACGTCCGGGCGAGCGACAACACGGCCACCGCCAATCTGCAGAATGGATTCGTGCTGGAGGATTCGACCGACAGCGTGTTCTCCGAAAACAGGTCGATGAGCAACGGCCATAGGGGCTTCGTCCTCTCAGATTCGGCTGGGAATTCCCTCTCCGACAATGTCGCCGAAGACAACATGGGATTGGGCTTCCATGTCGCCATGTCCGACGACAACTCGCTACTGGGGAATGTCTCCCGCCGCAATGACAGTGGTTTCGGTGTCGACGACTCGTCGGGGAACGTTCTGGAAGGCAACCACGCTTCGGACAACCGCAGCAACGGTTTCCTCCTGACCAGGGTGCGGCTCAGCCGGCTCATCGGAAACACGGCGATGGGCAACGCCGGCGACGGCTTCCGCGTTGAACAATCCGTCGATGTCGAGTTCTACGACAACGTGGCTGAGGCAAATGGCCAGTACGAGGTCGGAGTTGAGGAATCGTCCAACGTCAACTTCAGCGAGACGGCCTCCGCCAGCGATACGGGCGGTCCCGGCAGCCTCCGCCTCTACACCATTGAGCTCGTCAGCTTCCTGGGCCTGGCCAGCACGATCTGGCTGGGGCTCTACTTGGTGGGGCAGCCTAGGCGGACGCGGGTTACCTTGCTGACCGCCCTGACGCTTTGGTCCGTCGGCGGAATCTTCCTCGACGACTTCCTGGGCTTCAACCAGCCGGCGGTCGGCTTCCTTCAGCAGATCCAGGATCTATTCGGGTTCTGGCCGGGTGCCAACGAAATCATCGCCCGCCTGCTCAGTCTGGGATGGGTCAGCAAGTTCGCCATCATCTTCTGGTTTCACGCCACCACTCTGATGCGGCCGGGTGGGATGACCCGCCGTCGCAAGGCCCTGCTCGTCGTCGGTTACGGACTGGCCTGCGGCGCCGTCGTGATCCAGGTCGGGTGGCCGGAGGGGCTGACCTCACCTGGATTGCTGTATCGTGGCTTCGCCGCAAGTTTGATCCTATTCACGGTCCTAGGTCTGGGGAACCTGATCGAGTCCGTCCGCCGTGCGCGCAGTGATATCGAACGGCGTCAGTTCGTTCTGCTGGTGGCCGCGACGCTCATTGCCGGCCTCTCCGGCCTTGTGTCCACCCTGGGCCAGTGGATTGGCCGGCCCTTCCCGCCCGCGACAGGCACCGCCTTGCTGTGGCTGGCCGTGATCCTGCTGGGCTACGGGGTGGCCAACTACAGCGCCATCGTCGAAGGCCGCACCATCCGGCGCCACTTCCTCTATAACCTGGTCGGCGTCGGCTTGATCACCCTGCTGTACTTCGTTATCTCCTATCTCTCTTCGGTGAGTTTCGGCGTCCGCACGGCGGTCTTCGCCTTCGTGATCTTGCTCGGCGTCATCACCCACTCCCTGGTGGGGAATGCGCGGGCTTTCCTCGACTTCTTCTTCTTCGACCCCGACACGCGCCGCGTGCGGCAGGTCTTCCAGAACCTGACCAACGAGGTGGGGTCCGCCGGCCGGCTTCCTGAGCGGCTTGGGCTGGCCCTGGACGCGCTGGGCAACCAAGTCCGGGCAAGTTTCGGCTTCGTGTTGCTGTTTTCCAGCGAGGGGGTCGAGGCGGTGGCCGTCTTCCGCTGGCCGCGATCGACGAACCTGGCGCTGCACGCCGACCGGCTGGCGGCCGACGACGTCCTTCCGCTCGAGCCCGGCGCCCTCCCCCCGCCGCTCGACGGGGCGGCTCTTCTCTCGCCGCTCTACTTCGACACCGAACAGGTCGGGGCGGTACTGCTCGGTCATCCGGTCAACGGGACTCGCTACGCGCCGGACGAGATCGACCTGATCGGCTATGCCACCGACCGTATGGTAAGGCTGATGTGGGCAGACCGGCAGAGGCAGAAGGTCTTCACCGAAGCGGCCAGGATCCCGGAAACGGTCAGCCCGGTGGCCTTGCCGGCCGAGGGGGCGCCGTCGCTCGAAGCCGTCGAAGGAGCGCTGCGACACATGCACGATTTCGTCCACCTCGGCTCGTGCCCGATCGCCCAGTTGCGCGCAGTGTCCGCTCGTCTGCCTGCCGGCTCGGGCACGCATGTCGATCGCGGGCGGATCGTGCACCGCGTGTTGGAGGAAGCCATCGAAAAACTCAAGCCCGAAGGCCAGAAACCGACGCTGACCTCCCCGCGCGAGTGGCATCACTACCTGATCGTGCACGAGGCCTACATCGCCGACCGCCCCAACCGCGACGTCATGGCCGAGCTGTACATCTCCGAGGGGACCTTCAACCGCCGCCGCCGCGAGGCGATCGAGGCCGTGACGATGATTCTGCAGGAGGGGGAGGAGGGCCACGCCGCCGGCGGCTGAGTTCGACAGACCTCTTCGGCTCCCCGACTCGCACTGTGCCTCAAGCCCCCAGCCCTCTCGAGGACCCACCCGCTCTACTTCTTGCAAGTCGGCCCGCCCTTTTGGCGACCGCCCGGGGGATTGGCGGTTTATGGAGGCCGGTTGCCTTCCAATGGCGGTTGCCAACAGGCATCCTCGGCAGAACTGGGGCCGCGGCATGGCGTTTCTCCCAGGCGACGCAACCCGGTGTCGCGGCCTCCAGGGATGGAGGCATGCCATGCGCACCGTCTTTTCGACCCTGGTCTTCGTTTCCTTCTCCGTTTCCGCATTTCTTCCACCTTCGCCAAGCCCCTCTGCCGACTTCATTGCGAATCCGCTCGCCGAGCCGGCGGAGACTTTCCGCCAGGACGGCCCGCACCAGCCGACGAGTCTCAAGGACTGTCAGCGAGGGGGATGGCGCAATTACCCTCACGCCGGCTTTCGCAACCAGGGAGACTGCACTCGGTTCGTCGCAACCGGGAAGTTCGTCTGCCGAGATGCGCTGGGGTGTCTGGACTACGTGCGGGGCGGACGCATCCGACTTGCGACAATTCTGGCTGTCAGCGGTGACGCGCAGGATGTCGGCTTGGATTCGCAGCGTGCCGTTGAGCTGGCCCTCGTTCGCCAAGGAGAGGTCCTTGGGCACGATCTCGAGCTTCGCCGAGAGGATGACGGGTGTAGCCCGGAGGGCGGCGAGGCGGCCGCCAATGCAGTCAGCTCCGATGCGACGATTGCCGCGGTCGTGGGCACGACCTGCTCCTCGGCCGCCCTCGTTGCCGCCCCGATCCTTTCGGGCGCCGGGCTCAGCCTGGTCTCCCCCTCCAACACGAGCCCGCTCCTGACCGACCCCGGCGGTCATGAAGAAGGCTACCTGCGCACCGCCTTCAACGACGCCACTAATTCCGTGGCCATGGCCCAGTTCCTCTTCGAGCAAGGGGCCCTCACTTCCGCCGTGATCGTCGGGGAAGGTCCCAGCCAGGCGGCTATAGGCCAATCCTTCATCGACCACCTCCAGGCCGTGGGCGGCTCGAGCCTGGCCTACATCGCCACCTCGACTGATGGCAGCGGCGTGGCCGCGGCCGTGGACGGCGCAATCGTCAACGGAGTGCCCGCCGTCCTGTACTTCCCGGTCTTAGCTCCTCTTGGGCCGGCGATCGTCAACGAGGCTCGCTCCCGGCCGGAGCTGACCGACATGAGACTGGCGACGAATGACTACTGGTATTCCCAGGAAGCCATCGACGGCCTCGGGCCGAACGCCGACGGCTTATTCGTCGGGCTACCTGATGACTCTTTCACGGGCAGCGAGGCCTATGGTGGCTTCGCGGCTGATTACCTCGAGGCCTACGGTGTGGATCCGTCGCCGTTCTTTGCTCCCCATGCCCACGACGCGGCGGTGATGATCCTGGCCGGCATTCGGAGCACGGCCATCATCGACAAGAAGGGCACCCTCCATATCGGGCGCCAGGCGCTGCGTAGCGCGCTCTTCGCCACGAGCGAACTGGAGGGCCTGACAGGATCGATCACGTGCGACCCCTTCGGAGAATGCGGGGCAGCCAGCTTCGTCCAGATCGAAGTCCACGCCGCTCCGAACCCCCTGATCGTCGGCTCGGTCGAAGGAGATTGGTTCTGGACCTCCAACTTCCTCCCCGAAACGTTGCTGTCGGTGTCGATCTTCGAATCGGCGGACCCTGGCGCCGCGCTGCTCTGGGAAGGAACCGCCACCACAGACGAATCCGGTTTTGTGAACATCGGGTTTGACGTCCACGTGGTTGACATGGCCCCAGGAAACTACCTGGTCATCTCCGATGGACAGTCGGAGGACTCGCTCGTGCTGGAATCGATCACCATGGACACCTTCCTTGTCGACGAGGATCTCCTCGCGGGCACTGCGCCTCCCGGGAGATTGGTGCGGGTCGTGGCTTCCGTCTCGCCCGACGCCGTCGACCAGGTCACCATCGAGCTGAACGCCGACTCCGAGACCGGGGCGTGGTCGGCTGATTTCGGCGCCCTTGGAGTCGACATCACAGACGAGATGCGGGCTTGGTCCTTCGCTCAGATCTTCGATGAGGACGGAGATGCCAATGAGGCGGGCGCGCCTCCACCTCCGCCGGACATGGGGCTGCGCGTCAACTACGGCGACGACTGGGTCGAGAGTTTCTACGAGGCTGGCCACACGGTCTTGGTCACTGTCACCGAGAGCGACGGGGTGTCGGTCCATGCGACGGCGGAGGTTGTCACCGCACCCAGGGACGACTGGGGTGGGGAGCCCGGCTTCCAGATCCAGCCACAGGACTGGCAGCCTGGCCAGCCCGACATCCAGCCCAATGACTGGGTGTATGCGGAAGTAAGCAATGGAGTGTCCGCCCAGGTGCAGATCGGAGACATCAGCGGGGAAATCGATCTGGAGGGCGATGCGATTCAAGGCACGATCGCAGTTCCATGGTTCTCCGCTGAAGTTGAGGTCGAGTGCCACTCCTGGGGTTCACCGGGTCCGGAGGTGATCAAGTACGACAGCGCATTGCCGAACGGCGAGGACACGTACTCCTGCGCTTGGGACCCGTCCACGGAGTGGGACATCCAGGCCGGGCAGAACGTCGGCGTGGCGTACTCCGGACCGGACGGTCACTGGGTGGCGAACACGTTCTTTATCACCATGCCGCCTAGGACGCTAACGGTAGGCCATTTCCACGTGGAATGGAGCCCAGCCAATCCCGAAGAAATCGTTGACTTCCGTTGGAACGGCTCAGTCAACCTGACGAGCCCTTGGGCACATCCCAACTGCTCCGGCGATCTGGAATACTTCGGCAACAGCTGGGTTTCAGAGAACGAAGGCACGCCATCCTTCTTCTTTGGATCGCTGGTCGGTTGGGGAACAACCGGTACTTGGACATCTCATACCAGCACCGAGATTGGGATCGACTCTAGCTCTTCCGGTTGTCCCGGTTCGGCGGACATTGCGGTGAATACCCAATATCAGTTCTTTGCTGACGACCTTAGGGCAAACCTGATAAGGGTCCAGCGGACGTTCCAGTTCGGAGCCGACTCCTATGCTCACGATGTTCGGCCGTTCATCCCAAGGCTCTTTCCGGCGGATGGTTTCACTCAGATACTGCACCCTGATGCGTCCGGTGGAACGTTGGTGACTGAGACTCCTGAGGGCTGCGGCTTCGGATGCATGACCGCAAATTGGGGCGGAACCTGGTTTGCCATCCACAACCCCACCACGGGTTTGGGGATGATCGTGCAACACGTACCCTCGACATACTCTGTTGCCTTGTGGGTTGACGAAGATGGTGGATCCTTCAGCAATGCTTCCTCCGTCCTGCTCCTCCAACCACCAGGCGGTTTCACGGATTTGGTGACAGAAACCGAATTCCTGTGCTTCTACGATAGTGGCATCTGGACGCCGGCCCTTACCCTGCCGCAGGGATGTCAGCCATAACCGACTGCCAGCAGCCAGGAGTATCGCGAAGACAACAGCGGGAGCTACCTGGTCTACTTCGACTGACGACGACTGCCGTCTTGGAGGCCCATACAGGGCGGGTGGGCCGGGCCTCCCCAGCCCCCTACCATCCTATATCGCGAAAGAACCAGGCCGGGTCTCGAACAGGTGGGTCATGGATCGCAGAGTCTCCGCAAGCCAGTCCACCTTCTCCGTCGCCGACGTCGAACCGGCCTCGACGTCCCTGGAAGAGATTCCGTACCAGCAAGCGCTCGAGGGTCTCCTCGCCGCTGAACGCTTCACGAAAGGAATGGCCCGTCCCCCGATCGAAGCCAACTCGCGCCCCACATCGAATCTAGTCGCCGGGATCGGCTACCACCCATTGGTCGCCGCCTTCCGTCTCGCCTACGCTGAGCACCGCCCGATCGGTCTCTCGCCCGACATGATCTGGCTGCTGATCTGCCAGGGCGTCGCCCACCACATCCACGCCAATGCACAGGAACTGCGTCCCCGGTTCGTCCGGCATCCGGGACGCCTGACTCTCAAGGTCGAAATCAAGAAGGATGACCGATTCCGGAAGGCCTCGCCGGACAGTCCCTGGCCCGAGGTCTTCGACGCGTTCTCGAAGCAGATCGCAGAACACATCGGGCCGATGCATGAGTTGTTTGTCCCTTCCTTCTCGACCACGGGCCCGGCCGAAAGGGCGGCGGCCGAGATCGTCTTGCTGGACTCCACGCGGAAGTACTTTCACTATCTCCTTACCGAGGTGATCTGCGGGATCCCGACCATCACCCTCGAAGGGACTCCCACCGACTGGCAGACGATCGTCGATCGCGTCGAACGCTTCGCCGACTTTGATCTGGACTGGTGGCTAGTGCCTCTTCGCCCTGTCCTCCAGCACTTTGCCTCGGCGGCCACGGGCGAGGTGGACCGCGCTTTCTGGAAGTCGATCTACCGAGTGCACTCAGACGATCTCTTCTGCTCCGACTCGTCGGCGGGATGGATTAGCCTATTCTTCCCTTACCTCACGGACGGAGAAGGATCGCCCACAAGACGGAATCCATGGCTTTCCGGCGAACGGGGCCTTCACGAGCTCTTGAACCCCGAGGAAGCGCGCCGACCCTCCCGCCGCCTCCTTGATCCCCGCCCCGATTCTCTCCACGATGGCGAGTTCCCCAGCGGCCTTTCGAAGGCTCCCTTCACCTGGGATGAGCGGGACGATGCCGGGCGGCTCATCCACCGCTGGGAAATGGAACTGCTCGGGGGATTCGTCGGTGTCGCCCAGGACGTCGAGACGCTCCGCTTGCGCCCCGAGCTGGGTTGGGCAGTGCGGGAACGCTCCTAGGGTAGACCTGGAAGAAGCACACCCATGTTGACGCACGCCCGATCCGGGCTCAGAATCCTTTCGCGCACCCCCCAGGAGTTGCCGCCATTGAGGCACGATTCAAGAGCCAGACTCTCCCGAGGTCGGAACTCGTCGGACCTGATGATCATTTCCACCTTCTCTATCGTCGCCGCCGATCCGCCAGCGGGGGAAGTCGGCGTGGCGGTGCAATCCAAGTACCTCGCCGTCGGCGCGGTTGTCCCTTGGGCGCGGGCTGGCGTAGGCGCCGTCGCCACACAAGCGATGGGGTTTGCCGGTTTCGGCCCCCGCATTCTCGACGCCCTGTCCCACGGGCAGTCGCCCCAGGTCGCTATGGAGGCTGCGCTGGCCACAGATCGAATGGCGGCTCATCGCCAGGTGGGCGTCGTTTCCGCCTCCGGGCAATCAGCCAGCCACACCGGGGCCGAATGCATGGCTTGGGCGGGAGGTGTCACAGCTGCGACCTATGCCGCCCAGGGAAACATCCTGGCCGGCGAAGCCGTCGTGCGCGAGATGGCGCGCGCCTTCGAGACCGCCTCTGGACCGCTCGTCAAGCGCCTGCTGACGGCCCTCGAAGCGGCGCAGGCCGCCGGCGGCGACAAGCGCGGTGAGCAGTCGGCGGCACTCATCGTTGAGCAGTCGGGGTATGCCGAGGCCACCGGCCTGCGCATCGACCGCATGATCGACCTGCGCGTCGACGATCACCCCCACCCGATCGCCGAACTGCGCCGCCTGCTCGACTTGCGCTTGCGACAGGAAGTCTCCTTCCGCGCCATGCGGCCCTACTATGATGCGGACTACGCTCGCGCGGCGGCGATCATGGCCGAAGGGGCGCGCGCCTACCCGGACAGCGCCGAGATTCTCTACAACCTGGCCTGCTTCGAAAGCATGGCCGGCGAGGCCGATGAGTCGTTGCGCCACTTGGCGCAGGCCCTGGACGTGGATCCGGCGATGCGGCCGATGGCCGCCACCGATTCGGACTTCGACCCTGTCCGCGCCGATGCGCGCTTTGCCGCACTGTTGAAGCCATGAGTGAAGCCGGCTCATCCGGAGGGCGAAGGCCGGTTGGTATAATCTGCGCGTCTCGGAGAGGTGCCAGAGTGGTTGAATGGGGCGGTCTCGAAAACCGTTGTGGTCCGTATGGGCCACCGTGGGTTCGAATCCCACCCTCTCCGCCAGTTAGGAAATGAAGCAGTTGGCTCGCCCGCTACGCGGGCTCGCCAGCCGTTTTTCGGGGAAACATTCGCTGGACACAGGAAGTTGAGAGAACATTGCCTTTGTAGCTGTCCATTCCGGTATCCGCCAAAAACTGCTTAACATTTTTTAGGGTATTATCGCCGGTGCATAGGGTTCAAAACATTTTCTCACCAACACTGATTTGTCTTTATCAAGGTCTATGCTCTTTGTTTTCGAGTTGTTGAGATAGCCAAGTGGCGCAAACCCCGGCCATATTCCTTTTCGCAGTTTTTGGCGGTGGCCTCGCTTAATATTCTCGCTCAAATTGTCCACATAGTATTTACTCTGACCAAAGGCAATGTTCAGCATAAATTTCCCTTGTGGCGTGCTGTCGAACCAAAAGGTAGGAAACTCAAGGTCTAGGATTTTTCCTGTGTCCAAGACATAGATAATCTTTCCGCCGTCTATGGAATTGCGAGCTAATCTGTCGGGGTGCCAAGCCAAAATTCCGCCGGCTTCTCCGGCGCAAATCCGATCCAGCATTTCTGCGAAAATCTTTCGCCCAGGTTCTTTGGCAGTTTGCGCCTCGCTCAGCGAGGCGACGATTTCAAGTTTTTCTTTGGCGGCAAATTCTTTCAATTCAGAAAACTGAGACTCAAGCGACATCACTTGTCTGTCTTCTGACTCTGTAGATTTTCGCGTGTAGATAAAATATTTCACAGGATTTAGAAAAGCCCGCTTCTGGCCTTACTGAATTCAAAACGACTTGAAATTTCCCCGAAAAACGGCTGGCGAGCCCGCGAAGCGGGCGAGCCACTGCTTCATTTCCTAACTGGCGGTGTCTGTTTGAAAATATCCGAACGGAACTGGCTGGGCTCGGCGGGCGGAATTCCCCCCCCACACCCCCCTTCCGCCCGCCTCGCCTTGAACCGGAGCGGAAAGGCAAACTGCCAAAGAACCTGTCAAAAATGTCGGCTCAAACTTTATGGAGGCCAGAAGCGGGCTTTTCTTTACTGAATTAAGATTTTTTGATATCATAATCTTGAAAGCATAACCTATGCTTTGATGATATCAAAGTTTTGAAACTATGGCAACAATCGGTGAGAATATCAAATAATACCGCACTAAACTTGGCATGACACAAGACGATTTAGTGAGGAAATCCGGCGTTAAGCACACTACCCTTACGAAAATCGAGGGCGATTTTGTGAAGAAGCCAAGTGTTCAAGTGATAGCGAAAATCGCTAAAGTGCTGGACGTTTCAATCGAAGATTTGATATAATAAAAGGGTCTATTATGAAAATTAACAGGAAGGAAAAATATTATGGCAACAATCAATCCTTACATTAACTTTAACGGAAATGCCGAAGAAGCATTTACATTTTACAAATCTGTATTTGGTGGAGAGTTCGCAAAGATTACTCGTTTCAAAGACCTATCAAACCCTGAATTCCCCGTAGCAGAAAATGAAGCAGATAAGATTATGTATATTGCTTTGCCTATTGGCAAAAACATTTTAATAGCCAATGACGTTCCAGAAAGTATGGGACGGGTAAACGAAAACGAAAATAGATCAAAAATTTCAATTAGTGCAGAAAGCAAAGAAGAAGCAGATAAATTATTCAAAGGACTTTCGGCGGGTGGGAAAGTAGAAATGCCAATTGAGGACAGTCCTTGGGGTTCCTATTTTGGAATGTTTAGAGACAAATACGGAATTGAATGGACAGTGGATTTTGATCCAAAAAATAAAGGACAAAAGTAACTGAAAGAATTTGCCGCCAAAGAAAAACTTGAAATCGTCCTTTCCGCTCCGGTTCAAGGCGAGGCGGGCGGAAGGGGGGTGTGGGGGGGGAATTCCGCCCGCCGAGCCCAGCCAGTTCCGTTCGGATATTTTCAAACAGACACCGCTGAGGAAGGTCACCCGGCCGGGCGACGCGGCCGGCGGTCTGCCCTGAACCAAGGCCTCTGATCCTCGGACAACTCACCTGAGCCGCTGGCGCACGGAGGCGAGGACGCGCCGTGGGCGTCATCGGCGGACTCCGTCGGAAGCCTCCGGGGTGAGCGCAGCCTCGTGGCCGCAGGCTCGTAGCCGCAGGCTTGTTGCCGCAGGCTTGTTGCCACAACCTCGTAGCCGCAGCCTTTAGGCTGCGTCTTCACGCAGTCTAAAGCCTGCGGCTACGTATTGACAGGAACGATGCCCGGCCGCGCGAATCTCCGATCTGGCCGGGGGTAGAGGCCCCGATGGACAACGTGTTCGCGATGACCTTGGTCCTGGCGACCGTCATCGCCTTGAGCCCGACCGCCATCATCGTCGTCCTGCTCCTGCTGCTGGGCCCGCGCGCTCGCGGCAACGGACTCGCCTTCCTGATCGGTTGGCTCGTAGGTCTGGGAATGCTCAGCCTGGTGGCGTTGGCGCTGGTGCAGACCGGGAGGCTTGCCGCCGACCGGTGGTTTCCGCCGACGGCCTCCGGTCTGCGCGCCCTGCTTGGCCTGGCATTGATCCTGACGGGGATCATCGCCTGGAGGCGCCGGCCGTCGGATCAGAGCGAAGCGCCCCTCCCGAGCTGGGTCGCCTCGATCGACTCGTTGAAGTCCGGCCACGCCGGAGCCATGGGCGCGGCGCTGGCTGGCTTGAGTCCAAAAATGATCATCATCACCACCGGGCTGGCGTTGCAGCTCGTCCAGGAGAATCTGGCAAGGGGACTGACCCTGCTCGATCTCGGGGTCTACATCCTCATAGGAAGCCTGACCATCGCGGCGCCCGTGCTGTATCGCTTGTTCTCGGGCTCCTCGGCCGACCAGACGCTGGTCACCCTGCGTCAGTGGTTGATCGTCAACAACACCCGGATCGTGGCCGCCAGCCTGCTGCTCGTTGGCGGGATGATGGTCATCGGCGGCTTGCGGTCGCTGAGTGGCAGCTTCCCGCGAGCTTGAGGCTCCTGGAAAAGCTAGGCCGGCGGCGTCGCCGGGTTCTCCACCCCAAAGGCGCTCTTCGTCCCGGGCAAAAGGCAATAGATCAGAATGGCCGCGTTGACGGCGAGGGAAGGCAGCATCGCCTCGAACGAGGATTCCCCGAGCATTGCCACTCCACTCATCACGAGGTTGAGCGACGACAGCACGGTGGCGAACAGCCAGCCTCGCGCATCCACCGCCCACAGCAAGCGGAAGACCCAGAGATAGATCGCACCCAGCAGGGCCCAGAGAAGCGCCGCCAGCCAATCGGCCCCGTAGAACCGATAGGGGCCCAAGGTGAACGGCAGTAACCCCAAGAACTGCAGGGTATGGAAGAGGGCGGCCGCTGCACCCAGAATCGCAAGCAGCGCCAGTAGCGTGACCAGAAACGGGCGGTTCCTCTTCGTCGTCGCCATGCGAGGACGCTCTCCTTCTATTCCCGGATCACTTCTGTATCCGTCTTCCTGTGTCCCTCAATCGACTCGGAGCTGAAGCGCCGCGCTGCGCACATCTTCGCTCGATTCTGCGCGAGCCCGAGGGCGGCCCCGCGCCGGTCAGCCGCCGCCTTTCGAGCGGGACGGGGCGCTCAACTGCTCCAATTCCTCGAGAGCCCTTTCCAGCACTCCGAAGCCTTTCTCCCAGAACTCGCGCGCCCGGACATCGATCCCAGCCTTCTCGAGGACGCTGATCGGGCTGTCCGATCCGCCCGCCCGCAGGATATCCAGATAGCGCGGGATGAAACCGGGGCCCTGATCCCGATACTGCTGGTACAGCGCCAGCACCAGCAGCTGGCCAAAGGCATAGGCGTAGACGTAAAAGGGCGTATGGTAGAAGTGCGGGATCGCCAGCCACTCGGCGCGGAAGTCGTCGCTCAGCTCCACCGACTCACCGAACTGCTCGCGCAGGGTTTCGAGATACAGGTCGGAGAGCGCTTCCACCTGCGCTCCGTCGTGGACGCGCTGGTGGGCCTGCTTCTCGAAGACGGCGAAATAGGCCTGGCGCATCACGGTCGCATAGTTGTCATCCATTTGGCGGAAGAGAAGTGCCTGGCGCACCTCCGGCGCCGGATCGCCCGCCAGCAAACGGTCGATCAGCAGCATCTCGCCAAAGGTCGAGGCCGTCTCGGCCAGCGGCAGGGTGGCGTCCTGAGTCAGCGCGCTGTGGTCGGAGGCCAACAGCGAATGGACCGCGTGGCCGAGCTCGTGCGCCAGCGTGGCGATGTCGCGCGGCCGGCCCTGATAGCTCTGCAACACCCACGGGGTCAACCCGGGCTCGATCGTGGCGCAGAAGGCCCCGCTTTGCTTTCCGCGGCGGACCTCGCCGTCGTAGTGACGCTGGTCGAGCACCTTTTGCGCCAGGTGGGCCACGTGCGGCTCGAAGGCGTCGAACGCACCCAGCACTTCGCCGACGGCCGCCTCTAAGGCGAACGTCGCGTGCGCCTCGCCGATCGGGGCGTAGATGTCGTAGCGGCGCAATCGATCCACGCCGAGCCAGCGGGCCTTGAGGCGGAAGAATCGCTGAAAGATGGCCGCCTTTTCCCGGCAGACATCCAGCAGCGTCTCGACGATATCATCCGGCAAGTCGTTGCCCAGATTGCGCACAGCGATGGGCGAGGCAAAATGACGCAGCTCAAGGTTCTCGTTGCGCCAGTCTCGCACGAGGGACTGATAGAGCTGGCCCAGCACGCGTTCGTCGGAGGCGTAGACCCGCAGGATTTCCTGGTACGAGGCTGCCCGCACCTCCGGTCGCGGGTCGTAGCGGTACGCCTCCGCCTCGCCGCGCGTCAGCTCCAGCTTCTGCCCGTCGACCTCTAGGCGGAAGGTGTAGCGGTTGGTCAGCGACTCGTACAAAGCCACGATCGCCCGCCGCCCGGTCACATCTTTGAGGTTGATCACTCGTTCTTCGGGTTCGCTGAGCGTGAAGGGCGCCTCGCGCCTGAGGTTCAGCAGCCACTGGCGATAATCGCCGGCGCCGGTCAACAGCACCTCGGCCCTCGCCTCCGGCAGCGCTTTCCACCACAGGGTGAAAAACAGGGTCCGGTTGCCGACCTCGGCGCCGAGCTGGTCGGCGCGCCCGCGCATCGTCTGCGCCGCCGGGTCCTGGGTGTCCTCGGCGAACCGCAGATAGGCGAAGCCGACATAGCGGCTGACCTGGCGCTGCAGGCCGTCAAAGGACTGCACGATTTCGAACAGCCCCGGTGGTGTCAGATCGTCCGTCAGGCGCGCCCGCTGAGCCTCGAAGGCCTGCAAAGTCTGTTCGATCTCCTGGCGGGCGTCGCGATATTCGTCGGATTCGAGGCTGGGAAACAGCTCATCCAGGCTCCAGCGCTCAAGGCGGTAGTCAACCTTCGACATCGGCACCTCACACGTTGAACTTGATATGGACGACTTCGCCGTCGGCGACGCGGTAATCTTTCCCTTCCAGGCGCAACCGACCCTGCGAACGCGCCTGGGCCAGGCCCCCCAACGCCAACAGCTCTTCGGCCGGGATGACCTCCGCACGGATGAAGCCACGCGCCAGATCGCTGTGGATCGTGTCGGCGGCGTCGAGGGCGCTGGCACCGCGCGCCAGGGTCCAGGCGCGCACTTCATCTTCCCCGACCGTGAAGAACGAGAGCAGGCCCAGCAACTGGTACGAGGCGCGAATCACGCGCCGCCGCCCCGGCTCTTCGATGCCGTATTCCTTCAGGAAGGCCTGTGCCTCCTCCGGAGCGAGTTGGGCGATCTCCATTTCGAGCTTCCCCTGCAGGCCCAACACCGCCGTCCCCGCCCCGCCAGGCCCCAGATCCGGCATCGCCTGGCCCTCGGCCAGGTTGACCAGGGTCAGCACCGGGATCCGGCTGATCAATCCAAATCCAGACAGCAGCCGGGTCTCCTCGGTGGTGAACGTCTGCGATCGCAGGGGATGTCCCTCACTGAGCACGGCGTGGAGCCGCTGGAACAGGGCCTGATCGCGTTCGATGGCCGCCCGGTCGCGGATCACCTTTTGCCGCTCCTCGGTAAGCCGTTCAAGACGGCGCTCGACCGTCAGCAGGTCGTCCAGAACGAATTCGGCCTCCATCGCCGCCAGGTCGCGGGCCGGATCGACGCCATCCAGAGGATGTGGTACGGACGGATCGTCGAAGGCGCGCACCGCGTGCAGGAAACCGTCCATTTGCTCCAACTGGTTGAGCAGCGCGCCCGGCAGGCCTTCTCTTCCGGCGCGCGCCCGCAGGCCCCCGATATCGGCGTAGGTCACTTTGGCCGGCGTGGTCTTGCGCGGGCGGAACAGGCCGCTCAGCGCCAGCAAGCGGTCGTCGGGCACATCGGCCACGGCCGTATGCACTTCGGTTTTACCTGGCGCGTGCGGCACACCGGTCGGCAGGCGGCTGCCGGTCAGGGCGTTGAAGATGGTCGTCTTCCCGCTGGAGGGGAGACCGATCAGGCCCAGTCTCATGACGGCACCGCCGCCGAAGGGGGTTGTCCGCCCGGCCGCGGGTTGACCCGCCATGCGGCCGCGGCTATACTTCGCGCGGCTGCCGAAGTGGCGGAACTGGCAGACGCGCGCGACTCAAAATCGCGTTCCCTCGGGATTGTGGGTTCGAGTCCCACCTTCGGCACCAGGCGATTATAACTTTCGAGGTCGCAGCTTGCTCAGAAACCGGGTTTCTTCAAGAAACCCGGTTTCTTTCCATACGCGCCTGTGGCACAATCCGGCCGCGATGTCCCCCCGCCTGTCGCGCTTCTTGTTCGGTCTTGCCATCGGCCTGGCGGTCGGCCTCGGGTACGCTTGGCTGTTTCAGCCGGTAACCTACGTCGACACCGCCCCCGATAGCCTGCGCCATGATTACCGGACCGACTACATCCTGATGGTCGCCCAGGACTATCGGGCCGAGGGCGACCTGAGCCTGACTCTGTTTCGGTTGGCGTCGCTCGGCCCGGAGCCGCCGTTGGAGATCGTGACCGGGGCTATCGAGTTCGCCCGGGCGAACCAGTTCACCGACGACGACACACGCGCCCTGGCGGAGCTGGCGGCCGATCTGGCGGCGATTCCGGCAACACCGCAGACGGGCGACTCATGAACCGCACCAGCCTTGGGCCGCTGCTCCTGGGAATCCTCGCCGGCGTTTCTGCCGGGCTACTTTACGGTTGGGTGGTCCAGCCGATTCGTATTGTCGACACTTCGCCAGCTTCGCTGCGGTCCGATTTCCAGGACGAGTATGTGGCGCTGATTGCCGTGGCTCATGCCGCGACAGGCGACCTGCCGCGTACTCTGGCACGCCTTGCGTTGCTGCCCGCCGTCGGCAGCGAGGACCACATCGCTGCGCTGGCCCAGGCCCGGCTGGCGGCCGGGAGGCCCTCGGCGGAAGTGCAGGCACTGGCCGCTCTCGCCGCGGAGCTGAGCAGTGGCCGCCCGTCTCCCACGATCGGACCCTCTCCCACGACCCAGCCGGCGACCCCGCAGGCCTCGCCCACGCTGACGACGCCGCGGCCCCGGCCGACACCGATCCCGACGGCGACACCCGGCGCCCCCTTCCGCTTGAGCGAACGCCTGCTCGTATGCGATGATCCGGCGCTCCTGCCGCGATTGCAGGTCGTCGTCCTCGACTCGGGCGGCGAGGGCGTGCCGAATGTCCTGGTACGCGTCATCTGGGACACCGGCCAGGATCAGTTCTTCACTGGTTTGAAGCCTGAGCTGGGTATAGGCTTCGGCGATTTCTCGATCGAGCCCGATACCGAGTACACCGTCCAGTTGTCGGAGTCGGATGCCATCGCCACGGGGATTCGATCCGAAACGTGTACGGACTCTTCGGGCGCGACTCACACCGGCTCATGGCGGCTGACCTTCGTTCAGCCAGCCGCCCCGTAATGTGCGTGTGGGTACCGCGCCAGAGAAGGACGCAAATCTTGATCGGGGCGGCATCGAGGCGGAGATGGATCTTGAGAAGGGGTCGACTGGATGCCCGAAGATGGGCATTATTAGCTCGCTGCATCACTCGTGCAAGATAGAAAAAGGAGCCTGCCATCAGACTCTCTCCACTGCGCACCTCCTGTCGACTTGCCTCTCCCGCGTGGTTAGGACACGATCGCGCGGCACCTGCCGCGACCTCCCTCCCAAAGGAGGCCGGTCATCGGCGCCTGATCAGCCTTGTTCTCCTGGCCACTCTTGCAGCCGCCACGGCGTGCGCCCAAGGTGCAGCCCCTACTCCGACCGCCGCCCCTCCTCCCCCCTCGAGCCCTTCTCCCACCGTGAGCCCTTCTCCCACCGCGACCGTTTTTCCCACGTCCGAACCCCAACCGCTGTCGGTTCCGGGCAACGTTGAGGGAACGCAATTCGTCGCCCAAGACAGCGGCGTCCACCGCTTTACCATCACCTCCGGCGCCTACTCTCCCTGTCCGCCGCACGTGGCCTATCCTGACTGCGGCAAATGGCACGCCTACTTGGTCCTGTACGTGAACCGGGACATCGCATGGTCTTCCGAACCAGACCGTGATGGCTTCGTAGGGCCCGTCAACGAGGATTTATCGATTGGCGACCCAACGTTCAGAGACACGGCCGGCGAAGCAGAAGCGGCTTCGAGCCCGAGTCTTGTTGATATCCCGCTCCACCAGGGTGATTTCCTGTGGCTTCTGCCTCAGGATGCCAAGGGGACCTACGTCGACAACGCGGGCTTGATGACCCTCGACGTCACCGTCATCTCCCCCTTGCCCTAGCGCCTACCCGGTGCGGATGGGCAGCCGCCCTATGCAGTCCCCGATTCTTCGTCATTGAGGCTCGAGCACCTCCGTATAACGTCCTCTCACTGACCACTCACCACTGACCACTACTCCGCGTCCCCCGTCTCCTCCTGGGGCAGCTCCAGATCGACTCGCTCTTCCATCGTGATCTGGCCTCGCAAGAAGGCACCTTCCTCCGTCGCGAAGGCCTCGGCCACGACGTCTCCCCACACCCGCCCGGTACGCGTGATCTCTAGCCGCCGCGCGGTGATATCACCTCGCACCGATCCGGCGACGACGACGGTGGTCGCTTTCAAGGTGCGGCAAATGACGCGCCCCTGTTCGCCGATGACCACGATTCCCTGCAAGGTGATATCTCCTTCAAAGGCGCCCTCGATACGCACCCCGCCGCGGCCGCCGACTTCGCCTTTCCATGTCAATTCGGCGCCGAAGACCGAATCGACTCGCTCGGGGCTCCCGCTGCGCTCCTGAGTCTCGTCCTTCTTGCGGAACATCCGTCCTCCGTTAAGGCCTTCTGCCACGACCGGCGGCCAGGACTTCGCGCCGCGCCGGAATGCCCCCTGCTCCGTGGGCTTCTTCCACGGCGTTGACGACCGCCTGTGCCACCGCTTCCGCCGCGCAGGCGCCCACGAGATTGGCGTCGGCCCGCCGGGCGCCCGTCGCTAGGGCAAACATGGTGTCGCCATCGAGAAGGGTGTGCGCCGGACGAATGGCTCGCGCCACCCCGTCCTGCGCCATCTGGGCAACCTTGTTGGCCTCTTCCTTCGTGAGCCGCCCGTTCGTCGCCACGACGCCGATCACGGTGTTCCCGCGCGAGGCGAAGCGCAGGACGGTCCGGCCGGTCGCCGCCCGCATCACTTTCTGGCTGTCGGCGAAGCGACCGCGACCACCGATCCTGAACAGACCGGTCCGCACGGGGCGCAGTCCAGCCAGGATCTCGCCCGTCTTCGGATCGACGACGTCGCCCAGGGAGTTGACGGCGGCTAACGCGCCGACGACGATCCCGCCTCCGGCATCGACGCTGGCGGTGCCGATGCCGGCCTTCATCGCTCCCGCCATGCCGAGCAGCTTGCCGACGGTCGCACCCATCCCGGCGCCGGCGTTGCCTTGCGCCGGAGGATCCGCCGAGGCTCGCGTGCAGGCGGCGTATCCCATGGCGGCGTCGGGACGCACGTCGGCCCGGCCGAGGCCGAGGTCGAATAGGATCGCCGCCGGTACGATCGGCACTCGCGCCACCCGCACGTTGAAACCAACTCGGCGCTCTTCCAAGTAGCGCATGATGCCCGTGGCGGCATCGAGCCCGAAGGCCGACCCACCTGCCAGGAGCACGGCATGCACCTTCTGAACCAGGTGCATGGGTTGGAGCAGGTCCGTCTCACGCGTGCCGGGCGCTCCGCCACGCTGATCCACGCCGCCGACCGCCCCTCTCTCACACAGGACGACCGTGCAGCCGGTCAGCGCGTGCGGATCATCGGCGTGGCCGACGCGGATTCCGGGGACATCGGTGATGGCGTTGCGCAATCTCACGTGAGGGGCCTCAGCGAATCCCGCTATCGTAGTAGATGTCGAGCTTTTCCCAATGCCCGGCGGTGATGACTAGCGGAAGGGGCGAGGCGAACGGTAATCCAGCTTCGCCCGGGCTCAGCGGCACGAGCATGTAATCGCCCGGCGCCAGCGGAATCCGGTACGTACCCTGCGCGTCCGAGCGGCCGCGGGAGACGACGCGACCGGAAGGATTCTGCACTTCGAGATCGGCCTCCAGCGGGGAATCCGGGCAGTCCACGCCCTCCTGAACAACGGGGCAGGTCGGCCCAACCCGCACCATTCCTTCCACGCCGGAATCGCCAGTCGCCTCCAGCGCAGCGCAGGCTGCCAGGAGAAGCCCACAAAGAACGAAGGCGATGAAGCGTGGTCGAGGCGCCCTCATGCCCGGCTATGCCTTGTAGCCGAACTCGCGAAGTAACGCCTTGCGCTCGGCGGCGTCCGCCTCGGTCTCGATTCCCAGCGTGCGAACCCCGTCAATGACCCCCAACACCCCTCGGCCTTGCTCGGTTTCCGCCACGATCACCTCGACCGGGTTGGCTGTAGCGCAAAAGATCCGGCAGACCTCTGGCACGGCCTTGATCGCGTTCAGCACGTTGATCGGATACGCGTTGCCGAGCAGGATCACAAAGACATGGCCGGCCCCAAGCGACTGAGCATTACCGGCAGCCTGGGCCGTAAGCGCCGGATCGGTGCCGCTCGTCCGAACGAGCGCCGGCCCGGAAGACTCGTTGAAGGCCAGCCCGAAACGGATGCCGGGGACGGCGTTGACCAACGTCTCATGCAGGTCCTCCACAGTCTTGATGAAGTGCGCCTGGCCGAGAATCAGGTTGACTTCGTCGGCCTTCTCCATGCGCACCGTATGAAGCTGCATGGCAGGTCCTCCTGGGAATCGATCACGAGCGGGCTCGTCGTCCGCCGGCGGTCGATCGGGCCCTCGGCCCTACCCTCAGCGAAGCGAGGCGATGAAGGCGTCGATGTCGAGGGCAGGCAGCGTGGTCAGTTTGACGCTTCCGCGCGAAGCCAGCTCGGCCGAGACTCTCGCCACAGTGGCGTTGTCGGCCGCCTCGACGATGTTGACGAAATCGTACGGGCCCAGTACGGCATATTGGGCTGTGACCTTGACGCCGAGCTTCTCGATTTCCTTGTTGACTTCTTTGATGCGGCCGGGGTTGCCCTTGATCGCCTTAGCTCCGTCGTCGGTCAGATTGGAGAGCATGATATAGGTCGCCATGTCATCCTCCGGGAGGTCTCGCCTTTCCATTGTAGCGCGGGGCCGTGCCTCCTACCTCTTCGTAGCCGCAGGCTTCAGCCTGCGCCCACGCCGGCTAACCCATCGCCCTCGGCTTCGCGAAGCACCCTGTAAGGACGGGGTGCTACCCAAGCCGGCGACTGCGAACCTCCCGTTCCTGAGGGTCCCCTGTGGGCGCTCTCTGCAATGGGTTCAGGATCTCCTCGAAGAGCCGGACGCCGGCCGGGTTGTGGCTGGGCCTCCAACCTCTACGTAGCCGCAGGCCTTAGCCTGCGCCCACGCCGGCTAAAACCGGCGGCTACGTATCCCCCGTTCCCGAGGGTTCCTCGGTTGGCGCTCCCTGCGAACGGGTCATGATCTCCTCAAAGAGCCGGACGCTGCCGGGGCTGTGGCCGGCGTAGTGATTGTTGAAGTAGCCGAAGACATCGAGGCCCGCTTCGAGGTAGTCCCGCACCCGGCCGGCCCAGGCGGTCAGCTCCCGCGACCGGTCGATCTGCAGGCGATCGAAGCGCTCGATGTCCGAGCGCCGCCCCAACCAGCGGATGACGGTGAATGGCGCCGTCAGCCAATTCACCTTCGGCATGTAATACAGATCCTGCAGCACGAGCGCCGCGCTGCGGCTGGAGAGCACCGCATCGAGATCACGCGTCAACCACTTTCGGTTGCGGACTTCAACGGCGTAGCGCGGACCTGGAGGCAGCCGGCCGAGGAAGCGATCGAGCAAGTCCAGCCGCCCCGGCTCGAAGTCGTAGGCGAACTGCAGGGTCAGCAAGCCCAGCTTGTCTTCGAGCACCTGCATCACGGCAACGAACTCGTCGGCCTCGGCCTCCGCCTCGACCAGTTTCTTGTCGTGCGTGATCGTCCGCGGAAACTTGGCGGCGAAAAGGAAGCCCGGCGGCGTCCGATCGTACCAGCCGCGGACGACGGACGGCCGCGGCGTGCCATAGAAAGTCGAATCGATCTCGACCGTCGGGAAGGCCTCGGCGTAGCGCTCGAGGTAGGCCGCTTTGGCTGTTTTCGGAGGGTAGAAAGGGCCGACCCAGTCGTCGAAAGCGAAGCCCTGGGTGCCGAGGAGGAGACGACCGGTCACCTCCTCGCCCCGCCCTTCTCCACTTGAGGGTGAATAGGGCCCTCCTCCACACCGGACAGGGGGCAGCCTTTACCGTCCTCCTGGATTCCCGCCTTCGCGGGAATGACCTGCCGTTGTTGTCACCCCCGCGAAGGCGGGGGTCCAGGCTTGATCGTCCTCTCCTGGATTCCTGTATTCGTCGGAATGACCTTCCGATCGCTGCCACCCAGGCGGGGAGAGGAGACTCCTCAGAGCAGCGCCGCGACGCGATCGAGGACCGTCTCCGCGACTTCGGTCTTGGTCATCAAAGGCAATTCCTGAACCGTCCCCGATGAGTCGATCAGCGTGACCCGATTGGTCTCGACGGCGAAGCCGGCGTCGGGAGCCAGGATTTCGTTGGCCACGATCAGATCGATCCCCTTGGCGCGGACCTTGGCCCGGGCATTCTCCACCAGGTTCTCGCTCTCGGCCGCAAAACCGACCACGACGCGCGGCCGCGAACTCTTCTTTCGCCGCGCGCCCACCTGGGCCAGGATGTCGTCGGTCGGCTTGAGGACCAGGGTTCGTTCGCCGTGCTCGCGTTTGATCTTCTGATCGGCGGACTCGGAGCGGAAGTCGGCGACGGCGGCGGCCATCAGCAAGACATCGGTGCCCTCGAGCCGGGAGAGCACGGCCTCCTGCATTTCGGCGGCGGTGCCGATGTCGATCCGTTGCGCCCCGATGGGCGTCGTCAGCGCTGTTGGACCGGTGACCAGCGTGACCACCGCGCCGCGGTCGAGGGCGGCCTGGGCCAGCGCGAAACCCTGTCGCCCGGAGGAACGATTGGCGATCACCCGCACCGGGTCGATCGGTTCGTGGGTCCCTCCGGCGGTGACCAGGACGGTATGGCCGGCGAGCGGGCCGGCGCGGCCGAGCACCGTTCGCATGTGACCGATGATCTCGTCCGGCTCGAGCATCCGCCCGAGCCCCACCAGCCCCGACGCCATGCGACCCTCGGCCGGGCCGAGCACGACGGCCCCGCGCGACTGCAGAACCGCCAGGTTCGCCTGGGTCGCAGCGTGATCGAACATCCCGGCGTCCATCGCCGGGGCCACCAGCAGAGGGGCGCGGGAAGCGAGCGCCGCCAGGCACAGCAGGGTGTCGCCGTGGCCGGCGGCCAACTTGGCCAGCGTGTGAGCTGTCGCCGGGGCGACGATCATGGCCTCCGCCTCGCGGCCGAGCGCGACGTGGAGCAGATGCGAATCCTGGCCCCACATATCGGCGTCGACATAGGCCCTGCGCCCGGTGACCGAGGCAAACGTGAGGGGAGATACGAACTGCCGCGCCGCCTCGCTGAGAACGACATCGACCAGGGCGCCAGCCTGCGTCAGCTTCGACGCCAGATCGACGGCCTTGTAGCAGGCAATCGAACCGGTGACCCCGAGCAGAATCTTGCGTTCGGTCAGGAGGGGGATCGTCGGCGTCGTGGCCATGGTCGCGTCGGCGGAGGTCAGGGCCGGTCCTCGCCCATCGGACTTCCGTCGGCTGTAATTGTACCGTCCAGCGCAACGATCAGATGCAGACCGGATTCGAGCGAGGCGAAATCGGCGGGATCGATGGTCACCACCGGAAACCAACGCTGATACATCTCTTGGGCGACGATGGCCGCCAGCGCGAAGAAGGTCTCCGGCCCGGTGGTTACGATGGCGGCCGGCGACGTTCCGGCGCGCACGGCCTCGAGCAGGACGGCCGTGGTCGTGCTCGAGCCGCGAGCATGGGGCACGACCAGGACGCGGCCGGCGGCGACTTGGCCCGAGAGCGGGTGACGCCGGTCGATGATCTCTCCGGTCCGATGGTCGAAGCCGCCCCAGAAGCTGAGCGGCTCCCGTGTCACCATCGCTCGGCCGGCCGCCTCCCCCGGCACCAGGGGCCTCCCGACGATCACGCGAGCCACAGCGTCTCGTCCCTCAGCACCCGGCCGGCCGCGGCCGAGCGAACACAGTCCTCAAGGCTGCCGAAGAAGACCTGCGCGCCCAGCAGCCCCGGGGCGTAGTAGGCGTACTTCCCGGAGTTGGTCATTAGCCGGCGGACCTCGGGCGGGAGCATCGGCGAGGCCAGGATGCACGTGTCGACCGTCACCTGGCCTCCGAAGGCCTCGAGCGGATCGAGCAGTCCAGCCTGCCGGGCCAGATGGGCCACGGCCCGGCTGGTGGTGACCAGAAAACGGACGGACGGATGCCGGCGACCGCGCAGCAGCGACGCCAACCGCTGGAACTCGGACAGCGAGAAATGCGGGCTGCCGAGGACGACCAGGTCGAGGCCTTCCCCGTCGCCTGTGGTGAGCTCTTGCCGCGCCTGACGCAATGATGGCATGTCGACCCGAAGGATCTGGCCGGGAACATCGCCAGCGAAGGCCGCCTGCCGGGTCGGCGCCTCAGGCGTCACACCGACGATGTGAAAGAGGCCGACGTTGCCGGACGAGGCAGCGGCCGCACCTAATGCCTTCAGCTGATCGGCGTGCGGCGAGGCGGCGAGCCCGTCGATCACCGGGACGCGATCGCCGGCCGCTTTCCCCACCAGATGACCCAGAACCGGATAGAAGGAATCGTCCTGCTGCAGCCTCTGCGGGACGCCCTCGACCTGAAAGAGCACCTCCCCGCGGCGGTTTTCGTCCAGGTGCAATCCGAAAGCCGGAACTCGCCCTGTGATCGCGGCGCAAATGTCGAGCAGATCCGGATACCGCTCGGTGCGCGCCCCGAGCACCGAGTTGGCGTAGACGATGGCGTTCGATTCGCCCCAGGCGATCTGTTGCCCGAAGCGCGGGGCGTGCTCGGTTTGATACGGTGCGCAGGTCCAGGTCGGGAGGCAGCCCATCTGCTCATAGGCGACCATCTGACGGCGCGCCTTCTCGGCCCAGTCGGCAGGCACCGCCCATTCCCGCCAACCGTGCTCGTCGAGGCCGCTGACGTTGAGAGTCGTCGGGACGACGACGCGCGCCCCGTCCTCGGCCAACCGCTCGGCGAATTCCAGGTTCGCCTCACCGATGTAGATCGTGCTGTCGATGTGGGCCTGCGTGATGTCGAGCAGCGAGGCGGCCCGGAAAATCTCCGCCATGCGTACGATGATTCGCATCGCCCGGGCTGCAGCGGCGCCGTCGTCGCCGGCGAGCGCAGCACGGTCGCGTTGGGTGAGATCAACGTCCATCGCGGCGGATTCTACATCGCTCGTTCCCAGAGCTCTGCGCCACGCCCACCTCGTACGCTGCCAGGGGCCGGGGAGAGGGGCAATGAGCCTGCCCCTCCCCCAGCCCCTGGACCCCACCCCCTCCCTAGCAACACCTGCACCTGCGGCGCACCGCAGGTCCGGTGCAGGTGAGCGGCCGTTGATGGCGCCTCAAACAAGAACCACCGATCGGCCGCCTCTTGTTGGAGCGAGCATCCGCCAGTGGTGGTCGCGAACTCGAGTCAGCAAATGCGGCGGTTCGCCTCGTCGAATGGCAAGGAGCCTTCAACCGCCGCTTTCCCTCCGCGGAGCCTGCCCTGAGCGTTGCCGAAGGGCTACGGTCTCTACAGACCGCCACGCCCTTCGGCGCACCCGAAGGGGTGAGGGCGGGATGCTTCGCGATCGTGGGTGGGGGGATGGGGTTCAATGGGGCAAGGGGGGCGGGCATGTAATGGCCCGCCCCCCTGTCCTCTAGCGGGTTCGAGCGGAGCCGATGTTATACTCGCCGGTCCTCGGCACAAGAGCACCTATGAGCAACGAAATCCAGCGATTCATCGACGACACCGTCGAGCACGTCCGTCCCCTCGAGAAAGCCTACTACCTAGCCGAATGGGAATCCGCCGTCAACGGAACTCCGGAAGCCCTCGATCGGACGCAGCAGGCGCAGGCCGCCTACATGCGCTTTTGGTCCGATCCGGAACGCTTTCAAGCCGCTCACCGCTACGACCAACAGGGCTCCTCCGACCCGCTGGACGCCCGCCAGATCAAGCTGATCCACCTGACCGCCGGCCAAAACCAACAGGACGCAGCGACGATCGACCGCCTGACCGCCCTCGAATCCGAGGTGCGCGGGCTGTACACGAACTTCCGCGGCAAAGTCGATGGGCGCGAGTTGAACGACAACGCCATGGACCACATACTGGCCAAGAGCGCCGACTCCGACGAGGTCCGGCGGGTGTGGGAGGCCAGCAAGCAAGTCGGCCAGCAGGTCGCGCCCCATATTCGGGAGCTGGCGCAGGTCCGCAATGAGGCCGCCCGGCGGCAGGGATTCCGCGACCACTTCCAACGGTCGCTGACACTCAGCGAGATCGACGAGGCCCTACTCCTATCCCTGTTTGACTCCCTCGACGCCCAATCGAAGAAACCGTTCCAGCGGTTGATGGAGTCGATTGGCGGGCAACGCGGCCGCCATTTCGGGACCAAAGCCTCCGAGCTCCACCCCTGGCATTTCGGCGATCGCTTCTTCCAGAAACCTCCGCCGATGGGCGAGATCGACTTCGATTCGCTGTTCGCCGACAAAGATCCGGTGGAGCTGGCGACCCGCACCTATGACGGCCTGGGGATGGAGGTGCGCGACGTCCTGGCCCGATCGGACCTGTACGCGCGACCGGGGAAGAACCAGCACGCCTTCATGGCCCATATCGACCGCGCCGGCGACATCCGGACGCTGAACAACCTGGAGCGCAACCTCCAGTGGAACTCGACCCTCCATCACGAACTCGGCCACGCCGTCTACGAGAAATACCTCGACCAAGAGTTGCCCTGGCTGCTGAGCGCGCCGGCTCACATCCTGACGACCGAGGCCATCGCCATCCTGATGGGCGCGCTGACCGTCCATGAGGAATGGCTCAAGAGCGTCCTGGGCGTGCCGGCGTCCAAGGCAGAGGCCGTGGCCGCCGCTGCCGGTGACCGCCGCCGCGCGCAAGACCTGATCTTCACCCGCTGGTGCCTGGTCATGACGAACTTCGAGCGTCGCCTGTACGGCGACCCCGAAGCCGATCTCGACACAATCTGGTGGGATCTGGTCGAGAAGTATCAGAGCCTGCGGCGTCCGGAAGGTCGGCGCGCGCCGGATTGGGCGGCGAAGTACCACGTGGCCCTGGCGCCGGTGTACTACCAGAATTACGAACTCGGCTACCTGGTGTCGGCCCAGCTCATGGACCGGATCACCCGCGAGGCTGGCGGGTTCGTCGACCGCAAGGCCGCCGGGGACTGGCTCAAACAGCGGTTCTTTTCTCCCGGCGCCCGACGGGATTGGGCCGCGCATGTGGCCAGCACCACAGGAGAACCGCTCAGCCCCCGGTACTTCATCGAAGGGCTGAAGTAGGGCACACCGCCCGCCAGGCCGCCGCCCCGGCCTCCTGTCGAGCAGGGCGGTGTGCCGTGCCCCACGGCGCGGCCTGGGTGATGGCTATGCTTCGGCGGCGCGAATCACGGGGCGATAGGTTGCACGAAAAACCCCCGCCACCCCTGCCAAGACCAGCGCCGTCCCGACCAGCGTCGAAGCCGTGACCGGTTCGTCGAGGATGACCGCCCCAAGCAAGACGGCGATCACCGGGTTGACGTAGGCATAGGTCGCCACGACCCGCGTCGGCAACAGTTGCAGCGCGGCGACATACGACGAGAAGGCGATGACCGACCCCATGATGACCAGGTAAAGCCAGGCCACGACGGCCTCGCGCGTTGGGGTGGGAGCGGGTTCTCGAAGAAGCAGCGCCACGGTCGCGAAACCCAGGCCGCCGAAGAGCTGTTGGTAGGAAGCGCTCACCTGCGGCGCCACTCCGACCGGCCGCCGCCGTTGCAAGACCGTCCCTAAAGCCCAGCTCAACGGGGCGAGCAGCAGCGCTCCGAGCGCCGCCAAATCGCGGCTATCTCCTCCAGCAAGGTGCGGCGCGCTCAGCACACCGATCCCGAGCAGTCCGACCAACAAGGAGGCGATCAGGAGCGGCGGCGGAACGCGCCGATCGACCACGGCTTCGATGATGGCGATCCAGATCGGGATCGTGGCGATGATCAGCGCGGCGTACCCCGAGTCGGCGCGCGTCTCGGCCCACGTGACGAGTCCGTTGCCTCCGAGCCACAGCAGCAATCCGGAGGCGATCAAGATCTGCAACTCGAAGCGCGTCGGCCGCAGGCGGTGGCGCCGCAGGGCCGCCAGCAAGAAGAGGATCCCCCCACCGATTAACGTCCGCAGGGCGCCCATGGTGAACGGCGGGAATCCGGATCCCTCGCGCACCGCCACACGGATGGCCAGATAAGTGCTGCCCCAGATGATATAGATGACGAGCAAGTGGAGCAGGCCCGAAACAGGGAGAGAGGGAGCCCCTTCCGACCGGCCTTCACCCACATCCCGACTCATTCACCCTCCTCGTTCGTACAGGCGAGTGCCGGTGGGCACTCGCCATCCATTCCAACCGACTGCGTCTAGGCCCAGGCTCTGAATTCATTCGACTCGGTCCCCCGCACCGCCAGGGAAGGACCAGGGAACACGAGAATCAAGGGCGCCGGCTGTGGATGCGGCCTATCGGTTCAGCTCCCAGATGATCCGCAGCCCGTCCAGCGTCAGCCATGGCGCCACGACCTCGATCACCGCTGTCTCGGCAGCGACCAGTTCCGCCAGTCCCCCGGTGCCGATGACTTTGGTGCCGGGGCCGAGTTCCTGGCGGAAGCGAGCCACCATGCCTTCCACCAGCCCGGCGTAGCCGAACAGCATGCCACTTTGAATGGCGTGTACCGTGTTCCGTCCGATGGCCGCCGGCGGCCGTGCCAGATCGACGCGTGGAAGTTTAGCCGTCCGGTGAAACAGGGCCTCGGCGGCGATCCCGATGCCCGGCGCGATCGCGCCACCCAGGTAATCGCCTTCCGCCGAGATGGCGTCGAAGGTCGTCGCCGTGCCGAAGTCCACGACACACGCCGGCGTGCCATACAGTTGGCGCGCGGCGGCGGCGTCCGCCACCCGGTCCGCACCGACCGCCTTGGGGTCTTCATAGCGGATTCGCACCCCCGTCTTGACCCCGGCGTCGACGACCAGCGGTGCGACCCCCAGATAGTGCACGCAGGCTTGATGGAAGGTGCCCGTCAATGGCGGTACGACGGAGGCCAGGACGGCGCCGGTCAACTGCTTAGTCTCGACCCCGGCGTGGCCCAACAAGCCGAGCATCTGCAAGCCGTACTCATCGGGCATGCGCTCGTGCTCCGTGGCCAACCGCCAGGCGGCCTGGCGTGCCTCGCCCTCATACAGACCGAGGGTGATGTTGGTATTCCCTACGTCAATCGTCAGGAGCATGGGAGTCTCCTATTGATGGAGTGGTCCGTGGTCGGTGGTGTAGCCGCAGGCTTTAGCCTGCGTGAAGACGCAGCCTAAAGGCTGCGCCTACGCCACTAACCACCGACCACCAGGTTGTCGATCAGCCGCGTCTTTCCGATGAACACGGCCATTGAGAGCAAGGCGCGTTCGGCCTCGCCGTGGATATCCTCCAGGGAGTCCGGGTCGGCGGCGGAGACATACTGCACTTTCGCCAGCGGCTCCTGCGCCAGGACCTGGCGCATCGTCTGGCGGAGCCTCTCGGCGTCGCGCTCCCCCGAGGCATGGGCCAGATCCGCGGCACGCAGCGCGCGATAGACGACCGTCGCCGCCCGGCGCTCATCTGGATCGAGGTACATGTTGCGGCTCGACAGCGCCACCCCGTCGGACTCGCGCACCGTAGGGCAGACGACGACTTCAATCGGGAAATCGAGATCGGCGGCCAATCGGCGGACGACGACGGCCTGCTGCGCATCCTTCTGTCCAAAGTACGCTCGCTGCGGCTGGAATGCTTGAAACAGTTTCGTGACGATCGTGGCGACGCCGCGGAAATGACCCGGTCGGCGTTCTCCCTCCAGCCCGGCTGAGACGCGCTCGACCGTCACCCACGTCTGGTAGCCGGGCGGGTACACCGCTTCCGGCGAAGGGGTCCAGACCAGATCAACTCCGGCCGCCTCCAGCATCGCAAGATCGCGGGGGAGGTCCCGAGGATAGGCCGCCAGGTCTTCCTGTGGACCGAACTGACTCGGGTTGACGAAGATGCTCACGGCCACGCTGGCGCATTCCTGGCGGGCCCTGCGTACCAACGACAGATGACCTTCGTGCAAATACCCCATGGTTGGCACGAGCCCAAGCGGTTTCGCCATCGGCACGAGAGCCTGTCTAAGGTCGGGCGAGGACTCGCAAACGATCATCCCGCGGCCTTCCTTGAGGCCTTTGATGGTGGCCGCGGGATCATGCTGGCACCCTGGCGCCGGCCGCCACGGCCGCGCGCACCAGCCGCCACAGAGTCCGGTTGACAGGGGTCGCCACGCCGAGGCGGTCCCCCTCGGCCGCGACGGCGCCATTGATGGCGTCGATCTCGGTCGGCGCCCCGCGCAGGATGTCCTGCAGCATCGAAGAACGGTTCACCCCGGTCCGCCGCGCGACCTCTTCGGTCTGCGCCGACGGGTCCGGGTAAGGCAGCCCTACGCCGCGAGCGGCGGCGACGGCGGCCGTCTCACGCGCCGCCTCGGCCATCAACGAGCGGGCGTTGGGGTCTTCCAGCAAAGCGCCGTTCGTCACCCGGAGCAGCGCGGTCAGCGGGTTGATGCCGGCGTTCACCGCAAGCTTCCCCCAAAGCAGAGGCTCAACATCCTCTTCGACCTCGACCTGGAATCCTGCCTGGCGCAGCAGGGGAAGGTACGGATCGAGGCGGGCCTGGCTGGCGACGTGCGTTGGCCCGGTCCCGCCGACTCGAACGAAGCCCGGACCCAGAAGCGTAGCTCCCGTGGTCGTCACTCCAAGCGCCGACCGCTCGGCACCCAGCGCCTGCTGCAACGTCTCCAGATTCCCCAGTCCGTTTTGGAGCGTGAGCGCCACGCCGTCTGGGGCCAGGCACTCCGCCAACATCCCGGCCGTGCGCTTGCTCTGCCACGACTTGACCAAGACCAGGGCGAACCGCGCGCCGCGACAGTCGAGGGGATCGGAGGTCACTCCCACCGGATGGCGTGTTTCGAGTCCTCCCGCCTCCAGCCGGATTCCGTTGCGTTGCAGCGCCGCCAGTCCCTCGACCCATGTACCGAGCAGGGTCACCGAGGCGTAGGGGGCAAGGCGGGCGCCAAAGAGGCAGGCCATCGCGCCGCTCCCGGCGATCAGGATGGGTGGAGGAGGGTTGGACACGGGTTCCCTCAGAGGACGCTTCCCCGTCAGCCGGCGCGGGCAGGGCGCGGTCGGGGCGGCGCCTCCAGGCTTCGCTCCAAGCTGCGCCACGTCTCATCCGGCATCTCGACCGTATGCTCGGCGGCCGGGAACCGTCGAGAAGCGACGTCGTCGCGATAGGCGGCGAAAGCCTGCGCCATCGTGCCGTGCAGATCTGCGTACTTGCGCACGAAGCGCGGCGTGAAACGGTCGAACAAGCCGAGCAAGTCGTGGGTGACCAGCACTTGCCCGTCGCACCCAATTCCGGCACCGATGCCAATGGTTGGGATCGAGAGATTCTGCGAGACCCGCTCGGCCAACCGGCCCGGGATCGATTCGAGGACCAGGGCGAAACATCCCGCCTCCTGCAGGATCTCGGCGTCTTCCAACAGCCGGCGGGCGGCAGCCTCTTCGCGCGCCTGAGGTCGAAACCCGCCGAGCTGGTGGACCGACTGCGGGGTCAGGCCGAGATGGCCCATGACCGGAATGCCGGAGCCGACGATCGCCTCCACGGCCGCTCGCCGTTCGCGCCCGCCTTCCAGCTTGACCGCGTCCATGCCGCCCTCTTGCAGGAATCGGCCGGCGTTGCGGACGGCTTCCTCTGATGAGACCTGGTAGGAGAGGAAGGGCATATCGCCGACGAGCAAAGTGTTGCGGGCGCCGCGCGCGACGGCTTTGCAGTGGTGGATCATGTCGTCCATCGTGACCGGCAGCGTGTTCTCGTAGCCGAGCACGACCATGCCCAGGGAGTCGCCGACCAGAAGGACGTCGATCCCGGCGCGGTCGATGGCCATGGCCGTCGGGTAGTCGTAACCGGTGAGCATGGTGATTGGTTGGCCGTCCGCCTTCTTCTGGCGCAAGCCGAGCGTCGTCACCTTCTTGCGTTCAACGGTCGAGGGGGTTGCGGACATAGCTATCTCCTTCTATGAGTGAAATGCCCGTGGGCAAAACAACGCCCCCGCGCAAAGGATCGGGCGGGGGCGGGGCTCGGCTTTCACGTGCCGTCTCGGTCGGTGCCCGATCCAAGCGGCAGGGGGATTATACCCGGTGCCGCGACCCCCACCCCAGCCCTCCCCCTTTCAGGGGGAGGGGAGGGTGGGGGTCGATCCGCACGATAGAATCCATGCGTGACCTCCACTCCCGTCACTCGCGCTCTCGACGGCGCCGGTGTCCGTTACACGCTCCACCTGCACGACCACCCGGTGACCTCCCTCGAGCAGGCCGCCTCCGAGCGCGACCTTCGGCCGGGACAAATCGTCCGGTCGCTCGTTTTCCGCAGCGAAGCCGGGGGCTTTCTGATCGTGCTCGCCCCTGGACCGCGCCAGGTCTCGTGGCCCAAGCTGCGCCGACATCTGGGCGTCTCGCGCGTGACGACGGCCACAGCGGAGGAGATATTGCAGGTGACCGGGTATCCGCCCGGCGCCGTCTCACCGCTCGGCCTGGCCACGAGTCTGCGAATCCTTGCGGATCGGTCGCTCACCGAGGAGGAGACCGTCTCCATCGGCGCCGGCGTCCACAACGCAGGTGTCGTGCTGCGGACGGTTGACTTGCTGCGTAGGGTGCAACCGGAATTCGGGGACTTCATGGAAGGCGCCAATCTGGAACGGGGCAGTGGCGATTAGCGATTGGCGACTGGCGACTGGCGATTAGCGATTGGCCGTCCCCCTCATGCGGCCGCCCCCTTGAGGCCAGGGATCTTACCCGTCAGGAAGAAGGCCGCCGTGTCCTCGACAACCTGTCCCACCGCGCGCAAGGACGCGGCCAGATCGCCGGCGACGTCCATACCGTGATCGGCGCCCTTGACGGCCCGGACCAGCACCGGGCGGCGCGCCTGGAGCTCCCCCAGCGCCGGCTCGTTGTAGAAACTATCATCTGTGCCGATAGCAATGTAGGCCGGCTGGCGCGTGGCGGCGAAGGCCGAATCGAACTGCGGGCTCCCGATGGGAGGGGTCAGGTACGCAACAAACGCCTTGTCCGGCACGACTCCGCTGGAGCATAGCTGGACGAGGACGATGCTCCCTAAGGACTTTCCGACGAAAGCCAGGCGGGGGTAGGCCCTTCGGTTCATCGCCTCGCGCGCGGCCGCCGTGCCCTCCTCCAGGATCTCCGGGACATGGTCCGTCCAGGGAAATGTCATCGCCGCCTGGAAGCCATACATCAACCCGAGCATGTCCCAGCCAGCGCCCTGCAGTCGTTTGGATAGATGGTAGAGCAAAGGACCGTCCGGCCCGTAGTGCAGTCCGGGAAAGACGACCAGCAGTCCCGCCCCATCGCCTTCGAAGAAGGTGTGGGGCAGCGGGCAGCCGTCGTGCATCCTGAGAGGCAGAGGAGCAAATCGGCCCATCGTCCATCTCCCAACAGTTCGTGTAGTCCCAGGCCTTAGGCTGGGCTACCCCCCGGCCTAAAGGCCAGGACTACATCCCGGAAGGATCGTACCCTTTCGCTCGGTCAGTCTAGCCTTCGCACGATGGCGCAGCCGAGCGCCGGAGTGTCGGCCGGGTCGGGCAGGCGCCCAGCCCTCAACGCCGCCAGGGCCTGCTCAAGATAACTGCGTGTCGCCGGATGAAAGCCAAAGCCTGTGTCGTCGGGCGCACCGCGGTACCTCAGGATCCCGTCCGCGTCGATGACGAAGGTATGCGGCGTGGCCGAGGCGTGGTAGAGGTCGGCCACCGCTTGGCCGGGGTCGAGCAGGACGGTCTTCAATCCGCGCTCCTGCGCCGCCCGCCGGATATCCTCGAGCGACTCCCCGTCGCAACAGGCGATCGTCCACAGGTCAATGGTTGGACCTTGGGCAGCGGCGATGACTTGTGGATCCGCGTGCGCCGACCACGGACACTCGACGGACCAGAAGTTGAGCACCACGATCCGCCCCGCACGGTCACGCAACCGATGCACTTTGCTGTTGATGTCCGGCAGCTCGAAGACCGGCGCCGGCCCGCCCAGGCGCGCTACGGGATCCATACCGGGCTGTACCCGCCGACCATGACTCGTCCTCCCTCTCGTCCGTCGACCCAACGCCACCAGACCTCCGGTGGCTCGCTCGGGTTGACCTGATCGAAGAGCACGTACGCCAGCCTCGTCCCGTCCGGACTCCACGCCAGGCCGCCATGGTTGAGCTCGGGCTCATCCGTAAGCTGGGTCGGATCGACGCCGTCCGGCCTCATCCGCCAGATCTGTCGGCCGAGGGTCCAGGTGGTTGGATCCAGGCTTCGCCTGGAGAAGGCGATCCAGCCTCCCTCCGAGGAATACGCGGGACCGGTATCCTCCACCAGAAGGTTCTCATCGCCCGAGAGGTCGACCTGCGCGCCGTCCGCGGTGGCGACTCTTTGCAGATGACTGAAGAACCGAGGGGGTTGCTCCACGGCTGTGCCGGGCTCGGATGAAGGCTCAGGGAGGAAGACGATTTCAGGGAAGACGAAGTGATCGCCTTCGGGCGACCAGGCAGGGGTCGCGCCGACCCCGTTGGGGACGACGAAGGCCAGCCGCGCGCCCTCGGGCGAGACCTCATCATAGAGAACATACGCCATCAAGGCACCATCATAGATGGCGAGCCATTTCCGCGAAGACCACAGCGGCTGGGAAGTAGGATGATCCTCGTTGGCAACCAGGTAAGCCTCCCCTCCGTCGAGCGGCTTCACCCACACGCGGCGAAGGGTTCTGGCGTCGGACTGCGGATCCTCTTGGACGAAGGCCAGCATGCGGCGGTCGGGCGAAAGCGACGAATTGCGACAAGTTGTCTCCGGTGGACATTGATGCAGTATCAGATCGTTCCTGTCGGCGAGGTTGAGTTCACGGATCTGCGTCCCGCCCGCACTGTCTGCGTCGAAGATCAGACTGGCCCCGTCGTGGGTAAGGTTGAAGTCGATAATTCCGCCCGCGGTCTCGGTCAGGCGCTCGGGCTCCATCTGCGATGCCGACCAGGCGTACAGGTCGGCCTTTTCCCCCGCCGGCCACAGATACGCCAGTCGTCCAGCCCCGACGGTGAACGACCAGTGCGAGTTGCTGAGAGTCGGCAGCCCACCCAGAGAGTGCGCTCCGGCTTCCAGCTCCACTTCGACCTGCGCTGCCTCCGGCCATGCCTGCGAAGCGATGAAGGTCATCGTACGACCTTCCCAGCGAAAGGCACCTGGGCGAGAAGGAGTGAGATGGAAGCGAGACTCCACGGTTTCCGGCCGCATCGATTGACTGAAGGAGATCGAGATGAGGGGCTGCGCCGGCGTGTCGGAGGCATCGGAGGCCGGCTCGTGGCCCGTCACCCGAGGCATGGAGAACAGCGCCGCCAGCAGCAGGCCGGCCGAAAGACCCAGGACGGCGTACAGGAGAATCGGAGACCGACGCGGTGGGCGGCGCATGATTTTTCCCAGCTTCCCGGAAGCTTAGGGCTTCCGGGAAGGTTTTCTACGCGCGGGAAGCTTCCTATTCACGCCCCAACTCTTCCTTCAGATTCTCGATTGCCGGGATCGGGGTGGGGTCGATCCCGTAGGCGATCGCCAGATAGTAGGCGGCGTAGTCGCCGTAATGCAAGCAGGTCCACTGCTGCGCCAGCGCCGTGTCGCCCTCTCCATCGATCAGGTCCGTGTTGTACCCCTCGACCATCAGCGCGTGGCGGGTGGCTTCGACACGCCGGGTGAGCCCCTCCTCGTCGAGTCCCGCCCGCAGAAAGACCGCCATGGTCCGACCGATGAGTTTCTCAGGACCGACCGTGCCGGCTACGACGTTGTGATCCGCCTCGGGCAACTCCTCAAACTGTGCCGGCGCCTTGGCCAATTCGTTCACCTGAGTGCGCCAGCGGCGGGCCACCGGCGCTAGAAGTCCGGCGCCAAAGAAGATCGGCCAGCGGTCCATCATCTGGCCGGCCATCCGTTTGGCCGGGTTGCGCACGACCGGGCTGGCCGCGCCCAGCCGCTCGCGTTGCGCCCGCATCGCGGCGACGGCGCTGGCAACCTCCCGGGACGGGTCGGGAATCTGACCGAGACGGGCCAGCAACCGCAGCGTGTAGGCGAACGAGGTGCCGACCGCGGCGCGAGGCGGACCGGCATGGTCGATCGGCCAGACCGGGTCGCCGTTGTTCCCCGCGCGCATCTTCAGGTCGCCGCCTGAAGTGAAGGCGACTCGGCGCGCCCCGGCTCGCTGCGCGGCGTCGAACGCGGTCAGCGCCTCGTCGGTGTCGCCCGAATGAGATGAGATCACCACCAGCGCGGTCTGAGCGGCGGCCCAGGCCGGGATCCCATAATCCCGCCAGACGGTGAGGCTTGCGGATGCGTGGCGCCGAGCATAGACGCAGGCCAGGTCGGCGCCGATCGCCGATCCTCCCATCCCGGCGAAGATGATGTGCTTCGGCCCTGAGGAATCCGGCAGCGGCAGCTTCCCGGCCTCATCCCAGGCATGCTCGACCTGATCCGGCAGATCGTCGATCTTCGCCAGCATGCGATCCTTGTCGATCGCCTGCATCCGCTCGAGATCGTCCAGGTTCATGATTCCCCTCCGCTGCGCTTCGGGGATGTATCGCGATCCTCCAGCGCCATCCGGTAGACCTCGCCGCGCCGCCAACCCGACAGCCTGGCCACATGGCGCGCCGCCTGCGAAGCGGAGTCGCCTTGCCGCTTTCGATCACGCAGCGCCGCCTGGACTGCTGTCGGCTGCCAGCGGCCGCCGGCGGGCGCACCGGAGATCACCAAAGTGAATTCGCCGCGGGGCTCAGTGGCATCAAAGTGCCGGCGGAGCTCGGCCAGGGTGCCGCGCCGAATCTCTTCGTGAAGCTTCGTCAGCTCACGGCAGGCTGCCGCCTCTCGGTCGGGCCCAAGGATAGCCTCCAGATCGGCGAGCGCCGGTCGCAACCGGTGGGGTACTTCGAAGCATACGAGCGTTGTCGTCTGGCCGGCGTACGCCTCCAGCGATTTCCGCCTCTCGGCCCGTAGCCGCGGCAGGTAACCGAGGAAAAGGAAGGAGTCGGAGGGAAGGCCGCTGGCAACCAGCGCTGCCAGCGGCGCAGACGCCCCGGGAATCGGCCGGACGGTGTGACCCTGCGCCCAGGCTGAGCGTACGAGCTCGAACCCGGGATCGGACAAGGCGGGCGTCCCGGCATCACTGACGAGCGCAACGTCACCGCCCTCGAGCGCTTCCAGGAGCGACGCCAGCCGCGACCGTCGGCTGTGCTCGTGATAGCTGACCTGCCGGGTGGGGATGGCGTAGCGGGTGAGCAGCTTGCGGGTCTGACGGGTGTCTTCGCTGGCGATGAGCGAGACCTCCTTCAACACCCGCAGCGCCCGCAGGCTGATATCTTCCAGATTGCCGATCGGAGTGGAGACCAGGTAGAGGGTTCCCACGCAATGATTCTAGCCGACGCGAAGCCTCCGGCCGGGGCCGGAGGCTTGGGATGGACTCGTGCGGCAGCGCGCCGGGTTTCGATCTAGGCGGGCTTGTCTTCGATCACGGCCCGCACCGCGACGGCCTGCGGGCCCTTGGGGGTCTCTTCCACAACGTACGTGACCTTCTGCCCCTCCTCCAGGTTGCGGTAGCCTTCCCCCTCGATTCCGCTGAAGTGGACGAAGATCTCCTTGCCTCCGTCCTCCGGGGCGATGAAGCCATAGCCCTTGACTCGGCTGAACCACTTCACCGACCCTTGCATCCGGTCCGACTCCATATCCGCCTCCGTACAGTCTTCGCCACTGAGGCGCCCCCCACCGAATGCGGCCAGGGGTCGTCGACCCAGGGCACACCCAAGGTGCACAGCCAGGGTGCACCCGAAGGGGCGCCCGAAGGGGTGCCCGCCCTCACGCCTTCGGGTGCGCCGCCCTTGGCGCCCTGCCCCCTGGGGGCGCCCGAAGGGGCGTAGAGGGCGAAGGGCGAGGCGCCCTGTCTTCTGGGGACACCCGAAGGGGTGTAAAGGGCGAAGTGGCGCCGACTCTAGCACAGGAGGATTCTTGCGTCAACGCGGTTGGGACGCGTCAACTCTATTGGTCATAGTGTCGTTGCGAGGAGCGAAGCGACGACACTTGCACCGCACTGCACCAAACGCAGTGCGGTGCAAGTGCAGGTGAGCAACCGCCCCAGCGGGGAGATTGCCACGGCGCCTATCCGGCGCCTCGCAATGACATTCACACCACCGACCCCTCCCCGCTCAACCGCGGCCTAGCAGGCAACTCTCCGAAACGGACAGCAGCCGAACACGTTGGCGGAGGAAGTGCAGCGTGATCAGCCCTCCGATGCCGAAAAGAGTGTCGACCAACCTCCAGAAGATGGGAATGCCGCGGAGCCGTAGGCTAAGAAAGGATAGCTGGCGTACGTGTCCTCCAACGCCCGGTGGACAAAGTGGAGCCAGGCCGCCAGCGCCGACCACCCGCGCACCACGGTCGATCCGGAAGCGAGGATCGGCGCCAGCATTCGGAGCCCTTGCAGCGGGACGATGGCCGTCAGTCCACTGGCGATCAGGGCGACGGCGAAGAAGAGCAAGACGAACCGTATCTGGATGAGGAGTCGCCGGGGAGCCACACCACCAGCGTATGGAATGCGCAGAGGCGAGGACTCTCAGAGGACTCTCGCGCCGGCCGGCGAGTCATTGACAGTCTCGTCGGCCGCATGCTAGACTGCTTGCCAACGCACATTGCACCCTCATCGAGGGAGGCGGAGGGACCGGCCCTGTGAAGCCTCGGCAACCCCACCGGCGTCCTGAGGGAATAGCCCTTCGCGGTCTGCTCCCTGGGGGCGCCCGCCCTCACCCCTTCGGGCACCCCTTCGGGTGCACCCTGGGTGTGCGCCGAAGGGCGTGGCGCCCTGCACCCCTTCGGGTGCACCCTGGGTGTGCGCCGCCCTTGGCGCCCTGCACCGCTTCGGTGCGCCGAAGGGCGTAGAGGGCGAAGGGCGTAGAGGGCGAAGGGGCGTAGAGACCGAGGGCGCCGGGGGTGAGTGCCAACTCCGGCAGACGACGCGGCTGATCGCCGCGCTGCTTCTGGAAGATGAGGAACCCGCCGTCGACGCGCCGCCTCTTCTTCGGCGAGAGGCGGTTTGCGTCTTAGGCGGTAGAGCGCGGTCGGGAAGCAAACTTGAGCGACAACCCAGCACCCGCGGCGATGAATCCACGCGATCGATTTGCCGCCTGGCTTCAGGCGCGGTCTCCGCGCCTGGCCGACGGCGCCATGGGAACCATGCTCCACGCCCGAGGCGTGGCGATGGGGACGTGCTTCGATGAGCTCAACCGCGCCCGCCCCGATCTGGTCCTCGAAATCCACCGCCAGTACCGCCGAGCGGGCGCCGAGATTCTCGAGACCAATTCGTTCGGCGGCAATGTCTACAGACTGGCGGCGCACGGGCTGGAAGATCACCTGGAGGAGATCAATCGCGCCGCCGTGGAGTTGGCGCGCCAGGCGGCCGACGGTGAGGCCCAGGTCCTCATCGGTGGAAGCGTCGGACCGCTGGGTGTTCGCCTGGCACCGTACGGCCGCGTCCGCGCCGAGCAGGCGGCTTCCGCTTATCGGCGCCAGATTGCGGCCTTAGCCACAGCCGGCGTCGACCTCCTGATCTTCGAGACTCACACCGACTTGCGGGAGCTGGTCCTGGCCGTCGAGACCGCCCAGCAGATGACCGACCTCCCCATCCTGGCCTCGATGACCTACACCCGCGACGACCGCAGTCTCCTGGGAGATGGGCCTTTCGATGTCGCCAAGGCGCTCGACGAAGCGGGGGCGGATGTGATCGGCGCCAACTGCTCCGGCGGACCGGCGCAGCTCTTGCGCATCCTGCAGCAAATGCAAGCGGCGGCCCCCGATCGTCGTCTGTCGTTGATGCCTAACGCCGGATGGCCTGAGCGACACGGCGGGCGCATCCTGTACGCCGCGACGCCGGAGTACTTCGCCGAGTACGCCCGGCTCTTCGATCGGATGGGAGCGGCCGTCATCGGCGGATGTTGCGGGACGACCCCCGAGCATATCGCCGCCATGCGGCGCGCGTTGGACGCGCCCGAAGCGCCGGCGGCTTTGCAGCTCCCCGTGGTCGAGCCCGCCGGCCCAGGCGTCGCGCCGCCCGCCGAGGAGCCGACGCGTCTGGCGCAGAGGTTGAGCCGCGGGGAGTTCGTCATCTCCGTCGAAATCGATCCGCCGCGCGGATTCTCGACCCACCGCTTGCTGGCCGGCGCTCAGTTGCTGGGCGAGGCCGGCGCCCACACCCTCAACGTCGCCGACAGCCCGATGGCCCGGATGCGGATGAGTCCATGGGCAGTCTGCCATTTGATTCAACACGACCTGGGCCTGGAGAGCGTGCTCCATTTCCCGACGCGCGGCAGGAACCTGCTCCGCATCCAGGGCGACCTGCTGGCGGCGCATGCCCTGGGGGTGCGTGATCTCTTCGTCGTCATGGGGGATCCGACGGCGATCGGCGACTATCCCGAAGCGATGGACGACTACGACGTCGCCCCGTCGGGCTTGATTCGCCTGATCAAACAGAATTTCAACGTCGGCGTCGACCAGGCCGGCGCCGACATCGGCGGCGAGACGTCGTTCGTCGTGGGCTGCGCCCTCAATCTGGGCGCGCCGGACCTGGCGCGGGAAGCCGGGTTGTTGCACCGCAAGGTCGAGGCCGGGGCCGACTTTGTCCTCACTCAACCGGTCTATGATGAAACCGTCGTCCATCGTTTCCGATCACACTACGAGGGCCGCTTCGGTCCCTTGACGGCTCCCATGCTGGTGGGCATCCTGCCGCTTTATTCCGAGCGGCACGCCGCTTTCCTGGCGAACGAGGTGCCGGGCATCCACATTCCTCCAGCCGTCCAGCGGAACGTCGAGCGCGCCGGCGCTCGGGCGTCTGAGGAAGGCATTCACCTGGCGCAAGTGCTGATCGAGGCGCTGGCCGGCGAAGTGCAAGGGATTTATCTGATGCCGCCGTTCCAGCGGTACGATCTGGCGGCGGAGGTGATCGACCACGTACGGGCCCACGCCGCGCCGGCCGGTCCGGCCTGACGTACGCCCTTCGCCTCTCAGGGAGGAATCTTATGTCGGAACTGGCACAGCTGGAATGCATCCCCTGCAAGGGCGGCATCCCGCCGATGACGGCCGAACAGATCGCGCCTTGGCTGGAGCGCCTAGGCGGCGCGTGGCAGGCCGCCGAGAATCACCACTTGCAGAAGACCTACCGCTTCAAGGACTTTCGCCAGGCCCTCGATTTCACCAACCGTATCGGGGAACTAGCCGAGCAGATCGGCCACCATCCGGACATTCAACTGGCCTGGGGCAAGGTGGGGGTAACGATCTGGACTCACAAGATCGACGGCTTGAGCGAGAGCGATTTCATCTTCGCCGCCAAGGTCGACGCGTTGCCGAAACCGCAAGCTTCTGGGTAGGGGCACGGCATGCCGTGCCCCTACGCTCGCGGGGAGCTTATCAGCTTCCCCGGAACTTACTTCCTACCTTCCGTCCCCATCGAGGTGGTAGGGCGCATCAGTGATGACGACCCCCCGTCTCGAGCGGGAGCGACAGGCGCAGGAGAGTCGCCATCTGCGTCCGCATCAGGTTCGACCACCAGCGCGGGCGGATCGACTGGGGGACGACGATGGTGATCGCCTCGCGTTCCTCGCGCAGCTCCATCAGGCTCACGATGCAACGCAGCAGGGGCTCCAGCATCAGCCCGTGCTCCGACTCAAGGACGACGAGCCGTACGCCCTCCCCCCACGTGTCCCGGTCTTCGCCCCGGCCAGCGCTGACCACTTGGTATCCGTTCTGGCTGAGGATCGTTCGCAGGGCGCGCAAGATTTGAGGTTCGTCGTCGATGACGAGCACCTGCGGGCGTGGTCTCGCCCCACGGCCGACCTTTGACTCCTTCTTCGCAAGCGTTGGGGGCACTCCGCTATCTATCGGCCTCGAGGTGAGCCGCCCGTCGCCGCGAGCGATGCTTCCTTCACTCTACGCCAGCTGGTCAGGTGTACGAGTGCTGCACCCCCGATGCGCCTACCTCAGACCTCCAACTCTTGACCCAAGCGAAAGGAGCACGACAGCCCGACTCATTGAGTGAGCACCTCGGGGTAGGCTTACGCCTGCAAACTAACCTCATAGCGTTCGATAGCGGGGGGGCGCAGCCACAAAACCCGAGAATTTGGCGATGACCTCCTGGAGCAAGCCGCTGGTCTCGGTCGCGGTCATGCCCGCTTCCGTGTCCCAAAGGGTAATCACGGTGTATTTGTCCGTGTTGCTGTCGGCGAGCCAGTATAGAGCCTTGAACCCCTTCTGCGCCTTGAGGAGGGGTACCACGGAATCGCGATACACGCCGATAGTTTCATCCATCTTGCCAGGCTTCATCTGGGAAGTTCCCGTTCTGGCATACATGGGCTCATCTCCTTGTAGGAGGGGGCGCGATTGGGGGAGTCGCACCCATAATCACGGTCGAAGGAGGTGCAATAATAAGTCAGAACGATTGTAGGGGGTCCTCCTTTCTGCGTCCCTTGCGCTCCGCCAGCTCTGTTATCACGCGTTTTCACGGACATAGAACAGAATGACTGCCAACTTCAGGATGGCTAAGCCTGGAATGAGCGGCCCAACGGTCTCAAGATGAGCCGCCCGGGGCTAGCCGTTGACCCTGGTGGATGGGTTCTCGAGGTACTGCCTGGCCTGCGTGGGGCTTTGGCATGTTCGGCCATATGCCTGTAATATCGAAGGCATGGCAGTCGGCCATGCGGTTGGCCGGAGCCACGCGGCAACCCAGGCCGATCGCAGTCATGCCCCATCCGAACGCCAAGGCATGAGACCAGCGAAGGGAGGCCACCGGCCCATCGATAGCCCACTATGCCCCACCTCTCCACCATCCGTCTCAACTCTCAGATGATCGCGAGGGAGGAAGTGTGATGAAGCCCAAGAAGTCCTACGTGCTCGCAGCGCTGCTCCTGCTTGCCAGCATGCTGCTGGGGTCTTGTGCGCCCGCGACGCCCACGGCCGCGCCGCCTGCGGCCCCGGTCGAGCAGGCCACGTCGGAGGTCGCCCAGCCAACAGCGGAACCGACGAAGATTGTCTTGGCGATCGAGCATTTCAGCCAGATCGCGGGGACAACCTGGTCCGGAGCCCACGACCGTGCCGCCAAGCGCATCGCCGAGAAATACCCCAACGTCACCTACGTCTACCGCGAGAATGTGGCTCCCGATCAGACCAATCCTTTCGCCGAGGAGCTGATCGCCAGCGGAGCGAACATCGTCATCGGCAATGCGGAGTTCATGGGACTGCCCCTGAAGGACATCGCCGACAAGTACCCCGACGTGTACTTCGGGTCCGTCATTGCCAGTGACCTGTCGACCAAGCCGAATTTCATCCGGTTCTTCCCCAAGCAGTATCAGGCCCTGTACCTGGAGGGGCTGATCGCCGGGGCTCTGACCCAGACAGGCAACATCGGCATCACTTCCGCCTTTCCGAATGTTCAGGTGATCCGGCGCCAGGCCGGCTTCATACTTGGCGTGCAGGATGCGGCGGCGCTCCTCGACAAGGAGATCAATGTGTTTGTTAAGTTCGCTGGCAACTGGTACCTCCCCGCCGATGAGCGAGCCATTGCCGAGACGTTGGTCGACACTTACAACGTGGATGTCCTGACCCAGCAGACCGACTCCAGCTCCACCATGGACGTTGCCAAGGAGAAGGGCGTTTGGTTCGTGGGGAAGGACATGGACATTGTGGGTGAATACGGCTGGTCCGACACGGACACCGTCGCCGTATCGTTCGACACGCGCTGGGAGATCATCTACGACCAGATGGTCCGGGACTACCTGGCCGGCAACATGACGCCGGACACCGTCCTGTATCCGGGCATGGAGACGACGATGACCCTGGCCGACGGCACTGTGGAACCGACCGTTGACCTGATGAACGACGGCAAGGTCGGCATCGACGCCATCAGCCCGGCAGCGCTCCCGTCCATCCCGCAGGAGATCGTCGACCTTGTCGCGCAACGACGCGATCAGATGATGAAAGGTGAGTGGGATCCGTTCACGGAGCACGAATTCGTGAGCAACGGGACCGGCCTGGAGCTCGAGGGGCTGCCGATCCCGGCCGCGGGCACCGTGGTCAAGGCCGCCGGCGTGGCTCCGACCATAGAGTGGCTGCTGTCCCAGTTCAACTTCGATCTGCAGGGGACGACCATCCTGAAGTAGCACAACGTATCGGTCCGCATGATGCGTGACGGATAGTCACATGGAAGGGAGGCTCTCGTCCTGTGGGAGCAAGCCTCGGGACGAGAGCCTCACGCTTCAGCGGGGTCGAGATGCGACCGGGGGGTTCGTCCGGGGGCCACCCCGCAGCGCTCGCGATCGGCCTGGGGGCGTGGATCCGGATCTCCGGGTGCGTCCCTGCAGAGGGCAGGCAGGCACCACCGGCAGGTAGCAGGTTGACATGATGCCCATCCAACCCGTGAAACGTGGCGATACGGTCCTGAAGGCGAGGGGAATTACCAAACGATTCCCCGGAGTCGTCGCCAATGACCACATCGACTTTGAGGTCCGAGCGGGTGAGATCCACGCCATCCTGGGTGAGAATGGCGCTGGCAAGACCACCCTGATGAAGATCCTGTTCGGGCTGCTCCAGCCCGACGAAGGCGAGATCTACGTTCATGGGGAGAAGGTGACCTTCCGCTCGCCCCTCGACGCCATTCACCTTGGCATCGGGATGGTTCACCAGAACCGCAAGCTGATCCCCGCTCACGCGGTCATCGAGAACATCATCCTGGGTCACCCCAAAGTGGGGAGAATCCCGGACTTGCAGAGGACCCGTGACGAGATTGCGGAGCTGTGCGACCGATACGGCTTCAAGATCGACCTCAAGGCGAAGGTCTGGCAACTTTCGGAGGGCGAAAAACAGGTCGTAGAAATCCTGAAGACCCTGTATCGAGGCGCCCGGATCCTCATCCTCGATGAGCCGACTTCCGCCCTGGCGCCGCCGGAAACGCAGAAGCTCTTGGAGTCGATCCGCATCATGACCGGAGACGATCTCGCCCTCGTCCCCTTCATCACGCACAAGCTGCCCATTGTGCTGACCATCAGCGACCGGGTGACGGTCCTCCGCCGGGGGCAAGTCACCGCTCGTCTGCGCACGGCGGAGGCGACCGAGAACCGTCTGGCGAAGGAAATGGTAGGCCGCGAAGTGATCTTCCGGCTGGAACACGTGGAGGTCGAGCAGGGCAGGCCCATTCTGGAGGTGGACAACCTCTCCGCCATGAATGACAAAGGGCTCCTGGCCCTGAAGGGCCTCTCCTTTTCCGTGCATGAAGGCGAGATATTTGGGATTGCCGGGGTCTCCGGGAACGGACAGCAGGTCCTGGCCGAGGTGTTGGCGGGGCTGCGCAAGGCCGAATCCGGCAAGGTGTTGATGGACGGGATCGACATCACCCATTCCGGCAGTCTGGAACGATGGAAGAACGGCATGGGCTATATCCCGTCCGACCGGATTGATGTGGGTTCGATCGGCGACTACTCCCTGGTGGACAACGTCCTGATGAACTACCACTTTGATGACGCCTTCTCCCGGTGGGGGATCGTGGATTCCCAGAAGACGCGCAAGCTCACCGAAGAACTCATCTCTGAATATGGCATCGTCACGCCCGGTCCAGACAGCACGGCCAAGAGCCTGTCCGGCGGCAATCTGCAGAAGCTCATCCTGGCGCGCGTGCTGTCCCGCAGGCCGCGGCTGATCATCGCCAACCTTCCCACCCAGGGGCTGGATGTCGGAGCCACTGAATTCGTCCAGAACAAGCTACTGGAGGCGAAGCGGAAGCACGCCGCCGTTCTGCTCATCTCGGAAGACCTTGAGGAAGTCCTGTCGCTGAGCGATCGCGTGGCGCCGATCTACGAGGGCGAATTCATGGGCATCATTTCGATCGAACAGGCCGGCAGAGTGGACATCGGGGCCATGATGGCAGGCCTGAACCAAAAGGTGTAGTTCCTTGAGACTCCCTAGTTATGAGATGAAGTTCGAGAAGAAGGCGAGGGTCACCGGCTGGGAGGCGACGACCATCTCCCTGGTTGCGATTCTCATCGGCCTGGCGCTGGTGGGCCTCATCTTCCGCCAGGCCGGGGTCAATCCGATTGCAGGCTATCGGGCCCTCTCCTCCTATGCCTTTCTCAACGAGTTCGGCCTGCCCCTGACGATCAACCGATCGATCTTCATCCTGCTCTGCACATGCGCTTTCATCGTCCCGATGAAGGCCGGACTGTGGAACATCGGGATGGCTGGCCAGCTCTATGGCGGCGCGCTGGCCGCCTTCGGCGTGGCGCTGGCTTTCGGCGCCAAGGGATCCCAGAGTCCGACCCTACCACCAGTGATCCTCGTCGGCCTGATGATGCTCGGGGCACTCCTGGGCGGAGCGGTGATCGGAGCCATCCCGGGCTTCCTCAAGGGGCGGTTCAACACGAATGAGATCGTCGTGACCATGATGCTGAACTCAATCGTCTTCTGGCTGATCGCATACATGATCAAGGAGGGGGGCCCCTTCATGGGCGGTGGCGGGGAAGGTGAGGGGTTCAAGTTGTCAGAGTCGGTCTACCCGCCCATGGTCTTGGGGGGGACTTTCACCATCCCCGTTGCCCTGGGGGTGGCGGCGCTGCTGTACTTCATGTTTGCCAAGGCCACTCTGGGCTATCGGATCAGGGCCTTTGGCCTCAGCCCGTCGGCGGCCAAGTACGCGGGCATCAGCCCGCGCAACGTGCCGCTGCAAGTGTTCACCCTCGGCGGGATGATCGCCGGCCTCGCCGGATACCACTACTTCGCAGCCGTCCCCGGTGTCTACAAGATCCCCTTGAACTACGGTGACTTCGGCGATCTGTCCTTCTACGGTATCATCTGCGGGCTAATCTCCCAGGGCAACCCTCTGGTGGCTATTCCCTTTGCCCTGCTCTTCGGCGGGCTGACCAATGGAGGCCGGTTCGTCCAGGGACAGCTCCAGCTAGGCTACGGCATCGATTACGCCCTGCTCGGGATACTGATGATGACCCTCGTCGCCTTTCAGTACTTCTATCGCAACACCATCGTCTGGAAGAAGATCGAAAGGGAGCCATAGGATGTGGGAGTTCGCGGCGAGAAGCCTGAATGCCTCGACGGTCTTCACGATTGCGGCGCTCGGCGAGCTGATCGGTCAGCGCTCGGGCATCCTGAACGTTGGCATTGAAGGTGTGATGCTCTTCGGGGCCACCCTGGGGTTCATCGTGGCCAAGACCACCGGGAGCTATCTCCTCGGCTTCCTGGCGGCTCTTGTCATTGGAGGCCTCATCGCCGCGCTGCACGGCTTCCTCTCCATTACCCTGGGGGGTGACCAGGTCGTGAACGGGATGGGGATCTGGATCCTGGGTTTCGGTCTGACGGCTTACATCGGCTACCCCTTCACGGGGCCGCTGGGCATGGATAGGATTCCCGATCTGGCGGGTCTTTCGCCCTTCTTCTTCCTCGCCGTCGGGCTGGTGGTCCTGACCTGGTGGGTGTTCTCCAAGACCACCTTGGGGCTGCGGATACGATCCGCGGGAGAAAGCCCCTCGGTCACCGAGGTTTCGGGCATCAACGTCAACCGCACCCGCTACCTGAGCGTCATTGTCGGCGGAATGCTCATGGGCCTTGCGGGGGCGATCTACTCCCTGGACTACAATCCGGTGTGGGGCATCAACTTCCTCTTGGGCTGGGGCTTTATTGCACTTGCCCTGGTCTTCTTCTCCATGTGGAATCCCTTCATCCTCCTCGGCGGTTCCATCCTGTTCGGCACCCTGTGGCAGCTCTCGCTCAACCCTCAGCTAATCCTGCCCGGCGTGATGTCCAGGTATATCTGGAGGACCGTCCCCTTCATCATCACTATCGCAGTCCTAGTGCTGATGTCCACGAAGTGGTTCAGTTCCCGATGGGGCGCCGCCAAGCCCGCAGCCTTGGGGCTTCCCCGCAAAGAGGAGTGATCCCGACGTTCTATGCCCATAGACATGGAACTCGAGATGGTCCTGCGGCCGCCGCAACTCCCTATGGCGCCGTAGGTGCCCAAAGTTATCTTGCTGGCCAACGGCAAGCGGAGGTCGTCCGTCAGGCGGAACGCTCTGTCGGACTTCGCTCACGGTAACACCTTTCCAGGGCATTGATCGGGGTGTGAAACGGCTCGAGGAAGAAGTAGTTGAAGGCCAGGAAGGCCAGCACCGCAGAAGCGATGCCGGGCCTCAAACCGAGGAAGGCCGTGCACAATCCCACGGAGAGAAGGTAGAGCAAGGGCACCAGCGCCGTGCCGAGGTCGGGGTGCCGCAGTCGGAGCAGACCTGTCGTCAGCACGATGATCAGCGCCGCCAGCAAATAGCGGACGAGCGGGCGGGCGAGCAGGACGGCGAGCTTCATGCGGATGACCCGGAATCGATTATATGCGGCGGCATCCTGGGAACCTTCCCGGAAGCTCCAGGCTTCCGGGAAGGTTGACAGCCTTGGGGCCGATGCTAGAATGTCCCCGAGCCTGAAAGGCGGAAGGACGCAGTGAGACGGGAATCGGCTCGGGGCATGGCCATGGGTCCAGGTTCGCCGATCGAACGGGGTCGACCGGCGCGGGCTCGGCGCGCCTGAGCGCCACCCGAAATTGCCTTCTCCCCGCCAGCCATGGGCTGGCGGTTTCGTTTCACGGCAGCCGTCAGCGGTCAGCGATCAGCGATCAGCCATCAGCCTGCGAGACTCGCGTGTCGCCATGCCGAGCGTCCGCGTCGCGAACAGAGGCGTTTCGGGGAAGCTTATCCCAGCTCACAGGCTTGCCGCTGATAGCTGACGGCTGAAAGCTGACAGCCATTTGTGAGGTGCTCGAATGACAAGCAACATCCTCGTCGCCGTCGCGTGGCCGTATGCCAATGCCGATATCCACGTCGGCAACATTGTCGGTGCCTACCTGCCGGCCGACATTTTCGCTCGCTACCATCGCCTGGCTGGCAACCGCGTCTTGATGGTCTCCGGCACCGATGCCCACGGCACGCCGATCACGGTCCGCGCCGACGCCGAGCAGACGTCGCCCCAGGCGGTCTACGCCCGCTTCCACACGCGGTTCCTCGAACTGTTCCAGAAGCTCGGTCTGACCTACGATCTGTTCACCAGCACCCACACCGAGAATCACTTCCGGGTATCGCAAGACCTCTTCCGGGCCCTGCTGGCGAACGGCCATTTGTTCCGCCGGGAGGAACCGCAGTGGTACTCGTCCAGCGAGAACCGCTTTCTGCCGGATCGCTACATCGAAGGCGAGTGCTACATCTGCCACGATCCGAACGCCCGCGGCGACCAGTGCGACAACTGCGGCAGCCTGCTCGACTCGACTCAGCTGATCCGGCCGCGCGCACGCGTCGGGGGCGGCGCCCTCGAACTGCGCTCGACCGAGCACTTCTATCTGGACCTGGCGCGTTTGAATCCGCCGCTGCGCGATTATCTGCGCCAGGGCAAGGATCACTGGCGGCCAAATGTACTGGCGCCTTCGCGCCACACCGTCGAGAGCGGCGAGCTGCGGGGCCGGGCGATCACGCGCGACCTGGATTGGGGCATCCCGGTCCCGGTGGAAGGGTGGGACGGCAAGTGCCTGTACGTCTGGTTCGAAGCGGTCATCGGCTATCTGTCGGCGTCGATCGAATGGGCCGCCCACCAAGGCCGCCCGGAGGCATGGAAAGAGTGGTGGTATGACCCGGCGGCGCGCACCTACTACTTCATCGGGAAGGACAACATCCCTTTTCACGCCGTCATCTGGCCGGCCGAATTGATCGGCGCCGGACGCCTGTATGAGGACGACCAGCAACGCCGGCTCAACCTGCCTTACGATGTGCCGGCCAATGAATTCCTCAACCTGGAGGGAAAGAAGATCTCGGGCAGTCGGAACTGGGCCGTCTGGGGGCTGGACGTGCTCGAGCGCTACGATCCGGATGCGCTGCGTTTCTATTTGACGGCCGTGATGCCAGAGGCACGCGACTCCGAGTGGGAGTGGTCGGATTTCGTCCGGCGCAACAACGATGAGCTGGTCGCCACTTGGGGCAATCTGGTCAACCGCGTACTCTCCTTCAGCCAGCGCCACTGGCAAGGCGTCGCGCCGCAGCCCGGCGAGTTAAGCGCGATCGATCAGGAGTTGCTGGCGCAGGTCGAGGGGGGGTTCGATCGGGTCGGGGCGTACCTGGAGTCGGTCCATCTGCGCGAGGCGCTCGGGGAAGCGTTGGCTTTGGCGCGGTCGGTCAATGTCTACCTGGAGCGGGCTCCCTGGTACGGCGTCATCGAGCGCGATCGGGCCGCGGCCGGTCGGACGGTGTACACCGCGCTACGCGCCATCGATTCGCTGAAGGTCCTCCTGGCCCCCTTCCTCCCTTTCACCGCGGAGCGCTTGCACGGATATCTGGGATACCAGCAGCCGCTCTTTGGCCAGCAGCGGCTGGAAACGTTCGGCGACGGTGCCTGGCAGCATGACGCCCTGTCCTACGACCCGACGGGGGCGACGGGAAGGTGGGCTCCGAGCGAGCTCGAACCCGGCCGTCTGCTTGCACCCCCGGCCCCGCTCTACCGCAAACTCGAACCGGAGGTGGCCGAGGAGGAAGTGCGGCGGCTAGCGGCTGTCAGCCTCCCGGAGCCCTGAAACTGGACCCAGAATCTTCCCGGGAGCTTGAAGCTCCCGGGAAGATAGGCTCTTGACCTTCCAGCGGCTGGAAGGTTTAGCGTTAAGCGAGGTTGAGATGCTGATCCACGAAACGGCCCATCAGACCGGTCTGCCGGCGCGCCGAATCCGGTACTACGAGTCCCTCGGGTTGGTCCGCCCGGCGCGCCAGCCCGGTGGAAACTACCGGCAATTCAGCCATTTTGATGTCGAACGATTGCGTTTTATCGGCGGTGCACGGCGGGCCGGCCTTTCCTTGGACGAAGTCGCGGCGGTGCTGCGTCATCGCGACAAAGGAGTCGCTCCCTGTGGCGAGGTCCTGGCCGCTATCGACCGGCAGATCGGATCGGTGGAGGGCGCCCTTGAAGATCTACGTCGGCTGCGCGCCCGCCTGCTTCGGCTGCGCCGCGAGGGAGCCGCCCTGCCGCGCGACGATGTGCTCGGTGAGCGCTGCATTTGCTCCCTGGTCAAAACGCTCGCCTGAGGATGACCTGTGACGGATAAGGAGGGTCTCGCGATGGATGCTTGCTGCGGCCAGGAGTTTGCCGGAAGAGACACTTGCGAGCTGCCTTCGGTCGGCTTCGAGCGGCCCGGGCGACTCAAGGCGTTGTGTCCCCAGTGCGAGGGAGTGGGCAAACCGGTCTCCATCCTGACGGTGAAATCGATGCTGGCCGTCAGCCTGCGATCGCTGGCCGGGCGAGACTACTTCTTTTGCCCGACCGAGAAGTGTTTGGTGGTGTATTTCACCGCCGACCACTCCGAGGCTTACGGCCTGAGCGACGTTCGGGAGAGGGTCTACCAGAAGGAGCCGGAGGCGGACGAAGTCTCCATCTGCTATTGCTTTCGGCATACCGTCGGGGAGGTCCGCGCCGCGGGAGACGAGGCGCGGCAGCTGCTGCTGCAGGACATCCGCGACGGCATTCAGCGGGGACAATGCGCGTGCGATGTGCGCAATCCGCAAGGTTCCTGTTGTCTGGGAAATGTAGTCGTGCTCGCCCATCAGACCGAGGGCGAGCGTTCGCACGCAGGCGGATCGTCCGCCTCGAAGAGCTTCCCGGAACCTTTAAGCTTCCGGGAAGCTCAATGCCCCTGAAACTTCGGCTCGCGCTTCTCGAGAAACGCCTTCACCCCCTCGGCGTGGTCTTCGGTTCCCCCGGCAGCCTCTTGAAGATAGGCTTCATAGTCGAGGGTCGTCTCGAGTTCGGCCAGCAGCGCCCGATTGAAAGCGCGCTTCGTCAGCCCCAGAGCCCGCGTCGGTCCGGCGGCGATGCTCGCCGCCAGCGCGCCGGCCTCCGCCATGAGCTGCTCGTCGTCTACAACGCGGTTGACCAGTCCAAAAGCCAGGGCCTTTTCAGCCGTGAGGGGAGCGTTGGTCAAAGCCATCTCCAAAGCGCGTCCCAGCCCGATCAGCGATGGCAGGGTGAGCGAAGTGGCGGAATCGGCCGTCAGCCCGATCCCGGTGAAGCCGAAGACGAAGCGGGCGCTGCGTGCCGCGAGGCGGATGTCGGCGGCCAGGGCGATCCCTAAACCGGCGCCGGCAGCCGCGCCATTGATAGCCGCGACGATCGGCTTCTCCAGCCGCCGCATGCGCAGGATCAGGCGATTGTAGGTGCGCTCGAGATGACGGCGGAACGACACCCGACCCTCGGCGGCGGCAAAGGCGGTCACATCCTGACCGGCGCTGAAGACGCGCCCGGCGCCGGTTAACAGCACGCAGCGGATGGAAGCCTCGGCCTCGGCCCGGCGCAATCCGTCCAGCAGGGCGTCGATCAAGGTCAGGTCGAAGGCATTCGCCTTGGGACGATTGAGAGTCAACGTAAAGACAGCGCCGATCTGCTCCGACAAGAGAACCGGATTATCGGGCATGGTCACCCCCGATCGTGTTGTTCAGGTTGAGCAAGGGAGTTGCGCAGGTCAGGCCGGCGGGTCGATACCGTCTTCGTCTGACTCGTCGTCATCATCGCCGTCGAAGAACAGCTCGACGCCCAGATTCTCCGCCGTCGCGCGAACCCACAGGATAAGGACTTCGCCCTCCTCCGTGGTCGTCCAGCGAGCGGCGATGATCTGAGTTTGCTGGGTCAGGCCGGCCAGGTCGCGGAATTCGAGGTGGATGGGAAGGCCGTCACGCCAGGCGCGGGCGCAGCGCTCGACGAGCGCCGGCCCATTGAAGGTCCGCATGCGGCAAACCGCCACCACCGATGGATCAGGACCCTCCACGATGGCCAGCGGCCAAGCTTCGGTCACCGCCTCGAAGGTCGGCGGGGGTCCTTCGATGATCGTGATTTTCTCGGTCTCGTCCATTCCGGCCAGCGCGGGGTCATCTTACCATGCTTCGACAAAGCCGTTTTCCCGGGGAAGCGTCTGGGTCGCCGCGGGAGGTGCGAACTTGCGCCCGAAGTCCTTTATGTTGCGTCATCCTAGGGATTCAGCCGCTAGACAACTTGCGGGCGGGTGGGTGATCCTGCCTTGAGAATAGGGCGGGCGGACCGACCCTTCTGCCCGGGCTGCTCCTCACATCATGAACGTGACCTTGATCGATCCGCTCTTCTTGTGCAGCGCGGTGTTGATCGCCGTCCGATACTCGGCCAAGGGGAAGCGATGGGTGATTAACCCTGCCGCGCTCAGGCGGCCGGCGCGCAAATGATCGATCACCAGCTCGAAGGTGTGACGCGGCCGGCCGTCGCCGTGCTCGGCCCCGAACGTATGCGAGCCGATCAAGTCGACTTCCTGGTACCAGACCGGATTCAGATCGACTCGCAAGAGGGCGAGGTCGATGCCGACCAGCACGACCGTCCCCTGGGCGCGTGCCCAGCGGAGCGAGTCGTAGATGGTGCGGGCCCCGCCGACGCAATCGTAGATGAGGTCGAAGCCTCCCAGCAACATGCCGCGGTTGAGCGGAGCCCGATAGAGCTTGGCCCCGGTGCGCTCGGCGGCCTGCGCGTACAGGTCCCTTCCCCCCAGCACGGCCTCCGCCCCAAGCCGCCGCGCCGCCTCGGCCTGGTGCGGGTAACGCGCCAGCACAGTCAGGTGACTCTCGGGCGCGACGAGCTTGACGCACTGCGCGGTCAGCAGGCCGATGATCCCGGCGCCGACGATCAGCACGTGCTCGCCGTCGTGCGGCGGCCGCCGCAGCACCCCGTGCAACGCCACCGCCATCGGTTCGATCAGCGACGCTTGATCGTCGTCGAGATCGTCCGGCACGGCGCGCAATTCGCTCTCATGCGCCGTGTAGCCATCGCCCCAGCCGCCACCCTCACCGGTCGGCCCGCGGCCGAGCGATGCGTTCTCGCACAGGCGGGTGTCACCGGCGGCGCAGAAGCGGCAAGGCGGATCGATTTCCTGGGTGAAGCAGGTGGGACCGGTGAAGCGCGACTCCATCACCACGCGCTGGCCGGGCCGAATGCCCCGGACCTGCGGCCCGACCTCGACGACCTCGCCGACAGCTTCGTGGCCAAGGTAAAAGCGATCGTTGCCGGGCAGGGCCAGCGGGGCGGCCGCCGGATCGGCCTTGACCAACAGGAGCGACAGATCGCTGGCGCAGATGCCGCACTGACGAGTGCGGACCCTAAGCCAACGCGGCCCCGGCAAGTCCGGCTCCGGTAGGTCGACGACTCGTGCGTGAGACAGCGGGCTCCACACGACGCCCGGCCACAGCCGCCGCAAGTACTTGACCGTCAGGGCGCGCGGGATGTTCTTGTCGATGTAGATGGCTCGCATCCATACTCCAGTGGTCAGTGGTCGGTGGTCAGTGAAAGGCGTTTCGGAGAGTCGCGATTATCGTCGTAGCCGCAGGCTTTAGCCTGCGCTAGGCGCGGCCTGAAGGCTACGGCCCAACGATCACTGACCACTCACCACCGACCATGGACCACTATCCCGCGGCGGCGCGCACGCTCAGGCGCACGTCGGCGCAGCGTTCGCATCCCGCCCGGTCGCAGAGCAGGGCCCGCGGGTCCGCCCGGATCCATCCGGCGGCGACGTGGATCAGGTCGCGCAGGGGGATGGCGATGATCTCCTGGCCGGCGACGGTCGTGCGCCGGACGACTCCTTCGAGTCGTCCTTCGACGGCCTGGAAACCATCCGAACACCCGGGGAACCGGGGGCAGGTCATGACACCATCCTCGGTGAGCGCCCAGCGGGTGAACTGCCTGCGTCCGGCGACACGCTCGGCATGATGCAGGCTGATGTTGCGGCGATGGTCCACCCCGATCAGCAGGACATCGGCGTCGCCTTCCGCCAGCCAGCGCACGGGTCCCAGCGGCTCTTCAAGCGTCTGCGCCGCCAGGGCCTCGGCCGCGCGCACCCCGCAAAAGGAAAGGGCCGGGTGCGACGACCGTTGGCTTGATGGCTGCCGGCGGAAGGCCTCGGCCGCTTCGCCGAGGTCCGAGTCGACGGGCAAGTCGCGGCGGAAGAACTCCGCCTCCAAGTTGGCCGGGGCGTCCCCGTAGCGCAGGCCGTTATCGGGCGGGCCGAACGCCGGGGTGACCAGCGTGCGCTGGGTGAAGGCCGGTGAGACAACGATCTCGCAGGTCGCCGTCAGCGCTCCCACCAGCGCCTGCGGGCCGCCGACGTCCGGCGCAAACGGAACAAGCGAGGTATGGGCGAGGACGCGACTGTTGGGTCCCAGCCCGAGATCGCGAAACGCCGAGATCCACTCGCGGTAGGCAGGCATGTCGTTCTCAGGTTCCCGTCCACTCCGGCTTGCGCTTGGCGGTGAAGGCCTGCATCCCTTCCTTCTGGTCGTGAGTGCTGAAGAGGAAGTAGAAGGCGCGACGCTCGTCGGCCACGCCGTCGGCCAAGAACGATTCGAAGGCGTGGTTGACCGCCTCCTTCCCCAGACGGACGGCGAGCGGGGCGCGGGCTGCGATCTCGTTCGCCAGCCGAATCGCCTCGTCCAGGTAAGCCTCAAGCGGGACCACCCGGTTGACCAGGCCGAAGGTTTGCGCCTCGTGCGCGGTCAGGGTGCGGTTGTTCAGCACGACCTCCATGGCGACGGCCTTTCCGACCGCCCGCGTCAGACGTTGCGTCCCTCCGCCGCCCGGCATCACGCCTAGGTTGATTTCGGGCTGGCCGAAGCGCGCCGTCTCGGAGGCGACGATCATGTCGCAGGCCATGGCCAGTTCGTTGCCTCCGCCCAGGCACCAGCCCGAGACGGCGGCGATGACCGGTTTGCGAATGCGGCGGATGCGATCCCATTTGCCGATCCGATCGGAGAGCAGCATTTCCACAGACGAGGCGTCTGCCATCTCTTTGATGTCGGCGCCGGAGGCGAAGGCGCGGTCATCGCCGGTGATCACCATGGCGCCAATCTTCGGATCAGCATCGAAGCCTTCCAGGGCCTGGGCCACCTCCTCCATCACCGCCCCGTTGAGAGCGTTCATCGCCTCCGGGCGGTTGATCCGAATCAAGCCGGCGCGCTCGCGGACTTCGGTTTGGATGATCGTCGTGCCCATAGCGTCTCCCTCCGACTCGCTCAGCGCCTCGGCTCAGGCTCGGCCCTTCTGCTGCGTAAAGGCTCCCCCGCGCTCATCCATGACGACTCCTTGGCCCCACGTTACGGCAACTCCCCGCCCCGGTTCCACGATCACTCCCCCTCCAGCTGTCGCCGATGGTCTTCGCCATGTGCCACGGAACGTTCCAGGCACCATTGCAGCGTGCGCTCGCCATAGAATGGATGCCATCCGCTGCGACTCCAGGCCGCCGTGGCAGCGGCCTGCAAGACATCCGCCCAGCCCTGACGCGCGGCCTGCCAGCGTTGGAGGATGGCCTCCGCCGGCTCATCCGGATCATAGTGATTCGTCATCCAACCCACCTCGTCATAGTCTTCCAGCCGCGGCCGATCCTCGCGCAGAATCCGCAGGAAACGCGGGCCATAAGCCTGCTCGTCGGCGGCGCGGACATGAAAGATCACCTGGTGGGCCGACCATTCGCCGGGTCGGATCGGTGCGTGCAGGCTCGCCCCGTCCAGCCCGCGCAGGCGCTCTCGGTACGTTTCCGGTTGAAGGCGGAAGCGTCCCTGCAGGCGGCCGCGGTAGTCTTGCAGCAGATCGTCGGCCATCTCGGTTGCGTGAGGGGAGGACTCGTTCAGCGTGGACGTCTCCGCAGCCCGAGGATGTGTTGAGTGTGGTCGCGCTCGTGCCACAGCGTCCGGCGCAAGACTTTGCGCGCCGACCATACTTCCCCGGCCAGGGCGACCACGCCCGTTTGTCCGCTCAAGGCCGGCAGCTTCGCCACCAGATGCCGGCGGACTTGCTCGATCGCCTCCTGTGGTTCGGGACTCAGCTCGCCGCGCGGGAACGCCAATCCGATTCGGTCGAGATACCACAGCTCAGATGTCGCCACGTGATGGACGATGCCGGCAAAGGGCCATCGTTCGCCGGCGATGGAACGCTGCATGTCGTCATGACTCAGACCGTCGAGGGCCTGCAGCAAGTCCTTACGCGAGGCCGCCAGCAAACGTTGCACATCGGGCAGCTCGTTGGTGGTCACCGGCGGGCGGTCGGCGGCGAAGAAAGCGTTGACCTCGTACTCCGGTTCGTAAAGCCAGGCGCGCACGACTTCACTGACCACCATCGGCGGGGAAACCCCTGAGACGCGGATGCCATGGTCGCCGCACCAGGCGACGTATTCTTCGACGGCTTTGGGCGCGGCAGCGATGGCCAAGTCGCGCTCGCTGTGCGAGGTGAAGCAGCCGGGCAGATCGGGTACATGCGCAATCCAGCGCCCGTCCATCTCCTCGGCGCACACGACGTAGGGCATTTCAGGACATCACCTTCCCGCCGTCGACGTTGATCGCCTGGCCGGTGAGGTAAGCCGCCGCCGGCGAGCACAGGAACAGGACTAGCGGGATCACGTCGTCGGGGTGGCCGAGGCGCGCCTGGGGAATATCGCTCAACCAGCGGGCCATCATGGCCTCGTCCTGGCGCAAAGCGGCGGTCATCTCCGTTTCGATGACGCCCGGGCAGACCGCGTTGACTCGAATATTATACGCCGCCAGTTCGCGCGCCGCCTCGCGCGTCAGACCGATCAGCCCCATCTTGCTCGCCACATAGGCCGCCCGGTCCTTCAGTCCATGCGCTCGGCCGGCGATCGAAGCGACGTTGACAATGGCCCCGCTCCCCTGCTCGACCATCAGACGGCCCACCGACTGCATCATGAGGAAAGGGCCTTTCAGGTTGACGGCCAGGGTCCGGTCCCAGTCCCACTCGTCGAAGGTCAGCAGACTGGCGTGCGGTTCGACGCCGGCGTTGTTGATCAGCACGTGGATGGCGCCGAAGGCGTCGCGGACAGCTTCGATCATCGACTGCACCGACATCTTGTTGGCGACGTCGGCCAGAAACGGCTCGGCCACGCCTCCGGCGGCGCGAATCTCGGCAACGGTTCGCTCGAGGTTGTCCGGCGTCAGGTCGTTGGCCGCCACGCGCGCCCCGGCCGCGGCGAAGCCGCGTGCGATCGCCCGCCCAATGCCGCGCCCGGCCCCGGTCACCAGGACCGACTGATCATGGAACTCGTTCGTCTTCATTCTCTCGTCCGGCCCCCGTCATATATTCACGATACAGCGCCAACGTTAGCTCGTTGGCCCGCGGCCACTTCGCAAGAAGTGGCCGTTTGTTCCAACAACCTCACGTGGCCTTAATCTCCTCAGCTTGACTCCCCCGATTCAGCGGCCTGCGCGTCTTTCGCGCATGCCGCGAAGCCATCCCCGAGCCGCTGCGCATTGACCTCGATGCCCAGGTAGGGCGAAGGGTCGAGCGTATTGGAAAACTCAAGCTCGTTCAGAAAGCGCCCCGCTCCGTCGTCGCGTACGATGGAGAAGTGAAGGTGCATGCCGGTGGGACTCGAGGGGTCGGCCGAGTAATTCCCCTGAAAACCGACCCGTCTCCCGGCGCGGACGAATTTCTCCGTCGTCCCGGGCGGGAAGGCGGGGTCGATGAAGGACCGACCTTCAGCATCGGCCATGTGCGTGTAGTAGGTCCAGATCTGGCGCCCGGGCTGGAGCGGATCGTTGGGAACCCGTACGATGACCGCCGAGTGCCAGTCGGGTAGGCGCGTCAGATAGCCGTCGTAGGCAGCGACGACCGGGGTCTGTCCAAGCCCATCCGGACCGGTCGGGCCGAAGATATCGATCCCCTGGTGAGTGCGACCTAGACGAAACGAGTCTCCCCAGGCGAATCCGATGTAGCCGTCGGTGGGCGCGACGAAAGGCGCCTCCCCGCATCGCTCACCGGCGCGGATCTGCCACTCGGTGTGCGACGCCGGATTCGACCAGAACCGCCGGAGCCGAACCAGACGCGATGAAGTCTCGCGGGTCCCATAGAAGGCGGCAGCGATCAAGCCCATCGCGACGGCGGCCACGCCCGCCACCGGCCAGATCCAGCGCCGTGAACGCCGTCGGAGGGCATATCGACTCACACAGGTGCCCCAGGACCGCCCGGCCGCGATTCCAACTCCATCTCGAGGTGCTCTGCGAAGAACAACTCGGCTTCGGCGGAGGCGAACTCCATCAAGGCCCGGCCGGCAGCCTGCCCGTCGGGGGAGGTCATGGCGGCCTGCAGCGAGTCGAGATCGTCGAAGAAGAGCTCATGGATCAATTGAAATCTCGGCGTCGAGGCCGGTGCGCCGACCGGGCGCGTCACGACGACCCGGCGCAGGCCGGGCAAGCGCTCGGCCGCCGGCACAAAGCCATCGCTCCACCGCCGCTCGAGCGTCTCCGCCTGCGGCGAGCGGTGGATCAGAATGACCAGCTTGTGCATCCGCCTCCCCGCCTCCTCATCGTTAGTACCTTCGACGGATGACGACCGTCCCCTGTTGACCGGGAGACGATCTCGTGGACCCTTGATGCCGCGTCAGAATGCCGCAGGGTCGGCCCACCAGGATCGTGATGCCCGCGTTGTGGCGCGGTGCAGACCCGCCCGAAGGCACGTCATCCTTTCAATGGCCAGGGTGGCCGGCACCCTCGCGAGGGACGATTCGGCAGGCGCGTCGTCAACAGCAGGCACGCTATCCTCGCTGGGATCCAACCCCCACCAGACACTCGGCCACGGCGTTGGCAACTTCGGCGGCCGCCTGCGGCCGTGCCGCGCGTCGGCAAGCCTGGGCGGCGCGTTCCAAATCCGCCGGATTTCCCAACAATTCACGAACGGCGGCGGCGGCCTGCGCCGGACCGGGCGCCCAACGTCCAAGGCCTCCCGTCACGACGTATTCGACATTGCCCTCTTCCTGCCCCGGAAGACAGCTGTACAAGACCAACGGCAGGCCGGCGTTGGCGGCCTCGGCGATCGTGCTCGGGCCCGCCTTCGTCACAAGGATCGTCGCCGCCTGCATCATTTCGGGCATGCGCTGCTCGAAGCCGTAGACCCACGTCGGGATCTCCCACTCGACTTGTTCCAGCCGGCGTCGCAGCGCCGCGTTGCGACCGCTGACGATCGCCAGGGCTGCCTGGAGGCCGCTGCGGGCGACAGCGCGCGCCGTCTCGAAAAGCGGACCCATCCCCTCGCCTCCGCCAACCGCCAGCACGACCGGCCGATCCTCCGGCCAGCCCAGATCGGCCCGCAGGCGGCGCCGGTCTCCGGGCGGCTGGCAGAAACGCGCGGCCACAGGCAATCCGACAACGCGCAGCTTCTCCTGCGGCATGCGGTTGACAAGCGCGCGCCCCTCGGCCTCGACGGTGGGAACGAAGCACAGGTCGAGGCGGGGGTTGTACCAAAGCGAGTGGCCTGAAACCAGGTCGGTGACAACCGCATAGAACGGCGGCCGCTTCGGTCCGAGGGCTTTGAGAAACGGTGCGATCATCAGAGGATGGAACGAGACGAACAGGTCGCCGCTGACTTCGGCCACGAGACGCTGGCACGCCCGCCGGACATACGGCCAGACCAGCGTCGTCAGCACGCGTCCGCGCTGCCGCCCATTGGAGGCACGGAAGCCCATCCCCCACATACGCGGCGTCCGCACCATGCGTGGATAAAGACCCGGCAGCCGATTGAACGGCGTCGGCGCGTAGCTGCGCAGCGCGTCGACCAGGACGACCTCCAGCCGCTCGGGATGATGCTGGGCTACGGCCTCGGCCACGGCCTCGGCGGCGCTGCGATGGCCGCCGCCGGTGTCGGAGAACAAGAAGACGGCCCGGGGGCGATCAGGCATCTTCCCCGGCCTTGTGCACGTAACTCTTCATCCGTCGGGCGACTTCGCGCCGCGGCAAGAGGATGCGCCGCCCGCACCCCAGGCACTTGAGTCCGATGTCAGCTCCCAGCCTTACCACGACCCAGTCGCTGTTCCCACACGGGTGAGGTTTGCGCAGGCGGAGGACATCCTGCATCTGAAGTTCGGGCAACATCGCACAGCTCCGCCGAGGCGCGCGGATTATAGCATCGCGCCGGATGCTATAATGGCGCTTCATGTTCAGTCTCTCTGCGGACTTGCTCATCCCGCGCCTTCTGATCCTGTTGATCGCGTTTCCCGTGCACGAGTTCGCGCACGCCTGGACCGCAAACAATCTTGGCGACGATACCCCGCGCCTCAACGGTCGCCTGACGCTCAATCCGCTCGCACACCTCGACGTCTTCGGCTCGATTTTGCTCGTCGTCGCCGGCTTCGGCTGGGCCAAGCCGGTCCCCGTGAATCCATACGCATTGCAGCGACGCACCCCCGCCGGGATGATGATCGTTGCCGCTGCTGGCCCCCTGTCCAACGTGGGCCTGGCGTTGCTGGCATCGATCCCTTTCCGTCTCGGCATGATTTCTCTGCCAAGCTCGACCCTTGCCCTTTTGGTGGCGAACTTCGTTTTGATCAATCTGGTGCTGTTCTTCTTCAACCTGATCCCGATCTTCCCGCTCGATGGCGAAAAGGTCCTGACCTATTTCCTGCCGCCGTCCGGCCAAGCCCTGCTTGCACAGCTCCGTCCGTACGGCCCGATCCTGCTTGCTCTGCTGATCGTCTTGTCCTCCCGGACCGGTCTGAACCTGCTCGACCTCATCGTGCGTGGGCCAGCGCTGATGATTACCGGCGCGCTGATCTCCTGACGCTCGACCGCGAGGGAAGGCGGAATCCGTGGCGCAAATCCTTACCCTGCTGATGCTGGGAACCGGGACGACCGGCGCCTCGATCGGCCTGGCCCTGCGCCGTGCCGGTGAAAACTTCCACCGTATCGGCTACGACCCGGACCCGCAGACCTTGCGCAAGGCGCAGCAGTTGGGCGCCGTCGACCGGATCGTGAACAACCCGGCGGGCGCGGCGTCGGAGGCGGACTTGGTCCTCCTGAATCTGCCGGCTCCGAATTCGCTGCCGACCGTCGAAGCGATCGCCGGTCGTCTCAAGGCCAACACGGTGGTCTTGAGCACAGCCGGATTGCACGGGCCGGCCATTGATCCCGTGCGGGAACGCCTCGCGCCGAATCACCCCTGCGTCGGCGCCGTTCCCTTCCTGGGGCCGCTCTCCGCCCTCATCGAGGGCCAGGGAGAGGCGTCGGCCGACCTCTTCGACGGCGGGATGCTCGGCATCGTTGCGCCTCCCGGCACACCGGAAGGGGCGATCGAGATCTGCATGGACCTGGCCACGATCCTGCACGCGACTCCGTTCTTCCTCGAGGCGGCCGAACTTGACTCGGTGACGGCGACGTCGGAAGAGATTCCGTCCCTCCTGGCGGCAGCGGCGGTGGAAAGCCTGCAGGTCAACCCCGGCTGGCGCGATCAGCGCCGCTTGGTCGGCCGGCCCTTCGCCCGTCTGGCCAGCCTGGTCGGGGGCAAGGCCGGGACCGAATTGGCCAGTGAACTGATCTTCAACCGCGGCCCGCTAATCTCCCGCCTCGACGCACTAGCCGATGAACTCGGTGCTCTGCGACGGATGCTCGAGTCGGGCGACCAAGCCGGCCTCACCGATCGGCTGAATCATGCGTCGGCGATCTACCAGGAGTGGCGCTCGGTCCGGCTCGATGCGCAGCCGGACCACGGTGTCGAGACGCCGCCCCCACCTAGCACCAGCTTGTTCGATCGGCTGGTAGGTGGCGTAGGGCGGCCCGCCGCCAAGAAGCCCTGATCCTCGTCCGATGGGTTTCCAGGAGATGTTCCGCGAGCCGGCGCACAAGCAGGAGCGCGCCGAGCTTCCCTTGCTGCGGGCGCTGATCGAGCGTTACGCAGGCCAGCGACCGTTCGCCGGAAAGACGGTCGTCTTCGGTCACTTGCTGGTGCGCAACTCGATGGTTGTCGCCGAAGCCCTGTGGCGCGGCGGCGCCGGCATCGTCCTCACCGAGGCCCACCCCAGCCCGGCCGAAGCACCCGTCCGCGCCGATCTCGAGCGCCACGCCATCCAGGTGCTCCCCCTCGACCATGCCACGCGCGCCGGTGAATGGTTCCTCGACGTGGGGGCGGTGCTGGGGCGACTTCGCCTTCCCCGCGGAGCGGCCGAGGTCACACGCACGGGGGTGATGCATTATCAGCGCCTGCCTTGCCCGGTCGTCAGCGCCGACGACTGCCGGGCCAAGCGAATCGAAGGTTTCTTCGGCACCGGCGACGGATTCGTGCGCGCTTGGCGTCATCTTCGGCCGGGTGTCCCGCTCGAGGGGCTAGAGGTCGTCGTCTTTGGCTTCGGCAAGATCGGGCGCGGTGTGGCTCATATCCTACGCCGGGTTCCGATGCGCGTGTGCGTGGCCGACGTTGATCCGCAGGCGCTCCGACGCGCTCAGGCGGAAGGCTTCGAGGCCGTCGCGGCGCGTCCGGCACCCGAGCTGGAGCAGGTTCTGGCGAGAGCGAATATCGTCATCGCCGTCACCGGACATCCAGAGGTGATCGGCAGGTCGTTCCCTGCGGCGTGGTTTCGGCGTAACCGCCCGGCCTTAGTCAACCTTGGCGCGGAGGATGAATTCGGCCCGCAGTTCGACGACGCGGAAATCGTCGGAGGCCGGCACTTGCCGTTGAACTTCCACCTGGCTCGACCGACGCTGAATCGCTATGTCGACGCGCCGCTGGCGGCGCACCTGCTGGCGTTAGAGACCTTGGTGAAGAAACCGGACGAATGGCCCACCGGCGTTCATCCGCTTCCGGCCGCGATGGACGACTGGATTATTCGTTCGTGGCGCGCCGCATGGCCGGAGGAGGACCTGACCGGGATCGCGGAGGAATTGGCATTGGTATAGGGGCACGGCACCCTGGCACCGCCCGCCAGGGCAGGTGTGCCGTGCCCCTACATGGGTATGGATGGGGCGGAGGAAGCCCTCAGATCCGCGCTGAAGGCCGCAGCAACCGACAAGCCAGGTGCTAATGGGCGCGATCGGGAGACGTATAATCCCGCCGTGCCGGCGTTCTTCTGTTACATCCTCGAGTGCGCCGACGGGACGTTCTACACCGGCTGGACGACCGACCCCGACCGCCGCCTGCGTCAGCATGCTGCCGGGCGCGGCGCCCGCTACACTCGTGCCCATCCCCCGCTCCGCCTAGTTTTCGTCGAGGCGCAGCCCAACCGTGGCGACGCCATGCGCCGTGAGCACACCTTGAAGCGCTTGTCGCGAGCGCGCAAACTGACCCTGATCGCCAACTCCGTCAACAACGAAGAGGCCTCCCGATGACCGCCCCCTCCAAGACTCAGTGGATCGAAGACGAACTCGACGGCCTGCGCCAGGCGGGGCTGTTCAACATCATCCGCACGCTCGGCTCGCCTCAGGGCGCTTGGTTAACCGTCGATGGGCAGCGCGTTTTGAATTTCTGCTCGAACAACTACCTGGGGCTGGCCAATCACCCGCGCCTGATCGAGGCGGCCCGCCGGGCGATCGATGACTTCGGGATCGCGCCGGCCGCCGTGCGCAGCATCGCCGGGACCATGGGCCCACACCTCGAACTGGAGCGGCGCCTGGCGGCGTTCAAAGGTGTGGAAGCAGCGATCACGTTTCAGTCGGGCTTCAACGCCAACTTGGGGACAATCCCGGCGCTGGTCGAAAAGGAAGACGTCATCTACTCCGACGAGCTCAACCATGCCAGCATCATCGACGGCGCGCGGCTGTCGGGGGCGACGATCGTGCGCTACGGCCATGCCCAGGCCGACGACCTGCGCCGGATGATCGAGGCCAGCAAGGATAAAGGCTACCGCCGCAGCCTGATCGTCACCGACGGGGTCTTCAGCATGGACGGGGATGTCGCCCCGCTGGACGCCATCTACGACGTGGCGCAGAGCTATGACTACCTGTTGATGGTCGACGACGCGCACGGGGAGGGCGTTCTGGGGCGCGGGGGGCGGGGAATCGTCGACCACTTCGGATTACACGGCAAGGTCGACGTCGAAGTCGGAACCCTGTCGAAGGCTTTCGGCGTTGTCGGCGGTGTGGCGGCGGGCAAACCGGTCATCGTCGATTGGCTCCGCCAGCGAGCCCGCCCGTTCCTGTTCTCCTCGGCGATGACGGTGCCCGACGTGGCCGCCTGTCTGGCGGCCGTCGACCTGCTCGAAGAGTCCGACGAATTGGTGCGTCGGCTGTGGGCGAACACCGAACTTTTCAAAGGAGAGATCCGTCGGCTGGGGTTCGACACCGGGACCAGCACGACGCCCATCACGCCGATCATGCTCGGCGAAGCGCCGCTGGCTCAGGAATTCAGCCGCGAGCTCTTCCGCGCCGGCGTTTTCGCCATGGCCATTGGCTTCCCCACCGTCCCACGCGGCAAGGCGCGCCTGCGGGTCATGATCTCGGCCGCGCATTCGCAGGATGACCTCCAGCAAGGCTTAGCAACCTTCGAAAGCGTCGGCAAGAAGCTGAAAGTTATCTGACCTAAACAGACCTCCCCGCGAGCTCGGACCTCGCGGGGAGATGAACCCCTTCTGGGAGGAGAGAGTCAGCCAGGATCAGGCGAACGGATCGTACCCCGGCCAATTGCCGGACCAGCAGCAGGCCGGACGGTCGAAAGCATTGCAGCCGAAGCCGAAGGAGCAGCGGTGAGCGAGAACTTGTGCCGGTTGATCTGGAAGGTGCTCGGACGGGTAGATGCCCCGGGCCTCCAGCTCCACCAGTTGGCCGATGCGATCACAACGGGCTTGCTTGAGCGGTTTCCAGTCGGTTTCCGGCACGGCCACCCACGTCTATCGGTATCCCCATTCTTGCCGCGGTCGACCCTGCTCCGTAGTGCTGACTGTCACGGGCAACTCGGCGCAACTTCATCCTGACCGATCCATGCCGGAGCGTTGCCCCACGAAACCGCCCCCGGCAGGTGGCACCGGGGGCGCGGATCACATCGGGTCCTATCGCGTCCGCCTCGTTCGGATGGCGGCTAGGAAAGAGCCCTGGCCTGGCGACGTTGTGGGCGGATGCATGGAGAGAGCGATGCGCGGTGGGCCAGGGCTTAGCTACTATACTTCATTTTGTGAAAGACGTCACGTATTCAAGGGAAGGTTCCCGCGAGCTTGAAGCTCGCGGGAAGCTCGGCCTGTTACCCCGTCGCAACCGGAAGGCTTGCTTCCATGAACGCGGGCCAGCCGCGATCCGCCGCGACCTCCCGTTCCACCTCCGTTCGGAAGACCCGTTGGTAGGCCCTTCCATCCATGATCAGGACGACCGTGACCTCCGGCTTCCCATCCACGACGATTTCCGCGCCGCAATACCTTTCGTGGCCGTACGGATTCCGCAGGGAGGCAGCCAGACAACGATCGGCGAACGCCCCGCTGTGTTGGCACGCATCATGATTGATGACCAGTCTCATGCGGCCTCCTCCTTCGGTCCTCAGCCCCGTTCCGGGTGCCTGGCGGAGGCCCAAGGTCTCATCGCTTCGAGCAGAGGTGCAGCGCAGAGAGCCGGGGGTGAGAGACCGTCAACCCCAATCTAAACTGGACTCCTTCGACCAGCATAGTGCGAGAAGTCACTCGGCGTGCCTGACCTTTCGCCGGGGAAGTCGGCCTTGCTGCCGGCATCGGGCGCTGTTCGACGACTCTAGGGTAGAAACAAACCGGCCCGCGGCATGGATTCCGGGCCTGGTCCGCTCGACTTGATCGGCGGAAGCCGACTAGTTCCCCGACCTATCGACGCGGGCGATGGCGGCCCGTTTGCGATGGGCCGCCCCTCACGACCAGAGGGACAACTCCCCTTAGAACTGGAATCTTCCTTGAAAGGGGACGATGCGGCGGTTGTAGTTGACGACAAACTCCTGCAACCGCGCTTCGAGATCGAGAAAGGCCGGCGAAGAAAGCACGCCATCCATCGTCTCACGGTCGGAGGCGACGAAGCCGGCCAGCCGCAGGGGGTATTCGCCGTAGGCGGTGTGCCACACCTCCGACATCTTCAGACCAAGCTGTTCCAGGGACGGTACGAACTCGCCGAGGACATAACGGAAATAGGCCTCGCGCCGCTCAGGGAGCGGATCGTAGGTGAGCAGCATCTTGACCGGGCCGTCCGGCTCCATGGCCGTCCTGGTCGGCCTCAGCGCACCGGGCGCGGAAGCCGGTGGTAGAGATCCTCCGGCCCGCCGATGCGTACGGCCGCGGGCGTCGACGTCCAGCGACCGGGGATGCGCGTATCGCAGCGAGGGCAGGCCCCGTCGGGCGTCAGGCGGTAGGCCAGCAGTGCGTAGCCCAGCCGCTCCACCAACGCCAGCCCGCATTGCGGACACCAGGTGTGCTCATGCGGCCCCACCCGCCCCGGCAGGTTCCCGGCATAGACGTAACGCAACCCAGCCTCATGGCCGATCTCGGCCGCCCGGACCAGCGTGGCAGCGGTCGTGTTGTCGGGCTCGGTCATCTTGTAGTCCTGGTGGAAGGCCGTGACGTGCCAGGGGATGTCCGACGAGACCGACGCCAGGAAGCGCGCCGCGTCCAACAACTCGTCGTTGCTGTCGTTGAACCCCGGTATGACCAGGGTGACGACTTCGACCCAGAACCCCATGGCGTGGGTGAGTCGGATCGCCTCCAGCACGTGGTCGAGCACCCCGCCCAGTTGGCGGTAGGGCTTGTCGCGCATCGACTTGAGGTCGATCTTGTAGGCCGAGACCCAGGGCCGGATATACTCAAGCACTTCCGGCGTGGCGTTGCCGTTCGAGATGTAAGCACAGACTAGGCCGGCCTGGCGCGCCTCCTCGAAAACGGCCCGTGCCCATTCGCTGGTGATCAATGGTTCGTTGTAGGATGAGGCGACGATCTGCGCGCCCAGCCTGAGACCGTGCTCCACCAAGCTTTGCGGCGTAACGGGTCGGAAGGCGCCGAGGGCGATGTCGGACTCCGGGTCGCGCATCGCCTGCGAAGTCACCCAGTTCTGACAGTAGGGGCAATGGAAGTCGCAGCCGAGCATGCCGAAGGTCAGCGCATCGGCGCCCGGCAACACGTGGAAGAAAGGCTTCTTCTCGACCGGATCGCACTGCAGCGCGCCGACATACCCCCAGGGGACGCGCAGAACCCCATCCTGGTTGAAACGAACCTTGCAGATGCCGCGTTTTCCGGGACGAATCAGACAGCGGTGGCCGCAGGCAAAACACTCGAGCGCGCCGTCGTCCCGGCGCCGATAGAGCTCGCCTTCGACAGTGTGCTCGTCGAGGACGTCGCCTAGCGTGCTCATGCCCTCACCCCGCGCGCATTATATCGCGGGAAAGGCAGCTTCCCGGGAGCTTCGAGCTCCCGGGAAGCTTACAGTTGTACAATGACCTGCCGTGCCCGCTTCCACCGCCTCAAGACGCGGCGCAACTCGCTCGGCCCGACTTCGCCCCACCGCTTGGCAGCGGTCGGTTCAGCGGTTAGCGGAGTCCCCGTGGATGACCCCTGTCGTGGCCCCGCTCGTCCTTGCCGTCGACCGAATACTCCTGCACCTTAGCTGTGACCGCCTTTGCCTGACGACTCTCCTCACCGGTCTGCCGGTGATGCTGGTAACGACGACGGGTGCCCGCACCGGCTGTTTGCGCGAACATCCGCTGACCGCGCTCAGAGAATCCGATCGCTTTGCGCTCGTCGCATCCAACTTCGGTCGAAGCCGATACCCCGGCTGGTACTACAACTTGCGAGCACACCCGGACGCCCAGATTCGTCTTGCCGGTCGGCAGCAGCCCGTCCGCGCCCGACCGGCGTCGTCCGAGGAGCGCGCTCGATTTTGGGCGATCGCCGTCCATCACTATCCGGGCTACGCCCTGTATGAGCGGCGGGCCGCCCCTCGGCCGGTCCCGGTGTTCGTCCTGGAGCCCTCGGAGGATCCCGTTGCCCGGTGAATCCCCTTCAGGTGGTTCGGTCCTGGGGTCATGGCCGATCAGACATTCACTGACCACTGGTCTTCCATGGTGACGCTTGCCGTTCAGGCCGGCGGCCGCTCGAGCCGGATGGGGCGCGATAAAGGTCTGGTGGAGCTGGCAGGGAAACCGCTCATCGAGCACGTGGTCGAGCGGCTGGCCGGACTCGCCGAAGAGGTGATCATCACGACCAATCATCCGGAGGCCTACGCCGCCTTCGGCTATCGCTCCGCCGGCGACCGCCAACCCGGAGCGGGTGCGCTGGCCGGCTTGTTCACCGCTCTGGAGGCAGCCCAAGGCGACCCGGTGCTGGTCGTGGCCTGCGACATGCCGTTCGCAAGCCGCGCGCTGGCGAGCCATATGCTGGCGCTCATCGCAGAGGTGGAAGCGGTCGTGCCCCGCGTGGGCGGCGAATTCGAACCCCTTTTCGCCGTCTACCGCCGCAGCTGTCTGCCGGTCATCCGTCGCGCTCTCGACGAGGGCCAGAAGCGAGTGATCAGCTTCTTCCCCGAGATCCAGCTGCGCGCCGTCGAAGAGCCGGAGGCGCGCTCGATCGAAGCCGACCCGTATTGCTTTTTCAATGTCAACACTCCGGACGATCTGGCCGAGGCCGAGCGGCGGCTAAAGGATGGTTGACCTGTGGTCCCGGATTGCCAGCAAGTTGGGCCCGTCGGCCTCACCTCCGCCCTGGCACAGTACCCTTAGGGTTTCCGAAGGAGTCTTTGGCAGGAACTCGATACCCGCAAGTACGTGGCGGAGGGGAGTGACAGTTCGGGGCGTGGGCGTACCCCGAGTGTCTGGGCAAACGCCTAGGAGAATCCTATGACCCTCGATGTGAAAGCCGTCCGGCGCCAGTTTCCCGCCCTGGAAAGCGATGCCGTCTATTTCGACAACCCCGGCGGCACGCAAGTGCCGCAGCGGGTGTTGGACCGGATCCACGGGTACCTGACGGCCACCAATGCCAACCGCGGTGGCGCCTTCCGCACCAGCATCGAGTCCGATCGACTGCTCGACGATTCGCGCCGGGCTATGGCCGTATTCCTCGGCGCCAACCGCCCGGAGGAAATCATCTTCGGCCCGAACATGACGAGCCTGACGTTCCAGATCAGCCGCGCCTTGGCGCGCGAGTTCCTTCCCGGCGACGAGATCATCGTCACCCGTCTCGACCACGACGCCAACATTGCACCCTGGCGACTGCTCGCCGAAGACCGAGGCTGCCTGGTCCGCTGGCTGGACTTCGACCCGGAGGACTGCACGCTCGACCTGAACCGGCTCGATGCCCTTCTCGGTCCGCGCACTCGTCTGGTGGCGGTCGGCTACGCCTCCAATGCCGTCGGCACGGTGAACCCGGTGGCCGAGATCACCCGGCGAGCCCATGCCGCCGGCGCCCTATGTTTCGTCGATGCGGTCCAGTATGCGCCTCACGGCCGGATCGATGTGCGCGCCCTGGGGTGTGATTTCCTCGTCGTGTCGGCCTACAAGTTCTTCGGCCCGCACCTGGGCATCCTGTACGGCCGCTATGAGATCCTCGACCGTCTGCGCGCCTACAAGGTCCGCCCGGCTCCGGAGGCGCCGCCGGGGAAGTTCGAGACCGGCACGCAGCTGCACGAGAACATCGTCGGGACGCTGGGCGCGCTCGAGTACCTGGCCGGCCTCGCCGGGAGCGAGGGCAGTGGAGATCAACGGCAGCACCTGGACGAAGCCATGCGCCGCCTCGGCGCGTACGAGCGCCACCTGACGGATCGCCTGATCGATTCTCTCCAGACGATCCACGGGCTCCGTATCTATGGCATTACGGATCCGGCCCAGCGGGAAGCGCGGGTGCCGACGGTATCCTTCACCATCGAAGGTCACCAACCCCAGACCGTGGCTGAGCAATTAGGGAAAGACGGAATCTATGTTTGGGACGGGAACTTCTATGCCCTGGCGGTCACCGAGCGTCTCGAGCTGGAGGGCAGCGGTGGGCTGATCCGCGTCGGCTTAGTCCACTACAATACGGACGGCGAAATCGACCGGTTGACCGCCTCGTTGAGGGCTTTGCCCTGATCGCAGGCTAAAGCACAGGCAGACATCTAGGTGAGGGGGGCACCCAGACGTCTGCCTGTGTCACAAGTATACCGAAAGCGCTAGGTGCGTCAAGAGGGATGTGGCGAACTTCACAAGCGGCCCATCGGCTGCAGGAGTGACGGTCGTCCGTCCTCTATGGATGGATGGTACTGCGGCGGCACCCTGGGCGGCGACTAGACTGATTTCACCTTGCCTCAGGGCGGACCCGGTGGACGCCACCACATTTCTCGAGACGATACCGTTCTTCCAAGGACTCCCGGCCGCCGACCGTGCGCGAATTCTGAAACGATTTCGGGTGGTGGACCACGCCGCCGGCGAGGTCATCTTCCAACAGGGAGACGCCGCCGATCGGTTGTACCTGCTTGCCTCCGGGAAAGTCGAGATCCGATTCAAGCCGGATGACGGCGAACCGCTGACGGTGAGCGTCATCGAGTCCGATGGCGTCTTCGGTTGGTCGGCGGCACTGGGCCGGCGAAGTTACACGTCGGGAGCGTTCTGCACCGAGTCGGGCCGCAGCCTTTCTATCCGCGGTCGTGACCTGCGCCGTATCTACGAAGAGCATCCGGCAACGGGAGTGATCTTGCTCGAGAGTCTGGCGGAGGTGATCGCCTTGCGTCACACCAGCAGGCACGCCCACGTCCTGGAGATCATCGAAGCCAAGCTGAGAGATCGCTCGCTTGCCAGCGAGTGATCGAGATCGTCAGAAGTATCTCGTTTCAAATTCTTGCCAAAGGAGAAAGGTAAATATCAGTGCTCAATCCCTTGCCTCTGCAGGACGATTGTTGGTTATTTTGCCCGCTGTCATTTTTGGAGGTGTTAGCATCCTGACGTTGCTGATCAGAGATCCCCGTTATCGGCAGAATCCGCTTCGCCAGCAACTATGGCGGGCCGGGCACGCCCATGCCGGTGTGCTGTTGATCCTGTCGCTGGTAGCACTTCTGTACGTTGACCAAGCCAATTTATCTGAGGCATGGAAGCAGGTGGTGCGGTTGACAATCCCAGCCTCGGCGATCCTCCTGCCCGCCGCGTATTTCCTATCTGTGCTCAGCCCCACAGCAACCAAACCTAATGCGCTCATCGTTCTCGCTTATGTGGGCGCAGTGGTCCTAACCATCGGCCTCGTCGTGCTGGGTATCGGGTTGCACTAAGGGCTGGCCGCTAAAGGAGCGCTACCATGGACATTCAGTCACTTCACAATGTTCTCATCATGCTGCACGCCGCTTCAGCAACCGTGAGTTTTGTCGCGGGTTGCTTACTGGTATTTTCCCTCAGGCACGCCTCCAATCAGCGCTGGTTCGCCTTGTACTGGTGGACGCTTGTCGGGTTGGTCGTCTTTTTGGCGGGCGCCATGTTGGTCTACTGGACGGAGTATTCTGAGATTGAGCGCCTTGTTTTTCTCGGCTTGTTGGCTCTGGGAATGTATATGCTCTACCGTGCACGAAGCGCAAGCCGCCTGCTTCAAGTCCAACCAAATGATTGGAAACACACTTACATAGAGCACATCGGCTTCACCCTCATTTCGCTGTTTGAAGGGTTCATCATTGTGGCCGTCCTGAATTCGGGTGGTGCTGGATGGCTCGTCGCCCTTCTAGCAATACTTGGACTTCTCCTGGGGCGTTGGGCGATTAGGTCAGCGCAAAGTAGGGTTGCGATCGATCAGACGCAAAAGGAATTATGGAACGATGATGAGGTGATTCCTTCATTGAGATTAGATGTGCCCGGGGTGTCCAAACTGGATGTCTAGTTGCGGCTCACCACGTCCTGGAGCTGCTTCGCCAGGGAGTGTCCCCGCTGCCTGGCGGCTGAATCGGCATGGACCCAAACCATCATACCCACCGCACCGATGCCACGGAACAATTTTCACCCCCCTTTAGCCCCCCCTCAAAGGGGGGCAGTGGGGGGAAATGAGCTTTCCCCCCACACCCCCCTGCAATGGCCGGGCTCCGCGGCCGAGGTCGAGCGAGTCTTCCACAAGGTTGCGAGTCCCCTTGACCCCTCCTTGGTCACGGCTATCAGTCTTGACGAGAAGTCGCCGACAATGAATCAGACAATAGACGCCGTCGAGCGCAAGGTGCGCGACTCCATCTCCGTCGAGGCCAAGCCATTGCAGGGGGTCTGGCCCCTCGCTGCGCTCGGGGTGCTTCGCGAGGGGCAGCTTCGCGCAGCATCCCGAGGCGGAGCCGAGGGACATGCCCCATGGAGTCCCCCCGGAGGGGGGACCATAGGGGGGTGAAGAGGAGGACAGGCCGCCTCACACGGGAGGGTGCACTCCCTCCATCGCCAGCACGACCACCGGCACCGGGCTGGCGCGGCGAAAGGTCTCGGCATCATCCTGCGAGCCGGCGACGCCGGCCCCGTAGTGCATCGGCACGGCGACGCGCGGGCGGATGATCCCGGCGGCGCTCCCGGCCTCCTGCGCGGTCATTGTGTACGTTCCACTCACCGGCAGCAGCGCAACATCGCAAGCCAGCCCCGTCATCTCGGGAATCAGGTCGGTGTCTCCGGCGAAGTACAGTCGTTCCGCGCCGAGATGGATCACGAACCCGATGTGACCGGCGTCGCGCGGGTGGAACTTCTTGTTGACGTTGTAGGCCGGCACCGCCTCCACCCGCACCCCGGCGGCCTCGATGGACTTCCCCGGTTGCAGCACCCGCACCGGCGACCGCAACTTGGCCGCCGCCGACGCGTTGGCAACGACGATCGTCGATTCGCGGCGGACACTCTCGACATCTTCCGGCGAGCAGTGGTCGTAATGGTCATGACTGACCAGAATCAGATCGGCCGGCGGGCTGGACGGCGGGAGCTTCCATGGATCGAGGTAGATCACCGACGGATGATCGATGCGGAAACTGTCGTGGCCGAGCCAATGCAGATCCTTGAGAAGCTTAGGTCGATCCCCGCCGCGATCCCCTGCGGGATCCCCTTCGGGATGCGAAGCGCGATGCGAAGCGCGATTCTCAGTCATGCCCGTCCTCCTGGCGCGCCGCGCGGCGCTGCCGGAGCGCTCGCCGCATGATCGGCCGGTCGGCGCGCCGTCGCGCCACTTCGCGGAAGCCC
>Ga0184633_10000002_pt1 | contig 84523 bp, 113 predicted proteins | sample PLM31_170_b1_FD_133156 | JGI IMG/M metagenome (GOLD analysis project Ga0184633, IMG submission 133156) | Groundwater sediment microbial communities from an aquifer in East River, Colorado, USA - PLM3-1_170_b1 | ecosystem: Environmental > Terrestrial > Soil > Riparian zone | place: USA: East...
ACCTCTGGGGCTGAATTTGCGTGTGCCGCACTGGCGCAGCGCGTCGAACGGGAGGGCCGCGCCGCCGCCTTGCCGGTTCGGGTCGCCTGCGTGAGGGATTCTTGGATGAACCTGAATCGTGCCCTGAGTGTGGAATCCTCCGTGCTGACCCCGACCGGATGGATCAAGGCCGTGGATGTGTCGGTCGGGGACACACTAATTTCGCAAGACGGCTCCCACACTCGGGTCCTTGGCGTCTACCCGCAGCCAGCGCAGCCACTCTGGCGGGTCGTGTTGTCGGATGGCTCGTCCGCGCAGGTGACTGGCGATCATTGGTGGGCAGTGACGACTAAGCATTACCGTATTGGTCGTGGCAAGCCGAGGTCTGGGCGCGGAGGGAAGCCATATAGACCCCTCCAGCTCGTCACGACCAGCGACATATGTGAGCGATTGGAGCGGCGCGGGAGCGCAAAGTGGTCACTCCCGCTCTTGAGCGCCCCGGCACAATTCCCAGCACAATCCGTGCCGCTGGATCCCTATCTCCTCGGGTTGCTTCTAGGAGACGGGTGTTTTACCCCGCCCAGCGTGCGACTCATCACAGCCGACCAAGAACTCGTTGATAGGGTGAGCACAGCACTTCCAGCTGGCGTTGAGATTGGCCACCAAGGTCGGTACGCCTATGTCCTGAGAGGAGGACACCCAAACCCGGTCATTGGTGCCATCCGAGACTTAGGCTTGGTTGGCTACCGGGCCTGGGAAAAGTTCGTCCCTGCCCGATACTTGTGGAATAGCCCCGAGGTCCGTCTTGCGGTCCTCCAGGGGCTGATGGATACCGACGGCCATGTGGATCACGGGCAGAGGCTGTTTACTACCACCTCCAAGGCGTTGGCCGAGGACGTGGTGTTTCTCGCCCAATCGCTTGGCGGAACTGCCACCGTCCGCGTCCACACCACCTTCCCTCGCCCCCCGCGGAGACCGGCGTACAGAATGGGGCTGCGCTTGCCGCACGATTTCGCGGCGTTCAGGCTGACGAGAAAGCAGTCGGTGGCTCGACGTTATCAGGGAATCCGCAACGCTCCGAGGCGCTACATTGTGGGCGTCGAGCCGGCCGGTCATGGTCCAGCGGTCTGTTTCAGGGTCGATCACCCATCCGGCTTGTTTGTCATAAATGATTTTATCGTCACCCATAACACAACGATCCCCACATTCGAGGAGCAGGCGCAGAAGGGGCTCCCGATCGAGTTTCGCGAAGGCCGGACCGAGGCGATCATCCGGTGGGGAGCGCGCCCCGCCGTGCACTTCTTCTTTTTCGGCATGGATCGCCGCGCCGACGCGGATAAATTCCAAGGCTTCACGTCCGGGGTGCTCTGGTTGGAGGAGGTCGCGCCGGCCGCCGATCTGGCGACCGGCATCCCCGCCGAAACCCTCGGGATCGGCGTCGGGTCCGTCCGCCAAGCCGGGATTCCGCCCCGGGTCATCGTGACGTTGAACCCGCCTGATCCTGACCACTGGATTCTCAAGATCGAAAAAGCTCTGGCCGAGCTGGGGCGGCCGGAGATAGAGGTCTACAAGCTGATGATCGCGCCCGGCGAGAAAGCGCGTCATTTCCGCGAGCTGGCCGCCGAAGCGACCGACCCCGAAGAGGCTCACGAGTGGGAAGAGGCGGCGCGCGCGTTCGAGGCGTACCGCGTCCGGGGCCAGTCCATCCTCGAACTCCTTCGCCCCGACTTGGCGGCCCGGCTGTTTGGCGGGGAAGTGCGGGGTATTACGCTCGGGGAGCGGGTCGTGCCCGAGTTTTCGCGGAAACTCCACGTCTCTGCCGAGCCGCTCGTGATCCGGCGGGAGTGGCCGATCTGGCGGGGGTGGGATGCGGGGCTTTGTCCCTCGGCGGTCTGGGCTCAGCCGGTGCCCGGTGGGGCGGGGATCAACATTCTGGGATCCCGGACGGCCGTGAACATGGGGATGGCCCAGATGATTCTGTATGACGTGACCCCCTTCCAAGAGCGGTATGGATTGGTCCCGGCTCGGCGCCGCAGCACGGGCTACCGGGGCTCCACGGGCGGTTATGAGTTTTCTGACGTGGGCGATCCGCAAATGACGTATGCGGCGGAGCAGGCGAACTCCGAAGCCACGGTCGCCCGCACCGTGGAAAACATGCTCGGGACGACGATGATTCCAGGAGTCCGCACGTGGTCGGCTCGCCGAGAAGCCCTGCACGTGGCCTTTATTCGCAAGGGCGTGGGAGATCGAATGTTCGTCCAGATCGACCCGGACGAAAATGATATGCTCATCCAGGCCCTTGATTCGAAGTGCGTGTACCCCGTCGATCCCGCGACCGGGAGGATTAATGAGTCGGTGGAGGCGATGAAAAAAAGTAGCGGCCTCTTCCATAACGTTCTTGATGCCTTGTCCTATCTGCTCGCCCATCTCTATCCAGCGGAGGAGTGGTTAAAACGGGCAGTGGTGGCTCCGCCCCCCAAGACCCCCCGCCCGCAGAGTTGGTTAGGGGCATAGGCGATGGGCGTCGGCTGGATCGTGGCTGGCATTCTTGTCGTGCTCGCCGTCGCTCTTCACCTCACATGGGGGTACCTGCTCCGCTCGGAGACAAAACATACCGGCTCATGGCTCCTCGTGTCTGGCGTGCTTGCCGTGGTCATGGCGGGGGCACTCCTTGCCGAATGGCAGACCCAGAAGCGCATCACGGCCTGGAAGGTGATCGCCGCCGACACCGCCACAGCGGCTCACAACACCCGTGCCCACTGGGTAAAGATGGCAAACGCGGCGGCCACAGAGCGCATCCAACTCCGAGACGAACTCCAGCGTGCCCGCCGGGAGGCGTCCACAGCCTGGGCGGAGGTGGCCCGCCTCCGTCGGGGGCTCGCGACCTGCCAGGCCAAGGACGCCGTCCAGACCGAGTGGATTCACCACCTCTGGGAGGCCGGGTTGGTTCCCGAGTGTCGAGGCGTCCCACCGGATTCTGCCCCGAAGGGCAGAATGGAGAACTAACCATGGCATGGTCGTTGCAATTTCTGGACCGGCTGGCCGGCGAAGCGATCATCGTGAAAGAGTTGTCGCCTTGGCCCGTGGAGGGCTGGCTCCGCTACCGCCAGCTTCCTCTCATCGTGCGGGTGGCCCGACCCACCACGCTCCCGCTTCCCGAGCGTCCGCGTCTCTGGCTTTACTGGAAATGCAACTATGGTCAATACTGGTACGGGTCCCCCCTGACCCCCCTCGGTCTCCTGGCAGCGGTCGGGGTTGCCTTCCCGCTTCTGCTTGTGAACTATCTCGGTGGGATCGGCCGGGATCTGCGGGGGATCGTGGCTCGAATGCGGGTGGTCGGCGGCGGGGTGCCCCTGGCACCCGCTCCGCGCACTCTTGACGCGCTTGACCGAGACGATGGCCCGTTTCAGCGGGCTCTCACGGCGTTCTACGAAGAACAGCCCAACCCTCCACAAGATAGCGATCCTGACACCATCGCCCGCTTGGTGGAATTCGCCCACGCCGGGAACCGCGCTGATTTCGATTGGCTGGCCCAGAGTGCCGGGGTGCAGGCAGGAGAACTGGACGCGCTGTGGGAGGGGACCTGTCAGCGCGTGCGGCACGGCGACTCCAGCCGGGGCCGGGGTGAGCCCGGTCTGTTTGAGTTGAATACCCTTGCCCGGCTCCGGCTTGAGCCCGGCCAGCCCCGAGGGGACCGCATCACCATCAACCGGGTCCGCCCGCTCGCTCTGCCAGAATTTGAATCGTCCCATGAAGACACGTTCTTTGTCCGCTTCCGGGCAGCCATGGGGGCCGAGCTCGAAGGGGCTCGGTGGGCGGGGCGACCGCTCCATGAAGTGGCCGTGGTGACGCTGGACACGATTGACACCCGGTGGGCCGTTGAAGTCCGTGATGGCACTCGGCGAATGATTACGCTGTTCGCCCGGGCGTTTCGGGAACGCGGAGCCGGAACTTTGGATCTCGCGCAGTTCATTCAAACCGCCATCCAGCGGGCGCTGAGGATCCCCCCGGGCCAGTGGAGTTTCGACGAGCTCCACGCCACGCGGGATCCGCGCCGCTATGATTGCGGGTGGGCCGCGCGGATGGCTCGTGGTGAGGACTGGCACCCGGTCTGCCGGACCTGGCACCGGCCAGAAAACTGCCCCGCAGGGCAGAATCCACAGCATTCAATGAAGGGCTAGCCGTGGCAATCGCCATCCACATCTTCGGCGTCGTCGTGCTCACTTTTGTCGTCGCCGACGTGGGCCACGGGATACGGGGATACGATTCCTATTATTATCGGTTCTACATCCCCTACACGGCCCCGCTCGGTTCTGATGAGGCGCTGGCCCAGATCCGAAATCTGCCCCTTGGCGTCAAAGCGTGGGTCCGCCGGGGGGGCGGGTGTGAATATCTTGTCTCGCATGAGCACCGACCCAACCAGGGAACCCACACCGCGGCGGTCCATGCCGCACGATCCAGATTCGGGCTCCCCTGTCACCGCGCCCCCAGCGAAGCGATTATTGCCGACGACCGCTCCGATCCCTGCCGCTCGTGGCAAGCCCGCCGGAAACCCTCTGGCGGCGGCTGGATGACGCACTGGACATGCACGGAGAAGGAAGCACGGAGGGGCAGATCGCTATAGTTACGTACCTCGGCTCTCACCCCGAGGTTGCCTTTGCCTTGCCGATCCCGTTTGAGGGTCAGCCCGTGCGCCGGTGGCCCTTCCGGGGGAAGTCGCACTACCTTGAAGCGGTGTCCCTGGTGCCCGACCTGCCTCGGCGCAAGTCCCGGTGGGTGGCGCTCTGGTGCGTCGGGATGCGCCGGCGGGATCGCGGGCCGTGGTTTCACGTGTCCTTGGAACCAGGGGAGTGGGCCGCGTGCCAACGGCAGGCCCCGTGCCAACGGCAGGCCCCGTGGCTTCAGAAAGCCACTGATATGCGGGCCTATACACACCCGGATCAGAACGCGCTGTTCTGGCAGATCTATGGGTGTCCCCCCGAGGGAGAACGGAGGAGCATGACCTACGTCGAGTGGCAGTCCCGCGATCAGGAAGGGCGAGAGCAACGCTTTCGGAACGCCGTGCGCGTCTCGATGGACACGCTCAAACACGATGGGGCACGGATCAACGAGTGGGCCACCCGTCGGCTCGCGGAGGCACTCGTGGAGATGGCGAACCGGCAGGGCTATGTCCCGTTGCGCCCCCTCGACTGGCATGAACAGTCCTTTGATTACGGCCATGCCCAGGGCTTTGCGGGAGACATCGTGGCCGTGTTCACCGCCACCAAAGATCAATTTATCCGCTGGCTGGAGTACGAGCTGGCGGAGCGGGATCGCCGCCTCCGAGTGTTGGAAGCGTGGTGGGGCTATCGGGCGTGGCGGGCGTGGCGACGGATCTGGGCGCGCACCATGAGGGGGCCGCGCCGCGTGTGGAGACGGGTCCGGCCCCCCGGCGAGGAGGACTAATGGCATCCCTGAACCGCTATTCGGAACTGTCCGAGGCCCAACTGCTGACCGAGATCACGGGGCTGTTCGCCGAGTTGTGGCACCGCGACAAGGTGATCGCCGTGATTATGGACGCCGAGGGGTCCCATCTGGTGGTGCTGGATCGGCGGGAGGCGACGTAACGCCATGACCCGCCCTGTTGGCGTGGGGGTGGCGAACGGAGGGGCGATGATGAGCAAGAGCTATATCCTCAAAGACGGGAAGCCGGTCGAAGAGTCTGACATCACGGCGTGGGGGCGGTGGATGAAGACTGCCGAGCGGCATGTGGCCAACGACGAGCTTCCCGGCGTGCGGATCAGTACGGTCTTTCTCGGGCTGGATCATCAGTGGGGTGCTGGCCCTCCGATCCTCTACGAGACTATGATCTTTGGTGGTGCCCATGACGGATACCAAGCCCGCTATCACACCAGAGAGGACGCCGTTGCGGGTCATGCAGAGGCGCTGACCGTGGCGACAGGACCGTAACGGTGCCCCGCGTTCCTCCATGGTTCGAGGTCGGCTTCCTGGCCGCATGGGTCGGGGTCTGGCTCCTCCTCGCCGTGCCGAGCCTCCTGCCCGCCTCTCATGTGCCGGGCCTCCTGCCCGTCTATCATGCGCAGGGCCTCCTCTGCAGTCGCCCCTTTTCCGTGCTCGGGACCACGATCCGCGTGATCGACGGGGACACGCTGACGATGCGGCTCGCCATTTGGCTCGGGCTGGAGCAGCAGGAGACGATCCGGGTCCTCGGGGTGGACACCCCCGAGCTGCGGGGACCGGATCGGGTCCAGGCGCTCGCGGCCAAGCGGTTCACCGAAGCGTGGCTGGCCGCGGCCACGGCGCTGACCATTTCCGTCTGTGCGCGGGATAGTTTTGGCCGACTCCTCGCCGTGGTGGAGCGGGATGCTGGTGAGTCGCTTGCGGCGGCCCTGATTCGGGCGGGGCATGGGGTGAAGCGGTGATCTCGATTGTCAGGATTGAGAACACGGCCCACTTCAGGTGTAGTTAAATCACCCTAGACTCAAAAGGGTAATGCGGGTGATGCGTTACGGTAGGTCCGACCCATCAAAGATCGGGGCACTCGCTGGAGGGACCGGCGTTATGGCTAACGAGATTCGGATTGTCCGGTGGCAGGGCGGCGGCGATCACGAACGAACCCGGGTGAGTTGCGGCGGCCGTCCAGACGCTCTGCTGGTGCATCCGTGGGGCGATGCGGAAGCTCTCCATGATGCCGAGGTGACGGAGGGGGACATTCGGTGGCACCGGGGTCGCCTGTCTGCCTTGTGTGTGACGCAATTCGGCTACGGTCCCCACCCGTGTCGATGCGGCACCTTCGAGATGGTCGGGTTGTTCAAGATCGACAGCGCGCCATACTGGGCGGAAGAAAGGGTCTCCACATGGTCGGGTTGAGGGAGGAGATCGACTTTGCCGAAACCCCCTGACGTGCCTGTCCGTCCGAAACCGATGACCATTGCTCAGGGCCGTGGGGTCTTGTCTCCCACGGCGGGACCGGGGCGCCCGTCCAAGCTGACAGCCAAGATCCGGCACTCCATCCTGGATTCTCTTCGCCGGGGGAATTATTTAACGACCGCGGCGGATGTGGCGGGGATCAGCATCTCAGCCCTCCGGGAGGGGCTCGCCAGGGGAGAGCGTGAAAAATCAGGACCTTACCGTGATTTTCTGGTGGCGGTTCGGCAGGTCTCGGGGATCGTCGAAGATAACCTCGTGGGCGTCTTCCAAGGCGGCGCCGAGAATGACCCGACGATCGCCAAGGAGTTCCTCGCCCGACGCTGGCCTCAGCGGTGGGGCGCCAAGGTCAACGGGGGGGAGCAGACTGTCGGCCCCATCGTGCCGATTCAGATCATCTTTCGCACCCTGCCGCCGGGGTATGATCCGGTCGAGGCGGACAAGGCTGCTGCCCTCGAAGCCGAGGGGGGGGTGGTGGAGGCGGAGACGGCACCGGCCCACTCTGGCCAGGGCTCGCTGGCGGGGTTCGTGGAGCCCCAGGTGGCCGCCCCGCCGCCGATCCGGGTGTCCCCGCCCCGATGATGACCCCGCGCTGCTCGAAGTGCGGGCAGGAGCCCAGACTCCTTGGCCAGCGATGGGGGCGCGCGTGTTTTGCGGCGGCCATGGGCCGGTCCCGGGTTAAACGGGCTGTTAAACGCCCCGTTAAACGCCCCACCCCACCCTCCTCCCCCTCGGCCCCGTCACCAGCTCCCGCCTGGAAGGGACCCCCGCCCCACGGCCCGAGGTGTCAGTGTCTTCGGCATCGCGGTCGGCTGGAAAAGGGCTGAATCCCGCCTGCATTTTTTCCTTGACACAATAAACTGCTTAGTGTAGTGTCCGAGGCAGGAGGAATCCATGAGCCCGGCCAACCCACTCACGTCCCCGCTTCACGAGACTCCCGCACGCTACTACTCCCTTGGCCGGGCTCGGCGTGCGCGCTTGTGAGGCGGGGGCACCCAACCCCTTTGAGGAGTGAGCCATGAACAACGTGACGCTTAAGACGGATGGAAACATCCTGACGATCACGGTCGATCTGAGTAAGCGGAATGGCCTGAGCAGCACCGGGAAGAGCCAGGTCATCGCATCGACCAAGGGGAACGCCGAGCTGCCGGGGCATCCCGGCGTGAAGATCGGGCTGAACGTCTACGTCAAGGCGTAAACGCGGTGGAGAGATTATCATTAACGTTGGTGGAGGAGGAACCCATGAAAATCGACTATCGCATCTGCCGAGAGAACCTGGGGGAATCGACCGACACCGAGGCCAAGCAATACGTGACCAGCGTCCAACGCGCGCTCAAACAGGAATTCCCTGACTCGGAGATTCTCGTCTCCCTGGACAGTTCGTTCGCGACCGCCTCAGAAATTCTGATTTCGGGCTACGAGCCAGACGATCAAAACGTGCGGGAGCTGGTGGAGGAGATCGCCCATAGTGTATGGGACCACGGGCAGAGAACCGGCTGAGCGATGCCCACCTGCCCACTCCATCCGTTGGTGGAGTTGGCCTGCCCAGCGTGCCGGGGGGTCCGGGGTGGTCTCGCCCGGACCCCCCGGAAGCGCCGGGCGGGGGTCCAGAACCTCAAGAAGGCCCGGCGGGCCAAACGGCGGCAGGCCAAAAAGAGAGGGGCGGCCTTCAAGGAGAGGGAACGATGAAGTTGATCATTGACCGATCCATCTGGTATCGTGGACGCGGATCTCGCGGATCCCGCCTACTCCGCCTCCAGGATGGCAGACGGTGTTGCCTGGGGATTTATCTTGGTGCTCTGGGGGTGGCAGATGAGGCCCTGAACGATACGCCGACCCCAGACACACTTGACGTACACGTGATCAAGAACATGCCAGCGGCAATGTGGCTCTTTGATTGGGCGCACAACTCTGATCTGCGGACGGTGAGGGGGGTAAGTCCCCTACTCAGTCTCCTGTGCAAACGCTTGCTGACAGTCAACGACGACTCCCACATCGCGGAGAGGCAGCGTGAGGACCGGGTGCAACGCTTGTTTGCCACTGCGGGCATCACCGTGACGTTCACAGGAGGCACCCCCGACGCGGCCGCTCGCGTCCAGTGAGATCAGCGTTGCGGGGCACCGACCCCGAGCATGAACACGTCGAGGCCGATCGTATGCGTAAACTTAAAGCTCACCGGCTGTCTCTTCCCTGTCGCTTGCGCCCAACTGGCGGGCGACCTCACCGACTGCCAGCGGGTCATGCACTACGGTCCCCCCACCGAGGCCACCCGTGGCGGGGTGCCGTCCGGGTATCTGCCTGGGCTCCGCGATACGGCCTGGCCGGGCTTCTGGCGCGGCCGGTGCCGGTGGGCGACGCCCGTCGGGTGGGAGCGGATCAAGATGACCCTCCTGAGCTGGGCCGTGGTGGCCGGGGTGGTGCCGCCGCTGATCGGGATCCTGATCCTGACCCTGTGCTATGGGCTGGTTGCCGTGGTCGTTGTCGGATGTGACGCGATCTGGACGCGGCGAGGGCGTGCCCGTGCTTAGCAACGTGCCCGTGCCGGGGGAGTATACGACGCTGCAATCCTTTCTGCATCAGCTGGATACACTCCGCCGTGCCAATGGGCCGCGTCGCGTCGGGCCATACGAAACAGCGGAGGCGTTCCTGTTGAAGCACGGGCGCGAGTGGCCATGGGCACCGTTGCCGACGCGCGTGAACTTCGGGGTGGCCAAGGCGTGCTTTCACAACGCGCTGACGTTAGCGATTCGACGCCCGACGACGGTGGTGTACGCCGAAGGGTGGGCGATGGCCATCATTCCCATCCGACACGCCTGGTGCGTGGACATCAAGACCGGCCGAGTCGTGGAGCCAACGCTGCGGGACCCAGCCTCCGAGTATTTCGGCGTTGCATTCGACCTGTCCTTTGTCCGCCGGATCATCTGGCAGCAGGGATACTTCGGGGTGCTGGAGCATCCAGCCGTCTATGCAGAGCCGCCGGGAAGCGTTGTGGCCGTACTCCCCTTACTTCCCTAGAAATTTCCTTACGCTCTGTCTCTCCCCGTCCCGTACAATCCCCCCATGTGGCGCAAGAGTCGGAGCCGGATCGTCTCGGGGCTCTTGCTCGGCGTCCTGGTCCTGACGGGCTGCGCCCTCTTCCCCGCCGACCGCCTGAGCGTGGAGACGGGCCAGTTCTTCGTCGCCTACCGCCAGGCGTCGGTCGCCTACGCCGGGCTTGCGGCCCGGATGCGCCACGGGTGCCAGACCAAGACCCTCAGCGCCGAAACCTGCCAGGACGTGGCGGCGATCGACACCGAGATGCGGCGTCTGAGTGGAGAGATCGACCGGGCGATTCTCAAGGGGGAGCGGTCGGTAGATTGGGAGCGGTTAAACGAGATGCTCGGGACGGTGATTCGGTTGGCGTTTAAGGTGCTGTAATGCGGAAGTTCACTGCGGAACGGTTTTGGGCAAAATCGAGTCCTGAACCGATGTCGGGGTGTTGGCTGTGGGAGGGCGAGATTGGGCGACACGGCTATGGGCGATATTACGATAGCGGTAAGCATCTGTTGGCGCACCGTGTCGCTTATGTATTGGGCAAGGGGTCCATTCCGCCGGGGTTGCATATTGACCACCGCTGCCATGTCCGTTCCTGCGTGAATCCTGATCACCTCGAAGCCGTGACGCCGCGCGAAAATAACCTCCGCTCTCCGACGTATCCGCATAATCGCCGAAAAACTATGTGCCCTCGGGGTCATCCCTATACCGGAGAAAATCTTTATCAATGGCGAACTTATAGGTACTGTCGCCAGTGTGCGACCGTTCATAAACGTGATTCTGCGCAACGGATACGTCGAGCCCAAGCCTTGAACGAAGAAGGACTGTAAGCCCGTGCCCAAGGGCACCCCGACCCTCTTGCGCCAACTCGTCGCGCGCCTGACGTGGTGGCAACAGACCCTCGCGGCCCTGGTGGTGGTGGGGGGGACGGTCCTGAGTTTGGACGCCTATGTGGCCAAGAACGCGGACTTGAGACAGTTGGCAGGCGAGGTGTACCAGGGCCAGCGCCGCACAGATCGGCGTCAATTGAGGCAGGAGGAAACTCAGCTCCAGTCAATCCCCGAGCGCGAACGGCGCTCCCGCACCCCGTTCGAGGAGCAACGGCTGAAGGAAGTCCAGCAGGAGTTGCGGGACGTGGATCGGGAGTTGGAGCAGCGGCGGAAATGAGCACGGCGCCAATCCGTTCGCTCTTTTGGGATGTCATCGCCCCGCTGTCAGAGCGAGATCGGCTCGTCTTGACCGCCCGAAGTTTTGGAGTCCGCCAGGCACGTTTGGGGGCGGCGTTACACCTATCCAGACAGCGAATCTGGCAGATCGAAGTGCGAGCGCAGCAACGCGCGGCCGCCGCGTGGCGGTGGCGACAGCGGTGTTACTGGATGATCTGGCGGCCCGGACCCGGCGGGCGGGCATGATCCCGTGGTGGCTCCAACTCACCCTCGCCCTCGTGATAGGCTATGTCTTCGTGGTGTGTGTGTTGTGGCCGTTGTGGAAGGACCACGACGGCGACGATTACTGAAGGAAGGCGACGGGTGCTCCCATGACGAAGGGGAGGAAATGAGCCTGTGGGAGTGGCTCACGGTTGCCCTCGCCTCTCTGGCGTTCATCGTCGTCGCCGGCTATGGCCTGGTGGTGTGGGCGTTGTGGCAGGACCCCGATGATCCCGACGGCGATGCTGACGACCCGGCAGGGGGTCCGTGATGCTGGCCTGGATGCTGCACGTGACGTGGCAGGGAGCCGTCGCCCGCTGGCGCCGGGTTCGGGCGCGCTTTCTGGCCCCCGTGCGGCTCTGGGACGAGCAGCGGTCCGGCTGGTCGGGGGCGTTGCCGATCTATCTGTTCTGGTGCCCTGGATGCCGGCGTTTCGGCCAGGACTATCTGCACGGCTGGCCGGGGCGGGAGTATCTCCAATGCGCGTGGTGCGCGGGGCGACGCTAACGAAGGGAACGCTCTGCCCCCAAGGGCAGAGTGACAGGAGGGTCACATGGCAAAACTCTCGTCCCAACAGCGGAAGAATCTCCCCCGAGGGGCGTTTGCGATCCCGCGGCAGGGCAGGAGGTGGATCACCCAGGGCAAGCGGATCGGCAAGCCTGGGGTTCATTATGCCGTCGATCCGCTGCCGCCCCGCACCCAGTAACCCCGTATGGACACCGGTGGACGACGCCGAGGTGCGGCGCCTCGTGACGGCCCTGCGGGTGGCCTTGCCCGAACCCGCCCGGGTGGCCGAGATCCGGGTTTCGCTCCTGCCGGGCATGGTTCTGGTCCGGGTCAATTGGGATCCTGGCGTGTCCTCCGTCAGCGAGGCGCGGAGTTTTGTCTCGCCGGGTGGTCCGGCGTGACCGACTGGGCCAGACGGCTCGCCGGGGTGGGGCTCGTGACGGTCGCGGTGGGCGTGATTCTGGTGGCCACCCCCTTCGTGGCGCTCTGGGGGGTGCTCTGGGGCGGCCCCAAGGACCCGCGGGAATGCCCCCGGTGCCCCGACCCCCGGTAACGGGTCCCCCGGGGTGCGCGGCCACGCCGTGCCGCGCGGCGACGGCGCAGTGGCGCCCACCCGATGCGCTCCACGAGGATCACCGGCTGGCCCTCCTGGGCCGGGAATTTGCTGGTTGGCTGGTCGGACTCGGGTTTTTTCTGGCCTGGATGTTCCAGCGATGTCCGTAACGGAAGGGAGGTGAGGCCCATGCCGCATAAAGGTTCGAAGAAGGACTACCCCCCGATGCCGGGTCATCCGAAGCCCAAGAAAAAGGAGAAGTAGCGGTCGTGCCTCACGTGATCCCGTTGCGGGAGTTTCTGGGCGCGGCGCCGCCGGTGGGTGGGGTCTTCACTGGCGATCCCAGCCTACCGGCTCGCGCCCTTCCCTTGCCCTCCCCGACTGTCCCGACTTCTTATGAAGCCGCCCGGCTCTTTGGGCGGGCGTTCCAAGACTTGCCGGCCTGGATTCAAGCCGGGATTGCTCGGTCGATCCCCCAGGTCAGCCTGAGCCCCGGGGAGGTCGGGGGGTCGGCCTCGTTCGAACACGCCGCCGTCCGGTTTCCCGACAGGGGCGAGCAGACGGTCCGGATGCCGTGGGGATCCGTGGCCCCCGAGGACGTGGCCCGCCATGAACTGGGGCACGTGGGGCTCGACCAGACGATTCTGCGGCCCCCTGACCTGCGCCGCCGGCTGGCCGAGACACTCCGGGCGGCCTTTGCCACTGATCCCGGGAGCCTGATGCAGGCGACGAGCGCCCATGAGGGAGTCGCCGGGATTGAGGCCACGCAACCGAGGGCCGAAACGGTCTCCGTCTCCGACGTGGTGCGGTCTCGGGGCGCGGAGGCCGAAGCGCAGGCGCACAAGGTGGCCCTGCACGAGTTCTTCGCCTCCCTATTGGAACATCGCGGCCAGCCCGTCCGGATGCCCTGGCCGACTCCGCATCCCGAGGACGCGGCCCTCCGGTCTCGTCTGGAGGCCATCCGGCGCCTCTTGATCGCGCCGTCCGCGAGTCCCTAACCCCCATGGCCACGGTCCCGCTCTCCACCTTCTTGGGCCGCCCCGCGCCGCCCCTCGCTTCAGCGCCGTCGGCCCCTCGGGTGGTCCCGCTCCGCACCTTCCTGGGGGGCGACGGGGCCGCCGCCCAACCGCTCACTCGTGCCCCGTGGGTCCGGGCGACCCCTCCGATGATTCCTGGCGTTAACCCCGTGCTGACCGATCTGTCGCAGGCTCAGGCGGCGCTTGGGCAGGCGGGAGTGGCGGGGAGAGTGACGAATGTTGTGCGCCCCGGGACGATCCCGTCTCAAGCCTTGGGGGGCCTCCAGGCGGGCGGGGGTGCCCTCCAGTTGGCCTTGGCGTTGGCCCGTGAGGGGCACCCCGTCTCACGGGCATTCGGAGGGGCGTCGGGCGCCGTGAACCTCGCGGGGGGGGCGCTGCGGGTGGCCCCCGAAGCGGCCACGGCCCTGTTGCCGGCGACGGGAGCCTTCTCGCCAGCGGCCCTTCAGAGCGGGTTCGGACTGGCGGGGGGGGTCCTGGGGCTCGGGACCGGCGCCTATCAACTCGCGCAAGGCAACACCGCGGCAGGGATCGGCGGGGTGGTGGGGGGCGGCGCGGCCTTGGCCGGGTCCGCCGCCTCGGCGGGGCTTCTGGGAAGCGGAACCGCCGCGGCCCTCGGAACCGTCGCCCCAGCCCTCGCGTTCCCGCTCATCGCCAAAGCGGCCATCGATCTGCTCACCTTCCTCACGACAGACCAGTCCCCTGTCAGTGCCCAGTCTCGGTGGGAAGCCGAGGCCGCGTCGAACCGCGAGGGCTTCGCCGGTGACATATCCACCGCCACGACTCCAGCAGACATTGCCGCCGTCTTCAATCGTCGCGTCGGCCGTCGGTATAGCGGACAGGACATTACTCCCGAGGCGATGCGCCAGGAATTGGCAGGGAACCTCTTTGATCTTTCGGCCTCTGGGGGATCCGGAGCCAGCCTCGCACGGTCCATGTTGGCCCGGGCATTGACACGGGCATTTCCCGGTGAGCCATCCACGCCCTACACCCCGCTGTTTCACCCAGACCTGCTGCGCAATGCCGTTGCCAGGATTGCCCCCTACACGGAGGGGATCCATCCTGACACCCTTGAACTCTTGTACCCTGGAACCCGGGAGCGTCAGCAAAATGAAGATGCCAACCGGTGGGCTGGCATGACATTTTGATGGGAGGACTCTAATGGCCACGGGGACTCCCGTCGCCCACGGGGCGGTGATTGGAAAGGCGAGAGGAGGGAGACGATGAAACACAAGGAACAGGCCCGACGAGAGTTGAACGAGTGGGTTGACGCGCACGCGGCCCCTGCGCTCAACGCGCTGGTGGACGCGCACGGCACGATGATCATCCAGATCGGAGACGGACTCCCAGTGATTCTCTACAAGGAAGGAGGCGCGTGATGAAACGGAACCATACAGGAAAGCGGATGACACCCATGGCCGCCCCGATGGCTCCGAGCCCCGACGCGCGCCTGAAGTGGGCCGCCGAGAGCTTCGCCAGCACCGCGATGGAGGTGAATCCGGCCTTTGCCAAGGCGAAGGCGAGCCTAGTCGAACAGGCCAAGCAGCTCGCCAAACGCCCGCTCATCGTGCAGCCGCAGGGGAAGCGGAGGAAGTAGATGGCGACGCCATCGCGCGCCTCTCAGCCCCCGCCCCTGTCTGAGCAGCAGCAACAAATTCTCGCCACGGCGCTCTCGGCGTTCGCGTGGGGGCAGGCCGTCTTGCCTCAGTTTCCGGCGGGGACCAAACTGGCCGGGTTTTGGTTGGGGGTAGCGTGGGAACTTTCAAACGGGGCAGTGGTGCAATCGCGCAGTCCGATCTTCGAGATTCCGATATGCGCGGCATCACGAGCGGCGACGAGCGACGCTGAACCCCAAGGCGAAGGCGGTGACGCACTCAGAGGAGCAAACGGCATGGCTGATCCGCAAGTTGTAAATTACCGCGAGCAGGAAAAGGCAAAGTTGCGCGTATGGAGTCTCCGCGTCTCAAAAGAAATTCAAGCGGAGCATGACGAGTGGCTATGGAACTTCCTGACAGGGCATCAGGATGGCTGATCCCGACGTCACCTCCCTCGCCGCCCTTCAAGCCCTCCCCGCTCAGGGCTCCAGCGGTGGGGCGGCCCCGACGACGGATGATTTGGCCGTCCAAGCCCGCCACGATTTTGCCGAGGCGTGGAACCACCCGCTCTGGAAGAAGCTCCGGGTCATGGCCAAGGAAGACCGGGGCTACTACGTCGGGGGGCTCGGGCAGTGGTCCGTGGACGGCTCAACGGCCGATGCCGAGGCGCTCCAAGCGGCCAATCGTCCGGTCCTGTCGTTCAACCACGTGCAACGGTTCATCGACCTGTTGGTAGGCTACGAAGCGCAGAACCGCTATGATCCCCACGCGCTCCCGCAAGGCCAGGATGACCCCGAAGACGCCGAAACATGGTCCTGGCTCCTCAAGTTTTACGCCGACCAAATAGAGCTTCAGGACGCCCTGGCCGAGCAGTTGGAGGACGGCCTGATTGAAGGGGTCCACGGCCTCCAACTCGGGGTGGAGTGGGAGGACCCGCTCCACGGGACCATCACGAAGACCTTGTTGAAGGGCGGGGAGGAGGTCCTGTGGGATCCCTACGCCAAAGAATACGATCTCTCGGACGCGCGGTACTGCATCGTGTTCAAGCACCCCTTTCTCCCGACGCTCCTGGCCGAGTACCCCGACGAGGCGGCCGCGATCCGGGAGGCTCTGGGGCAGGTCGGGGGGGCGTTCGAGATGAAAGACACGACGGTGAAGATGCCGACGCCAGACGGCTACGGATCGGTGCGGGGCCATCCGATCCTTGATACGGATGTGGAACAGCTCTTCTACGACCGGGAGCAGAACACGCTCCTCCTGATGGAGTATTGGTATCAACGCCTCGACTCCGAGTGGGTCGTGGTGGACTACGCTGCGAGCCGCGTGATCGAGGCCCAAGAGGACGCGGCGGGCGAGCCCCTCCCGTTTACGCGGGCCACGGCCGAGGCCGTGGCGCGGGCGGATCCCGAGCATCTCGAAGCCTACGAGCGCCGGATTCGCGTGGTGGATATGGCCGTGATCCTGCCCGCGACGTATCACATTTTGGAGGAAGGGAACCCCCACGAGAACGACCGCCGGGCCTATCCCGTCGTTCCCTACGTGGCGCGTCGAAAAGGGGACGACTTCTATGGCGTCGTCCGCAACCTGAAGGATCCCCAGAGGCTCGAAAACAAGCGGATCAGCCAAGCAATGGAGATCCTGGGCAAACTGGCGGGACTCCGACAGTATTACGAAGAGGGGTCGGTCGATCCACGGCAACTCACCGATCCCCATTCCACCGCCCCGCTTGCGGTGAAGCGCGGGATGCAACCGCCCGGCTATCTCCATCCGCCCATTGCCGATCTGGTGGCCGTCTTGACGAACATGGGGCGCTTGATGGAAGCCCTGATGCCACAGATCACGGGGTTGAACCCCTCATTGATCGGCTATCAAGAAGGGGGCGCGGAGTCTGGGGTGGCCCTTGGGCGGAAAATCGGCCAAGGCCAAGTGATCGCGGCGGGGTTCTTTGCCCGGTTCCGGCGCACTCGGAAACTGACCTACCAGCGGTTGGCCCGGCGCATCCAGCAGGTGATGACCCGCGAGGAGTATGTGCGGCTGACGAACGATCTGGGCGAGCCGGTGATCGTGCGGGTCAATCCCGCCGAGTTCGGGAAGCTGCCGGAGGAGGAGTGGAAGACGCGCCGGGCGACGATGCGGGCCGCGCAGCAGCCACGGGTCCTGCGGGACCTCTCCAAACTGAAGTACGACATTGTGCTGGCCGAAACCCCCAGTACGGCGACGGCCCGGGATGCGCTCCTGCTCAAGCTGATAGATCTGCTGCGGAGTGCCCCGATGCTGATGCAACTGGCCCCCGTGACGCTGGAGATTCTGGTCGAGTTGATGGCGGATCTGCCGCGCCGGGCCGAAATCATCCAGCAATTGAAAGCGACAGCCCAGCCCACTTCCCAGGCTGGGGCGGGCGGGGCTCCGTCTCCTTCCGGGGCTCCGCCCTTGTCGCCCACGGGCGCGGCGGCCCAGCCAGCGGTCTCGCCCGAGGTGGCGGCGGCGATGCGGGCGGCCACGGCGGGGGCGGGATGACCCCCCAACGGGTGCAACTCGGGAGAACGGTGAACCCCACACCCCAGGAGGCTCGTCATGCTGATCGAGATCGAAGTGGTCGATAGGAAGGACGCGAATTTCAACCAGGTGCGGATCGGCGGGACCATCGTGCTCGTGAAGGCGACGGATCTGGAGGCGGCGCAGCTGACGCTGCCGGACCTCGCGCCTGACCAGGCGACGGAACTCGCCGACGGGACCGCCCCGCCTCCCCCACCTCCCAATTCGGGTGCCGCCAACGACCTGCCCCCCGGGGCAGAAATTAGGAAGAGTCGCGGCCATTCCCAGAAGGGCTAATCCCTCTGGCCAAGGTGCCCGCCTGGATCATGGCCGAACACGCCCGGTGGGGGGACGGCTTGACCGGCACCTTGGCCTTCGTCTATTTCAAGGGCAAACTCCGCCGCTGGCACCCCCATGAGGACCGGATTCCGCCCGATGCTTCTGGGCCGGTCGAAGAGACGCCCGTCTGTGACGCCTGCGGGCAACTGATCACGGAGATCCGGGGGGGCCGGGCGTTTTGCGGGTGCGGGCGCGTGAAACGGCTATGACCGCAGAGCGCGAAGACGGGGCGGAGATCGTTCCAGACGACATGCCACCAGCCGTGCGCGCCCAGTTCTTTCTGCTGGAACATGCGAACCGCAGACGGGTCACCGGGGCCTCGCGTCCCTGCTCCTGTCAGGAATGCGAGCATCACCGGATGGTTCTCAAGTACGCCCGCCCCCGGTTTGGGCTATGAGCCGCAGGGCGTCGGGCCGAGGGGGCCGACGCTGGCTGAGGCGAAACGAGATTTGACAGACCGCCTATGATTTTGTAGCAATAGGGTAGCGAGCAGCACCGATTCTCGGGCCAACCCGACACCGGCAGCCCGAGTGTCTGAGGCGTTGGAGGACGCTCCTCCGCGACGATCAGGCACTCGGGCTGTTTGTGTTTTAGGGGGAATTGAAGATCGTGACCCCTCGATTCATCGGTTCGCCGGGCCGATCGTCCCGGCGCGTTTCGCTTCGCCGCAGGGCGATCGCTGCGGCACCGGCTCGCCAGGCCGGGACTCTTGGCGCATCGGGATGCCCCCCGTGATCGGGCGGAAGGAGTCAGACCATGGCAGGTGAGACGACGCTCCAACTGGTGCCGGGCGAAGAGTACGTCGAGATCGACCTCCCCGAAGGCATGGTGCTGCCGGAGTCGCACGCACCCGGCGAGCCTGATGCCGTCCCGGTTCCGCCTCCGAGCCCCGCCGTTCCCAAAGAAGGCAATCTCGGGGTGGCGCTCCAGCAGGAGCGCGCCAAAACCCGCAATTACAAGCAGTTGTGGAAAGACGCGGAAGAGAAGATCGCGAGTCGCAAAGCCGAGACCCGTTCGACGGTCCCGCAAGGACCGGCGTTCGAGGTGAAATTCCCGGACTTCAATCTCGAGGAACTCGTGCAACAGGCCGATGCCGACGCCGGGGCCACGATGGGGACCCACGCCAAACTGGTGGTGGGGCACCTCAAAAAGGCCATGACGCAGTTTACCGCCGATCTCAACAAGCAGTTGACGGCCCATGGCCAACTCGTCGCGTTCAATGCGGCGCTCGAAGGGCAGAAAGCGACCTGTCGGCTCTTTTTTGACGACTACGACCAAGTGATTGACCAGGCTGGGTTCAATCAAGAGCTGGACGTGGATCCCCGCACCGGCCAGTTCCGCAACCCCGAACTGGCCGCGTTGGTGTACCGAGACCAGTTCCCCGAACTGCAAAAATACCTCTTGGCCAAAGGGCGACTGGACGCGCGGGCGACCCCGGTCTCCGAAGTGCCCCTGCCGACCCCGGCGCCCGCCCCTGTGGTGGCGGCCCCCCAGACGGTCCCGGCCACCCCGGCTTCCGTGCCGAGCCTTGAGGCTCCACCGGCGCGTCCCATGGCCCGCGGGATCCGTCGCATCGTGAGTGCGGGGCAACCGCCACGGGTGGCCCTCACCCGGGCGTATCTGGACGAGCTGCTCGATCACAATTACCCCCTCTACAAACAACTGACCGATGCCGACCCCCGTCTGATGAAGTTCCATCTGGGCGGGATTCCCCTGGACCAGGCTGGCTGACGATGGGCTGGCGGGGCGGGGGGAGGGGTCGGCGCGGCCCGAGCCCGAGGGATCGGGCGTAACCCGGACTGTCGTAGGAGGACTCCATGGCCGACACGCCCTTCACCACCAACTCCGCCGAAGCCGTCAAACTCTGGGCGAAGCTCCTCTACTACGAGCTGCCCCGAGAGTTGTATTTCTCGAAGTGGTTCAAGGAAGGGGACCAGAACACCATCATTGAGGTCAAGCGCGACCTCCAAAAGAGTCCCGGAGACCGTATCCGGTTCACGCTGCTCCGCAAGCTGGCCGGGGCGGGCGTCTCCGGGGACGCCAAGCAGGAAGGCTCGGAAGAGCCGATGGTCTATCAGTCCGATGATGTCACGATCAACCAGCGCCGGAACGCCGTGCGGCTGGCGGGGCGGATGTCGGAGCGGCTCACCCAATTTAATCAGCGGAACGACGCCAAGAACGTCCTCCGCACGTGGATGGGGGAGACAATTGACGACGACATTTTCACTGCCCTGGCCCTGAGCCCCGCCGCGAGCCGCACGATCTACGCGGGGCAGCGCACCTCGGTCGCCCTGCTGCAAGCCGGCGATACCATGACGGCGCCCCTGATCGACCGGCTCCTGGGGACCGCCAAGAAAGCCACCCCGAAACTCTGGCCCGTCAAGGTGGACGGGATGGATCTGTTCGTCCTGCTCCTCCACACCGATGTGTCGTTTGATCTCCGGCAGAACTTCTCCTCGACCGGGGTCGCGTGGGCGTCGATCCAGCAGTACGCGAACGAGCGCGGCAAGAGTAACCCGCTCTTTCTCGGTGCCCTCGGGTTCTGGGGCGGCCAGTGCATTATTCACGAGCACGAAAAGGTCCCGACCGGGACCGACGCTGGCGCCGGCGGGAACCTCGCCTGGGCCTCCAACATGTTCCTGGCGCGGCAGGCTCTCTGCTTTGCGTGGGGGGCGCCGCCCGAGGCGTGGGAGCAGCTCTTCGACTACGGGGCGCAGCCGGGCTTCTGTATCGGGGCCATCTGGGGGGCGAAGAAGTCGGTCTATGCCGGGGTCGATCACGGGTACATAGAATTAAGAACAACAAGAACGAATTTATAGTTCAACGAAATCAGATAGTTATGGTGACAGTGGAAACCGGGCTTGACATGATGGAACCAACCGGAATCGGTGGTCAGGTCGTGCAGTTACAGAAGAAGTGCGGCCATTGTCGTGTGGTCAAGCCGATGGCGGATTTCCACCGAAGCCGGAACAGATCGGACGGGAGGCAGGGGTGGTGCCGCACGTGTGGCCTTGCCTCTAAGGCCTCTCGCCGGGTACGAAAACGCCCGCTTGCTCCGCCGGGTTTGAAGCGGTGTGCGACGTGCGGAGAAACCAAGCCGGTCAGTGACTTTCGCCAACGGGTAGATGGACAACGATATGACGGCTCACATGGTGGACTCGGCCTGTATGCCTATTGCCGTCCCTGCGAACGGGCTTACAACAATGAGCGGGCTCGGGAGTTCAGCCGGACCGATCAGGGCAGGGTTGCTCGGCGCGAGAAGGTGCGGCGCGATTGTCGTGACGGGAAATATCAAGCCCGCCTCTTCGTGGCCATGTCTCTCAAGTATGGCTATCTCACGAAAGGCCCTTGTGAGGTCTGCGGCAGCGCCCGGGTTCACGCCCACCACACTGACTACAGTGACCCACTCAACGTTCGATGGCTTTGCCCGACCCATCACGGGCAGCTTCACACGGGCACCTTCACCATCACGGCACACAAGGAGACGGTCGGATGAAAAGATTCGCCATGACGCATCGACGGGTTTCGCGCAGTCTCGCGGCGGCCCTCGCCGCCGTCCTGCTCCTCGGGCCGGGGTGGTTCGGGTCCCTCGGGCTCACCCAGGTCCAGGCCCAAACGCAACGCTACTGGTGGTCGGTCGTGAACGAGCGCGGGGAGGTCTACCCGCAGGGGGCCGTCACGTGCTCGGTCCACCCGCATAACATCGCCTCCGAGGGCACCCACGTCTATTCCACGATGGGGAGCCCCGGCAGCGGGACCACGAGCCCGCTCGTCAGCAATGCCCAGGGGGTCTTTGAGTTCTTCTGGACCTCGGCCTCGGCCAGCTTTGATGTCGTGTGCGTCGGGCGGGGTGGCATGACGCGGCAGAAAATGACGGACAACACGATTCATCTCCTGATGATGGATCGCTCTGGGGTCCGTCGCGTGTCCCGCTTCGCCTTCCACAACGCGGCCGGGACCGGGAACGCAGGCCAGATCGGAACCGACGTGGTGATCCCGCAGGGCGGTGTCATCCGCGATGTCATCGTGAACGTGACCTCGTGGGGGCGCGGCATCTCGCAGCATCTCAACATCGGGTTTGCAGGCAACCACGCGGTCTCGACCATGACCGCCCTTGCCGACGGGCTCAACCTCAGTAGCCACGGCGTGGGGTGGATTCGGCCCCATGCCATCGCGACGGCGGGATTTGGCAACGTGTTGGCCGGCAACCACCGCGGCGGGGCACTCTCGCGGTTCCACCAATCCATCTGTTTCGGTGGCGTGTGTAGCGGCATCACCACGGCCGGCGGCATTTCACTCTATCTGGAAACGCCGTACCTCGTCCATCTCGCCGGTGGCCTTCAGGTGACCTATCAGATTTCGCTGAACCCCGACACCATCGCGGGCCACGCCTACATCTTGTGGGATCAGCTTCATATCGGGGCGAACCGCTGGAGCACGGTGGACTAGCCCCGAAGCATAGCGAGTCCGGTGCGAGCACACCGCAGAGGCGGGTCGGGGGAGAGGCCCCCGGCCCGTCTTGGGTGATTGAGGAGGGACGATGCGCGAAGCGTGGACACTGGCCCCCCGATGGGTGCTGAGTCTCACCGAGCGGCATGTGGCGCTCGGGGTCTGGATGGCCCTCGGGGTGCTGGTGGTCGTGCCGTTCCCGGTGCACAACTGGCCGATGGTGGAGCGGGCGGTCCCGATCATGTGGCTCCTCCTGGGCGGAGCTGTCTGTCTCTGCGCCAAGCTCGCCCTGCCGACGGTGCCCGGCCTGCATCGGGTGGCGTGGCCCTTGGCGGCATTGATCGCGTGGGCCTTGATCCGGGCGGGGATGATGGCGTTTCCGCTCCGGGCGTTGCAACTGCTCCTCCTGCTGGGCATGGCCGGGATGCTGTCAATGGCGGCCCGCACGCTTGATCCACGAGAGGTCCGGTGGGTGGCGTGGGCGATGTTCGCGGGCATCGCGTATGAGGCCATCCTGGGCCTCGTGAATATCACGCCACTCCTCTCGCCGCTGTGGCGGATGGCGCTGCTCGGGGTGTGGGCACCGTTCATCTGGGCGGGCCTCGTCATCCTCATGGTGGTCAGCGTGGTCCGGTCTGGATGGCCGCCGAGTCGATTCCACCTGGCGGGCCTCTGGGCGGGGGCGGTCGGCGTCGGCCTGTGGTGGATCGTGCGAGACGTGACCGTGATGGCTGGCCCCTACCCCTACATGACGTTCGTGGAGCCCGCGTACTTCGGCAAACCGATGGGCTTTCTCACACACACCAACTATTTTGGCTCCCTGATGGCCCTCGGCCTGCCGCTGGTCTGGTCGCTGGTGGGGCTCCTCCCAGCAGCCGCTCTCTATGCCCTCATCATCACGTCCTGGTCCGGAGGGCCGATCATTTCGGCCTCGGTTGGGGCCATCCTGATGGCGTGGCCGAGTCTGTCGCGTCGGTGGCGGGCGGTCCTGGTCGGCGTCTGCGTGGCCTCCGTCGGGTGGGTGATGACGGTCCATGAGTGGCGGCTTTCGGGGCGCTGGCAGGTGTGGCAGGCGATCTGGCCCGAGGTGAAACGGTATCCCCTGATCGGGCAGGGGCTCGGGTCCTGGCGCATCTGGGCCGACAACTACAACGTCAAACTCTCGGTCGCGGCCAACAAGCCCGTCGTGTTCGCCACTCTCCAAGCCCACAACGAAGCCTACCAACTCTGGTTCGAGCTGGGGCTGATCGGGCTCGGGTTGGGCCTCGCGTGGGTGCTCTGGCTTGGGCGCGATGCGTGGCGGCTCTGGTGGGCCTGCCCAGCGGGCACCCCAGAGTTTTGGTCCCCGGGGCACGTCCCGCTCGACCGGGCCTGGATCGCCATGATCGCGGTGGCGGTGGTCAACTCGTTCGGGAGCCCGATCTTTCACCTGCCCGGGCAAACCGTTTTTGTGCTGTTTGCGATGGCCCAAATGCAGGCGTCAACGGCGCGGCTTGCAGCGCTGACGCCAGACCCAGGATCCGACAACGGCACGGGATCGTCCCGCGCCCAACGGAGGCACGTCCATGGCACCCATCCCCGAAGACATCGCCCAGTCGTTGCCGCTTAAGCGCGGGCCGGGGCGCCCCGCCCGCCCGGTCCAGTCCGGTCCGCCTCCCGAGGAGGCGGACGGCCCCGCCGTGGCCGTCGCGGTGGCCCCCGTCGGGGTGGACCTAAGCGGGTTCGTCTCCATCGAGCAGCAGATCCTCGCCCCGGTCCTGCCGGTCATCACGGATGCCAAGGGCCAGGGGGCCATTGTGGTGTATCTCGGGGCGGGGGATCGGTACTCTTGCGCCAAGCCCGGCAAGGTCGTGCGCGAGTCCTATGAAATCGCCCCCAACGAGTTTGAGATCCACTATTCCGTGTCCGAAGCCGGCATGGAAGCCCATGTGTTCGAGAGCCGGGATCTGGTGGGACACATCGTCTCCTCCCGGATCGTGGGCAGTACGGCGCCCCCGGCCGTCCAGGGACGCCCCTTTTGCCGATGCGCCCATCCCGAACACCTCCGGCTGTTCATGCGGGAGGTCGATGAGGCGAAGCGGCACCTTTTTCGCCTCTTCATCCCGCCCGAGGCGAACGCGGCCTTTACCCGGTACGTCCAGGAACGGGAGCGGAACATGCGGGAGCAGCAACAGTTCGAGGAGGATCTGATCCGCAACGCTTCGTAGTCACCTCTGCCCCCCGGGGCAGAACGAAAGGAGTCCATCCCATGAGTGACGGGCGGTCAGTGCCTGAGAAGATTGACGGGAGCCCCTTCGTCCCGAAGGGCGACTTCGAGAACCTGAATGAAGGCCCCCCCACCGGCCCGGGGGATTTGCCCGAAGCCGAAGCCGCCGGCAAGGCGTTCGGCGGTCTGAAGCGCGGCCCGACCTATTCGACCGTGACGGGGCCGGCGAAGGTCCCGATGCTGAAAGAGGTCGATAACCCGACTGACCTTCGGGGGTTGGAGAGCTATCCGATCACGTCGAAGGGCGGCGAGAAAGACTGATCCAGAGGCTCCATGCGGCGGCCCTGGCCCGGGTTCCTCGTGGGGGGGTGCGTGACCGTGGTGCTGGTGGCCACGGCCCTCGCCCAAGGGTTGCCGACGCGCCGGACGGCGACCTGGCGAGTGATCTGTACCGCCACGACCAGCCATGCCGTGGCCAGCCGGGATCGCCCCCGGGCCGTGACGTTCGGCAACATGGGGACGATCACCCTCTATCTCGGCAGTTCGGATGACGCCGTCCCCCGGATCACGCTTCATGCCGGGGCCACGCGGGCCTACACCAACACCTTTGCCGGGTTCGTGTGTGGCACGGCGGGCGAGTACGGCGGCACGGGGTCTACCACCTTGGAGGTCGAAGAGGAGCTCCCTTGAAGAAGTTCCCCTGGAGGCTTGTGGTGGCGGTCCTCGGGGCTGCGGGCCTCCTCCTGGGAGCCACGGTCACGTACTCCCCGTATCGCCCGACCGGGCCGGTAGTCTTCCAGCCCGGCTCGGTCACGGTGCCGCAGGTGACCGGCACCACCGGCCTCTTCAGCGGCCTCTACTGGCCGCTTGCGAACCATCTCGGCGTCACAATCAGCGGCCATGAAGCCGTCCGGTTTCACGGGACGGCCCTGACGCTTCACCACACCACGGCTCTCCGATTCACCCACTCTGAAGCCCAGATGCACGGGGGCCAGCGGAGCCACATCACGGCCCTCCGGATCAGCACCGTTGGGGCGGCGTCCAGCACCGATCCTGACGGGAACGACCAGCTCGTGGTGGGCCATGCCAGCACGGTGCTCCGGTTCGAGACCATTGGGGGGGAACTCTTCCGCCTCCACGCAGGCGGACTCATGGCGGTGGCCAACGGCTCGTGGACGATCGGCACGTCCGCTGGCAGCCGCCCGAACGCCATCCATGTCCAAACCTCAATTGAGGCCCGCCAGTTCATCGCCCGGATTCACTCGACCACCATCGCCTCGGAGGGGACGGCGGCGGTCAATATTGAGCGGATTAACCCCTCTCGGGACTATATCGAGTTGACCTGTAACGATGCCAATGGGTGCACGATTGTCATGGTGATCGGGGCCGATGCGGATGGCGGCGGCCTAGTCGCGGGGACCCGCGTCACGTTCGCTAACGCGGGATCGAATACCATCAACTTTTCTGATACAGCAGGCCGATCCGAACTGTCGGCAGCCTTGGCGGCGGCAGTGGATCAAACGATCACGCTGGTCTATTCCGGCGTGAAGTGGCGAGAAGTAGGGAGATCAAGCAATTGATCGCCACCCCCGCGCCCAAGCCATGACGCGCCGATGGGGTTGCTCGGTCGCCCTCCTGACCGCCGTGTTCCTGGCCGGCGTGCTCCTCGCCCAGTTGACGCCAGCCCCCGCGCAGGTCACGCCGGGGCGTCCGCAGGTCGTCAACGTCCAGCACATCAGCACGGTGGTCCACATTGCGGCAGCGGCAGCGCCGTGGCCGTTCTCAATGGCGATGGCCACGCGCTGTGTCAATACGGCGGGAACCGCGTTCGAGGCGTGCGGGGGAGGGGCCGGCGGTGGCGACGCCGTGAACGTGTTCCATCAATCGACCATTCGGCATATCTCCTCCATCACCCACGTCGGCGGCACGATCAGCCTCGTGAACCAAGCCGGGACGTATGCGACCTTCACCGGCACCACCCTCGACGTGACGTGTACGGGATGCGCGGCGGCCTCCGTCGTGGCGGTGTCGCATATCTCCGGAGCGGTCCATATCGGGGGGACCATCGGCGGTGCCCAGTTCCATATCCAAGGGCTTGGGACTCCCGGCCAGTCGCACGGCGGGGTGCTGTCCATTCAAGGCATTGGGGGCGGAAACCCCGTGCCGGTCATCGGGACCATCGGGCTCCCAGTGAATCAGCAGGGCGTGTGGAACATCCAGGCGACCCATCAAGGGGGCCAATGGAACATGGCTCACGTGACCTCCGTGACCCATGTGGCGGTCACCGCATTCGGATCAACGGCGGTCGATCCATGCATGGGGCGCTCGAAATCCTACGTCGGCATCAGCCAGACGGCGGGCACGCAATTGGTCACCGGGGTCGCCAACCAGCGGGTCTACGTTTGTTCACTCAACGTCGTGTCCGCCACCGCACAGAATTTAGCGGTTGTGGCGGGGACGGGCGTGACCTGTGCGACCACGACCGTTGGGGTGCCGGGCCTAACGGGAGGGGCGACCGCCGCGACGGGATGGAATCTCGCGGCGAACGGCGGGTTGACGTTCGGGGCTGGAGCGGCCGCCATCGCGCAGACCACCGTCAATGGCGATTCGGTTTGTTTACTCCAGTCCGGGACCGGCCAAGTCTCGGGAGGTCTAAGTTATGTCACGCAATGAGGACCACAGGGGACTCGTGGGCGTCTGGGGCCTGATCCTCTCTGCGGCTCTGCTCGTCGTGTTCTCTGCCCCGGCAGGGGCGCGCCCCATCCTCCCCGTGGCCACCTATCCTGCCGGGACACAGGCATTTGGCCCGCTCATGCTTCCGGCCACCGTGCACGATCTCGCCTTCGAGGTTGATGTCAGCGCGCACACGGATCCTGCTGCGGACCTGGTCGTCTCGGTGGACCTCTCCCGCGATGGGGGGACCACCTGGCAATTCTGGAAGGGGGTCTCTCGCCGTGGGGGAATCAAACGGCATCCCGACACGGGGCTGCCGGTCCCCCTGATGACCTCGCGCCACTGGCTCCCGCCGGGACCGACGTGGGTCCGGGGCACCGTGACGGTAACGCACCCCCTGCAATTCGCCCTGGATCTGGAAACCGCGCAGAACGACGCCGACCCGCGCCTCCGGCCCACGGTCGCGGCTCCGGATGAGCATCGGTCCCTCTCGTTCGATACCTCGACCAACGGGGGCAACAACAACAATGTCACGAGCATCTCGTGGTCTCATACGACGGCGGCCACGGCGAAGGCCCTCGCGGTCTTCGGGTTCGTGGCGGATGGCACCGACGGCTCCCGCGACATCAGCAACGTCACCTATGCGGCGGTGGCGATCACCAGCCTCATTGTGGACATCGACAACTCGGTGGGCAACATCGAGATGGAAGTGTGGTATCAGCTCTCCCCGACGACCGGCGCCCAGACCGTGGCCATCACGGGGAACGGCGGGGCTGGCTCGGCGGACGAGTTGACGGGGGTGGCCGTCACGCTCATTGACGATGTGGGCGCGCCCACGCTAGACACGAGCGGGAGCGGAACCGGCAACGCGGACACTGGGAGTCAGTCCCTGACGATTGCGGACAATGCCTTCATGGTTGCGGGGATCATCACGGATCTCGCCAACCCGCTCAACCTGTCGGTGACCGTTGGGACCGAGCGGCAAGAACTGGACGTGGGCGGGCAAACGGTTGGCGGCGCGACCCGAGGCCCGCTGACCCCAGCCGGTGCCTACGCCATCACATGGGGCATCTCGGGGAATGCCGAGTTCGCCATCGGCGCGCTCTCGTTTGCCCCGGCGGTGGCGGGAGGGGCGGCGGTCCCGCTCCGGACCCTGATGGGCGTCGGGCAATAGCGCCATGTTCCCTGATCTGCACCCGTTCAGCTACGTGGAGGTGACGGTTTCGACCGACGTGGTGAGCCTGTCCGTCCCGGCGGAGACCTGCTTTGCCGTGCTCCGATTCGAGGATGGGCCGGTGCGGTATCGCGTGGATGGGGGCGCCCCCTCCACCACCGTTGGGTTGCCGGGCGAGCACGGCGATCAGCTGCCGCTCTGGTATCAATCGGTCGCCCAATTCCGCGTGATTCGGAGCGGCGGGGCGGATGGCGTGGTTCGGGCGACGTTTTATCGGAAGCGGTAACCCGGAGGAGGAGGGGATGCCCATTGATCCCGTGTGGGTGGTAAGTGGCCTCTTGGCGATCATTGGGGCCGTGCTGGGGTTGTCGGTGAAGATCATTTTGCAGAACCTCCAGCGACAGCACCAGGAGAACCTTGAGCAGTTCAAGACGATTTCGGCCGAGATCCATACGCTCAATACCCTGTTCCTGGACCATATCCGGGACCATGCGACGGGGGCGTTTCAGGCCCGCGCCCGCCAAGGAGGGGAGCCGTGGAAACCATAAGTGCCGACTGGTCGCGGATTGACGGGGGCCTCATCTATACCTGGGTGCTCACGCCTGGGCATCCGGCGCAGCCGGTCTGGGCGGGGGCCACGCCGATCCGCCTGGTGCAGGCGAGCGGCTATTTTGGGGGCGCGCGGGTCGGCCTCGTGGGTAGCCTCTTGATTGACGGCCCGTTTCATCCGATCCCGACGGCTGACGGCGGCGGGCCGTTTCTGGTGACGCGGTCGGGCGGCGCGGCCCTCAGCCTCGTGGGCCTGTGGCTCCGCCCAGAACTCGTCGGCGGCGATACGACAACGGCGGTGACCGTGATGGTCGCCTTGCTGAATCCTGGCCATCAACGGCCGATGGATTGACAGGAGCTATGCGCATGGCACCAACGCCCTCCACCCCCGACGCGATTCACATCGCCGCCGAGCAACTGCGGGTCGTCAAGCATCGGTTCCTCCTGCCGTGGCTGGAAATGTCGGACGCCCTGGATGCGGCGTCGGAGACGATTCTCGCCATTGGCGAAGCCGAACAGCGGCGGGCGCGGCTTCAGGAAGAACTGGCGGCCCTCGGGGCCGACGTGGCCACTCGGCGGGCCGAGACGACCGACGCGCTGATCGCTCTGACGGTGGAACACGACACGGCCCTGGCGACGCTGGGCGCGACCTACGCCGCCAAGCACGCCACGCTGGAACAGGACTTTGCGAGGACCGTCAGCCAGCGACAGGCCACGCTGGCGGCCACGCTGGAGGAGACGTCGCGGCAGATCACGGAGGCCACCACACACCTGACCGAGGTGCGCCGCGAGCAGGCCGAGGCCCTGAAGGCGCATCAGCACACGCTCAAGGTCTCGGCCGAGCGGGCGGACCAGCACCTCCAGGAGGTCCTCACGCGCACCGTGGCGGCCGACAAAGAGCTGCGCCGGCTGGATGCTCGCGTGCGGGAACTCCGCAGTGAGGCGCAGCGGGAAGCGACCCGGCTCCGGGAATTGGCGGATCGGGCGGGGTGAGATAAGCCATGGCGTTCGATGCGTATACGACGGCCGAGGCGTATATCCTCGACCGGGTGGGCGAGGATGGGACGGTCACGACCACTATGCTGGCCTCGCTCGCGAGGGATTTTTTGATCGCGCGGTGGCGGGATCTGGTGCTCCGCTTCCCCTGGATCGGGCTGACCAAGACCCCCCCCGGGATTTTTTTAACGAGCGATGACATCAGCACCCTCACCATTACCGTGGCCGCGACGGGGATCGCCGCGGCCGGGACGCTCTCGGCGGCCCCGGCGGGGAGCCTCTCGCTTGTGGACTACAAGATGCGCCCGACCGGCAAGGACTGGGTGGCCCGGGTGACGGTCCATGCGGCGGATGGCACGGCGGTCACGCTCGATGCCGTCCCCGAAACCCTCGCGGCGGGATCCGCCATCACGCTTTTTCAGGATGAATACACGTTGGCCTCTGATGTGGCCCTCTTCATTGATGGCCTGTGGACCCAGGAGGGGAACTTTGTGGCCCTCGTGGGCGAGGAGGAGTTGAAGGCGAAGTGGCCGGATCCGCCGGCCTCGGGGTATCCGCCCGAAGCGTTTGCTCGGCTGACGATGCGCCGCGTGCGGCTGTCGTCCTATCCCACGGCCCTGAAACGGATCGAGTATCCCTATACCCGCATGCCCGCCGATCCCTCGGGCAGCGGCACCGTGGACTTGCCGAGTCAGTTACGCACCGTCTGGGTGGAATTGGCCCTGGCCGATCTGCTGGATGAGAAGTACGACCGGCGAGCGCATCCGGTGTTGCTCAAGGCCGAGGGCAAACTGGAGCAGTTGATCGGGCTGGAATCCCGGTTTCGGATGGGCGAGGGGATGCTGTCGCACGGGACGCGGGTGGCCCCGTATGGAGATGTGAAGCGGGGAGGGTACGGCTCTTGACATCCTCCACCGGATTGAAGTCCGGGGATTCCAACACCGACGCCACCCGGAAGGAGGCGCGGCATTGAGGTTCGCGGTTCACTGCCCGGCGGTGCTGCACCAAGGCTCCCCGCGCTGGCACGGCCTGTCCGGCCGCGATGTTACGTGCTGCATTGGTATCGGCATGGCAGTGGAACCCGCAGACTACGCAACGGAAGCTCGCTTGGCTCTCACGAGACGCCGCCGCGACATGCCCGCACTCGCTGCACTGCTGGCTGGTGTACCTCGGGTCAACTCGGCGAACTCTCCCGTGCGCTTTGTGTTCAAGGCGCGTGAGGAACAGGCCCCAGCCTTGCGCCAAGATGCTGCGGTTGAGGCCGGCCTTTTGCGCGACATTCCGACCGGGCGTTTGGAGGGTGCCGTGCGCCGAGCGCGTCATGGCACCGACGTTGAGATTCTCGACCTTCAGGACATCGTAGCGGCGGGCGAGGCTCGTGGTCGTCTGCTCCACCCAGTCCTTGCGGCGGGCCGTCTCGTGGGCTCGGAGCCGGGCGATGGCACGCTTGACCCGTCGCCGACGGTTCGAGCCCCGCTGGGCGCGGGCGAGGCGGCGCTGGAGCCGGAGGAGGCGCTCCGCTTCCTTGGGCCGCAGGACAGGCGCGTGGAGGCTCTCGCCTTCACTCGTCATCACGCTGACGGCGACTCCACGGTCAAGGCCAACGATCTCGCCCGTCCCTGGGCCGGGGAGGGGTGCCGGGATGTGGGCGAAGGCAATGTGCCAGCGGCCTGCGGGATCGCGCGTCACGCGGTACGATTTTACGCATGGAATCGGCCTCGTCTGTCGAAAGCGCACCCAGCCGATCTTCGGCACGAAGAGCGCCGTATGACGACGGTTCAATCGCCGCACATGACTGGGTTGAAGCGCGACGATGCGGAAGCCCTCGTCACGATCCCGCTTGCGCCACGTCGGGCGCCGGTGAGTGCCCCCGAAGAAGTTCCGTTTGGCTTGGTCGAAGTCTCGGAGTGCCTGCTGCTGGACGATGACGCTGCCCTCGGCGAGCCATGGTTCAGCCGCACGCAACTCCGTGAGTTGCCGGCTCAATTCGGCGTAACCGGGCGCTGTCTTTCCCGGTTGCCAGAGTCGCCACTGCTCCAAACAGAGGTTCCAGAGAAACCGCGCCTGACCGCAGGCGTTTACCAGCATGGGCTCTTGTTCACGGGAGGGGTACAGGCGAAAGCGCATTTAGGCGCGCCTGAGGTAGGCATCGACCGCCCGGCGGATCAGTTCGGCCACCGTCAGGCCGGTGGTCTCGGCGAGCCGCCGCAGCAGGGTGAGTTGCCGCTCGGTCAGATGGAAGTTGACGCGCTGCATACCCCGAGTATACACACTCACGTTGGGCGTGTCCACCCACACACGGCGCTTCCTCCCCGCGCTGAAGCGCAGGGTTTCCGCGCCGGGAGCATCCGATGAGCGTGACGGCATGGATTCCGGTGGTTCTGCTTGTCGCGCAACTCTTAACGCCCTATTCGCCAGAAATGGTCAAGGAGTTTGAAGCCATCCCGATTGGGGAAACTCGGGATGTGGCCTTCCCACAAGGTGACGGTTGTAATTCGTGTACGTGCCCGGTCCACCGGACCTCGGAAACGCATATCAAAGTCGGCAACTCTTGCCGCTGCACCCTCGTGAATTGTCGTCCGCTCTTTTCGCCGGAGATCCCGTTCAAATGACGACATGGGTGGGTGCTCTGGTCAGGATCGTCGTTGGAGGGCTCGTCTTCGCGAGCCTCTCTCTCCCAGGCCCCCTCATGGCCCATCCCGGGCGATTGGACGCGAAGGGTTGCCACCATGTCGAAACGAAGTTCGTCTATAAGTCGGGAAAGGTCGCCGAAGTGGGAGACTCTCATTGCCATCGCTCTCTTGGCGACATGCGGCTTGACGGCCTCGAAGTGCTCCAACAACCGCCGCTTGGCTTCCTGGAGTCGATTCCCTCGTCGCCGATCCCTCCCTGCTGGCCTGCGGGGGTGCCGTCCGTGAATCAGTGGACGCTCCACCGGGCCGAGATGCGCGAGGCGGATGGGCATACCTGGCTCGGGGCGCATTACCGATTGCCCTCGGGGCAGATGCTCTCGGCGGTGTGGCTGGATGGCGAGATCGTGGCCATCGACCCTGATCCCGCCGGCCCGGTGCCCATGTGGATTCAGGCAGGCCGCGTCGAAATCCGGGACGGGGGACCGCACCGGTTGCGGCGAATCGAGCCCCCCGGGCCGTGCCGGTGGGAGCGGTGGCCATGAGCGAACTCCGCTGGACCCTCACCGTGCCCGAACCGACCCGGTCCTGGGATGAATGCCGCTTGGCCGCCGTGGAGTTTCGGTTTCCGGCTGACGCCCCGCCGGGCGTGACGCTCCGGTGGGAGCGGCGCCAGGGTGGCCAGATTGTGCAAGCGGATGGACTCGCCCTCGCGTGGGCGGAGATGGGGGATCCCACAGCCCTCTTGACGGCGTTGCTGGATTGGGCGACGGACCGGATGAAGACGGCGGGGGTCCTGCCCAGGGCCGCCGTGAAAGAACTCGGGCCAACACCCGAGAAGCCCGTGCCGGCGGCGGTGCCGGAACCGGGGATCACGCTGCGATGAGAACCCTGCCCGTCACGTATCCACGAGACCCCGAGACGCCAGGCGCGGCGATCCGCCCCTGCGTCCGCTGTCATCTCGATTTCTTGGCAGTGGCGGTGGCGGATCTGAGCGCCCTGGATCCCGCACTGTCGCGCTTCCCTGATCTCTGTGTCGGCTGCCGGGTCCTTGAGGCCCGGATGCTCCCTGACCGCCCATTGCCCATGTGGGCCACGGGGATATAGCGGTCATGCCCTACGACGGCATTCCGGTGATCGAAATCCAACTTGGAGGCGAAGGGCTCTGGGGGGTGAGAAATCGTGGGCTCATCCCACAAAGCGCCCTCATCCAACTCAGAAATGCCACCCTCGAAGACCACTCGGTGCGCTCCGGTGGCGGGGCCACGAAACTCGGCGACGCCATCGGGGCCGTCACGCTCCAGGCCGCCATTGACTACTGGCCGGCGGTCACGACGCAACGGACCCTCGTGTCCGTCGGGGACGGGACGCTGCGGAAGGACACGGGGAGCGGGGCCGGGTGGTCCACCCTGGCCAGCGGGTTGACGACGTCGGGGCAAGTGGCGATCTGGGTGCCCGGGGGGGCCGAAAGCACCGGACGGGATCGGAAGGCGTTCCACGTCGATGGGGTGAACGCCGTGCAGGTGCTGGCGGCGGATGGGGCCGCGACCGCTGCGCTGGCGAGTCCGCCGGCGGCGTGGGCCGGGGCCAACCAACCGCGCACGCTGTTTGTCCACCAAGCGTATCTGTTCGGCGGGGGCTCGCCGAATGACCCCCACCGGCTCCACCGGAGTTTGAACACCAACCATGAAGACTTTCTGACGACGCCCTATTCGCTCCTGATTGATCCCGGTGCCGAATTCGGGGAATACATCGCCGCTGGGACCACCTTCAAAGGCGGCGCCATCATCTGGAAATTCCCGGAGGGCGTGTTTTTCATCGACACCTCCGACGTGGCGACCCCGGCGAACTGGCGCGTGATCCGCGTGGGGCGTCCCGGCATTGCGGGGCCGCTCTGTTGGGCCGCCGTGGAAGATGATCTGATCTGGGTCTCGCCCGACGGGTCCTGGCATCTCCTGAGCGCCACCCAAGCCACCGGGAGCGTGAAAGCATCGGATATTTCCACGCGCAAGCTCGGGAGCTTCTTCCGGGACAACGTGAACTTGGCCCAACTCGCCACGGCCCAGATGATCTACTACGCCAACAAGGGCGAGATTCAACTGGCCTGCCACGGCCAGGGCCAGACGGCCAAGAACCGGCGGTTTCATATTGATCGCAACAAGCTCACGGATGAGCGGTGGATCTACTGGGACCGGGATCGGAATGAATCGCTCTTCCTCCGCAAGCGCTCGGGCATCCAAATCCCCGCCATGGGGGATAACGCCGGGCAGGTGTGGGAACTGGACCGGGTGGCCCGAAGTGCCGACGGGGTCGCCTACACCTTTGAATGGTGGCTCCGGGATCTCGACTTTGGGGAAGTGGTGCGCGGGTGGCGCGGGCGCAAAACCAACGGGCGGTTTTTGCAACTGGAATATGACGCCCGGGATAGCGTGACCCATGCGGTGGAGGTCTATCGAGACGGCACCTTGTCCCAGACGATCAACTTTGTGCTGGACGGCGGGGCCGGAACGCTGCCCTTCACCCTCCCGATCACGTTTGGGGTCGGGGGGTTGCGCATCTCGCGCCCGCAACGGCTGCTCGGCCAGGCGCAACGGTGGAGCTTTCGGGGCCGCACGACGACGGCGAGTGATACGTCGATCACGCGACTCCTGATCGGGGCGGAGGCGGCATGAGCCGGCCGCTTACAGGAGCCGCTGTGTCTTTCTCCGCCGGGGCACGTACCCATAAGGATTGGGACCGTGATGCTTCCCCTCAAGGATGAGCGAGACGGTTGCCCGGCTGACCCCGTGGCGTTGCGCGAGCCAGTGATGGGGGGCGTCTGGGTTATCGGCGGCATCGCGACGGAGCGCATCGACTTCGGGCGCGAGGAGGTTTCTGTAGGAAGGGCGAACGCGCAATCCTTTGGGCATCGGGACGTGCTTCCACGTCTGCCCTCGGATTACGTCGCTAATGTGTTGGCGGGAGACGCCAATTTGATCGGCCAAGGTAAAAATCGTTTCCCCGCCCTGCATGTACCGCCGACGAATGTCAACCACAAGACTTTCGTTCAACTTCACCGTTGTCCCACGCACGCGGGTTCCTCGGATAGGACGGAGTTCTATAGCGGCCCCGCCCGCGTCGCGACGCCCTCTGCGCTTCAAAATCACGCTAATGTGGTTCTTCGATACTCCGTAGGTGCGGGCGAGATCCGCGGCCGTCACGTTCAGGTTTGTCGCGTAGGTATCTCGGATGGCGCACACCTGCGCGTCCGTCAACTTCGCCGAATGGTGCCGCTCGCCCCGCGCCCGCAGAATCGGCGGGGGCAGAGTGTTGTTCATCACCCGTGGAAGCGGCGGGGCTGGAGAGTGGCGGCGGTCGGCCATGTTGTCCTGAGCCGACCCAGGCCGAAGATGTTCTGGATTCACGCAGGGCTTGTTCGAGCAAGCATGGAGGATGAACAGGCCAGGCGGAATTGGCCCGTTCGCCAGTTCCCAGGCGATGCGGTGGGCCAGTTCATAGCGGGTGGCCCGTCCACGAGGCGAGGTCACCGTTACCGCGACGGTGCCGTATCCTTCTCGTCGGTCATGGGCGGCTCCGTGCCAGATCCAGCACGTGGGCGTTTTTTCAATTCTCGCCCAGTACGCTGCGAGGTCGATATGCCCGCCCTGGAGATTCTCCATGAGTAGCCGATCCTTTCTTCAGTTACGGAGTCGTTGCATTCATTGTTGTATACCAACTTCTGTTTGTCAAGCTCGGTGTATCGGGTCCGCACGGACTCACACAGAAAGGAGGTGATGCCCAATGACAACCACGTGGAAACACTCTATAGCAATGATCTTTTGCTTGGTTGTGGTCTTCGCGTGGCTATCCCCGGCTGCTGGACAGGGTTCCTGCTCGATTTTCAGATCCTGGAGCGCCGGGGATCAGTAACGGCTAACCGCTGCTGATTTGACCACCTCGATGACGACCCTGGGCGTCACGAATATGCTCGTGAATTGCCTGGACTCGTGGTCCAACTCGGACGCCCAGATGCAGACCACGACCTCGCCGTTCACCACCGCGATCTCGCGTCCGAGCGGGCTCGACGGCGAAGTGGAACGGCTCCGGTACATGTGGTCCCACGTGATGGGCTATAGCCAGTGGTATCGGCATGACGAGAACCTCCAGTTGCGGGATCGCATGGTGGCGAACCACCGGGGGGCCTTGACCTCGGCGGGCGAAGGGCTCTACCGAGGGCAGGCCACGCTAGGCGCGAACCTCCGGTACCACGCCGTCAGCTACGGGTTTGAAAACCAGGGCGCGCACCACGAAACGGCGCTCATGCTGATCCACGTGGGCGCGACGGCCCGGTTCATGGTCTCGCTCGGCGGCGATGTCCACGCCCTGTCCACGATGGCGACCGGCCCGGGGGCGCAACGGTTCCCGGCCTACGCGACGGCGCGGTGGCATGGGACGGGTCTCTGGTTCCCCTCGGACGGGCAACTCGGCATTTCGGTCGGGGGCGATAGCCCGTATCGGTTCCACGCCACGGGCTTCATGGCCCACGCGATCCTCTTCATGCACGCCGGATCGGGGCAATACACCGCGTTCGTCGCCCACGCCAATTCCTCGGTGACGCGCACCTACCGGCTCCCGCAGACCTTCGGGACGCAGGGGCAGGCGTTGGCGATGGGGCCAAATGCCGGAGGCTTTGCGGATCTGGAATGGACCAACGTTGCCATCGCCCTACCAGTATCAGTCGCCAGTGGCGGCACCGGCCTTACTTCGGGCACTTCGGGCGGGATTCTCGGATTCACGGCATCGGGGACGCTCGCCTCGTCAGCCGCCTTGACCGCCAACGCCCTTGTCCTGGGCGGCGGGGCCGGGGCCACTCCGACCGTGCTGGGGTCTCTCGGCACGACGACGACGGTGCTGCATGGCAACGCGGCGGGTGCCCCGTCGTTCGGTGCCGTGAGCTTGTCCGCCGACGTGACAGGCAATCTTCCCGTCGCCAATTTGAATAGTGGAACGGGGGCGGGTGCCACGACGTTCTGGCGCGGGGATGCAACCTGGGCGACAGCCTCGTCCCTCGAAACGGGCGTCTACGTCAACGAGACGGGCGTCAAGGTGGCCGGGACGATTTACCAGAACACGAGCGGGCGCAAGCGACGGGTCTATCAAAACGTCGAGGGGGCTGGCTCAGGGAAGCTCAGCGCTCTCGTGGAGGTCGGGACTGCCTCGCCTCCGACGATTGCCATTGCCAATCTGATTATCGATGTCAATGCAGCGGCGGTCAACCACTCACTGCCCGTCTCCTATGAGGTGCCCAACAATAATTACTACCGCCTCACTATCACGACGGGGAGTGTTACGCGGTGGGTGGAAATTGATGAATAGTCAACTATCCCGAAGGCTCCGCCTCTGGGGTTCTCTCCTGATCGCGGGATTCTGCGCCTTTTCCCCAGTGGGGGCTCTCGCTCAACCCCCGCCGTTGTCCTGTGAGGACCAACTCCGCACCGTGCGGGTCTATGCCGACACGCTCAGCAACGTCCGCCAGCGGATCGAACTGGACGCCGCCCAAACGATTGCGACGCTGTTGAAGCGGATCGAGCAACTTCAGGCGGAAGTCACGGCCCTGAAAGGCACGAAAAAGGAGTAGCGGGGTGGCCAACGAAGACATCGGCTTCACCGACTACACCGACTGGAGTTGGCTCCAAGCCCTGGGGTTTGAGGACTTCCGGTTCCCCGAGACGCAGTACGGGGTCTCGCCCGTTGACTTCCGTCCGGCCCTCGGCGATCAGGTGTTCGAAGATCCGTTCGGGCCGCCGGTTCAGCCCGCGTTCGAGATCACGCCAGAATTTCAGAGTCTCCTTCAGAACGTGCCTCCCGAAGATTTACGGGATTGGGGCGTGGATACCACGACGGGGCAAATTGTCGATACAAAGACCGGGAAGTCGCCGGAGAGCCTCAGCGCCCGAGATGCGGCCATCATTGCCGCCGTTCAGAAGCAACCGACCTGGCAGGATCGGCTCTTACAGTTTGGCATTCCCACGGCGGCGGCGCTCGCGGGAACTGGGGTGGCCCGGCTCATCACGGGCGGTCCCACGACGGTCAAACTCCCCGAACTCACCGGGCCGGGGCCGGTCGCCACGGCGGGGCAGAACACGCTCCTGACGGCCCTGACCTCGCCGGCTCTCCGAAACGCCCTGACGCTCGCGCAAGGGGGTGATGGGACCTGGAGCCTTCCCGGAACGCCGGGGATGCCGAGTGCCACGGGCGGGCAAGATTTGGAACGCCTGATCCGATCGGCCCTCACGGGTCAGCGCACCATTGCCGATCTGGCGACCGCCGCCGCAGGCCGAGAATTCGGGGCCGCCGAAGAAGAAGCCCCGCTCCAGCGGCTCTACCGGCTGGCGGCGCTGGCCCAACTGCCCGCGTTCATGGCCCGCCCCGGCCAAGCCGATGCCATGGCCCCGCTGCTCCAGGCGTATGCGGCGGCGAATCTGCCGCCCGCCGGGCCGATGACCGATCCCACGACGGCGGCGTTGACGGCTGAACTGGAAGCGGCCTTTGCGGGCAAACTCGATCCTGAAACGGAACGCCGGATTGCCGAAGCGCGGACCTCGCTACGCAACACCTTGGCGGCCCAACTCTTGATCAATCCTGGCGATGTCGAGTTGACGACGCCGGGGGCACAGCGCATGGCGGAATTCGAGCGCAATGCCGAGGAACTCCGGGGGGGCCAGCGGCGCCAGACGATTTCGACCCTCGCGCCCATCGAGCAGCAGCGGCGGCAATTCAACGTGACGACGCCACTGCTGACCCGGATGCAAAATCTGGGGCTGCTGCTGCCGGAGGAACGGATTCGGACCCTGTCGGACGACGAGCGGCGCCGGGTCGGGTTGGCCGAACAACTCACGTTCTCAGGGCTCGGGCGGATCAATCCCGCCACCACCGCCGGCACGCTCTCGAACCTGCTGCCGATCTCCCCCCTGCTCGGGATTCAGCAGACCGATGCCGACCGGCAACTCCAGAATGCGCTCCGGGTGCAGGCGGCGCTCTCGGGGTTCCAGGCCGAGACGCAGGGGAACCGCGATCTGGCGACGGCCATCAACCAAGCCTTCGGGATCGGGGCTTCGGCCCTCGCGCCCCGCGCCTCGTCAACCATGGACCTCTTGCCGCTGATGTTGGCGGGGGGCATGATGAGCCGCACTCCCGGCACTCCGCTCAGCGCAGAGTCCCTGATGGTGGGCTAATTCCGTGGCCATCACCTTTGCGGCCCCCGCACCCACCGGGGCAGGGCTCTCGGCCTTCCTGGACGCCTACCTCAAGGGCCGGGGGGTTAAGCGGGAGGAAGAGAGCGACGAGCTCCGCCGCACCCTCGCGGCCATGCAGCTCCTTCAGGCTGGCCAGGCGTATCAGGCGGGCGAGCGCACGACTGCCGAACAAGCCCTCGTGCCAGAAGCGATTCAGCGGGCTCTCGCTGTGCCGGAGCGCACCACGGCGCTCCCGGCGACCGGCATCCCGGGCACCGAAGCCGTGCCCCAGGTCTCGGAATACCCCGGCTATGCCGCGCCCGCCGAGATGCCAGGGCGCACCGTTCCGCTTGGACGCACCCCCGCCGATGTGCTGTCCGCCTTGCAGCCTGAGCAGATGGTGGCGTTGCTGAAACACGCGCCCGGCGTGCTCCCCGCGATGGGGCTCCAGAGCGAGGAACAGATCCGCCAGCGGGAACGCCGGGAGCAAGGCCGCCAGAAGATGCGCACCCTCTATGCGCAAATTCAAGACCTGGGGAAGTCCCGCCGGTGGATTGACGAGCTGGACAAGGAAATCGAGGGGATGGGGGTTCTCCTGGAGATGGCCGACACTCCCGAGCAAATGGCGGGGGTGCAGGGCGAGCGCCGCAAGCTGTTGGTGACTCGGAAAACCCTCGAAGATGACGAGATTGAGCGCACGCTTGGCCCGCAGGAGAAAACGCGCATCTGGGAGGCCGTGGAGACCGCGCGGGTCGCCAAACTCAAGGGCACAGATGTGGCCCCCGCCATGAGTGCGTTGCACCAAGCGATCGGCACCGCCACGACAAAATTCGGGCGGGCCGAGGGGGAGAAGATCACGGATCGCATGTCGAAGAAACTCCTCGATGATCTCGTGGAGGACCCGACCGAGCGCGAGTTTCATCGGGCCGTCTGGACCGACGTGCGGGGGCGGCTCACGGCGAATGAACCCTGGTCCCCGGCGCTCTGGGCCAAGTCGGCGCGCGCCGTGATCGCAGCGGACCCGCAGCGGTACGGGGCGATGGGGTTCACCCTCCTCCAACATAAAACGGTCCCTGACTGGTTCAAGGAGGCATTCTTTGCGGGGGCGGGCACCGTGCCGGGACTGACGGACAAGGGACTCCCGCCAGAGATCCATGTCGGGAAGATCCAAGAGGAAGACGAGGCCCGTCGGCAAGGTCGGTTGCCGACGTTGCAGGGCACGATTCAGAAAGCGCAAGCCTGGGTGCAGGGAAAGGCCACCCGCGATCCGGTGGCCTTGGCGCAATTGCGCCAGATCACGCAGGGGCAAGTCGATCAGGCCCAGCGGGATGTGCGCGACGCCGAACGCCATTTGGTCGAGGCTCAGAAGGAAGGCTTCCGGATGAGGGACTTCCTGCCAGGACTGGAAGCGAAAGTGACGGCCGCGAATGAAGTCGTCAAAGCGCGGGTCGCTGACCTGAAAGCGGTCGAGCAAATGGTGGTGGCGTCGCTGCCGCCGGGCCTGCGGGAGGTGTATGAAAAAGGCAAACCCGCGCCTGCACCGCCCCCGCCAGACATGAACCAGGTTCGAGCCCGGCAGAAGGCCCTGACCGAGGAGGAACACGCGAAGGAAGGGGCCACGCCCGAGAAGATCAAGGCGGCGGTGAAAGCGCGACTGCAACAGGAGTTTCCGACCCTTCCCTCCATATATTTCCCCCGATAATTCCCTATGGCGAGTCCGTTTGAGACGGCCCTCGAAGAAGACCTTGCGGAACTCACCGGACACCGCCCCAAGGGGCGCCCGCCCGTCCCGCCCGTCCTTTCTCCTTTCGAGCGAAATCTCACGGAGGATCTGAAGGCGCTCACCGAAGAGAAACGCACCCGGCTCGCCGAGGAAGCCTTTGGCATTGACCTGGCGGGGCGCCCCCGGCCCACAATGGAGGAAGTGGCTGGCGTTTCCCCTGCTCAGATCCTTGCCCCCGCCCTTCCGACCTCTCCCGAAGCCGCCGCCGCCCTGAGCCTCCGCACCGCTCCAGAGCCGGTCATCCCCCCCGTGCCGTCTCACTTGGAGGTGCTCCGTACTCCGCCGGGGCAGCCCGGTCCGGGGATCGCGCCGGTGATCCCGGCGGGAGCGCCGTTGCCGGGGCGAGTGCAGCCCGTGAGTCGCCCGCCCGCCATGACCGCCGAGATGGCCTTCGCGCAGGCTCCCGAGGCGATGGTTGAGGCTCCTTCGACCACGCCTGACATCCTGGCGGCGCTTGCGGCACTCCCTCGGGTGGCGCGTCCGACTCTCGAAGAGATGACCCCAGAGGCTAAGTTGCTTCGGAGCCTCATGGCTCTTCCGTCCGAGGTCTTTGCTCAACAGGGTCCTCCGGCCCCTCCGCCCAAGATCACGCCCTACCAAGCCCCCTCGGTCTTTGAACCTCCTGAAACCGTGGCGGGTCGGGCAGGCCGAGCGATGGTCTTCGGACTCCGCACTGGAGCAGTCGGGCAATTTGCCCGGTGGCTCAATCAGCAGATCGGCGAGCAGCTTCCGGGGCCACCGTCCGGTCCCGTGCAGGCCATTGATCCTGACAACGCCTTTGAGCAATTGATTGCACTGGGCACCAGTCTCGGGACCGATTGGAAGCTCTTCAGCTTTGGCGGCAAGGTCGGCATGGAAGCCATGTCCCGCGTGCTCAACGGTATCGGAGCTGGGATGACGAAGCGGGGCGTCGCGGCAGGGCTTACCGAGGCCGAGGCCCGTGCTGCGGCCCAGCAGGTGCTTCGGGAGAATCCGGTGGTCCAAATGCTCACCGGGGCTGCGGTGGGGGCCAGCGCCCTCGCGATTCCTGGAGCGGCTCGGGAAACAAGTCGAGAACTCGTGACCGGTGAACCCTTGCAACCCGGCAAGATCGCAGCGGCGGCAGGCAAGGAAGCGATCATCGGGGGGTTAACCTTTGGGGTCGCTGCCCCGATTGATTCCCGAATCCTCCGGGCTACCGCCCTGATCTTGGGGTTTGGAACATTGCCGCCGATTGTCCAGGAACAGCGGATGCCCACGGCCCACGACCTCATCAACGCGGGCGTGTCGATTGGACTCATTGAATTAGCCGCCGCCCTGATGGGAGTCAGGAGCGGGTGGCAGGCACGCCAAGCCAGAGGTGAACCACTTCCCGAACTGGGGCGCGATGTTGTTGGGAACGTGATTTATGACCGAGTTCTCGGCATTTTCAAGCGGAAGGGAATGTCGGAGAACGAGGCGCGGGCGAGTGCGGATCGCTTGATTCAGGAAACGGTTGGGGTTGCCGCCAAGCCGACACGGGCGACGACCGGTGCCCAGCCAGCCACACCGGGAGAAGCTGGTTCCCTCGCCCGCCCCCGCGAGGGGTTGACCGAACCCGAAATCGAGTTGGACGTGCTGGAGCGCCGGGCCGCCGAACTGCACCGCCAGATCGCCGCCGAGGAAGCGGCACCCGCGCCGCCCCCCCCGCCAGCGGCTCCTCCCGCGCCCCTGCCGCCTCCAGCGCCCCGACCTCCTGCCCTCGTGCCCGTTCCACCGGCTCCCACTGAGATCGCCCCGCCTGTGCCCCCGGTGGCCCCAGGAGCCCCTCTTCCGGCCCCGATTGAGCGCCCTCCGGCCCCTGTGACATGGGGGGGGTGGCAAGAAACCCCCACAGGGCCACCGTTGGAGTTGTGGACCCTGACCGAGGCCATTCCGGGCCATCCCGATGGTTCGACGGTCGGCCGGGAGACCTTGGAAGCGGCAGGGTTCACGGTGCCCGAACCTCCAGAGATCCCGCCCCAAGTCCCGGCTCCGACCCGTCCAGCCCCCCAGGTTCCCGTTCCACCGGCTGGAGTTGCGGGCGCTCCTCCGCCATCCGTTCCTGAAACTGCCCCGGGGGCAGAATTGCCACCTGAGACTCCACGTGGAACATTACCCACCGAAGGATTCACGCGGGTTGGCGCTGCCGAATACGGGGACCTGCCGAAGGAAGGGCGCTCCATCTACAACCCGACCGGACTCCGTGGGCGCGTCGTCGGATCGGATGCGGAGAACTTCTACGTGAGTCGGCTCGCTGGATCCGTCGCCTGGGTGGATAAATACCCCCGACAACTGATCGAAGACACGCAAGCCTACTTTACCGAAGGCGCTGCCGTCCAGACCCCCTATGGCCCCGCCACCCTCGTCACGCCACCGGCCCGCGATGACCGGGGCATGGTGATGGTGACGGTGCGCTGGCCGGCGGGCATTCCAGCAGAAGTGTCCGACCGCCTGGGCGCATCGGCGCTCTTGGATGCCCCGGTCTTCCAGGGGCGTCCCGAAATGCAGGCTGATTGGGTCGGCTGGCGAACCGTGCGCCCCGGCTATCCCTCGGTGGGGCAATGGAAGCTCCGGCAACCTATCAAGGGGCATGAGAGCGGGGAAGTCGTCACCGCCTTAGCTATTCGGGATGCAGGATTCCGGGCACCGATTCCTCCAGAAGCCCCGCCGGCTCCCCCCACCGCTCCCAAGGCCCCCGTTGCCCCGGTGCCGCCACCGCCGAAACCGCCCCGACCAGGAAAACGCCTTCTCAGGCCAGATCAACTCAGCGATTTTCGTCCCGGCATTGACCGGGTGGAACGGCGCGGAGATCGCACCTTTGTGGTGGACTCCCTCGGGGAACGGGCACCCGTTGAAGTGCAATCGGATGTCGTGATTCCAGAGATCGAAACTCGGCTCCGCGCCCAACGTACCCAACCTGCGTTGCGCAACCGAGCCATTCAAGCAATTCGACAAACCCCGTTCCTTTCACCAGAAGGAAAGGCCGAGCGTCTTCGGATTCTTGAAGAGCCAGAGGAACTTCCAGCCCCAGAAGCGGCACCTCCGGTCACGCCGACAGTACAGCCGACCCCGCCTCCTTCGGGGGTGATCCCGGTCCCCCGCCCGACCGACTATCGGCTGGTTCAACGGCTCCCAACCGATCCCGTCACCATTCAGATGCGGGAACCGACCGGGCGCTGGACCACGGCCACCACCGTTGATGATGTCCCGGCCGCTGAAGAATGGGTGAGGGCCTGGGGAGGAACGATTATCCGGCGTACCCTGCCACCCCCGCCCCTTACCGCTGGCTCCCGCGTCCGGCTCAAGGATGGGCGGGACGGGACGGTCGAAAGCCTCAAGGGCGGCGTGGCCCGCGTGAAACTGCCCTCGGGGCAGAAGGTGAACGCCCCGCTGCGGTCGCTGACGCCGAAAGAACCCGAGATTGCCGTCCCTGCCGCCCCACCGCCCACCCCAACCCTGGAAGAAGGGCAGCGACAAGGAACCCTCGTCCCAATTGAGCCTGCCACCACCAAGGCGATTTCGGATCAGGTCAGCGAGTACCTGAAACGGCTAGAGCAGGTTGAAGGGACGCTAGAGCCCGAAGAGATCGCCGAGGGCCAGGTGTTACTGACTCGGGTGCAGGATCATCTGGATGAACTGCCCGCCGCCGCCCTGTCCCAACGAGCCGATATGCGGGCGGCGGAAGAAAAACTCCGGCTTCCAGCCGAACAGGGAACTCGGCCGGAATACGTTGGGCCGACTCGCCCGCCTCCTTCACCGCCCGAACCGCCGAAGCCCATTGATCTTGACCGCCTCGGGCCATCCATGCGGCGAGCTGAGATTCGCGGCGCGAAGGTCGGGCAGGCTGTCACGTTTCGAGGAGAGACCTGGGCGCTGGCGAAATCGGGATACTGGACGCATGGTGGTGAGACCCTGGCGACCCAGGCCCTCGTCTCACATTTCGAGTCGATGAGTCGCCAACCGGCTCCGATCCCGCCAGTTCCGCCAACCGAGGTTCTTCCCTCTGGGCGTGTGCAACTGGCCGATGGGCGTCAAGGAACCGTCGTCGGACGGTCCGAAGGTCTTGCCCCCTGGAAAGGAATCATCACGCGGGTTCGGCTCGACGACGGAACGGAGGTGAACGTTCGGACCGACCGCTTGACTTCTGTGCCAGCCGCGCCCACACTGGCTGGTGAGGAGGGTGGCCGTGCCGTTATCCCACCACGAGAACCCGAACGTCCCGCCGAGTCTCGCGGCCCAGATCGAAGACCACTGGCGGAAGTATCGCCCGAACCTAGTCCGCGCCCTAGAGGCGGACAGCCAGTTGAAGGACTCGGTGGAGGAGGCCGCGCTCCTGACCGTGGAGGCGCTGGACGACCTGCTGGAGAAACGGGTGCCATACAACCAAGCGTGGGAGGCCGTCCGCCACGAGTGGGCGTTCCTGCCGGCGGAAGACGAGGTGCCCGACCTGCCCCTTCCGTTCCTACCAATCTCGATTACCGCTTCACCCCAGACGACGCCGCCCGCATCGTAAGCGGCGGTCCTAAAGAGCGCGTTCGCCGCAACCTCGATAGCATCCGGCTCCTCAAAGAGATTGAGGCGGCTGGGCGCCCCGCCACCCCCGAAGAACAGCAAACCCTGGCTGCTTACGTTGGGTGGGGACCCTTCAAACAAATCTTTGAGCGCTACTGGGATCCGAAATGGGCCGATCTCTACCAAGAGATCAAGGACACCCTCACCGAGGACGAATACGAAGCCGCCCGCGCCTCCAGCCTGAACGCCTTCTATACCACGCCGGGAGTGGTAGAAGCGATGTGGGGCGCAGTCAAGCAGTTCGGACTACCGGGTGGTCCCGCAACCCGCATCCTTGAACCCGCGATGGGGATCGGGTACTTTTTCGGCTTTATGCCCGACACCTTCACGGGGGTCCGGCGCGTCGGCGTGGAATTGGATCCGATCACGGGCCGGATGGCCACGCTCCTCTTCCCCAGTACCCGCGTCCATGTCCAGGGCTTCGAGACCGTGCCGTTTCCGAAGAACTTCTTTGATCTGGCGGTCAGCAACGTGCCGTTCGGGGAGTTCGGCGTCCATGACCCAGCTTATCGCCGAGAACCGTTCCTCACGGAGTCGATCCATAACTATTTCTTCGCCAAGGCTCTCGATGTGGTCCGGCCTAGTGGCGTCGTCGCGTTCATCACGTCACGCTATACCTTGGATGCACGAAATTCCCGATTTCGCCAATGGCTCGCGGATCGGGCGACCTTGTTAGGAGCGGTCCGGCTCCCCGAGACGGCCTTTCAACGCGCCGCTGGCACCGAAGTCGTTACCGACATTCTCTTCTTCCAGAAGTACCCCTCGGGCACGACCCCGACCTGGGTAGACAGCACCCCGATGCAGGTCAGTGGCGTCACGAAACATGTGAACGCCTATTTCCAGGAGCATCCCGAGATGGTCCTGGGCCGGCATGTGGTCGAACGCGGGATGTACGAACCCGAGGCATTAACCGTCAAGCCAACTGGCGATCTCCTTCAACAATTAGCGGCGGCCCTCGCCGAGTTGCCGGAGGATGTGATCCGATCCGCCGGAATTCCCGTGCGCGACCCCCTCCCTGCCGCCGTGCCAGAACCGCCCGGTGCGGTCAAAGACGGCGGGTTCTTTCTTGACCAGGGGGCGATCTTCCGTAAGCACGGGACCGAAGCGGTCTCTGCCGACATTCCCGTCGCCCAGATCCCGAAGGTCACGGCACTCCTCCACATTCGGGACGCGGCCCGCGAGGTGCTCCGGGCGCAACTCGAAGAGCTTCCTGATGCCGAATGGGAGACGGCCCGCACCCACCTCAATCGACTCTACGACATCTTCCTCAAGCGACACGGACCGCTTTCGGCTCGAACGGTCCACCGAGAATTCACGGGCGACCCCGATTTCCCGTTCCTGCTGGCGCTCGAAAAGAGTTATGACCCTGACACGAACCGGGCGGAGAAGGCCGACCTCTTCATAAAGCGCACCATCCAGCCGTACCGACCCCCCGAGCGAGCTGAGACCCCCCAAGCGGCCCTCCTGATCGCTCTGAACGAAACCGGGCGAGTGGATCTGGCCCGGATGGCGGCGCTGGTCGGGCAGTCTCCAGAAGGCGTCCAGACAGCCCTGGCCGGGTTGATTTATAAGAACCCTGAAGGCGACTGGGAAACCGCCGAGGAGTATCTCTCGGGCAACGTGCGGGAGAAGCTCCGGGCCGCCGAAGTCGCCGCGTCCCTAGAGTCTCTGTATCAGCCGAATGTTGAGGCACTTCTCCGCATCCAGCCGACGGATTTAGTCCCAGGTGAGATCGAGGTGCGCCTGGGATCGCCGTGGCTCCCGACCGACACGGCGGAAGCCTTTATTGGGCATCTCCTGGGCGCACAGCCGAGTGCCTTCCGCGTGGGTCATCACGCCGCGACGGCCACGTGGACCATTGAGGCGCGTGGATACCAAGGCGACCGTGTTCTCCAGAGTGCTGAGAATCTTCGGGTCTGGGGATCGGAGAACTACCGGGCCGTGGAGTTAATTCGGGATTCCTTGAATGGGGCATTCCCCACGGTTTGGACAAAAGATGCGGATGGAAAGAATGTGGTGGACCAAGACGCCACCCTTGCGGCCCGCGACCAGCAAGAGAAAGTGAAGGCCGAGTTTCGGAAGTGGGTGTGGACCGACGAGGACCGGGCCACCGCATTGGCCCAACTCTACAACGAGCAGTTCAATGCCCTCCGGCTCCGGGAGCACGACGGGCGCCATTTAGAGTTGCCCGGCATGGCCAAGGGGGTACTCCGGGATGGTGATCTCGCCGCCCATCAAAAGAACGCCGTCTGGCGCATCCTCCAGGGCGGCAATGCGCTCATTGCCCACCACGTCGGATCAGGGAAAACCTATGTGGCCGCCGCCGCAATGATGGAGTTGCGTCGGCTCGGATTGGCCCGGAAGCCTATGCTGGTGGTGCCGCGAAGTCGGCTGGAAGGCACGGCAGCCGAGTTTCTTCAACTCTATCCCGCCGCCCACCTGCTGGCCATCCAGCCGGAAGACTTGACGCCGCAGAAGCGTCCCGAACTGATGAGCCGGATTGCCACCGGCGACTGGGATGCCGTCACGGTGAGCCGAGAGAGCTTCGAGCGCCTGCCGGTGCGGAACGCGACCCTCGCCACTTTTATTCGGGAACAACTGCAAGAGTTGGAGGACGCGATCCGGGCCGAGAAGGTCGCCGAGGGACGCAGCCGAAGCCCGCTCATCCGCAAACTCGAAGTCGCCAAAAAGAAGCTGGAACAGAAGCTAAAAGACGCTCTCAAGCCCGAAGCGAAGGATGTTGCAGTAGCGTTTGAGGAATTAGGGGTCGATGCCCTTTTCGTGGATGAGGCCCAAGCCTATAAGAATCTGCCGGTCCGCACAGCGGCCCGCAACATCGCGGGGATCAACACGGCGGAATCCAACCGGGCCTTCGATCTGTTTATGAAGAGTCAATGGCTCCTGCGCCGCAACAACGGGCGGGGACTGATCTTTTTGACGGGGACCCCGATTACCAACACCATTGCGGAGATGTATACGCTCCAGCGGTTTCTTGATCTTCCGCGTCTCCGGCAGTTGGGGCTGGCCGAGTTCGACGCTTGGCGGGGGCAGTTTGGCGAGATCGTTCAGAGCGTAGAACTGAACGTTCAGGCGACGGGATACCGGGTCAAGAGCCGGTTTGCCAAGTTTGTGAATCTGCCGGAACTCTTAACGCTCTATCGCACCGTGGCGGATGTGCAGACTGACGCGATGCTGAAGCTCCCGAAACCGGGGCTGGCGGGGGGCCGGCGCCGGGAGATCGTGACGACTCCGCATCCACGGATGCGCGCCTTCCTGGACGAGTTGAACCATCGGGTGGAAGCCATCCAGAAGCGTGTCGTTGAACCGACCGTAGACAATATGCTCAAGGTAAGCACCGATGGACGGAAAGCCGCCATTGACATGCGGTTGTTCGATCCGACAGCCGGAGACGTGGCTGGGGGGAAAACCAGCCGAGCCGCCGAGGCCATCTACGAACAGTGGCACGTCAATCGGGCGATGAAGGGAACCCAACTCGTATTTGTGGACTTTTCAGCCCCGGCGACGGGAGCGTTCTCCGTGCCGACGGACCTCCGCAACAAGTTGGTTAAGTTAGGCATTCCGAAGGCCGAGATCGCCTTTATTCAGGACGCGAAGAACGTCAAGGCTCAGGAACAACTCTTCCAGAATGTTCGCCGGGGGCGCATTCGGGTGTTGATCGGGTCCACGGAGAAGATGGGGATTGGGGTGAACGTCCAAAACAAGGTGGTGGCCCTCCACCATCTGGATGCGCCCTGGCGTCCTGCCGATCTGGAACAACGTGAAGGCCGCGCTTTGCGGCCCGGCAACGAAAACGCCGAAGTCGAGGTTCTGCTCTATCTCACTCCCGGTTCCTTCGATGCCTATATGTGGCAAACCCTGGAGCGCAAGGCTCGGTTCGTCGACCAGATCATGCGGGGCGAAGTCGGAGTGCGGTCGGCGGAGGACATTGAGGGCCGAGCCTTCACCTACGCGGAGTATAAGGCCCTCGCGTCGGGGAACCCCATCGTGGCCGAAAAGGTCCAGGTGGACGCGGACATTCTGCGGTTGGGACGCCTCCGCGCCCACCATGACACACAGCAATGGCAGATCCGGCGCGATCTCGCGGGGCTCCCCGTACGCTTGGCCGAGGCCGACAAGCGGGTGACGGCAATCCAATCCGACATCGGAACCCGCAATCAAGACCGCCCCGCTGAATTCAGCATGACCATCGCGTTGATGCTCCGCACGGAACACCGTGGCACCTTCACCGATCGAGTCGAAGCGGGTGAGCAACTCTGGAAAATGTTGAATGCGGCTCGTGGAAGCAGCGCGCCAACGAAACTTGGCGAATTTGCTGGCTTTGCCCTCATGGTAAAGGGGTTTGATACTTCAGACATTACGCCCGCCGTTTGGCTGGAGGGCCAAGCCGAGTATCCGGTTTCGACGCTTTCGGAAACCGGATTAGGTGTGATTCGCAGCATCGAAGGGCAACTTCTGCACCTCGAAAGTAAACTCACCGAAGCCGAGGCCGACCGTGCTGCCCTCCAGCAGAAGCGCACGACGCTCGAAGGTGAACTCGATAAACCGTTCCCAGAGGCCGCCAAACTGGCGGAACTGGAGCAACGCCAAGAAGAACTGGCGCAGCAGCTTGATCTCACGGCCAACGACCATCAGGCGGCAGGGCAAGAGACCGAGCCCGACGAGGGGGCCGAAGAACCCCCCGAGATCCGCGAACCCGAGTCCCGAATCAACCCCGACGCTGTTCGCGGGTTCCTGTCTGAAATGCGCGTGGAGCGGGAAGGGGAAACCCGGGCGACGGCCGCGATGGACCCCCGGCTTCTCAAGGTGTTGGGCGGGAACCTCTATACCGGCGATCTCGGGAAAATCGCGGTGAAAGAGATGCTCCAGAACGCCGTGGACAGCGTGCGTGGTCTGGCCGACCAAGCTCAGGGGCGCGTGACGGTCGACGTGACGTTGACAGGCGATACCAAGACCATCGCGGTTGAGGATAACGGGGTCGGCATGACCCCCGAGGTGGCGACCCAGGAGTTGGTGGACATCGGCGGAAGCCAGAAGGTCGCCGGTGCCTCGGGTGGGTTCGGGATCGCCAAGGTCGCGATCTTCGCCAACGCTGCCACGATTGACGTGGAGACCACCGCGAAAGATCCGGCGGGCCAGGGGGCCACGCGCACGAGGCTCTCCGGCTCATCCGACGAATGGCTTGACCCGCAGCAGGGACTTCGCGTGGAGACCGAGCGGATGGCTCCCGACACGCCGACCGGAACTCGAATCAGCATTACCCTGGCCGATACCGTGCAGACGAATCCCTATGAGACCCGCAGCTTTCTGAACAGCTTCCTCCAGTGGCATCGGCTCCCGGTCTCGTTCCAGTTCCGTCTCAATGGGGAGATTCAAGCCCTGCCGCAGGGACGGGTTGACCCGCTGAAGACCCTCACGATTCCAGGCGGGACGATTGAGCTGTTTGCCACGTCCGACCTGGTGTCTCAAAGCGTAGTCCAGGTCGAAATCCTCAACCACGGACTCCCGCAGTTCCGCCAGGCGTTCTTTCTCGGGGTGGAGACACAGATCCCGGGGCGGATCGTGGCCGATATTCAGTCCCGAGAAGGGCCAGAAGCCCCCGAGTATCCGTTTTCGCCGGATCGGGAACGACTCCGGCCGACGACCGAGAGGGCACTGACCGACTATCTGAAGGATGAACTCGCCAAAGACGCGATCACCAACGAGCGCCGCGAGTACCAACGCATCCTGTCGGAGGCTCCGGTCATTCCCGGCACGGGCGGTCACCGGATCGTGGACACGACGGAGGGGGTCTCCCGTGATCTCCTCGAAGCGATCGCCACATCCGACGCCACCCGTCGCGTCTCAGGACACCTGGCCGGGATCGTCGCGCGCCTGCGAGCTGAATTGGCCCGCGTGGAGGCGCAACCGTACTGGGCACCAGAGCAAATTCAGTATTTTGGCTTGAGCGTCGCCGGGGCGCACTTGGGGATGAATCTCAATGGCCGCTTGATTGAAGGGAGAGATGACGCCCCCAACCTCGTGGCTTTCAATCCCTATAGCATCCTCGATGAAGTGCAGACCTTGGCGCAGGTGGCCGGGTTGGCGGCCGACGAAATTCCCCAGCAGTTTGCCGCGAGAGCCGTATTCACGGTCATCCACGAACTGGCGCATCAAGCGAGCGGAGCGCACGAACAAACGTATGCGGGAGCCTTGACACGAGCGGGCGGCAACCTGATAATGCAGGCGGCGCAGGCCACCGCCGCATTGACGGCGCTCGTGAAGGAGCAGAACAATGCCATCCTCCGCACCCTCGCTGCCGACCTTGCCCGGCTCCGCCCTCAGTGGGGCGGAGAAGACCGTCTTAGCAAAGTTGTCACCGGCCTTGCAGCAACCACCGGAGCCGAAGGCCCTCCGGCTCCTCTTGGCAGACGCGAAGGCGCAGGGGCTCGACCCAGAGAAGCTCTACCAGCTGGCCGTCCAGGTGCGGTCCCCAGCATGGGTCCCGGCCCCGCCGTACCCGGAGGTCCGCCCGGCGTAGTCCAGGAACCCATCCTGCCCCCAGCACCCTACGGCGGGGCCGAACCGGCGGGACCGGAATACCGCGCCGCCATGGTGCAGCAGATTCTCGACGACCTCGTGACGGCGGGTCGGAGAGAATTGAAGACCGCCCCAACCTTTCCCGCGTGGCAAGCCCGGATGTTGGCTCAATGGGGCGATTGGACACGCCCGTATCTTCAGGCGACCTATGATCGGCTGACAGCGCCGGAAACTGCCCCGAGGGCAGAACCGACGACCGCCGGGACCCCGCTGCGCCCAGAGCCCGAACCCGCTCCCCCCGAACCCGAACCGATGGATGCTGGAGTCCCGCCGGTGGAACCGCCGCCGCCCCAGGCCGAGACGATGGCCGCCCCGAATTTCCAGCCGCCGCGAACCCCGAGAGAACGGCAAGAATTGATCGCCAAGGCCGCGATCCTGAAGCGGCTCGAAGACGTGCTTCGGGTGCCGATCCAGACCGGGCGCGTGAGCCGCCCAGGAGCTCGAGGCGTCTTCCTCGTCGAACCCGAAGTGATCCGGCTCCGGTGGGCCGGAAACCTCCATACGGGGCTCCATGAGATCGGCCATTTCCTCCACAAGCGCGGGATGCTGCCCGAGGGGTGGGCGGCGCGGCTCGAAGCATTAGGGCAAGGGCATGAAGGCGATCCCGAACGCGAAGGCACCGCCGAGTTCGTGCGTCTGTTCGTCATGGACCCTGCGGGCGCGGAGGCCGCCGCGCCCGGGTTGCCAGACGCCTTCACGGCCCGCCTGAATCGGGACTGGCCCCGCGCCCTCGAAGCCCTCCTCTGGGCCAAGGAACGGCTGGCGGAATTTCGTCAGGCCCCTCTCCTGGCCCGGATTGAAGCGTCAACCGTGAAAGGCACTCGCCCGTTCCTGGCGCATCTCCGCAGCCGATCCTTCGCAGAGTGGGCCGTCCGGTTTTATACCGCTGTGGTGGACGATCTGGAACCGATCCGCCTGATCGACAGGATTGTGGAAGAGGCCCAGGGGGAGCCGCTGCCCACGGATCGGCAAGCCTATGTACTGGCCCGGATGGCGCACGGGTGGACCGGGGTGGCGGCGGTTGCCGTGACCGATGGCGTGCCCGATTGGAACACGCTGGTCCCCCGCACGGATGTCCCGAGCTTCGTCAAGGCCGTGGAACCGATCTGGAAGGACTGGACGCGGTTTGGGGCCTATGTCCAGCTTCGGCGGGTGGTGGACGACCTCGTGGGTGCGGAGGCCCCGCCAGCGGACCTCACGGGGCCGGGACGGGCCAAGTGGGACGCGGCCCAACGGCGGCTCCAGGAAGCCGGGCGGCGCCGGCTCGCCGCGTGGGAGACGACGCCCGCCGAGGCCCAACGGCTCGTGGAGCAGATCGAGACCCCCGCGTTTCGACAGGCGGCCGAGGACCTCTATCGCTGGAATGGCGCGATCCTGGATTTCGTCGCAGCCTCGGGACGCTACGCCCCGGAGTTTTTGGATCTGCTCCGCCGGATGCACGCCCACTACGTGCCGTTTTATAGCTGGGTGGAGGAACCCGATGCGATGCCCGGTCCACCCGGCGGCGGCAATCGGCTGGCGAACTTGCCCAGTCCGATTCGGATGCTGCGGGGGAACGAGTTGCCGCTCCTTGATCCGCTCCTCGCCCTCGTGCGGAACGGCTTCGCCCTCATCAACGTGGCGATTCGGAATGACGTGGGGGCGACCCTCGTGGACAACATCGAGTCGGTCGAAGGGTTGGGGCATCTCCTCCATCGGGTGCCCCCTCAGATGGTGCCGACGCGCGTCTCTCTCGAAGAAATGCGCGGGCCAATGGAAGAGGCCGGGCTGGATCTGTCGGATGCCGATCTGTCCACCATGGGCACGGTGTTCCGGCCCGCTCGCGGGAAGGAGCAGGCCCCGTATCTGGTGATCTATCGCAATGGGAAGGCTGAACATTACGCCGTCGATCCCCTGCTCTACCAATCGCTCCTGTTCCTGACGCCTCCTGAAGCGAATCTTGCCGTGAAAACGGCGGCGTTCTTCGCCAAGATGCTCCGAGGCGGGGTAACGCTGAGTCCATCGTTTGCCGTGGCGAACGTTGTCCGGGATCAGGTGACCGTCGCGGCCACGGCGAAGGCCGTCCCGTTCCGTGAATGGGCTGAGGGGGTGGCGGCGATTATCGGCGGCACCGAAGTCGCGAAGCAGTACGCCGCGAGTGGAGCCTCGATCTTCGGGATTCGCGGGGACGACGTGCGAAGCCTTGAACGCCTGATCCGCCGGGCAGCGCAGGGGCGATTTTCCACGCTCCGAGATGTGGGGGATCGACGGCAGGGGATGCGGGCTCTCTGGGAGGTGATGGCCGACGCGATAGACGCCATCAGCAGCGGGCAGGAAGCCATCACGGAACGGGCCACCCGCGTTGGCGTCTTCGGGCGTCAATTAGAACGGCCTAGACCCGAAGATGTCGCCTCCGAACGACCACAACGGGCCATCGCCTTGCGAGCTGGGTTTGAGAGCCGTGAGGCGAGCGTGGATTGGCGACGGCATGGTGGCAGTCCCGCCCTCCGGCAATTTGCTATGACGACGGTCTTTTTCAATCCCTGGATTCAGGGCGAGGACAAATTCGCCCGGACCATCGGGGGCAAGCAGAGCCGCGCCCGTGCCGCCTGGATGGGGGCCATCCTGTTTGGAGCCGGGCTGGTGGCGTATCTTTGGAACAAAGAGCATCCGTCCTGTTGGGATCAGCGGGCCACCTACGAGAAAGACACGAACTTTATCGTGTGCCTGCCGGGGGGGGAGGAGGCCGTGAAGGTGCCGGGCGCGTGGGAGTGGCACGTTGGATTTATCGCGATCCCGCGCCGGGTGTTTGAGTATTTTGACCGCACCGATCCCGACATCCTCCATAACTTTCTTCGGACCTCTGGGCGCGGGCTCTTTCCCGGCAGTTGGCTTCCGAACATTTTCGTGCCCTGGCTGGAAAACGCGATGAACTGGTCCATTTTCCCGGGGCGCCCTTTGGTGCCCCGGGGTGTAGAAGGTCGGGAACCCGCCGAGCGTGACACGCCTGGGACCGCCGAAGTCGCCCGGCGGATCGGGAAGGCGCTGAACTATCCCCCTCCGTTCGTCCAGAACGTCATCCGGGGCTATTTCGGCACGGTCGGGATGGAACTGACGCGGCTCCTCGATCCGCTCCTGGCGGATCCCACCGCCCCGCCCCCGGCTCGGCGGCTGAGTGATTATCCCGTCATCCGCCGGTTCTTCGCGTCTGGCCCGTCCCTCCAGTCCGAATGGATCGAACGATTCTACCGATACCGCAAGCAAGCGACCGAGGCGAAGGGGAGTTATGACCAGAAGCAGAAGATCGCCGGGTGGGCGGCATTGGTCGCCACCGATGAGGGTCGGAAGGAACTCCGACGCCGTGAACTCCAGGGCGATCCCCGGCTCCACGAGGTGGAGCGCTTTGCAAAAGCGCGGGCCTGGGAATTGACGATCGCCAGCAGTTTTGAGCACACCGCCAGCCTGTTTGCCCAGAGCCGGGAAGACTTCGAAGCGATCCGCGCCGATCCGAAGCTGACGCCCGAGCAGAAACAGGTGGAGTCGGACAAGATCAAACGAGCCATGGTGCAGGAAGCGAAGGAACGGGTGCAGGGAGCCGACCTCTTGCGGCGCACCCTTAGCATCCAGGCGGCGGAGAAGGCGGCGGCGGCGGAGAAGGCGACCGCCGCAGGAGGAGGCCGATGAGCGGACAGAACGGAACCGGCAACGGCTCCCGGTGGCGCTCGACGCACAAGCATCACCCCGAGAGATGGCCGGCCCCGTTCGGGCGGGGACCGGATGGCTGGCCCCTGGTCGGATGCCTCCGGCCCTCCTGCGGGGCTCCCGTGCCCTGGATCAAGCGGGCCGGGAAGCTCATCCTGCCCTCGGCCTACTACCCGCTGAAATACTGTGGGGTGACCTGTAGCCTCCTGGCCCAACGCGCGGGGTTCTTTCCGCCTCGGCGACTCTCCCCGATTGATCTCTACCGGGCAGAGCCAGCGTTACCGTCCCCGATTTCGCCGGCATGGCCATCTCGTGACGAAGTACGGTGGTGCCCCCATTGCCATGCGAGTCGGGCCAACCTCCGCGTCGTCGGGACCGGCCTCTCCTGCTTTCAGTGTGGCACCCTGATCTTCACGCAGGAGGTCGATGTGGAGATGGAAGCGGCGATCCTGTGTGGACGCATGGAGAAACCGTCGTGAGTCGCTTTCTTGATCCGCTCCGGGCGGAGCAACTTGACAGTGTGCGCTGGATGACCCTTACGCCGCTTCGGTATGAATCTACCCTCTTGAGTGATCTGGTCAGCGTGCCCGCCCGATTCATCACGGACTTCGCCTCGGTGCCACGCTGGTTGCCGGTGACGTGGTATCTCGCCGGCAACACGGCTCACCGGCCAGCGGTGATCCACGATTGGCTCTACCAGCGCCACGTCGTTGAGGGGATCGAGCGGGGCACCGCAGATGCGGTGCTCTACGAAGCAATGGGGGCAGACGAGATTGAACCCATCCCCGCGTGGCAGCAATGGATCATCTGGTCTGGAGTCCGCGCTGGCGGGTGGGTCGCCTGGCGGAACCACGAACGCCGGGGAGCGCAGCTCAACCCGAAGTGGACTGCGGCGGGGTGGCCGGCATGAGCCAGCCGGTGACCGTGCCGGAATTTTCCAATCTCGCCAGTCCTGACCTCTGGGACGACGTGACCCTAGTGGCGGCCACCGTGTTTCTCGAAGCGGACGGGGAACCTGACGAGGGCAAACTCGCCGTCGCGTATGTGATCGTGAATCGACGCGACGCATGGCGGCTTTCCACGCGCCAAGTCGTGTTGGGACCCGAAGGGAGCGCGTGGGCGGATGCCAAACCGTTTGAAGCCTTTAGTTGCTGGAATGACGATTTTCGCCGAGTGGCCCAATCCCGCTTGGTAGCTGCCGGTCAGCAAGAACGGTGCTGGTGGGCGGCGACGGGGGCGCTCTGGCGGAGCCTGCCTGACCCGACTCAGGGGGCAACCTTTTATCTCAACGTGCCCCTGACGCTGAAAATTCGGGCCGACGGGCGCTTGCCCGCTTGGGCCGCTGATCCCGCCGACCGGACTCGCCCCGATCCCAGCAAGGTAACCGTTGTCATCAACCGGCATACGTTTCTGCGGGCCTAACCCGCAAACACTGCCCTGCGAGGCAAGGCAGAAAGGGAGCGAAAATCATGGCCCCTGAGACACCACCGCTCAACGGGTCGGGGATTGCCGCCGAGTTGACCCGGGCCTTGGTCCGCCCGATCATTTCTCTTTATCTAGTCGGCACCTGTGGCTGGCTGTGGCTCCATGGGCAGCCGGTTCCACCGGAATTGATGACCCTCACGACGGCGAGCGATGGATCGCCAAACGTGGAGGATAAAGAACGACCATTTCTTTCCAGGTCGCCATGTGTGACGTGCCCTAGCAGCAGATGAGGTAAGGGCAGCGCGTTCCTCGGGTTCACAAGCCACGAATTTCCCCCGAACATTATTTGCTTGACATGTTCATGTGCATGGATATACTGGCACCATGTTTAAAGTGAAACTCCCAACAGTCAAGTGTCCCAAGTGCGGGCATCAATGGACCCCCAAGGTCCGCATTATCACACGTTGCCCGCGTTGTTTTCGGCATATCTAAAACGGCTATGTGGGCGGAAATGGGCGGAATTGGAAGGGGAAAGTGGGAAGAGAGATTTTTGAGCCGTGTACATAAATCGGATTCGTGTTGGCTATGGCGCGGTGGGGAATTCGTATCTGGATATGGGGCAGTCCAATGGAAAAGGAAACACCTTTCCGCGCATCGTGTTGCATGGCAATTAAAGTTTGGGCTAATCCCCCCAGGATTGAGCGTTCTGCACGCCTGCGATACTCCAGCCTGCGTGAATCCTGAGCATTTATCCCTTGGAACGCAAGGAGCCAACAATGCGGATATGGTTTCCAGGGGCCGAGCCCGAGGAAACGCCAGATTAGATCCTTTGCTGGTTCGTCAAATAAGGTCCGCAAGCGGTACACAGGATCAGATCGCTCAGCAGTTCGGAATCTCGCAATCTTTAGTAAGCAAAATTGTTCATAGGAGGCTTTGGAAATGGGTTCTATGAAGGGAGGCCATATCGAGAGTGTCTACATCGCCCTGGTGTTCGGCGGCCGTCCCGAACAACGCCCGTGGTTTCGCTTTTGGTGGGGGGGGGCCCGGCGACGATGGATCTGGGTTTGGGTGCTGGGGGCCTGGGTGGGGGCGATGGGGATCATCCTAGCCCTGAGTGCGTGGGGAATCCTATAAGAGGAGGGGGCTCATGCGACAATTCCTGTTCGGACTTTTGATGGGGACGGTGCTGGCCACGGCGGGGGGCGTCTGGGCGTGGGGGCATACCCCGACCGACCAACTCCGGGGATTACGCGATGATCTCCAGCGGCAGCAGCAGCAAGAACAGATCGACCGGATGCTGCGCCCGCTGCAACGACCCTGTTAAGGTGGGGAGAGGTTCAATTCTGCCCTGCGGGACAACGTCTCAAGAGGAGGAGGATTCACCATGAAGAAGCTCTTGATTGTTCTGCTCAGCGCGGTCCTGCTGAGCGGGTGCGCCGCGTTCGGCATCACGCCCATCGGGACCGTGGCGACCACCGGGATCACCTGTTACGCGGTGAAGGATCGGGATCTCGTGATCGCCCTGGGCCTGATCCTGTGTGAAAAGGAGGGCAAAGTGGTCGGGACGGCGGGCGGGGCCGCGCCGGGGTTAGGCCACGGGATTGCCCCGGTGTTGGGGGCGGCGCTTTTGGGCGCCGGGATCGCTGTGGGGGCGGGAATGCTTGAGATCGGGGTACCGGCGACGGCCGTCACGATCTCGCCGCCCGTGGTGCCGTAAATGGACCGCTCCCGTACCGAACATCTCGCTTGGTGCAAGCAACGGGCGCTGGCCATCGTGGATGCTGGCGATCTGCACCAGGCCTTCAGCAGCATGGTCAGCGATCTCGGGAAACATCCTGATACGATTGAGCATCCTGGCATTTTACTCGGGGCGGCGCTCTTGATGAGCGGACGCCTATCGACCGCCACAAAGATGCGGTCGTTTATCGAGGGGTTCAATTAAGGGGACATGCCGATGGAGCCGACCGTCCGTTACCGCGTGGTGGTGACGAAAATCACCGAGAAGATCACGAGGAAACCCACATGGCAGTGTCTCTATACCGATGTGACCTTTGCCGACGTGCGCCGCCAGAACCCCGACGCCAAGCAATACGACTATGCCACGGGCGACCTTCCCACCGTGGAAAGTAACGAAATCTACAATCAGACCGTCGGTGGCGAGTTTGATCTGTGGGGTGTGATCCAGGCGGTGAATGCCAAATCGGCCCCTGGGGGTAACCCCCTGCCCGGAGCGTAAGGGACATGGGTGCGTCTTTTTACTGGCAAGCTGTCTCGGGAACCGAGTTGGGCGTAGACGCTCCGAGCTCGTTTCTTATGATGTTGCGCAAGGCGTTCGGAAACGAGCCGTGGACCCTCACTACTTTCAGCATTGAGCGGCTTGAGGGGATGGCGGCGGCGGACGAAACGCATTTTGAAGCCCTGCATCGGCTCATAGATGCGATCCACACGCATGGGGCAATCCGGGTCTGGGGGGAATCACGATGAACGAGCACCTGTCCAAGCCGCAACTGGAGCTTCTTCGCGCGGCCTGTAGGGGCGAGGGCAAAGTCCGCCATTGGGGTACACTCCCCCGCACGCTTGAAATCCTCCGTAGCGCTGGCTACATCAAGAAGGATTTGGCGATTCGGGATGAGGTAGCGCGCGGCAAATTCCTCGAAGGGCAACGGACCATGATCGCGATGGCCTCTAAACAATTGGAGGCGGGCGATTGGCAAGGCGCACTGTCGTCCCTCCGATCAGCGGAGGATGCCCAGCGGCAACTGGACCAGCAGGCCGATTGGATCACGGAGGCGGGGCGGGCGGTGGTGGTGGAGGCGTCTGCGCCAGATCATGCTTGAGCACGAGCGCATTGCCCTCAACCCCTGTGGATGCCGGAACGACAAGGTGACGGGGCTCTATACGTTCATCTGCCCGGCCCATGAAGGGGAGCGAGATGCCGCGCTTGGGCAAGCGCGGTTGAAACGGAAGACGCCGACTCAAGAGAGTGAGGGAACGCCATGAGACCTCAAGACGCCAAAATTGGGACGCGGGTTCGTTCGCTCGTTGCGTTTTCGGGGGTTCCGCTCGGAACTGAGGACGTGATTGACGAGGATTACAGGACGGGCGTGACTATCGCATGGGACGTGCCGGAGCATCGGTTGCCGACCGGCTATCGCATCTACGACGGCAGACCAGCGATTCAAAGCGGGATTCTCCGAGATGGATTCGACAAGGCCACGGCGTTGCATTATTTGGCCGTGGTGCTGCTCTGTGACATCTGCGGCCTCCGACTTTCTGAGGATGATGCCCTCGGGTGCTCTTTGGAGGGGTGTGACGCCTTCCTCTGCGGAAAGTGGGTTTGCGAGACGGACCACCGGGACACCCATGGGGCAGGTCGGCAGTATGCCAGGGATGTACGCGGGAGGGAGAGGCCGTGATGAAAACGAAGAAGTACGAGGCGCAAGTCGCGGAGATTCGCTGGCAGGAGCAGGAGTGGCGACTCGCCGTCACCGATGGGGCATTCACGCTTGTTGTGAATGACAAATTCAAACGCCGGGATGCGCTGGTGACAGCGATGCGGGCGTTAAGAAAAGGAGCGGGAAAATGATTGACCGACGGCAACTAGAGGAAACGCTCCACGCCCGATTTGGCGGAGTGATTAGCTCGGGGTCCCACGCGCCAGACGGCCTCGGGTGCGCCCTGGAGGTCTGGTCGCAGGCCGAGGGGGTGGCGTGGACTGACAACCCGAGGGCGCTGGATCTGCCGGATATTCGCCCGCTGAATGACGGTCCCTGGCCGTCGGACTCGCTACGCACGGAATGGATGGTCAACGTGCTCCACGCGGTTGTCCCAGCGTGGCGGCACGACCGCGTGGGGTTTGCCCGGCGACTCGCGCTCGGGACGGTACGGGATCTGCTCCCGCCTCTCCTGAGGCGAATCGGGATGACGCAAGCGGCGGACGGCTGCGCGTCGGCTGCGGATTTGCCAGGCGCCAGGCACGCCGCCTGGCACGCCGCCAGGTACGCCGCCGACGCCGCCGCCGACGCCGCCGCCGCCAGGTACGCCGCCGCCGCCAGGTACGCCGCCAGGCACGCCGCCAGGCACGCCGCCGACGCCGCCGACGCCGCCGCCGCCGCCGGCAGGAGCGAGAGCGGCAGTACTATGCTGATCCGCGCGTGCCAGGTGTGGATCGCGGCGGCGGAAGAGGGGGAACGGAAATGAATCCCGGCATTGTGATGAGAAAGCGAAACTCGCACGGGGGAACCCATGAAACTCCTCACGACCCTTGATCGCGCGAAGTGGCTGGAGGCCCGGCAGCTTGGGATTGGCTCCTCGGATGCCCCGGTGCTGGTCGGGGCGAGCCGGCGGAAGAGCCTCCTCGAGCTCTACGCCGAGAAAGCCGGGCTCGTAGAAGACAGCACCGAAGAGACCGAGTTGATGGAGGCGGGCCTGGAGCTCCAGCCGGGGATCGGGCGCATGTTCGCCCGGCGCACGGGGCGGACGCTGATCGACGTGGCGCCGTGGACCGTGTATCAGAGTGCCGAGGAGCCCTGGGCGCTGGCTTCGCCGGACTTCTTCTGCGGCCCCGTCAACGGGCACGAGACTCCTGGGGGCGTCGAGGTGAAGTTCGTCACCTTCGTCCAGGGGGACGACTGGGACGAGGAGCCGCCGCTGGCCGCGCAGATTCAGGTCCAGCACCAGATGTACGTCTGCGAGCGGGACTGGTGGACCGTGGCGGGGCTCGTCCGGGGGAAGCTCAAATATGCCGACGTGGAGCGGGATGAGCGGTTCCTCAAGGTGTTATGCGGACTGGCTCGGGACTTTATGCGCCGGATCGAGTTGCAGGATCCGCCGACGCCGGACGCCTCCGAGTCGGCCCGCCGGATCCTGGCCGGGTTATTTCCCCGCGAAGCGATGGGCAAGGTGATCCCGCTCCCGCCCGAGGCGTGGACGTGGGATGAGCAGTATGTCACGGCGACGGCGGACGAGAAGGACGCCAAAGCGCGGAAGGACGAGGCCGGGAACCAACTCCGGGCGTTGATCGGGGATGCCGAGCGCGGGGTCTTGCCGGGGGGCGGATCCTGGACCCTCAAGACTATCGAGCGGCACGAGCAACCTCGGGAGGCCCGCACGATTACCTACCGGGATCTCCGGCGGCATAAGGAGAAATCATGATAGGCGAACAGGACGAACCGAAAAAACCGGAAATCCGAGAACCCGAAGTGATCGAATCCTGGGGGAACCCGCTGGCGGCCCTGAACCGAGTGGAGATTGATATTCAGATCGCCACGGCCAAGCGGTGGCCGCGCTCCATTGGGCGGTTCAAGGAGCTCGTCCGCACCCTGGCCACGTTGGACGAGGAGACGGCGGGGAGTATGTTCTACGCCCTGCCCCGAGAGGGGCGGACTATTGATGGCCCGTCGATCCGGTTCGCGGAGATCGTCGGGTCGGCGTGGACCAACCTCCGGTACGGGGGGCGCATCATGGGGATTGACGAGCGGCACGTCACCGCGCAGGGGGCCGCGTTCGATCTCGAGAACAACCTGGCGTGCACCGTTGAAGTCAAGCGCCGCATCACGGACAAGCATAACCGGCGGTATTCTGACGACATGATTACCACAACGTCACAGGCCGCCATTTCGATCGCCCTGCGCAACGCCATCTTTCGCGTGGTGCCGTTCGCGCTCATCAAGGATGTCTACGAGGAAGCGCGGACGGCATCAATCGGCAAAGGCAAGACGATGGCGCAACGCCGCCAGCTCGCCGCCGACACGTTCGCCAAGTGGGGCGTCGCCCCAGACAAGATGTGCGCAGTGGCAGGCAAGGCTTCCCTCGACGATCTCGATGACGAGGCGTTGATCAAGCTGCGGGGGATCGTGACCGCGATCCGGGACGGGGAGACCACGATAGACGAGGTGCTCCGAGAGGTCCTCGCCCCGACCACGGAGGAGAAATCAAACGAAGCGAAAGGCAAACTCACCACGCTGACTGAGAAGCTCGAAACGGCCCAGGATCGACGATCTCCAGGGGGACCGGTGCCTTCCCCTCCCCCCCCCCTGGAAAGTCCAGCGGCGGTGCCGCAGGGGACCCCAGAGGTTAAGTCCGAGCCGAAGGCGGTCGAACCGCCTCCCGAAACCGGAGCGCCCCTTGACGCAGGCGGTCCCAGTCCAGAGCGGGACGCCGTGCTCATGGACATCACGGCCCTGATGGCCGAGATTCGACCCACGCCCGAGGAGGAACAATGGATGTGGGGAAAATACGGCGGCGGGATGGGGGAACCGGCACCCATCGAGCGGCTGGTGGCGATGCGCACCTATTTGCAGGGTGTGCTTGCGGCGGTGGCGGCGAAACGGCCAGCTGCGCGAAAGAAGTAAGATGCCCACGCACACGTTCACCCCCGGAGACATTCGCGCCCTGAAGCGGGCGAAGCAGTATGTGTCGTTTCCGATAGGAAAGACCGGGCGCTATGAAGTGTTAAGCGCGAGCCTCGTCAACGGCAGGTGGCGGGCCTGACCGTCGCTCGCCGTGGCGGTGCGCCACGGATGCCAGATGAACCCCAAACATCTTTTTCAAGATAAGAAAGCGTCAGATATTTTCGATACATGGATCGCGGCGGTGGCCCGGTTGCTGAAATATCACAGCACCGATGCGTATAACGACGCCTGTCGCCTGAATCGCACCGAGGTCATTCGCCGGATCACGGCCCTCCCGGTGCGGACGTATACGATCAGGGGGTAGCCGTGCCGGGCTTTACGAGATTTCAGGAGTCCGCCCCGGCGCGCCCCACCCTCTGGCCTCCAGCCTTTGGACTCGGCCAGCGGATCGGGGAATCGGCCCGGCGGTTGAATCTGTCCTATGCGGACGCCAAGGCGAAGGTGCAGGTGAGCCGGGCGCGGGGGCTCCGGCGGGCGCGCCAGGCGATGCGCGCCAAGAGAATGAAGAGAGAATGATGCGGCGCGAATTCACGATTGAGCCAGCCGATTGGGCCGAACTTGTTCGCCTCTCGCATGAGGCTCTGAACATGCCGGTCATGGCGTTATCCCTTGCCGATGGCCTCGCGGGGCGTGATTTCGCGTCGCAGGCGAGAGAAGCTGTCATGCGCGTGTGGAGCCGGCTTGGCCGGAAATATGGATTCCACGAAGACACGACTGAACCTGTGAATGAGTCTGAGCGACGCATTTCCGCTATCGTTCGGGAACCGGATAGTGCTTTCTGATGCCGAGGCTGAGGGTTATGTCACCACGCTGCTCCAGCACTTCGCAGCAGCACGGGCGGGCGCGGAGTAGCGCAGAGGAATAGAGATGTCAACTACCACTGCCCAGCCGGATGAGTGATATGGACTGGAAAACAGCAGAAGGCCAAGTTGTCGAACTGAAGTACGAGCTTGCCGAGGCGCTGGCAGAAGTCACACGCACGAATCAGCAACTTCGAGAGCACGATTTCAAAATCAATGAGTTGACTGCCTCCCTCCGCACTCTCACCGCGCAGGTAGGGGCGATGCGGTCCCTGTTGGAACGAGTCCGCACAGCCGAGGACCCCAAGGAATACTTGTCTAATCTTAAGGCGGTTCTTGGGTCGTCCGACGCCGGTCTTTCCCTCCTCCAGGTGGTGGAGGCGGCGCAGGCATTTATGGCCCAGAGCTTTTTAGATCACGATCAGGACCAACGCAGGATTTCCATCATCCGAGGCAGCGGGTATGCGGAATTAGCAGCCGCCATCGCCGCGCTCCAGCGGGAGCCGGGATGGGAGAAGATCGGTGCCTGACCCTCTTGACCTCGACGCGATCAAGGCGTACTGCGAAGCGGATCAGCCAGGCGGTTCAAGCTGGATCAACTTCTTAGGGTGTGCGCGCCGCGATCTCCCCCGCTGCCTGGACGTGATCGAGACGATGCGGGAGGCGCTGGCAAAAATAGAGCGGTGGCCTATCGGGGATGAGGCCGGAATCCGGGAGATGTGTCGGGTCGCCCTTGCGCTCGTGAAGGATGGGGGTAAAAACGTGAGCATGGCAACGCTGGAACGAGCTATCGTGGTTGAAGCCCGGAAAGTGCTGAAGAATCCAAAACTGCGGATCAAGGACATCATGGAGTGGTCAACCAGCAAGATGAAAGAGAATGACGGGGAGATTATCATTCGCGTTGACGATCCAGGTGTCTACGTCGCCGTGAAGCGGGAACATGACCATCGAAAGCAGAAAAACTCCTGATGCCAACGTGTAAACGCTGTGCCGTTCGGTCGATCTGCTGGCTCTGCTGGGGTTGTGCGAAGCACTGTTGCCGGGGCAAAGGAGGCTCCTGATGCCTGAGCCTTTCGACCTCGTGGCGATCAAGGCGGACTGCGCAACCCCGGCGGAAAAGATGGCTGGGTGGAAAGCTCATGACATTGCTCGATTTGCCTTCCGCGCCCGCACCGACCTCCTCCATTGCGTGGCGGTGATCGAGGCGCTGCAGGAGGCGCTCATGCAAGTGCTCAGTATCACGGCAGAATGGCCTGCCGACTTCACTGATCGGGACTACATTCAGATGCGCCAATCAGTCCGGGCTACCCTCGGGCTCGTGCGGGGGGGGGGGAAGCATGACTGAGTCTACGCGGAGGAGGAGGGTCACGAGCATCACGCTTGACCACGATACCCTCGTGCTGGCGAAAATCGTGGCTGCGAAGAGGGGGTGGCGAATCTCCCGGCTGATGGAGAATGCCATCCTCCTGTTTTGCAAGGGCTGTGAAGAGACGACAACGCAGGCCATCGTGCGAGAAGCAGAGAGGTCGGCGGCGCATAGAGATCAACAGGCGTCTATTGCCGCTCGCCTGTGCGTGAAGGAGACTCCGGATGCCTGAGCCGTATCGGTATTGTCAATAGCGGAGTTCTTGGACTCAGAGATGGCGGTGTTCGTGGAAGAGGGCGGGGTTCGTTTCGACAATGCCGGACCGATTCCTGCCAAGCAAGTGAAACGGCTCGTTATCTGGCTAGAGCGGTATCTGATGGCCACGGAAGGTTTTGGGTGGCGATAGTGATGCGACGGTGGCGAGGCCACAAGAAAGTGCCCGACTAGTGTCCGTCAATACGAGCGCCAAGGGTCGTCGCCTGCAAACCCTGGCCAAGCACGCGCTCGAAGCGAGAGGCTACCGGGTGGAGGTGGCTCGAAATGTGGTCCGATGGATTCCCACGAAAGCTCGGACGGCGCTTGGTCGCCTTGATGCGCCCAGTCACCCGATCTCCACCCATCACGATCTCTTCACTCTCTGGGATCTTCTCTGGTGCCGGGAGGACGGGGTACTGGGGCTCGCGCAGGTCACGACGCTGGAGAACCTGTCGCATCGACGGAAGAAAATCCTGGCCGACGGATTCCCCCTGACCCCGCAGTGCTGGATTCTCGCCTACGTCGGGGGGCGGGGCGCGCATTTCCGGCTCTACCGCCCGCCGTTTGAGGCGTGGGAGGAGACGGTTCGATGACGAGGCATGTGCGGCGTATCTAGTAGGCCGATGAGGGAACCTCCTAAAAGGCATGTCACACCGGACTGGAAAAGGCGAACGAGAGGCTAGAAAACGGAGCAGCAGGAATCGGCGCCGCAGCGTCGAACTCCTGCCACCCGTTGCGGGGTGGACGCCGCTGAAGCTCGGGCGCAAGAAGATGCGGGCGCTGTGGAGATCCCGCATCGGCACCAGTCACGGGAAATATGTGGCATGACGGGCATACGGGTGACCGAGGCCGAACGTCGGATCGCGAGGCGAACCAGGGAGCTGTCCATTGTCAGCGCCTCGTCCGCACATGCTCTTCTCCCGACCCTCCCCCGGTGGTGGCGGCACGACGAGGCGGGCGCGTGAGTAAGTTACACGACTATCTCTTCTACGAAGAGCCGAAGATCATGCTGTACTGCGGCGATTCGGGGGAGATTCTTCCGATGCTACCGGCGCTCGGCACGATCATCACTGACCCGCCGTATGGTATCGGTTATCGCTCGAATCACAACAGCTCTCGGAAAGGGACCTGGGCGCGCTGGGTTCGATACGAAAACATGCCTGGCATTGTCGGCGACGATAAGTCTATCGACCCATCCATGATTCTGAAATGGGATCGAGCCGTGATCTTCGGCGGTCAATATCTTGCCGATCGGCTCCCGCCCTCGCGCTGCTGGCTTATATGGGACAAACGCGACGGCATCGGACCGAATAATCAAGCCGATTGTGAACTGGCCTGGACGAACCTCGACAAACCGTCTCGCCTTTATCGGCATCTCTGGTCAGGACTGCTCCGGGCTGGAGAAGAAAATGTGGCTCTGACTGCGAAGCTGCATCCGCATCAGAAACCGGTGGCCCTCATGGAATGGATCATCCAATACGCCGACGCCGCCCCGCCGATCATCGATCCCTATTCAGGCAGTGGCTCGACTCTGGTTGCAGCAAAACGGCTCGGCTATACGGCCATCGGCATCGAAATTGAGCCGACGTACTGTGAGATTGCGGTAAAGAGGCTTCGCCAAGAAGTACTCCAGTTGTGACTTTCCAGCGGCGTCGAGGGCGAGGGAGGAAGTTCGATAATGCAAGAAGACGTGCTCGCAATCAGCTTGTGCGCTGGCGTGGGCGGTCTTGACCTTGGCTTCCACCAAGCGTGGAAAAACATCCGCACGGTCGCATATGTCGAATTCGACCCGTTCTGCCAGGACATCCTCCTTCGGCGTATGGACGACGGACGGCTGGATCGTGCCCCGATCTATCCTGACCTCCGCACGTTCGACGGAACTGCTTGGTGCGGACTGGTTGACCTCGTATATGGCGGCCCTCCGTGCCAGCCGTTTTCCGTGGCTGGAACGCGAAGAGGCGCAGGAGACCCACGGAACCTCATCCCCGACACGCTCCGAGTCATCCGAGAATGTCGGCCCGCAGTTGTCTTTTTGGAAAATGTGTCTGGTGCGCTGCCGTACTTCTTCCATGACGTGTTGCCCGAGTTACACGGCATGGGCTACACCACTCAGACGCGACTCGTTACGGCGGCAGAAGTCGGCGCGCCGCACAAGCGGCAGCGGATCTTCGTCCTGGCCCACCGCGAAGGTGTCGTCGGGGGCTTATCAGTACGGTGCCCACAAAAATCCGATTCTGAATCTGGACGGGGCAGCTCGGTTCTGGCCACAACCCAAGGCAACCGACTGGAAGGACGCGCGACGCTCGGCGAATCGGGGCGGGAAACAATTACCAGAAGAGGCTCGTCTCTGGCTCACGCCCGACGTACCGAACGGGGGGCGGGTCAAGAGGCCGGGGCAATCCCGCCTTGGCCACCAGGCCCCTCGGAGCGGGATCAGTGGGCCGCCATCCTCGCCCGCTGGCCCGAGCTCGCGCCGGCAGTGGCAGACACCAAGCGCCCAGAAATTCACCAAGCGGCGGCAACACGGAAGCAGCGAACGAAACGAGGAACTACTGCCGATTCAGGCGCAAATGGGAAATCCGAAACTTCGCCTTAATCCTAAATTCGTTTCCTGGCTCCAAGGCTTCCCGCTGGACTGGCTGGAGGGGAGCCACATGAACCAACTGAAGGCCCTCGGGAATAGTTGCGTACCCGCGCAGGCGGCGGAAGCGTTTCGGATGCTGTGGGCGGTGGAGCCCCGTGGCTGACCTGATCCGGTGGCGGCGGCAGCGGATTCGGATCTCGCTGCAGGACGGCGACTCGCCAGAGGTGCCCGCGTGGGTGGCCAAGGGCTTAGCCGTCCATTTCCTGCGGGGACGGGACCATGTGCCGGGATGGCGCGTCACCCACGTAGACAGCGGCCAGGGCATCCAGCCGTGGGGCCTGACGCGCGCCCGGGCGTTCGCTTTTGCGCGGGCGTTGCTGCGAGTAGGAGAGTGGCAGCAGGACGCCGAGCACGTCTTCGGATACAAAGCCCGCGCTATGCGGGTGCGCAAGCGGATCTTTGGGCATGCCTGACGCGAACGGCTACCCGATTGGAGAAGGTTCATTCGATTGGAATGAACTCCGCGAATCTGGCAGGAGGTTTGGCCGACCTGCGAGTTACGGCTGGCGTGTATTCAACCAGCCAAACCCTGCCATGTTTAAGATTGGCCATGGGTTGAAGCGCGGGATGTATCAAAAGAACGGCCAACTCGGGGATGGGTATTCGGGCCGCGTCTCGTGTTACCGGGGCACACAAAACCACAGCGGCAAAACTCTACCGCGTGTTAACAATAGAGCGCATGAGGCGCGGCCTCGGGCCGATGGTAGTGGTACGTTATCTTTTTTCAGCTTGACCCGAGGAGCCCTTTCTTGTGGCCTACGCCTCTCGAACGGCCCGTTCCAGGGCCACGATGATGAACACCTTCAGGGTGATCCGCTGAGCGGCAGCTGTGGCCTTCGCCTGCCAGATCAGGTCTTCGGGGAAGTCCTTCAAGGTGAGGGCTTTGCGCCGCTGGCCTTTAGGGGTCCGATCCCTTTTCATGGCTCCACCTCCACTAGAAAGATAGTATAGATATGATGGCTTGTCAAGCGAAAAACGCGCGTGCTACAGTGGGCCTGTGGCAGAGATCAGTAAGCGGGCCTGGGCTGGGGTGGGCGGCATTGTCGTGGGGGCGCTGCCGTGGTTGCTCAGCCAGAAGGGCATAGCCGTGCCCGGGTGGGTGGTGACCGTTCTAGGCTTGTGTGCAATCGGCGTGCTTGCATACAGTGTCTGGCCAGGACTCGTGTGGGCCTGTGGCGTGGGTCTTCGCACTCAGCGAATGGTGTGGAGAAGCAGCAGCGGGAAATCTTCCGATCAAGACGACAAGCCGTTCTGGGCGGCAATTGTGGCCACGGCTCTCGTGGTGTCTGCGGCGTGGTGGTGGGCGTCGCTAGAATCCGTCTCCGTACAGCCGATTGCCCCGATCACGACGGCAGCCCTCAAGTCCGGTACGGCTCGGCTGATTCCGTCAATGCGGGCCTTCATCCAGCAAGCCGCGCATGAGATCGAAACGTTGGATAACGCCCACGTCGCCGTCTACCTCAACGTGAAGTCGCCAGCAGAAAGGATGGCGCTCATCGGAGCCCACGGGTTACAGCGGGACAACCTGTCACTTCGGCACAGCAATGAGTATGCGGACCGATTCAGGGCAGAAGCCATCCGGCTTCGAGATGCGATGTTGGCACGTCTGCCAACCCATTACAAGGACACGAAGATCACCCCGCTGTACGAAAATCCTGTGACGATGACTTCCATTCGCGGCATCGCCGACGATCTGGAACGCCTTGCAAAACCGCGTTGACCCCGTGACCGGGACGATCCTCTGCGAAACGCCCGAGGAGGCCCTAGCCCTCTCGCGCCGCATCGAGGCGGAGAAGAACGGTGATCTGTCGCCGCAGCACCAGACCCCTCTGGCGCCGAGCATACCGCCAGTCTCCGTCCCCGTCGAGTTGCGCCCTCGACCCGAGCGGAGGCGAGGCAAGCCCCGCGAGGTACCGACGAATCTCGGGGCTCTGACACCCGAGCGAGTCAAGACGTTGCGGACAATCATCAAGGGGACGAAGCAGGAAACATTCATCAATGTGCTCTGCGCATCGGGCGAGGGGCTGAGGGACACCGACCTGTGGAAGATCCTGGGATTCAAGAAGAACATTGAGTTGGCCGGCATCACAGGGGCGCTGAAGAAGAACGTGACGAAAGTCGGCATCGGCGAGGAGTTCATCGAGCGGCGGCGCGAGGTCATTGGCCCACGCCTTGGATGGCGATTTTCGTTAACGCCAAAATTCAAGGAGACGATGCGGGAAGCGGGATGGATTTTTAGGCGACCGGTGAAACTCACAGGCTGAGACGGCGAAGGCCACCATCCACGGTGGCCTTCGCCTGGTGCAGTTCACCCCCAAACAAGCCTCGCCGGCTGACAGGAGGAGTCTGCTTGCTCACCTTACCAGATTGGCCCCTCGTCCGCAAGATCTGCGGGACAGAGGTAGTGTCCAGTCCTGGGAGGGGCCGTTCACGTTTGAAGGGCGGAAAACCCCTCCTGGACGACGCCTCTGGGAAGCGGACCATATCGTGCCGGTTTCGGAAGGAGGCGGGGAATGCGGGCTCACAGGATACCGGACCCTGTGCCTTTGGGTGTCACCTGGTCGTGACGGCCACGCTCCGGAGGCGACTGGTCGCCAACCGGGCGATCAGATGAGTCGGGGCGATGGCGACCTGGCCTTCCTGTTCCGCCACCCCTGCGGCTGCGCCTCGGCGGTCGTGGTGGAGGACCCGGGCACGTTGCATTACGTGGACACACTCATCTTGTGGAAGCGCCGCAAGACCGGTACCATCGAGCACGTGACCGTGGACGCGGCCCGCGAGGCGCTCGCCAGGACGTTCAAACGGCATCCCGCCGGGCAACGGCGGCGGAAGGACTGGGCGACCCCGCACCAGGACGGCGGGGATCTGCGCATCGGGGACGAGGAGGCGACCGAGTGAGCCTGAGAATTCTGAGCCTCGGGGCCGGGGTGCAAAGCACGGCGGTCTATTTGCTCGCGCTTGATGGCAAAATCACACCGATTGACGCGGCGGTGTTTGCGGACACTCAAGAGGAATCGGACGCCGTGTATCGACACCTGGAGTGGTTGCAGAATCTCCACGGGCCGGCTATCTACGTACGGACTGCCGGGAAGTTGGGCAATGATCTCCAGCGCGGGATAAACTCCACGGGCCAGCGCTTTGTATCCATTCCCGCTTACACCGCGCCGGTGGGCGTGCGCCCCGCGATCGGCATGGTCCAGCGCCAATGTACGCAGGAGTATAAAATCCGCGTTGTGGAGCGCACGATCCGGCGCGACATCTTGGGGCTGAAGCCCCGCGCTCGGTGGCCGAAGGATCGCCCCGTCGTGCAGCTGTTCGGCATTTCCACCGACGAAGCACGGCGGGCGACGAGCATCCAGCGTCGGTTTAAGGGAATTCGCACGGTGGACTTCCCCCTCCTAGCCCTGGGGTGGACCCGTGGAGACTGTCTCCGGTTCCTGGCGGATCGTGTCCCGCATCCGGTCCCTCGGTCCGCCTGCGTCTTTTGTCCCTTCAAGTCCGATGCGGAGTGGTGGCTCCTTCAGCAAACCGATCCGGCGGGGTGGCGGCGGGCGGTGGAGATCGACGAGGCCATCCGGGAGAAGTCATTCGCGCGTCGGATGAAGCAATCGCTTTATCTTCATCGGTCGGCTCGCCCCCTAGCGGAGATTGAGTTTGAGCCGAAACAGCATGAGTTTCCTGGGTTTGCCCTCGAATGCGAAGGCGGGTGCGGGACGTAAGTTTTTTCTTGCGTCGCGCGAGGGTAGGCGGGTAGGATAGTCGAGATGCAATCCGACGATCCATTGTGACACCTATAGAACTTCGGGATCTAGCTTCGGGGCCACCCGGAGCGAAAACGCTGCTTCCTTCGTCGGATTGCAGGCGCTGATCCCGGAGATTTTTTGGCCGTGAAACGAGAGGCCCATGAGCCGAGGCGTCCACAGAGGAGTCTATGGGGCGCTATTCGATGATCCTGACTATCAAACGCTCTCTTTTCAAGCCCGTCTTGTGTTGCTCACGGTGCGCCTGTGCGCCCAAGCGGGTCCCGCCTCGATCTTCCGGTACTATGTCGAACTGCTCGCTCGGCAGACTGGGCTCCCTCAGAAACAGGTGGAAACCGCCCTGGCTGAGTTGGCCGCCACCCCGTCTCCTGATAGTCCTTGGATAGTCTATGACAAGGCTATCGTATGGGTCAGAAACGGTGGCGGGTGCGGGACGTGAAGTTTTTTCTTGCCCTCTCGCCGGGCGAGCGGGTAAGATCGGGGCCGTGATGCACCTCGGCGAGTTGCCGCAGACACCAAACTTCGGGACCTAACCCTCGGAGCCATCCGAGGCTATGGCCTCCTCTCTCTTCGCCGAGGTGCGGGGGCTGGTCCCGGAGATGTTTCTGTTCCAGTGAGACGGGGGCGTGAGCCGCTATCGGCGCGTGCTAACTCGCATCTGGGAGGATGACAAATTCCCATCCCTTTCTGTCGATGGCCGCCTCCTCTTTCTCTACCATTTGACCTCACCCCGGTCCACGCCGTTCCTCCTCTACGTGGAAGGCCCGGGAGGCATAGCCGATGCCTTACGCTTGCCTTCGGCTAGGCTTCGCTTAGCCATGACTGAAGTCTCCAGAAATATGATGGTTGATTACGCAGATGACGGGTCCCTAATGGTGTTCCTCCCACAGGCCCTCACGATCCCAGAGAACGCGCCAGAGAGCCTGAACGCTATAAAAACCTGGACAAACCTGTTCCACGATCTCCCTAAAACACCGTTTCGAAACAAGTGCTTGAGCCATTGGCTAAGCCTTGGCGATGGCATACACCATGCCTTCACCCTTGCCTTCGTCAAGGCATGCACTATGGCTAACACTATGGCCCCCATACAGGAGCAGGAGCAGGAGCAGGAGCAGGAACCCCCTATAGTCCCCCACGGGGGACCTGATCAGGTTCAAGTTCAAGCGCAAGACCTCCTCGGATTTTTGAACCGGAAAGCCGAGAAGAGCTTTCGGGGGGTGCCGGTCAATCTCCGTCCGATCATGGCTCGGCTGAAAGAAGGCGCAACGGTGGAGGACTGTCGGGGCGTGATCGCCCGAAAGGTGCGCGAGTGGAAGGGCACGGAGCAGGAGAAGTATCTCCGACCCGAGACCCTGTTCGGCGCGACGAAGTTCCACGGCTATCTCGGCCAGCAAATGCCGGAGGAGCCGAGCGATGCTGAACGACGAATGCCCTGACTGCGAGGTTCGGCTGAAGAAGGGTACCTGCCCGAAGTGCGGGTGGACCGGGACCCTGACGATCCTGCCCCCTCGCGGCGCGGCCTTGTCGTGGGAATTCACGTCGCCCGCCGAGCTGCTGGATCCCGAGGCCGTGCCGAGGCTGGTCAAGGAACTGGTAGCAGAGCTCTCATTGGACGCGCCCCGCACGCCGGGGGTGCGAGCAGAGATGCACCCCTGTTCGAGATGCGGCATCGCGTTCGCCGGGGACTACCGGGAGCCCGTGTGCTCGAATTGCTGGTTTACGGAACGCTAATGGCATACTCCAGCTATTTCGAACAACTCAAACATCCCAAGTGGCAGAAGAAGCGTCTTGAGATTCTTCAGCTCAATGAATTTACCTGCGAGGAGTGCGGTGCAGATGACCAGACGCTTCATATTCATCATTCCTATTACGAAAAGGGGCGCGCGCCTTGGGATTATCCTGAATCGAGCCTTCATTGTCTGTGTGCAGCCTGCCACCAAAGGATCCAGAATTCTCAAAGCCTCTTGCAGCGGCAAATTGGAAGGCTTGATCTTAGCGATACTGAAGTGATGATTGGCTACGCGATGGGGTTAGAGTTCCGTGCGTACCCAGTGGTTCGACTCCGCGTGTTCTCTTATGCGGTAGCGCAAGGCATCGGCGATGCGTGGGGCGTGACTCCAGAACAGATTATCGAAGCTCTTGAGGCGGGTCGGATCGACGGATATACACTGGACTCGTTGGTCCGGTTGCAGATCCAGCCACAATACGGACTCGTGGGCGAGGTGCCCAACGCGGAGGGCAAGGAATGTTGATCTCGATCAGCATCGCTTTGAGCGTGCTCGTGGTGGCCCTTGCGTGGGGCTGTCTCCGCGCCGCCGCGCATGGGGCGTAGGCCATCACCCCGACACCCCGAGTGCCGGTGGCCGTTGTGTTGGCCTGAAACAGAGAGGAGGATCTCATGGCCGAACTTCACACCCTACCGCCTATTGAGGCCGCTCCGCCATCCCCAGATCTCCCGGGCCAGATCGCTCGGCTCCAGCGGCACCTTCAGCGCCGGAAGGACGCTCTGGCGCGACTGGAGAAAACCCTGGCCCAGACTCGGCAGAAGCTCCGGAAGACGGCGGAACTCTACGAACTGGCCCGGGTGGCGCTGGCGATCGCGCTCCCCTTGGCCCGGCAGGATCGTCCCACCGAGGTCGCCGCAGTCTTGGAGGAAACGATCAGCGCGATTCTGTACGGGTCCCCCGAGGCACGGACGCGCATCTTCGCAGCGGCCCGGAAACGGGATGAGGCGCTCTTGACGCTGCGGGCGAAGGTGACGGAGTTACACGGGGCATTGAGCCGGGCCAAGCGCACGATTCGGGGATGGCGGAGCCACGGGTGGACGCAGACGGAAGAGGCGCAAGGATGGGCACTCTACCAAAGCTCTCCCGAGATGCAGGAGATCAACAGGGCGCTCGGGGAATAAACGAGCGAGCCAGAGGAGTAAAGGCACCCGCGATGAAGGAGCGAGCCGTCAAGATGGAGTCCCCCGTTATCACGGAGCGAGCCGCCAGGTTCAAGACACCCATATCTCAAGAGCGAGCCGCGTTGTTGGAGACATCCGCGACAAGAGAGCGAGCCGGTAAACAGGAGGCACCCGTGATGGAGAAGCGAGCCGTAAGAGGGAAGTCACCCGCGACGAGCAAGCGAGCCGCCCTGAACAAGCTACCTGTGGAGGAAAAGCGAGCCGCCCAAGGTGAGGCACCCGTAATGAATGTGCGAGCCGGTAAAGGGGAGACCCCCATGAGGCGGAAGCGAGCCACGCGAACGAAGACCCCCGCAAGCGAGGAGCGAGCCGACAAAGGTGAGGCACCCGTCCAAGAAGAGCGAGCCGTGAGAATAGAGGCACCCGCTTCAGAAGAGCGAGCCGCGCAGAACGAGACACCCGTCTCAGGAAAGCGAGCCGCGCTCTTTAAGCCACCCGTGGGGGGAAAGCGAGCCTCGCTCGGTGAGTTACCCGTGACGGAAAAGCGAGCCGAAGAGATTGAGTCACCCGGACGAAATGAGCGTCTTTCTCCTCATCTCCCGCGCCTCGCCACGCTTTTCCAGTCGATCCAGCGAGATCGCGTAGGACTTGAACGGTCGCTGGCCACCAAAGCCGACGTGCATGATCCGAGGGCAAAGGAGATTTATGAACAGTTGATCCGCCTCGAAGAGACCGTCGTGGCCTATCTCCACACGGAATGTCATCGGAGCCCGGTCTGGCCCTGGCTCTCCAGCGTGAAGGGGATCGGCGAGCGCCTGGGGGGGATGCTGGTCGGGCTCATCGACATTCACCGCGCCCCGTCAATTTCAAGTCTCTGGAAGTTCGCGGGGCTTGCCCCGGGGGCAGATCGCCGCGTCAAGGGGCAGAAGCTCCCCTACAACAACCTCCTGAAAAAGACGTGCTTCCTCGTGGCGCGCCAATTCATCCTCGCCGGGACGCAACCCTACGAGGGCGTCTACCGGGAGGCTAAGGCGTATTACGAGCAGAACCGCCCCGAGTGGCGCCCAGGGCACTGCGATTTGGCGGCGCGGCGGAAGGCCGTCAAATTGTTTCTCGGACACCTCCACACAAGGTGGTGTGAGGCCGAGGGGCTCCCGATCCGGCCCCCCTATGCGATGGGGGTTTTGCACCATGATGGATATATTCCGCCGCCAGAACGTGTTCAATGGTCTGTCCCACCAGCGAGCGCAAACCCAGGACTTCAGTCCGGGGACAAGCGAGCCTAGCATGCAGATTACGCTGAAGCTGCGACTTCGGGATCGGCATGCGGCGAAGCTCGCCCGCCACGCCAGGGCGGTCAACTATGTATGGAACTACTGCAACGAGCGACAGCGGCAGGCGGTCCGCGAGTGCCGCCGCTGGCTCAGCTACCCAGCGCTGGCGGCGCTGACGGCAGGCACGAGCGTGGATCTCGACCTCCACGCCCATACGATTCAGCGCGTGTGCCTTGCCTATGCCGCCGCACGCCGAGCGCATAAGAAGCCGTGGCTGAGGTGGCGCGGACGGCGGTCACTCGGCTGGGTGCCGTTCAACACGGGCCACGTTTCGTTCGATGGCGAAGCCTTCACCTTTCGTGGTGTTCGCTACGAGACGATGCACCTCCGGGAGATTCCGACCGGGGCGGTGATCGGTGCTGGTTCTTTCAACGCTGACGCCCGTGGTCGTTGGTACATCAACCTGCCAGTCGAAGTGCTGGAAGCCACCAGCGCCAGCATTACCCACGTCGGGATCGACCTGGGCCTCAAAGACTTCGCTACGCTCTCGACCGGCGAAAAGATCGCCGCCCCGCGTTTCTACCGGGCGTCCGAGACCAAGCTGGCGACGGCGCAGCGCGCCCGCAAGACACGTCACGCTCGCGCGATCCACCGAAAGATCGCCGCCCGCCGGCGGGATTTTCTGCACAAGACGAGCGTACAACTTGTGAAGCGCTTCGGGCTCATCTTCGTCGGCGACATCAACCCCTCGCAACTCGTTCGGACCACGATGGCGAAGAGCGTACTCGACGCCGGGTGGTCGAACTTCCGGGCCATGCTCCGCTACAAATCGCGATTACGCGGTGGTGGGGTGTGCTTGGAAGTCTCGGAACATTTGAGTACCCAGACCTGCTCGGAGTGCGGCAGGTTGCCCGCTTCGAGGCCGAGAGGTATCGCAGGTCTGCGTGAGAGGGTGTGGCGGTGCGACGACTGCGGGACGGTCCACGACCGCGACGTGAACGCCGCCCGCAACATCCTCCGTCTGGGACAGCAGACGCTCGGAGGAGGAGCCCATGTCTGAGATCGGGAAGCCCCGGTCTTTAGACCAAGGAGCTGTCACTGAACACGGTTCCTGGGCGCCGCGCGAAGAGGACTTGGATCCCGCCATTCGGCAGCGCGAGCGACGCCAAATCCTATTGAAGTGTGCTGGTTACCGGCGCGCCCGACGACGCACAGGGCCGACATGATTCAACACAAACATTGGCAGTTCGAACGAGAAGAAGATCTCGACGAGTGTCTTCGGCAACGGGCGCAGGGCGGGTTTGCCGAGAACCTTGAAACATGCGAATTAGTTCAACTCGCCGACTCGTTGCAGCGGTGGGCGAAGACCGGGCACAAAAACCTACCGGAGTATCTCGAATCCGTCTGCGGGTTGAACTATAGATCTCTGCGTCGCTATCTGAGCATTGTGGAGGCACTGGCCACGGTCGGGGAGCCACTCAGGAAGGCCGTGCGGGATCTGCTCTTGGCAATGGGGGCGAAGAAGGCCAGCATTCTGGCACCGTGGATCGAGGAGCAGGGCGAGGCGGTGACGGTGGAGGCCGTCGCGGCGTGGGCCGAGCAGGCGGCGGGCATGACCGAGGCGGCGTTTCAGGAAGCGGTGACCACGGCGCGCGGGGCGAAGCCCCGGGGGGCGGCAGGCGACGCCGAGGCGCAGGTCTTGAAACTCCTGCTGTCCGTCGTGCCTCCCGAACGATATGCGTGGGCCGAGCGGGTCTACCGGATGGCCGCGCGGGTGGCTGAGACGACGAACCCGATCTATGCGTATCTGGTGGCCTTGGAGTTGCTCGCGCAGGACTTGGCGCACCAGGGGCATCCGGTGGAGGGATAACCTGTGTTCGTCGGCGGGGCTGGCCAAGGAGAACAGGGGCAATGACACCTGACCAATCGCCCGTAAACAAAGCGCTTGAGCTTTTGCAAACATTGGCGGATAAAGTTGGACGGACGACGGCGGAGCTCTGGCCGGAGATGGTACGGGCGCACAAGATTCGAGCGCTCGGCGATTTTGCCGCTGCCGTGCTGCTGGCACTCATCGGGGGGATGCTGGTCGGGCTCGCGTATTCACAGCCATGGATGATGTACACAGGAGGCATTGTTGACCCAACGCGCTGGATGTGGTTGGGAATCGGGTCATTGTTCCTCTTGTTTGTCGGTGTGGTCGCCGTGGTGGCGACATTGCCACAAGCTCTCACGGTCCTCTCGGCCGCCACCGGAGATTTAGCCAAGCACCTGCTCGAAAGGAAATGAGGTTTTGGAGGAAAGGAGAATGGAAATGCCGCCCGATCCCTGTGTATGGACCACGTTCGCGTGGGTAAATTATGGGTTGTGCATTGACCCGGCCCTCAGTGCGGACAGGCAGCGCAAAGCGAGGAAAGCGCACGACTTAGTTGTGCAGTATTTAGGCCAGCACCCCGAACTCGTCCCTCGCTACAACCATTTCTCGGATCGCATCCGGTTCCCCGAGCGTGACTTGCTCTATTTTGATGTGCTGGCACTGGCCCAAGCTAAGCAGAAAAGGTCTCCGGTATGTTTTTCCGGCGCCGGTGGTGCCGATCCTGAGCGATGCGGGATGGGTAGCGGTCCTGGGGATCGCCCGGTGCCGGAAATTGATCTAGCCCGATGCGCTTCGGCAGCGGGCGGTGCAGATCCGAAACCCCTGAGGCGAACGATGACACGTGCGGCACGCGAGGCGTTGATCCAGGCGGCCCTTGACGGGGTTCCGCAACTGATCGGGAGGTTGTTCGACGGTCGGGGCGGCTATTGCGCCCTCGGAGTCCTAGAGAAGCTCAGCGACGAACAGACGGGGCTCTCCACCCCCGTCAACGCCTGCCCGATCTGTGGAGCGACGGAGGAAACCTATCACAACGGTTACGAAATTAGGAATGAAGGCGCGCTGCTTGTCCACTACAATAACGACCACCTCTTCGACTTTCTGACCTGTGCCAACAAAATGCCCGTGTCGGAGGAGGCGGCAGATGCCTAACCAGATCATCCAGCTTCAGCCCTGGCGCGACAGGCTGCTTGGCCTGACCGAGGATGGCGAAATCTACCGCCTCCGAGATAAAAATGAACAAACAGCGGCTGTGTAAAGGTGGGCACCCTTATGCGCCCATGCGGTCTCGTCGGGGATGGCTTCGCTGTCGGATGTGCCACAATGCACGCGGGCGCTCGCTTAATGCTCGACGGCGCTTAGAAAAGCTCGCCCGATATGGCACAAGTGACCGGCGGACTTTGCGCCGAAAACAGACCGGCGTTCTTAAGTGTGAACGATGCGGCGAAATGTTTCACCGCCGGGTATCCGAGCGACCGTATGCCTTTGCGCGTCGCCGCTTTTGTTCATGGCGGTGTTTCAAGTTAACTCCTCAGCCACCTCGCCCGCGCACAGCACTCGTTATTCAGCATCCATGCCGACAATGCGGGAAACTCACAGACAACAAGGCATCTTTTTGTTCCCGAGCGTGTTGGGCTCTTCGACCAGTCAAACCGAAAAGAAACTGTGCGGTCTGTGGTCAACCCTGTAAATCTTCCAGTGCAAATACCTGTTCACGAGATTGTCAAAAGCTGAGGACCAGAAAACAGAGAGCGTGTCAGCATTGCGGCATGGTATTTTGGGTGCACAACTCTTCGTTAAGGCGGGGCGGAGGAACATTTTGCGGTTTATCGTGCTACAGCGCAGTACGCGGTCAACGCCCGAGTTTCATGGAGGCGGTGTGCGATCAATGCGGGAAGCCATTTCGTCGGACCCGGGCGGCGCTCATGCGTAATAAAAAGGCGGTGTTTTGCAGTCCCCTATGCTTCCGTGAGTATTTTCAGGGTCCCCGTCATAGCGCATATCGTCCCGGTGAGGGTCGCCACGGGGTTTATATTGCCGGATGGCAGAAATTATCTGAGCAAGTCCGAGAGCGTGACAGCCATTGCTGCCAACGATGTGGGAAACCGGAAATGGAGAATGGGGTAAAACTGTCTGTAGATCATATAATCCCGTGGCGAGTATTCGAGGAGAATGAAAAGAATCTAGCCAATGATCCTAAAAATCTCGTGAGCCTCTGTCGGAATTGTCATGGGTGGAAAACCAGCCGAGCGGAAAGCCGTTGGCTAAGAGGCGACGTTGTCGATTTTAAACAATATGAAAGGGCGATTGCCCTTCCGACCGCTTCTAGGTAGTCTGGCGTCAAACGTGCGCCGGAGGATAGCAAGGTTGAGTTTTTCGAGTGGCGAAAAAGGAGGTTTCTCAACGAGAACGAATTAGAAACAAACTTTTGTATCTAAATGCGACCGGACCTAAAAAGAAAGCGATGATGAATCATGCCAGCTAAAAGCAAGACCCAACAAGCCCTGATGGCGATCTGCTCGCATTCGCCGCTCCATGCGAAAGGCGAGTGTCCGGCCAACATGACCAAGGAGCAGATGAAGGAGTACGCCCGGACCCCCGCCAAGAATCTCCCCGAGCGGAAGCGGCCCCCGAAGCGGTAAGGGCGGTTGCGGATGTTGATAATACGCCGGCCGTGGCTGATTCTCGGGATCGTGCTGCTTTGGGTCGGGACTGGACTGCTGGGGTTTGGCATTACCTTGGCCTCGTTCCAGCACGACTTCCCCCTGATCGCCAAGGAGGATTGCGCCAGGCAACGCCGCGAGCTCGCCTTTCTGATTCTCGCTGGACCCGCCGGCCTCGTTCCGATCGGCTTGAGGGATATTCCCTTCGGCAGAGTTCAGTGGCGGTGCCCAGGACAGGCCCCATGACGCTCCTGCGCTTCCCTGCCCACGAACCCGAGGGCGAACTGCCCATCGTGCCCTTCGCGGACGCCGTGCGCCTGACGGTTCTGCGGGAACGGCTGGAGGGGCGCTTTGTCGCCCGGATTCACTGGGGGGTGGGGCCGGTGCCGCACGGGGCCGTGGCGGTCGGCCTCGAACTGGACAACGGCGAGCGGTGGGCGTTCATGGCCCTGCCCAACCCTCCCGGGGGCTTCTACCGGACCACGATCCTGGAGCAGTGCATCCTGCCGCAGAAGATTTGGACCAAGAAAATGACCCGGCATTTCCGGCGGGGCCGGGCGCAGGCGGGCGAGCCTCCGGCGGACGAGATCCAGAAGCAGGTGGAGGATACCCTGATCCTGGGGGTGCTTCCGCAGGCCCCGACCGCCCAAGGGGATAAGCAGTTCATCCTCGAAGTCCGGGATGACGCTGGCCGCACCTACCCGGTCTGGTTCACGTCGGGCCGGTCGGAGCACGACCCGAGCTTTGCGGCCCTGGAAGTGCGGCCGGATCGCCATTCATGGCTGGTGCGGCCTTGAACGGGGGTCCTTGGTGAGACCGTGAGCTGCTGGATCTGGATCGCGGGAGCGGTGGCCAGCGGGGTGGTGGGCGTGGTGCTCGCCGTGGTCGGTCTGTGTCTCTTTGGTGAAAGTCTCCCCGAGGCCGATGACGCTGGCTGGAAACCGGACAGATCATGGCGCAAGACTCCGTGACGGCGGCTCCAAACTGCCCCGCAGGGCAGAATCGTGGGGCTCTCTGGTGGCAGCGGTGGCAACGGGTGGCCGCCGAGTGCCCACGCCACGCCTCCGTCGAAGCGCACCGGCGCGGGGACTTCGCCCACGGGACGACGCCTTACGGAGCGGGTGTGGTGTGCGTCCAGAACGCCCAGATGGCGGTCGGGTGGATTCCGGGGTGGCGGCCAACCCTTCGCCAAGCGCTCGCGTGGGTTCGGGATCGGGGAGAAAAGGGGGAGAGACCGTGAGGCCCTCGCGATGATCGCGGTTCGGTCTGACGATCCCCGCGCGTTTTACGTGCATCCACTCGGAACGCCGGAGATTGAAGGCCAAGTGGTGACGGATACCATTGTGATCGGCGCGCATGAGGCGGTGTGTATCACCGGGTTCCGCAAGGTCCCCCGAGACTGTGAGTGCGGAGCCGTGCGGCTGGCTCGCCTGACCGATCCTCCGTTCACCTCCGCCGAACTGCCAGCCCTGAAAATGGCGGCGCTCGCCGAGATTTCCTGGGATCACGCGGAGTGGACGGTGAAGCGCCAGCCGCAACGGGATACGCAGCTTTTTCCTTTGCTGTGGCCAGTCTACGGTTGGCACATTCGACTGGAGTTGGCTGACCCTCGCCTCTCGTCCCCGCTGGTCAACGCCGTGGCCGTCCTGGGCACCTCGCCCGTCGAGCCTGGGTCAAGTTTCTTTGATGCGATCCGTCGGCTCCGCACGTGGGCCGAGGAGGAAGTGCTCCGCCGGCTGGATTTGCTTCCGCCCGAGGAACCAGAGACGTGACATCGATGACGATTCCCCGTGGGCTAGTCGTCGCCAACGCCGGGTGCCCCTGCGCCTGCCCTGAATGCGGAGCCCCGAGTTTTATCGCGCATCCGGCTGGTTGTATGGTCGGTCAGGCTCACCCCCTGCCAGGTAGCGGTGCCATGACCGCCATCGCCTGCCCCGACAGCGAGGCGCACCGGGCGCGCTACTTTGCTTGGCGAGCGCGGGATGAACGCGACCGGATCGCGGCCAGGACCCGGGCCAGGAACGTGCAGGCGTGGCTGGAGGCCGACGGGGATTTGGAGGCGCACGTGGACCCGGTGGCCGTGGCCGCCGCGTGCCGAAGCATTCGGCGGGCGTGTTGGGGGGTGCTGCTCCTCGCGCTCGGGCTCGGCGTTGCCGGGTGGCTTCGATGGGGATGAATCGCCAGCGGGATGCTGCCCCGAAGGGCAACGGGAGTCCCGCCCACGGGTCGCCCGCTCGGTGTCAATGTCTGTATCACAAGTCGCTCCGGGCCGCACACGCCGCAGCCGACAAGGCGGTCAGGCCGACGAGACGGAGGACGCCATGAACGCCGAATCGAAGATCGTGGTGGGGAGCGACAAGCGTCGCTGTTGGGGCGGGCTTCTTTTGCTGGTGATTTCTTTCGGGGGCTTAGGTGTTCTCATTTGGTTTCGGCGGCTGCGCGTGACGGTGGCCACGACCCGAACTCGTCCGGCAACGTGGCACACGGGGCGCGGGACCAACGGGTAGCGACGACGTGATTGAGATCAGCGACCGCGACTTGTTGCTCCCGCCCGGCTTCGAGCGCGCCCCCGCGTTCGCGCCGCGCTATATTCCGTCCCCGACGGTGGAGCGGTTCTTGGCGGCCGTTACCACCGGCCCGGTGGACGTGATGCGGCTGATCGTGCTCATCTCCAGTCGGGGCGAGGGGAAA
>Ga0184633_10000003_pt1 | contig 70849 bp, 64 predicted proteins | sample PLM31_170_b1_FD_133156 | JGI IMG/M metagenome (GOLD analysis project Ga0184633, IMG submission 133156) | Groundwater sediment microbial communities from an aquifer in East River, Colorado, USA - PLM3-1_170_b1 | ecosystem: Environmental > Terrestrial > Soil > Riparian zone | place: USA: East...
ACACACCGACCGATACGCCGACACCGTCGAACACCCCGACGGATACGCCGACGCCGTCCAACACGCCGACCGATACCCCGACGGCGTCGAATACGCCGACCGATACGCCGACGCCGTCGGACACGCCCACGCCGTCGAACACACCGACGCCTACGAATACTCCAACGGACACGTCGACCCCATCGAACACCCCGACGGACACGGCCACCCCTTCCAACACGCCGACCGACACACCGACGTCGACGAATTCGCCGACCAATACACTTACGCCGTCCAATACGCCCACCGACACATCTACCCCGACCAGCACTTCGACCGGCGCGGCGACCGTGGTCGATCCTGCCGTCACCAAGTCCGGCGATCCATCGACGGCCTCGATCGGTGACACGATCGTCTTTACCCTTGTCATCACCAACAACGGGACCGTCAACGCCGACAACGTTGTCGTCACCGACGCCGTCCCGAGCTTCCTCGACATCAGCAGCGTCGTCGTGGCCCCAGCCGGGCCGTCGGTCGGGATCGTCCTCAACACGATCACCATCGACTTCGGGACGGTCACCCCGACCGACGTTTACACGGTGACGATCACGACCGTCGTCAACAGCTCGGCTACCCCTCCCGGCGGGCCGAACAATGTCACCCTGACCACGACCTCGCCCGACTCCGACCTGACGAATAATCTCGACGGTACGCCCATCACCATCGTCTTGGGAAGCCTGGAGATTCCCGGAACCGGCTTCGCTCCGGACCAGATCACCCGCTTGCCGGTTCAGCCCGAGGAAGACGCCTATGTCGTCTACGGCGACCTGTGGTTGGAGATTCCGTCGCTCGGTCTGGAAACGACGATCGTCGGAGTGCCGCGGTCGGGCGATGGCTGGGACGTCTCCTGGCTATGGGACCAGGCCGGCTACCTGAATGGCACAGCCTTCCCGACGTGGAGTGGCAACAGCGTGATCACGGCCCACGTCACCCTGCCGACCGGCCAGGCCGGGCCGTTCGACGGCTTGCGCTCGCTGCGGTTTGGTGATCGCGTGGTGATTCACGCCTGGGGCCTCCGACACGTCTATGAGATCCAATCCGTCGAGTTGGTGGCACCTGACGATCTCGACGTGTTCCGCCATGAAGAGCAGTCCTGGCTGACCCTGATCACCTGCTTGGGGTACGACGAGGCGCAGAACACCTACCGCTCACGCGTGGCGGCGCGCGCCGTGTTGGTGTCGATCGGGGAGGAAGGGTCCTCGGACAGCAGCACATCTCCTGTCTCTCCACCGAGCGGCCAGCGATACCAACTCCCCAGCTGGCATGATGACCGTTAGGCCGCCGGCCGCAACGGCCGTATCCTTTCCCCGTCAAGGCAAAGCGTAGTCCCGGTCTTTAGGCCGGATCCTGATCTGACCCAGGCTAAAGCCTGGATCTACGGGTTTCCAGCGGTTTCTTTCTCGGATAGCCAAAGGAGGCGGGAATGGCAGGATTGTTGCTCCCCGAGAAGCTCGATCGTTACCTCGACGGACTTGTCCCTCCACGCCAGGAAGAGTTGGACCAGATGGAGCGTTACGGAAAACGCTCAGGCTTTCCCATCATCGGGCCGGCCTGCGGCCTTTTCTGCTACCTCACCGCCCGCCTGATCGGCGCCCGTCAGATCTTCGAACTGGGCTCGGGATACGGCTATTCGACGGCCTGGTTCGCTCGCGCCGTTCACGAGAATGGTGGAGGCCGGGTGGTGCACGTCGTCTGGGATGAAGCCTTGTCTCGCAGAGCCCGCGGTCATCTCGCTGCGCTCGGCTATGAGAAGGTGATGGAATACCGCGTGGACGAAGCGATCCACGCCCTGCGATCCACCGACGGGCCGTTCGATCTGATCTTTCTTGATATCGACAAGGAGGGTTACCCCGAGGCCTTGGACGTCATCGAGAGCCGGTTACGCCCGGGAGGCGTCCTTCTCGCGGACAACCTGCTCTGGAGCGGGGCGGTGATGGACGGCCGGGACCGGTCGCCGCAGACCCAGGCGATTCGGACGCTCACGCGGCGCGTGATGGAAGGGGAAGGGTGGATCGCCTCGATCGTTCCCCTGCGGGATGGGTTGCTGCTGGCTTACAAGCGCTGATCGTTCACGCGTCATCGGCCGCCAACCTGAAACCTCCTTCGCGAGCGGCTTCGAGTGGGGCGCGGGGCGATGAAGGATGCCGCCACCCACTTGTCATTGCGAGGAGCTCCGAGCTGGCGCGGGGCGACGATGCACGCCACCACCCGGTTGTCATTGCGAGGAGCGAAGCGACGAAGCAATCTCCTCGGCGAGGAGATTGCTTCGCCGGGAAAGCACCGGCTCGCAATGACGGTTATGTGGGGAGATTGCTCACCTGCACCGCACCACACCTGCCCTGGCGGGCGGTGCCAGGGAGGGCAGCGCAGGTCCAAGTGTCGCCCCTCCCCTCCGCTTCGCTTCGGGGACTATGGTGTCGGGGGCTCGCAATGACATTTGTGTTAAAGCTCCGCCTGCTGGCAATGAGGGTGTTGCCGGTAAGCAGCTAGAATCGGACCATGCCCACTCGCTTGGCGTCGGACCTGCTGGCCTGGTACGCCGAGAATCACCGCGACCTTCCCTGGCGTCGCACGCGCGATCCCTACGCCATCTGGGTCTCCGAAGTCATGTTGCAGCAGACCCGGGTCGAGACCGTCGTCCCCTACTACAAGCGATGGCTGCAGCGCTTTCCCACCATCAAGCGACTCGCACTCGCCAAGCAAGGCAACGTCCTGGCGACGTGGGAGGGGCTCGGCTACTACCGCAGAGCTCTGCAGCTGCGGCAGGCAGCGCGGGTCATCACCAAGGAGCATGGGGGGAGGCTTCCTCGCTCGGTCGCAAGCTTGCGCGAGCTTCCGGGGATCGGTCCCTACACGGCGGCGGCCATCGCCGCGTTCGCTTTCGGCCAGGACGAAATCGCTCTCGATGGAAATCTGCGGCGGGTCTTGGCTCGTCTGATCGATCTCGAGATCGACCCGCGATCGGAGGACGGTGAAGCGCGTCTCGATCGGTGGGCCCGCCGTCATCTGCCGCGCGGGAAGGCCTCCGACTTCAACCAGGCCTTGATGGACGTGGGGGCGCAGGTGTGCCTGCCGCGCGAACCGCGCTGCGGTGTGTGCCCAATCCGCAGCCGATGCCGGGCCCGCCTGCGGGGGGTCCAGCATCTGCGGCCCGTCCGGGGACGACGTAAACCGGCTCCCCTACGAATCGCGACGGCCGGCGTCGTTCGCCGCCGCGGGCGCGTCTTGATCGGCCGGCGTCCGGAGGGAAGCCTGCTGGGCGGCCTGTGGGAGTTCCCCGGGGGGAAATGCCGGTCGCGCGAGTCGGCCGGTGCCTGCTTGCGCCGAGAGTTGCGCGAGGAACTGGGTGTGGAGGTGGACGTAGGCCAGTCGCTGGGAATCTATCGGCATGCCTACACCCATTTCGAAGTGACCGTCCATGCCTTTGAATGCCGCCTGCGGCGCGGCGTGCCGAGTGCAAGAGAGCACACCGCCATCCGCTGGGTTCATCCGGCGCGCCTGAGGCAGTACCCGATGGGCAACGTGGCCCGCCGTATCGCCAACGAGGTCGCGGCCGCTGGGCCGAAGCGAAGACCGGCCAAAGCCGGGCCGCCCGCGGCAACCTGACAGGCGATGGGGTGACGCATCACAGGATCGATCCTGCGGAAGTCAGCTACGAGGCGTTCCGTGCCTCGGGGCCGGGCGGCCAGAATGTCAACAAGGTCGCCACGGCCGTGCGGCTCCGATTGGACGTGCGTGGTTCAACCTCGTTGCCGGAGGCGGTCAAGGCGCGATTGCTGCGATTGGCGGGCAGCCGGGCCGGCCGCGACGGCGTCCTGCGCATTGAGGCCCGCCGCCATCGTACCCAGGAGGCCAATCGCCGGGACGCCCTCGCGCGATTGCACCAGCTGATCGACGCCGCCTGGCGGCCTCCGAAGAAACGCAAACCAACACGGCCGAGCGAGGCCGCCAAACGGCGGCGGTTGGAAGAAAAACGGCGCCGCAGCCGGGCGAAGGACTTGCGACGACGGGCCGCCGAGGCAGAGTAGCGATGAGGAGGAAGCCAATGGATCCGTCTCCCGGGGGTACAACGTCTCACCTCGCGCAGCGCGTGCAGCACCTGCGGCCGGAAGGCGCCTACCATGTGCTGGCCCAGGCCCAGGCGCTCGAGGCGCAGGGGCAGGACATCATCCACCTCGAGGTCGGTGAGCCGGACTTGCTGGCGACGGACGCCGTTCGGGAGGCGGGGATCGGAGCGCTGCGCGCGGGGCGGGCCCGCTATAACCCGCCGGCAGGCCTCAGGGCGCTGCGGGAGGCGATCGCCGAGACCGCCGGGCGGCAACGCGGGATCGAGGTCCGGCCTTCGCAGGTGTTGGTCAGTCCAGGGACGAAGCCCAACATGCTTTTTCCGACGATGGCCCTGGTCGAACCGGGCGAGGAAGTGATCTATCCAGATCCCGGCTTCCCGACCTATGCCGCCGTGATCGGCGTGGCCGGAGGCGTGGGCGTGCCCGTCCCGGTGCTCGAGGCGCGCGGCTTCTCGTTCGACCTGGAGGCCTTTGACGCGGCGCTCAGCCGCCGCACCCGGATGATCATCCTCAACTCGCCGGCCAATCCCACCGGGGGGATCATCCCACCGGCCGATCTCGAACACATCGCCGATGCGGCCCAGCGTCTCGGCCTTTGGGTGATGAGCGACGAAATCTACGCTCGCATCACGTTCGACGGCGGGTTGGCGCCGAGCATCGCCTCGCTTCCGGGAATGGCAAGCCGCACGATCGTCGTCGACGGTTTCTCGAAGATCTATGCCATGAGCGGCTGGCGCCTCGGTTACGGCATCATGCCCGAGCCGCTGGCGGAACGCGTCGAACTGCTGATGACTCACGCCTTCGGCTGCACGGCCGAGTTCACCCAGGTCGCGGCCATCGAGGCTCTGCGCGGGCCGCAGGACCGGGTGACGGCGATGGTCGATGAGTTTCGCCGCCGGCGGGACCGGGTGGTGGCGGGGTTGAATGCGATTCCAGGCATCTCCTGCCGCGAGCCGCGCGGGGCCTTCTATGTCTTTCCCAATGTGAACGGCCTCGGATTGACCTCGGAGGGGCTGGCCGGCCGAATCCTGAGCGAGGCGGGCGTCGCTTTGCTCCCCGGAACCGCCTTCGGCGGCTATGGCGAGGGGTATCTCAGGATCTCCTATGCGACCTCGATGGAGAACTTGGAGCGGGCGCTGGAACGGATCGGGGAGTTCGTTCGGAGACTGTGAGGATTGGCCACCGCGCCCGGTGTAGGTTTCCGGGGCGGCATCATGGGGATTCCTCGCGCCCCTGCGGGGCGCTCGGAATGACAATACGAGGTGCTCCAGGATGTCATTCCGAGGCCGGCCCGTTACTGACCGTTCGGAGCCGTGCGGTCGTGGAATGCTCTTGCGTCCGCGATTCCTATTGCCAGGGCCGGTCGAGGAATCCCCGAAGCGCGTGAACCATTAGCGGCTTCCAGTTCAAACGAGTGCGCCTAGCTTTTCGTTAGTGGTTGCCCGAGCACCCCATTTAGCAGGTCCATCGTCCCCGGATCTTTCCCAACGTACAGGACGATCAGCAGACCCTGCGCCCAGAAATTCGGCTGATCGACCCAAGTCACCATGGTCGTGCCGATCGAGCTGCCGTCGGCTGAGATCTGATCGGAGTCGGCCTGGCGGGAAGCGACATCGGTGTACTCGAACACCTGGACGTCCTGGCCGCTGACGCGGATGAGCATGCCGCCGACAGAGAAGAAGGCCTGCTCGATTTCCCCGGCCGGCTCCACTTGCGCCCCGGCCTCGCGCAAGCCTTCTGCCAGGGCATCGTAGTCCATTAGGACAGCAGGATCCGTGAGCGGACCAGCGCAAGCCGCCATGAAAAGGGCCAGGCTGGCGACAGAGAACAGCCTCAGTTGTTTCATCTTGGGGCCTCCTGAAGAAGATACCATATGGAAGACGCCGCAGGCCGGATGGGAGTTCCGGCGGGGCGGATGGGAGAGCTAGAAAGAAAAGCCCGGGCACAAGTGGTTCTGCGCCCGGGCCTGTGGGGTCAAAAGCGTCGCGGCTACTTCTTCTTGCCGCCGCCGTGATCGCCGGGTCCGTTGGAGCTGTCCTGATCCCTCAGAGCCGTCTGGACGCAGTTCCAGTCGCCGGCGCATGTGCCGTCAAAGAGCGCCATGACTTGCCCAACCGTCAGGCCGTAGCGTTCCGCCAAACGGGCCGCCGTCCGCGCGTCTCCCTGCGCCACCTGCTCCAGCTGCTGCTGTTCGCGCTCCTGGCGCCGGACCTCTTGCACCCCGGCTTCGAGGACGGCGTTCAGATCCTGGCCTTGTTCGGCCAGGCGGAGCGCCTGGTTGACCTCGCCCCAATTCATCCCGGCGGCGTGCGCCTCGGCCAGCGTGTCGAGGTCTGAGCCGGACTGCTCCGCCAGCCGCGCCGCGTGCCGCAGCTCGGCCAGCGACATACCCTGCTCAAGGTAGACATCCAGCTCCGACGGATCCAGGCCGAGATCGGCGGACATCCGGTAGAGCTGGCCCAACTCGCCGGAGTTCGCCCCTTCGCTGATCCGTGCCAGCGCATCGGCAAAGTCGGCGTCGTAGCGCGTCACCATGCGTACCGCCGTCCGGATATCGCCGACCGAGGCTTCACCGCTCAGGACCAGGTCGACGAGTTCGCCCGGTCCGATGTCTCCCAGAGTCTCGGCGAAGCGATCCAGCTGCACCAGCGCCCCCCAGCCCGTGCCGTCGAGATGCCATTGCAGGATCTCTTCCCAGGTCATGTCCTCGAGCGTCGCCGCCAGTCGAACGGCGTGCCACATCCGTCCGAAGCCTAAGGTTTGCCCGGTCAGTGAGCCCTGGAAGATGCCGAAGATATCTTCGCAGGTGTAGAGCTGCCCGGCCTGAGTCGGGAAGAGCAGGTTGACCCCATCGGCGATGCGCTGGGCCATCGGATGGCAGGCTTCCGCCTCCGGATCCACCACGACCACCGGCAGAGTGGCGACGGCCATCAGGCCGCAATCGTCGGTCACTTGAACGACCGCGACGTACTTGCCGCCGGCGGTATAGGTGAACGAAGCCTGCTCGGTGCCGGCCTCGAACACACCGTCGCCGTCGAGATCCCACGCATAGGAATAGGGCGGCTCACCGCCGGTGGCGGAGGCAGTAAAGTTGAGAGTCGCCTGACCACCTTCGAGTGTCAGCAGCGGAGGGAAGATGTCGCTCGACAGAGTCACCTGCGGCCCGAGCATCAGGGTTCCTTCGGTGCTGGCCATGAGCGCCGGATCGGAGGCGTCCGATACCGTCAGGGTCCATTCGTTTTCGCCGGCGGCTCCGTAGGTATGGTCCGTTGTGAAGGGGAAACCTGCTACGGCCGAATCCGTCTGTGTGTCGCCGTCCCCGAAGTCCCAGTAAAGGAGATACGGGGCGACACCGCCCTCAGCGGTGGCCTCGAACGAAGCCGTTCCGCAGGACTGGGTGACGGCAACGTTCAGCGTGATCCCATCCTGGGCGAAAGCCGCCGTGGGGACGGCGAGAAATGCGAGCAGGAGAGCCCCCGAAAGAAACCGTTGTCGTCGCATCGCCCAACCCTCCAGAAATGTGCCATCATCGGGGCGCCGGATGCGCCCTACATCTCGGGAAACGGGAGCTACCAGGACACGTTACTCTGGAGCGGTAGGACGGGAGTACTGCTGTGCGGAACCGGACTGCGAATCGCCAATCGCTAACCGCCAATCGCCACTCCCCCCTTAGCCATAAGCGACTGGCGATTGGCGAATTGCGATTCACGTGCCTCCAAGACGGGGTATCCTAGACGGGCCGCTGGCCAGGACTGTAACGCCGGCGCTGCCTAACCGTTGTCATGAGCGAGACACCAAGCGACTCCGATCTGGTGGCGAGAGCCCGCGCGGGTGAGGTGGAGGCCTTCGGCCAGCTCTACCTGCGATATTTCGACCCGATCTTTCGCTACCTGAGGACTCGTCTGGCGGACGCGCAGGACGCTGAGGATATGGCCGAGACGGTCTTCCTTCGGGCTTATCAAGCGCTCCCCGGGTACCGGGAGCGAGGTTGGCCCTTCTCGGCCTTCCTCTACCAGGTGGCCCGGAATGCGCTGACGGATCACTACCGCCAGCACCGGCCGGAAACCGGGCTGACGGAGGTTGAAAACGCAGGTACGCCGGCGAGGGCGCTTGACGAGGATCTTGCACGGATGGAACAGGTCGCAGGTCTGCATCGGGCCATGGCGCAGCTTCCGCCGGATTACCAGGAAGTGATTCGCCTCAGGGTCCTGTTGAGCTTGCCGACCGAGACGACGGCGCAGTGGATGGGCCGCAGCGAAGGGGCCGTCCGGGTCTTGCTGCATCGGGCGCTGGAGACCTTGCGTAAGAGAATCGCGGAACGAGGAGAACGGTTTGATGGCTGAGGTCGAACAGGAGACGGCCGATCGGTTGGATCGTCTGGTCGATGCGCTGGCGTCGTCGCCACCGGCATCGGACGATCTCCGGCCGCTGGTCGCCCTGGCGGCGGAGCTGCGGGGCACGTTGGCTCCCGCTGCGTCGACGGAAGCGACGCGCCACCGCGTTCAGGCCCGCGTTCTCCGGCGAGTGCGAGCGCAGACCCCAGCCGCGCGCCGGCGACCGGCGACCGAGCGCCGCCGCCCGTTGATCTTGCGGCCGGCCTACGCCATCGCCGGCCTGACTCTGGCGCTGCTGGTGACTTTCAGCACCGGCGCCGCCTACGCCGCCGAGTCGAGCCTTCCGGGCGACGCCCTGTATCCGGTCAAACGGGGTTTGGAGAAAGCGCAGTTGGCGCTTTCGGTGACGACGGCGGGGGATACGGCGTTGACCGCCTCCTTCGTCGATCGACGATTGGCCGAGATCGAAACGCTCACGGCGCGCGGCCGCTGGCGCGACGTCGACCAAGCACTGCAGGCGTACTCCACTTCCGTGGACGAGCTGGTTCGGCTGGAGGTGCTGGGCGCCGACCCGGCCGAGTGGGCGGATGTCCAGGCCCGGCTGTCCCATCATCTCGAGGTGCTCGAGCTTATGCGAGGCAAGGCGCCGGACTCGGCGCAGCCGGCGCTGTTACAGGCCCTAGAACGTGCCGGGCGCGGTCGCCAGGAGGTCGAGGACCGGCAGGGCGACAAGAAGCCGGACCACACTCCTCCCGGCCAAGAGAAGAAGAGCACCGCCTCACCGGGGAACTCGGGAGACTAGGAGCGCGTCGCCTACGCTTTGGCCCCGCTTCGCGAAGCACGCGCCTGCGCGCGAGCTGCCATCTGCCGTAGGGGCACGGCATGCCGTGCCCCTACGCGTTCCGGCGAGGGGGTATGCCGCCGGCTCGCACACTTCTTGCAAACCTGCCGAACCGAAAGACCAGTTATCAATGTTGAGGTCGGTTCTGACCACTGACCACTGACCACTGACCACTGACCACTGGCCACTGGCCACTATGGCCGCACCGCGCGCGTGGCGATGAAAGACGGAATATAGCGCGCCAGGACGTGCTTGGGGTCGACGTCCTCGTAGAACCCGGTCAGCACGAAGCCCGCCTCCAATTGGCCCGCAACCTGATCTTCCAGCGTGTGACCGAACTCAAGGGGTTGACCGGCTTCGATCCATCGGGCGCGTTCAGCCTCGCTCACGCTCGTCAGATCCGAATAAGGAATGGCGTGGCGCACGACAAGCTCGCCCCGTTCGGATCGCTCCCAGTCGAAGATGTACTGCAGCGGATTGACGAAGCCGGCCAGCAGCGCGCCGCCAGGCCGAAGGACGCGGAAAGCCTCTCGCCACACGGGACGGATCTCGGGCACGAACAAGTTGGCCACCGGATGGAAGATCACATCGAAGCGGCCGTCGGAGAAGGCGGAGAGATCGCGCATGTCGCCTTCCACCGCCTGCAGATCGAGCGCTTCGCGCTCGGCCACCAGGCGGTCCTGATCGAGCTGCCGCGGTGAGTTGTCGAAGACGGTGACGGTCGCGCCGGCGGCGGCCAGCAGCGGCCCTTGCTGGCCGCCGCCGGACGCCAGGCACAAGACCTGCGAGTGGTGTAGCTCACCGAACCAGTCCCGCGGGACGGGCCGGGTCGGCGTGAGGACGACCTGCCACTCGCCGCGGCGCGCGGCGGCGATGGTTGCCGAGTCCACCGGGACGGTCCATTCGTTCTGCGAATCGACCTGACGATTCCAGGCGGAGCGGTTGTAGGCGCGAACATCCATAGGGGTCAGTGGACAGTGGTCGGTGGCCAGTTATTCCGGTTGTCAGTGCCGCGTCGCCCCGTGCCTGCGAGGAATCGTTGTACGCGGGCGGGCGGTTTATCCAAGTTGATTCTAACTGGAAGCCGTCATGGATACTATCGCCCTCTTTCGAGGAGTCGGAAAACTGACCAGCGACCACCGACCACTGACCACTACTCTGCCCGAAACCGATCCCAAACCTCCAGGGCTGGCTTCGGTACTCCACTTTCCTCTCGCAGCCCGACGGCGCTGAACATTCCCAGCGTGTTCATATCCTCCTCCGAGCGACCGCTTTGCTGCATCGCCTGGTTGTAGGAGTCCTGGTTGAAATCGCTCAAAAGCAGGTAGACCCAGAAGCTGAGTCGCTCGCCGATCTGATCGTGGATCGCCGACAGATAGTCCACCTGATCTTGCGGTGTTCCGGGAAAGGGCCCGATCGACTTGGAGGTGTAGCCGCCTTCGGCGACGGCCAGCGGCTTGGATGTGCGCCCGAGCAGAGGGGTGTAGTAGTCGTCCGGGATCTGCGCCCCGCTCCGGAAGGCGACGAAAGGATAGGACGAGATCACCCACAGGTCGAGTTCGGGCTCGAAGGCCTCCACCTGATCCCAGTTGATGTGATACGGTTCCCGACCTTCGGTCGCCCCGGGCAAGAGATGGTTCAGGTCTTCCCACTGGAACGTGACGAAGACCTGGGTCTGGGTCGACTCGTTCTTGACCGCGGCGTAGACCTCGCGGTACAGGCTCAGATAATTCACGAAGTCCTGCGGGTGGGCGTCGGCGTAGGTGTTGATCTCGGACGCCAGGCCGAGGTAGGCAGGGTCAAACTCGCGCGCGATCCATAACGCGAAGTTGGTGAAGGCCTCCCTCACCTCGGGTGAGGCGAACCTTGGCTGCCAATCGGCGGGAAGCCCGAAGAATTCCCTGCGGTTCAGGCCGTTCAACGGATCGACGACGAAGGCGACTTCCAGGCCGTTCTGCTGCGCCAGAAGGACCTGATTGCGGATGTCCGTCAACTGTTGCGGTTCGTCTCCGGAGTCGTTGGTGAAGTACTCCCAGGGGATATTCGGTTGGACTAGGATGAAATCGGCGTGCTGGCCGAGGTCCCCGAAGTGCTTCAGCACAGCCGCCGTCGTGGCTTTCGGCGGCGAAGGGAAGAACCCATAAGCGGTACCCGGCAGCTCCAAGGCCGATGGTTGAGAAGGCGTGGCAGTGGCAGGCGGTGAGCCGCAGGCCAGCGCTGCCAGGCCGATTGCGAGGAAGACGAGCAGGGTGTGTCTTATAGCGTCCGCTCCTGGTGCCGTGGAAAGGCGATCTGCGCCATCATCAGACTATACAGAGGTTCCGCAGCCGGAGTCGCGGCTGCTAAGCATGACAATGGTAGCCGCAGACTTCCGGCTGCGCTGAGGCGCGGAGCCAGCAGCCCCCCGTGAGGGTCGGCAAGGCCAGACCTGAGGCGTTTCGTTGTTTTCCAACAGAACTCTAAGGCGTTTGCAGGCCGGAAGGGAAGGCGGGCGTGGTAGCATTACGCGTTTCCGCCTCGGGCCAGCCGCGCCGTGGGATTGCAGCGAACCGGACACATCGCACGATGTTGGGCCCACGAGCGGCGGCGGACCTAGTGGAACAAGAACGATGTCTACCCGACTGTCAACACCGATCCTTGAGGTCGCCAACCTGTCGAAGGACTTCAAGACGGGTGATGCCCTGTTCCGGGCGCTCGACTCGGTCGACCTGAGCATCGCCGCCGGAGAGTTCTTGGGGATCATGGGGAAGTCGGGCGCCGGCAAGACGACCCTGCTGAACATGGTCTCTGGCGTCAGTCACCCGACCTCCGGCCAGATTCGGTACTACGCCCCCTCCAACGGAAACGGGAAGTCGAACGGCGTCCCGATCTCGATTCACGAGCTGAAGGAAGATGAGCTGGCCAGGTGGCGCGGCGAAAACCTCGGTATCGTCTACCAATCCTTCGAATTGATGCCGTCACTGAACCTGATCGAGAACGTGATGCTCCCCCCGGACTTCTCGGGAGACTACCATCCGGCCGCCAGCTTGGAGCGAGCGCTGGAGCTGCTCGACCTGGTGGGCATCGTCGAGCATGCCCACAAGCTTCCGGCGCAGATCTCGGGCGGACAAAAGCAGCGTGTGGCCATCGCCCGCGCGTTGGTGAACGACCCTCCGTTGATCGTCGCCGATGAACCGACCGGGAATCTCGACACGGTGACGGCTGAGACGATCTTCCAGATCTTTGAGCAGCTGGCCGGCCGGGGCAAGACCATCGTGATGGTCACCCATGACGAGAGCCTGGCCCCCCGGTTTTCGCGGCGCCTGGAGATCTCGGATGGACGCCTCGGGTCGCCCTCGGCGAATGGATCCTCGACCCCGTCTCGTGGTGCCTCCTCGGTCGATCACGCGGCGAGCTACGTCGAGCGTTCGATGGCCGTCCCGGGAGTCCAGGCCCCGCCGGTGCCCGTCCCTGCGGTCCTTAGCGACGGCCGGAACCCCTCGCCCGGGGACGCCTCCACCCGACAACACGCTGCGATTGTGCTGAACGGCGTGAGTAAGGTCTTTGAGGGTGCGGCGGGCAGGTTCACCGCCCTCCAGTCTGTCGACCTCCTCCTCGACTACGGCCAATTCATCTCGGTGGTGGGGAAATCGGGCAGCGGAAAATCGACGCTGCTGAACATGATCACGGGGATCGACCACCCGACCTCCGGCGAGGTCATCGTCGGGGGTCAACGAATCTACGACCTGAGCGAGAGTCAGCGCGCCCAATGGCGCGGCCGGAATCTAGGCATCGTCTTCCAGTTCTTCCAGCTGCTTCCGACGCTCAGCCTGCTGGAGAACACGATGCTGCCGATGGACTTCTGCGACGTTCACCCTTTCGCCGAGCGACCGGCTCGGGCGTTGGAGCTGCTCCGGTTGGTGGGCCTGGAGCGGCAGGCGCATGCCCTTCCGGCCTCGGTCTCCAGCGGGCAGCAGCAAAGCGCGGCCATTGCCCGGGCCCTGGCAACGGACCCTTCGATTCTCCTGGCCGATGAGCCGACCGGGAACCTCGATTCGCGGTCGGCGGGGGTCATCCTCGATCTGTTCGAGCGCCTGGCGCAGCAGGGCAAGACGATCATCATCGTTACCCACGACCCGGCCATCACCCGGCGGACGGACCAGACCGTGATTCTTTCGGACGGCGAGATCATCGATCCGGCCGTAGCGCGCGCCTTGCCGTTCCTCAGCCATCCGCAGATGCTTTCCGCCGCCCGTCGCGCCAAGAAGGTGGTCTACCCGCCGGGCGCGACGATTCTGCGACAGGGAGATCCGGTCGAGAACTTCTTTATGGTCGAGAAGGGCGATGTGGAAGTGGTCCTGGGTCACGCCGACGGCGTCGAGATGCGCCTGGCCCGCCTGGGGCCAGGCCAGTTCTTCGGCGAAATCGAATTGCGGGGAGGGGGAAACTCACACGCCAGCGTACGGGCGGCCCCCGGGGCACCGGCCGAAGTGGCGCTGCTGCCGCGGGCTGAGTTCGAACAGCTGATCGACGAGTCGACTCTCGCCCGGCAGGTGTTCGACGATGTTGCCGGCGCTCGCCTCAACGAGAATCGCAGGTCGCGAGAGGTCAGACGTTGATCCGGACCTGGAAATCCACCGCCGCCCGCCCGCGCTGGCGCAAAGTGCTGGCGGATCTGTCGGAGAGCCGCTCGCGCACGCTTTTGGTCGTGGCGTCGATCGCCGTCGGCGTATTCGCCATCGGGATGATCGTCGGGGCTTACGGCGTGCTGTCGCAGGACATCAACCTGAGCTTCGCCGCCGTCCAGCCGGCCAACATCGAGATCTCGACGGACCCGTTTCATGAGGACCTGGTTCGCATCGTAGAGCGCGTGCCTGGCGTGACCGATGCCGAGGGACGGACGTCCCTCGGGGCCCGCGCCCGGCGGGCGGACGACCCGGTCTGGCAGAGCCTGAGCCTGGTCGCCACCGACCTGTCGCACCTCGGGATCAATCAACTTTCGCCGATCGAGGGGACGACGGTCCCCGGCGGCGGCGAGATGGTTGTCAGTCAGAACTTCATGACCGATACCGGCTTCGCCGTCGGAGACGAAGTCCTTCTTGAACTGCCCGACGGATCGAAGCACTCCCTGCACGTGGCGGGGCTCGTCACCGATCAAGGGACGGTGAAGGAGGGCCCGCAGAGCGGGGCGAACGGCTACATCACCCTGCAGACGCTGAAGCGTCTGGGGCAAGGAGACGCCTTCGACCAGCTCTACGTGAGGGTTCAGCAGGGGGGCGATCTGGCGGCCATCCAGGACGTCGCCGGCCGGGTGGAGGATCGGCTTGAGCACAACCAGCTGACGGTCTACCGAACGGATACGCGCGTCTCCGACGAGCACCCCATGGAAACGACGATACTGGCCGTCCTGGGGGTGCTCGGCGCCCTGGGGATTCTGGTCATGCTCCTCAGCAGCGCCCTGATCATCAACACGCTCAACGCCCTCCTGTCCCAGCAGATGCGACAGATCGGAATCATGAAGCTGGTCGGCGCCCGCAGCCCTCAGATCCTGGGAATGTACCTGATCCTGATCTGTGCCTACGCCATGATCGCGCTAGGGATCGCTTTGCCGACCGGCGCCCTGGCCGGCTACGCCTTCGCCGAGTTCATCGCTTCGTTGATGGGCGCCGAGCTCCAGGGTTTCCGGATCGTCCCGGTGGCCGTTGTGCTTCAGGTGCTGATCGCCTTCCTGGTGCCCCTGGCGGCCGGATTCTTTCCGGTGCGGCGCGGCGCCGAAACCAACGTACGCCGGGCGATCGCCAACGACCGTCGGGTCGAAGGCAGCGACGGCGTGGGCTGGATGAATCGGGTCAGCCGTTGGGTTCACTGGATCTCGCGGCCGATTCTGTTGTCGATCCGCAACACCTTCCGCCAGCGGGGCCGTCTCGCACTGACCCTGTTTACCCTGACCGTGGCCGGGGCGGTCTTCATCGGCGTCTTCAACGTACGCGCCTCGATGGCCAACTTGATGGGACAGCTGATGCAGCACTTCATGGGCGATGTGACCGTGGCCTTCGGCCGCGCCTATCCGATGGCACGCATCGAGCAGGTGCTGCTCCCGCTCCCGGGTGTGGAAAGCCTGGAGGGATGGGGCGGCGCCGGCGTCGAGATCGTGGACAGCGGCGACGAAGTGATCACTAATCTAAGCGTGATCGCCCCGCCGGCGCAGACACAGCTGCTCGATCCCGACATCGTCGCCGGCCGCTGGCTGCAGGCCGGCGAGCGTGAGGCGATCGTCGTCTCGGACACGATCTATGAATACTTCCCAGACCTCGTTCCGGGCGAAAGCCTGCGGGTGAAAGTCCCCGGACACTCCGTGGTCGATTGGACGGTGGTCGGCGTCTTCCGTTTTGTCGCCATGTCGGGCGACGCCATCGCCTACGCCGACTTCGATTACATCGCCGATCTGTTCAACCTGCCGGCGCAGGCCGGCTCCTACCGCATCACCACGACGGACCACACGCTGGCCGGGCAGCGCGCCATCAGCCGGACGATCGACTCGACCCTGTCCGATCGCGGTTTCGAAGTGCGCAGCGTCGAGGCGGGCAAGGCGGTTCAAGAGGAAGCGGGCAAGGGCATCGACATCCTGGTCATCTTCCTGCTTATCATGGCCCTGCTGACCGCTTTCGTTGGGAGCATCGGCCTGACCGGGACGATGGGGATGAACGTCTTGGAGCGGACGCGCGAGATCGGCGTGCTGCGGGCCATCGGCGCGGTCGATCGGGAGATCATGAAGTCGGTCGTGACCGAAGGAGTGATGATCGCCCTGATCACTTGGGTGCTCGCCGTGGGCGTCTCCGTGCCGGTCAGTTACGCGTTGCTGGGGATCATCGGCGAGGCGATGATGGGGTCTTCGATCAAGTTGGCGCTCACGGCCGAGGGTGTGGTCATCTGGCTGGCGGTGGTCGTGCTGCTGGCCGTCGTGGCCAGCATCCTGCCGGCTCGCAACGCCGCCCAGCTGACGATCCGCGAGGTCCTGGCGTACGAATAGTGGTCGTGGTCGGTGGTCAGTGACGGGTGGCCCGTGACTGAGACCATCCATCCTCTGAACGGTTTGACCCGTCCTGGATCTGTGGAAGTCGCAAATCAAAGTGGCCAGCTATCCTGCTGGCCACTGACCACTCACCACTGACGACTTGCTCTTGAGTGGGTGCGGTCCCTCGCGCGGCGACCCATCGACTTCGCTCAGGACGGGTCGGGACGCTCCGTCGGGGATGGGCGTGATTCCTGCGGGGAACTAAGCAGTCAACGCGGTCCCTTGTGAGGTGAAGCGCCGTCCAACGCAGTGACCCGTGGCCTTCTCGCTGACCATTGACCACTGACCACTGATTGCAGTGGGCGCGGAGGGGCTCGAACCCACGACCTTACGGATGTGAACCGTACGCTCTAACCAGCTGAGCTACGCGCCCGATCGTGCGGTCATTATATCCTGAGAGTGTAGCTTCCCACGAGCTTAGCGTTCGCGGGAAGCTCGGATCACGCGGCGCGGTAGAATGACCTCCCGTCCGGGCGTCCGGGCGCCTCGAGAACCGAGGGGGCTGATCCCAACATGCGACGAGTCTTGATCCTGGGTGGCGGCTTTGGCGGTCTGGCCGCGGCGGCGGCGCTGCGATCGCGCCTGCCGGAGCAGGACGAAGTCGTGCTGGTCGACCGCAAGGCGAGCTACGTCATGGGCTTGCGCAAGTGGTGGGCGCTGGTCGGCCGCGGCACGCTCGAAGAGGGACGGCGAGATCGGACCGCCCTGACCGGGCGCGGAATCCGATTCCACCAGGGGACGGTGGAAGAGATCGACCCGGCCAAGCGATCGGCGATGGTCGACGGAAAGCAGATCGAAGCCGACGCTATCATCATCGCTCTCGGCGCGCAACACGATGTAGATACTGTTCCCGGCCTTCGCCAGCATGCTCACAACCCCTACGAGATAGAGGCGATCCCGGCCCTGACCCAGGCCCTGCGCGATTTTCGAGGCGGGCGCCTGGGAATCGGAATCTTCGGCGTTCCCTACACTTGTCCTCCAGCTCCCTACGAGCTGGCCCTGCTGTTGAAGGAAGACTTTGACCGGCGGGGGCTTCGAGCCTCCGTGGAAGTCTTCACCCCGCAGCCGATGTCGCTCCCCGTCCTCGGCCAGGAAAACTGTTCCACGGTCGAGAGCCTGCTGGAATCACGTGGCGTGGGTTTCCTCCCGGCCCATCCGGCCCTAGCCGTCCGGTCGGGAGAGGTCGAATTCGCCAGCGGGCCACGGCCGTACGATCTACTCCTTGGCATTCCACCCCATCGCTGCCCCACCGTTCTTTCCCAGGCCGGGCTAACGTCCAACACCGGGTGGGTGCGCGTGGACCTGGCAACGATGGGGACAGCGTTCACCGGGGTGCACGCCATCGGTGATGCGGTCGAAATTCCCCTGGCCAACGGCATGTCGCTGCCGAAAGCCGGCGTCTTCGCCGAGGTCGGGGCGACCGTGGCCGTTGAAGCGGTCCTGGCGGCCTTTGACGGCAGAGTCTCGTCGCACCGGTTCACAGGCGAAGGAAACTGCTACCTGGAGGCCGGCCGTGGAGAAGCGCTCGAAGTGCGAGGGGACTTCCTGGCCGCGCCGACGCCCCGCGTTGAGGTGGCGCCGCCGTCGCGCGAGCGGCTGAAGGCGAAAGAGGCCTTCGAGCGCGATCGGCTGGACTCTTGGTTCTCCGCGTGATTTGCCCTCGCTCCGGGTTCCTTGAGAAGGGAGGCATGCCGGTGGAGAAGTGGTCAGTGGTGAGTGGTCAGTGGTCAGTAAAGACCAGCGACCGGCCGCGTACCCTGCTCTTCCCCCGCGCATCGCGCTTCGCATCGCGCTTAGCATCGCTTCGCATCCCGGAGGGGATCCCGTAGGGGAGGCATGCCCGCCCTTGGCGGTCTGCACCCCTTCGGGCACCCCTTCGGGTGCACCCTGGGTGTGCCCTGAAGAGGGTAGAGACCGAGGCGGCAGACGAGGGCGTGCCGGCCCCCCGGGGGGTGCTTCGCGAAGCGGGGCCAAAATCTCACGGCGCGTGCGCCTTGTCCCTGACGTGCATCCTACGAAGGGAACCCTTGCCTGAGAGAGGAAGTGGTCAATGGTGAGTGGTCAGTGGTCAGTGAAGACAAACGACTGACCACTCACCACCGACCACTACCCAACGTGATGATCGAGCTCAACATCCCCGGCCGAGGCACGCTTCGCCTGCGCCACCTTGTCTGCGACGTCAATGGGACCCTAGCGCTCGACGGCGTGTTGATGGACGGGGTCGGCCGCGCCCTATCTTCCTTGCGTGATCGGCTCGAGTTGCACCTGCTCACCGCCGATACCCACGGGAGGCAGGGTGAAATCGATCGCCAACTCGGGGTGCACGCAATCCGCATCCCGCCCGGCGACGAGGCGCAAACCAAGGCCGCCTTCGTCCGACAGCTTGGCCGGGAGAGCGTCGTCGCCGTCGGCAATGGGGCCAACGACGCCGCCATGTTGTACGAGGCTGCCATCGGTATCGCCGTGATGTCGCCCGAAGGGCTGGCCACCGACGCCCTGCATGCCTCCGACCTGGTCGCACCTGACATCGTGCAAGCCCTCGGTTGGCTTGACCGACCGATGAGGCTTGTCGCCGGCCTTCGGCGGTGAGTTAGGTCGCCTCGACCGCTCGCCAGATCGCCTGCAGCACCCGCACCATCGCCAGCGTGTCCCTCTCGCAGTACGTCTCGAGCGCCGCTCGAAGTCGAGCTGCCTCGGGTGGCTCGGTGCCGGAGATCAAGCGCCCGAAAGTGAGCGAAGCCGCCAGGCCGTCGGCGATCTCCAGACCCTCGTAGCTCATCTCCGGAGCCAGCGCCGGCGCGACCGACTTGATGGAAAAAGAGCCTCCCATCTCGGGAAGCCAGAACTGCCAGGCGCGGAAGGGTCGGATGAGATCGTCCATGCGCGTCACGCGCTGTTCGATCTCGGCACGGGCGTCGGGGAAGGCCTCCGCCAGCTGCTGCATGACTCCCAGCTCGAAAGGCATGTGGTAGGCGAGGATCGAACCGGCACCGGCGGTCGCCGGAAGCAGCGAGTTGAGCAGCGCCGAACGGGGATCCGGGCCCGGCTCGGCCAGGAACCCGGAGTGGGAAGGCTCGGCATCCAGGGCTCGCAGGATGTGCAGCGAGTACTGAAAGGGAATCTGTTGGTAGGGGCGCGTGCCCTCCCACAGCGGGACCGCCAGAGCCACCGTCTCGAAGTCGAGCAGGCGTACGGGGAAGGTCAGGTCTTCGAGAAAACCGCGCAGGCCGGCGGCGTCGATGATCGGCCGGCCTTCCTGAAGCGCCTCGACGTGGCGGCGTGACAACTTGGGCAGGTCGCAGTCGTCTGGGACGTCCTGGATCCGTCGCATCCCCTGATCATAAAGATGGAACTTCTTCTCCCAGGTGAGGTGGGCGATCTCAAGGACGGACTCTGCAGGGACCTCGGCCCAGCAGTAGTGCATGCAATCGCAATCCCGTGGCTGGCGGCAGTGCGGGCCGATCGGGACTTCGGGCCGTCGACCTTCGTCGAGCAGTCGCCGCAGTGTAGCGGCGCTGGCGGCTACCGCCGGGAGCAGCGCTTCGGCCTCGGCCATGACCGACCTCGCCGTGAACAGGCCGGAAACGTCGATGGCGCCGCGCCGGACGTAGTTCGGGTTGAGGTGGAGAATTTCGACGCCTTCGATCTCGACTCCGGCCTGGCGCGCGACATGAAGCTGGAAGGCGACGTCGGGGAGATGTTCATCCTTAACCGAGGTCGAACTCTTGACCTCGATCAAGCGCCAGCCGCGGCGTCCCCGGGCCAGGATGTCCACGGCGGCCCGCTGCCCCCGTCCGGAGTCCAGCGTGGCCTCGAAGACTGCCGGAACCCGGCTGGAGATCAGCGCCCGAGTGCGGGACATGGCGGCGGCCGGGTCATACGGATGGGATGGCCGCGCCTCTACCCCGCCCGGAAAGAGGTCTCGCGCGAGAATCCCGATCTCCCGTCCGAAGGCCATGCGGGCCACGGAGGCTGGATCAGGCGGGGTCGGGATCTCGGGTTCGTAGAGGGAAAGGTAAAGGGCCTTGGCGCACCGCCAACCTCGCAGGAATGTCGACTTGGTGAGGGCCGTGTCTCCCCTGCCCATGCAAGGAGCATAGCGCCGCAGGCAGGAGGGCGCAACACGCGGCGACTGTGCCGGTGGAATCGCGATGCTATAATGCGCCGCCTCGGCCTCTACGCCCCTTCGGGCGCCCCCAGGGGGCAGGGTGCCACGCCCTTCGCCCTCTACGCCCTTCGGCGCACCCGAAGCGGTGCAGGGCGCCAAGGGCGGCGCACACCCAGGGTGCACCCGAAGGGGTGAGGGCGGCGTCCTGGCGAGGGCGCTGCCCGAATTCGGCGCCGGCCGTCTTCGGACGGAAATCTCGCCTTCCTCCTATGGCCACCGCGGGAAACCTCCCCTTTCGTCGAGCAGGTCGAGGCCTCCGATGACCTTCGAACCCCTGCAGCCTATAGAGGATCCCGAATCCTTGCCGCGCGCCCGCCGCCGTCGCGCCGGCCGGATGCTGACCCAGATGCGGGCCGACGAGCGCGAGTCCTACCTGGAGGATCTGGCCCATCAAGTCTCGCCCGGGATCGACCTGTATCTGTTCGCCGCGCTGGCCGGTCTGCTGATCGGTGTCGGATTCCGGTTCGACCAACTCGCTTTGTTGATTGCGGCCGTGCTGATTGCACCGAGGTTGAGCCCGGTGGTGGGGATGGCCCTGGCGGCGGTCAGCGGCTCACTGAGGTACTTCGGACGACAGCTCGGCGCGCTGCTGTTAGCTTCGTGTCTCGTTGCGCTGGTTGCGGCGCTCGTCGGAGGGATCGGCGACCGCGCTACCGCTTCGGTACTGGCGGCAGGCTATGCCGGGCTGAGCGTGGTCGACTTCGGATTGCTCGTCGTTGGCGCCTCGCTGATGTCCGTCTCGCTCGTGCGGTCCGGAAGCATCGAGCCGATGGCCAGCGCTGCGGTCGCCTATGAGCTGCTGCTCCCGGCGGCGTCGGTCGGCTACGGCCTGGTCACCGGTCAGGAGTCGGTTTGGCAGGGCGCGCTGATGACGTATGTCCTGCATCTCTCGTGGGCCGTCGTCGCCGGTGCGCTGGTGCTTGTCCTCTTCGGCTTTCGGCCGCTCACTGGGAGTGGCTACTCGCTTCCGGCGGCGGTCGGTCTGATGGCGGCCGTCGGTTTGCTCAGCGCGCTCAACCTGGGGGTCTCGGTCCTGGCGGCCGTGCCGACACCGACTCCAACCCCATCCCCGACGCCGACCACCACTCCGACGCCTCCCCCGACCGCCACGCGCACCGCAACGGCGACGGCCACGGGCACGAAAACTCCGACGGCAACAGACTCGCCCACACCGAGCGTCACCCCCATCCCGCCGGCGGCACTGGTGTTCGGCACCGGCGGAGCCGGCGTCCTTCTGCGCGATGCCCCCAACGGACAGAGCCTGAGCGGGTTGATCGAGGGGCTCCTGGTGCTGATCATCGGCGGACCCCAGCAGGTCGGGGGTGAGACGTGGCTGCAGGTACGCGTCGACGATGGACGGGAGGGGTGGATCCTGGCTCGCTACATCGCCACACTGACTCCGACGCCCCCGCCTACGCCTTGAAAGCACCGCCAAGCTTCCCGCGAGCTTGGAGCTCGCGGGAAGCTTCAGAGCCATGTTGAGCCGCACCGGCTGGAGCCGCGCTCGGCGCAAACGAACCCGCCTGCCCGATGCCTGGACGGCGGTGCTGGAGCACCGGGTGGCTTACTACCGATGCCTCCCCGAGGCCGACCAAGCTGAGCTGCGCGGCATGCTCCAAGTGCTGTTGGGCGAAACGAGCTTCGAGGCCGGGGCGGGGTTGGATGGAGTGGACCTCGCGATGCGGGTCATCGTCGCCGCTCAGGCATGCGTCCTGTTGCTCCATCGACCGCTTTCCGATCTCCCCAAGCTGAATACGGTGATCGTCTACCCAGGTGTCTATCGTGCTCGTGAGCGTCAACGCACGGCGGAAGGCACCGAGGTTGAGGTCGCTGAAGCGCGCCACGGGGAGTCCTGGTCGCATGGGGTGCTGCTCTTCTCCTGGGAGGACGTGGCGTACGACGCGGTCCACGTCGACGACGGCGAGAACATCGTGTTTCATGAGGTCGCGCACGCGCTCGACGAACAGACCGGCGAGTCCGACGGCCTTCCGCCGCTCCCCGACCGACAGGCGGCGGTCGTGTGGGAGAAGGCGTTCGGCGCGGCCTACGATAACCTGGTGCGGGACATTCGCCTGCGGCATAAGACGGTGCTCGACTCCTACGCCGCGGAAGAACCCGCCGAGTTTTTCGCCGTGGCCTCGGAGACCTTTCTCGAGGCCCCGCGGGCGTTTCGGTCTGCCTACCCGGATCTCTACGGCCTGCTGGCCGATTTCTACCACCTCGATCCGGTCACCTGGGAACCTTGTTTGTCGGTGGCTTCGGCGGATTGAGCGGCACACCCCTGCGGGGCGCTCGGAATGACATGTGAGTGTAGGCACCCCGAGGCATTGGACTGACAGGTGAGAGAAAGCCCCCTCTCAATGTCATTCCGAGCGAGCCAAGCGTAGCCTCGAAAGGAACAGCATGATCAATGGGGAGCGACACCTGCGTCTGCAGCTGCGCCGCACACCTGCCCTGGCGGACGGTGCCAGGGGGCGCAGGTGCAGGTGGGAATCCCCAAGGCGATTCCATAACTGTTCCTCTTGGGGTGCGTCGAACCCGCCCGTGGGTCATCTCGCGTTCGACGCGCCTCGGGGATTCCTCGCGCCCCTGCATGGCGCTCGGAATGACAATAAGAGAAGGCACCCTCTCCCTTCTTCAAATCATTGACCGGCCGGCGGGATTCGGCTAGAATCGCTATTGAAATAGTTTTTCAATAAAGACACCGGTCGGAAAGATGCCCGTCACCCTCACCTCCACGCTCGACAAGCTAGCGGACCGCGGGTACCGGCTTACCCGGCCGCGGCAAGCCGTCCTTCAGGCGCTATTCGAGGACGATGACTGGCTGCGGCCCGAGGAAGTGCTGACCCACGCCCGTGAACGCCATCCGTCCGTGGGGCTGGTGACGGTCTATCGGACCCTGGCGCTCCTGGAGGAGCTGGGCATCGTCCGCCGCATCCACGTCGAGCCGGGTTGCCACGGCTACGCACTGGCCGGTTTGGGGCATGGGCATTATCTGACTTGCCGTTCGTGCCACCGGGTGCTCGAGTTCCCGGGGAGAGAGGACCTCTCCCCGCTCATCCGCCAGATCTCGCGTCGCACTGGTTTTGTCGTCGAGGGCCACCTGCTGGAGCTAAGCGGAACCTGCGCGACCTGCCGGCGCCGCAGGCGTTCGGCGCCGAGGCACCGAAGAGGGCCGTGAACCGCGTCCGATCAGGACTTCTCGCCGTCGCCAGCTTCGCCGCCCTTGCCGGCTGCACCACGCCGTCCTCGAAGGAGATCCCGATCCGCTCGCTCTCCGCGCTCGACCTGGCGCCAGGAGAGCGACTGCAGGTCGCGGCCAGCACGACGATCGTCGCCGAGGTCCTGGCCCACGTTGGAGGCGAGGACATCGTGCTGACGACGACGCTCCCGCTGGGTGCCGATCCGCATGAGTTCGAGCCGACCCCGAGAGAGATCGAGAGATTGTCGCGAACCGACGCCTTGTTCGTTTCCGGGCTGGGTTACGAGACGGTTCTGCAGCGGACGGTGGCCGAGGCTGGGTTGGCTCCACGGACCCTCGCCCTGTCGGAGGGACTGACGCCGGGGATGGATCCGGCGGCCGACCCCCACGTATGGCTCGACCCGCGCAACGTCATGAGTTGGGTCGACAACGCCGCCATGGCGCTGAGCGCGCTCGACCCCGATCATGCCGACGACTATGCCGAGCGCGCGCTCGCCTACCGCGGCCGGCTCCAGGAGCTCGATGGCCGCCTGGAGGACCTCGCGGCGCAGCTCCCATCGGAAAACCGCAAGATCGTCGCCGATCATGAAGCGCTCGGCCACTTGGCGGCGCGCTACGACTTCGAACTCGTCGGCAGCCTGATCCCCGGGCCGAGCAGCGCCGCCGAACCCTCGGCGCGCATTCTGGCCGAGCTGCAGTCGACGATGCAGGCCGAAGAGATACGCGTCGTCTTCCTCACCTCGCTCGAGAACCGATCGTTGGCGGAGCGCGTGGCGGCCGACAGCGGGGCGCGGCTCGTGCAGTTGTACGTGGAAAGCCTGAGCGAGCCCGGCGGCCCGGCCGATTCGTACATCAAGCTCATGGAGTACAATCTCGCGGCGATCGTCGAAGCGCTGAATTCACCGTGACGCTTCGATACTTATCCTGAGCGCAGCGAAGGACTGCGGCCGCACCCAGGTCCGTCGGCCGCCAAGTAGAAAGGCGGCCTCCGCTCAGCGAGGAGGTCTCCCTCCCTGAGCGGAGCCCGAGCCGAAGCCCTGAGCGGAGCGAAGGGGAAGCGAAGGGCCGGCGAAGTCGCCCTCACTCCCGCAGGCACCCCTTCGGGTGCACCCTGGGTGTGCACCCTGGGTGTGCACCCTGGGTGTGCCCTGAAGAGGGTAGAGACCGAAGGGCCCTTCCTGAGGTCGTCGAAAGGGGAATACGTCGTTCATGCCTCAAAGCTCCGTCCGCCCTCCAGATCACGATCCCCATGCGCCGTCTTTGCTCGTCGATCAGCTTTCGGTGAGCTACAACGGAACCGCCGCCCTGCGAGATGTTTCGTTCCGTCTGCCGGCCGGGCAGCGATTAGCCGTCGTCGGCCCGAACGGCGCCGGCAAGACGACGCTGTTCAATGTCATCGCCGGCACGAAACGACCGAACGCAGGCACGGTGCGCATCTTCGGCCACGGTCCCGGCGGCGACACCTGCATTGCCTACGTTCCGCAGCGCAGCCTGATCGATTGGGCCTTTCCAGTGACGGCGGCCGAAGTTGTCATGATGGGGCGCGTGCGTGAGATCGGGTTGCTGCGCTGGCCGCGGCGGCACGATTGGGAAATCGTCCGGGGAGCGCTCGATCAGGTGGGGCTGGCCGACCTGGCCGGCCGTTCGATCGGCGAGCTCTCCGGCGGGCAGCAGCAGCGCGTGTTCCTGGCGCAGGCGCTGGCGCAAGAAGCCGAGCTGATCCTGCTCGATGAGCCCTTCACCGGCCTCGACTTTCCGAGCCTGGAGGCGCTCTTCTCGATCCTGGATGAGTTGCGCGCCGGCGGGGTGACCGAACTGATCGCCACCCACGATCTGAATCTTGCCGCGGAACGATTCGACGCGGTCATGCTCGTCAACCGGCGCCTGATCGCATTCGGCCCGCCGGCCGGCGTGCTGACCCGCGCTAACTTAGTGCAGGCCTATGGCGGTCACGTGCACGTCCTGCCCGAAGGCGACGGGGTGTTGGTGCTCACCGACACCTGCTGCGAGGGGGATGAGGCCGGGGTTTGAACGAGTGGCTGGCCTGGCTGAGCGAGCCATTCACATTTCCATTCATGGTGCGTGGGTTGGTAGCGGCCCTGATCGTCGGGCTGGTCTGCCCGGTGCTGGGGGCCTACGTCGTGTTGCGCGGGATGGCCTTCTTCGGTGACGCGCTGGCCCACATCATTCTGCCGGGAGTGGTGGCGGCGTTCCTGCTCGGCTGGCCGCTGGTCAGCGGGGCATTGATCGTTGGCGTCGCCGCCGCCCTGGTCATCGGCGCCATCAGCCGCCGTTCGGCGATTAAGGAGGATGCCGCCATCGGCGTCGTCTTCGCCGGGTGCCTGGCCTTAGGCATCGCCCTGCTCTCGGCTCGCCGCGGCTACGCCGTCGACCTGACCCACATCCTGTTCGGCAATTTGCTGGGCGTTTCGAGCGCGGACCTGGCGTTGATCGCCGTCCTGAGCGCGCTGGCGTTGCTGGCCGTCTTCGCCCTGTACAAGGAGTTCCTGGTGCTGTCGTTCGATCCGCTGCTGGCGGCAACGCTCCGTCTTCCAGCCGACCGGCTGCAGAACCTGATGCTGATCCTGATGGCGGTCGTGATCGTCGTTTCGATCCAGGCGGTGGGGGTGGCGCTGGTGCTGGCGATGCTGGTGACCCCGGCGGCGGCGGCCTCCTTGCTCACGCGACGGCTGCCGGTGATGATGGGCGTCGGCGCGGCGATCGGCGCGGCCTCGGCGATTGTCGGGTTGTACCTTTCGTATTACACGAACCTCCCTTCGGGTCCGGCGATTGTGTTGACGGCCACAGCCATGTTCTTCGCCGCTCTTGGTGTCACTCGCCGCGGTCTGTTGCGGCGAGTCTAGTTCGTTCACCTGATTCACCCCCTATCGTCCCCCCTAAAGGGGGGACGGTGGTGGGCTATCCCTCCGCTGCGCTCCGGGACGCTACGCGGAGCCCGCCCCTCGCGAAGCACCCCGAGCGCAGCGAGGGGCCACACCCCCCTGCAATGGCCGGGGCCCGCAGCCGATGTCGAGCGAGTCTTGCGCAAGCGTGCGAGTCTGTTTCGACCGCGAAAACGCCCGTAGCAGATCTCTCCATTCGCCACAGGTCTTCGGACCAGAAGGCGAAGCCGGTCGCTAGAAATCAGGCGCAAGCTCTCGTCGATCGCAGTGTGCGCGACTCCATCTCCTACGATGGCCAGCCATTGCAGGGGGTTCGCCCCTCGCTGCGCTCGGGGTGCTTCGCGAGGGGGCAGCTTCGCGCAGCATCCCGAGGCGGAGCCGAGGGACATGCCCCCGGAGTGCCCCCGGCGGGGGGACCATAGAGGGGTGAAAAATCGCCTGGCGGCAGCTTTCGACCCCCCGTACCAATCGGCAGGTAGTCCGTCGACCCGTTGGGTGCTAGACTCCCCGCGCGTGGGCTATGGCCACCGATAACGACCCCATTCGGCAAGCGGCTGACCTGATCCGCATCGGCCGCCGCGAAGAGGCGCGGCCGATCCTGGCGCGTTACCTGCAGACTCAGCGTGACTCCGTCGACGGCTGGATGCTGATGAGCATGTGCATCAGCGACCGTCAGCGCCAGATCGATTGCCTGCGCCAAGTGCTGCGCCTACAACCCAATCATTCGCTGGCGCAGTCGCGCCTGGCGAAGCTCGAAAGCGCCACGGGCACGGTCGGCACCTGGTCGGTCATACCCGAGCCGCCGCCGGGGCCGGCGGCGCCCGTCGCTCCTTTCAACCCGGTTCCGCCTGCTGAGGTGCCTGGAACGCTGCGGCCCGCTGCCCCGACTTCGCAGGCGCCACCGAAGGAAGAAACGCTCGCCGCGCCCGCTCTGACTCAGGCCAGCGCGCGTGGATCCCTCACCCCACCAGACGATACCGGGACGGAGCAGGGAATCCCGGGCCCAGAAGGGCGAAAGGCCGCCCCGGCGCGGGCGAAAAGCGGGAGCACGCTTACGCCGATCATGTTCGTCCTGCTCCTGGTGGGGCTTCTCTGTGCCGCTGCGGCGATCGTCGCGTTCCTGTTCAGCTCCAATCGGCAGGCCCAACAGCAACAGGAGTTCGCCGCCGCAGCCGCCGTCGCCGCCTTCACCCTGCCGCCGACCTGGACTCCGACCGACACGCCCACCATCACACTTACCCCCAGCCCGCGTCCGACGGCTACTCCCACCCCGACGGCCACCGTCCCCGTGCCGAACGCGACGGTTCAGGCGGAAATGGAAATCCTCCAGCAAGAAGTCGCCGATGTCCGCGGCCTGGAGCCGGTAGTGACGTCTATTCCGCGGTACCTGTTGTCCAAGTTTCAGGTGCGGCAGGTGCTCGAATCGAGCTTTGTCAGCGGCGGAGGCACCCAGGAGCAGCTTGACGACCTGGGCCGGGTCTGGGTCGCTCTCGGGCTGATCAAGCCTACCTACAATCTCTACACCAATGCCCTGAACGGCCTGACCGACAACATCGGGGGCTTCTACTTCCCCTCGAATGACGAACTGTACGTCATCGGCACGCGCTTCTCCGGCGTCGAACACTTCATCTTCTCTCATGAATACGGTCATGCCCTGGTCGATCAGCACTACCGCCTCGACGGTCTCGGCGTCTACCCGTTATGCACCGGTGACGAACAGCGCTGCCAGGCGATTCGGGCCCTGGTGGAGGGCGATGCCACGCTGGTCATGAACCAGTGGTGGAAACAATACGCCAGCCCGGAGGATTACTTCGACATCCTCAACTATTCCCCTCCGGCACAGACTCTGCCGGAACAATTCCCGCCGCCATTCGCTTTGCGCAATGGCAACTTCCCCTACGTCGAAGGTCTGGCATTCGTCGAAGCCCTCTACGCCCGCGGGCGCTGGGGACGCGTCAACCAGGCCTACGACCGGTTGCCGCAGACCACCGAGCAGATCTTGCATCCGTCGAAGTACTTTGCCGGTGAGACAGGCGCAGCGGTGGCCGAGACGCCGCTCGGCGATGTGCTAGGCGCCGGCTGGCGTCAGGTCGATAACGATGCCTTGGGCGAGTGGATGACCTTCCTGATCCTGGGCTATGGGGCGGACGTCGACGCGCAATTGACGAACTCGCAGGCCACGGCGGCCGCCGCCGGTTGGGGAGGCGACCGCTACCAGGTGTACTACAACGACGCTACCGGGCAGACCGTCCTGGCGGCGCGTTGGATCTGGGACACCGCCGCCGACGCTTCAACTTTCCGGTCGACGATGGCCAACTACCTTAATGGTCGTTTCGGAGGGAACGCGGTCGCATCGACTCAGGGCGCCTGCTGGGAGGCGAACGCGCAGCGGGCCTGCCTGTACACGGCCGGCCGGCAGGCACTGTGGTTGCTGGGTCCGGAGGTGACGATCATCGACGCCGTCCTGGCCCGCTTCCCCGGCTTCAGCTGAGCGGATGCCCCGCGCCAACGCCGTTTCTCCAGAGCTGCGTCGATGACCTCGACGGAACGCCAGCCTCGTGCCTGGCCTCCCCTGACTCCGCTGGACTGGATCGCCATCAGTCAGCGTTGGCTCTGGCTGGGAGCGCTGCCGCTGGTGGCCGGGTTGGCGGGTCAGCTGTCGCGGCCGCTGACCGTTCTCAGTCTGGGTTGGATGGGATTCGCGCTGGCGATGAGCATGGCGCGCGTCGTCGGAGCTGGTTCCAGGCGAGTGGTTTACGCTGCCGCCGGCGTCGATTCGGCCTTCGCCGTCGGCGCTCTGGCACTTTCGTCCGGGATCGCCAGCCCGCTGTGGTGGACCTTGCTGATCGGTGTCGTCGGCGCAGCTCTGCTCGAAGGAAATCGCGGCGCGGTGCGGGTCACCGTCATCGCCGTTGGCTCGGCGGTCGTCGCCGCGACCGCCGTTGATCCGGCGGGCCTGGCAGCGCTCCCGGCCGCTCTCGTGCTTGCGGTGGCCGTAATCCTGGGGGCGGCAGCGGTGCTGTGGCCGGCGTCGCACGTGCGCCGCCTGGCCATCGAGGCCGGCAAGGAGCAGGGAGTCGAGCTGCGCGCTGCGCGCAGGCGCGAGCGCGAACAGCTGGCGCGGTTCTTCCGCATGGCCGGCGAGCTCAACGCTACTCTCGACCACGAACGGGTGCTCGACCTGGCTCTCGAAGTGACGTCGGAGGCCTTGCTAGATCCGGAGGAAGAACCGCAGCGTCTGGTTGGGATGCTTCTGCTGCGCGTCGGCGATCGGGCGCGCATCGTTTCCGGTCGGAGCCTGTCGGCCGCCGACTGGAGGCTGGATTTCCACGCCGACCGCGGGCTGATCGGAGAGGCGATCTCACGCCAAGCGCCCGTTCGCCGCCGCGGCGTCGACGGCGACGCTGAGTTGGAGCGGCTGTCGGCGCTCAGCGGTTGTCGCGCGGTCGTGGCGGCGCCCCTGGCTCACGGCGGTGAGACGATCGGGGTGATGCTCTTCGGCCACCCGAACGCCGGCGTGTTTGGCGAGCCGCAGTCGGCGTTGCTCACGGCGATGGCCGAACAAACGATGATCGCGCTGGAGAATTCCCGCCGCTTTCAGGACCTGTCCGGCGAGCGCGACCGGATCCAGGAACTGCAGGAGGAAGCCCGCCGACGACTGGCGCGCGATCTGCATGACGGGCCGACACAATCTCTGGCGACCATTGCCATGCGGGCCAGCTTCGCCCGACGGTTGCTGGGGCGCGACGTGGCCGCCGCCGAAAAAGAAATGGGGCGGGCCGAAGACCTGGCCCGGCGTACGACGCGCGAAGTCCGCCATATGCTCTTCACTCTGCGGCCGATGATCCTCGAGTCGCAAGGGCTGATCAGCGCGCTGCAGCAGCTGGCCGACAAGACGCGAGATCTCACCGGACACGCCGTCCTTCTGGAGGTGGAGGGGGAACGTGTCGACGGCCTGGAGGCACCCAACCAGGGAATGGTCTTCTTCATCGCAGAAGAAGCCGTCAATAATGCCCGGAAGCATGCCGAGGCCGAGCACGTCTGGATTCGGCTGCGGCGCGACGGCGAGGCGCTGGTGATGGAGGTCGAAGACGACGGGGTCGGGTTCAACGTCGGTGCGGTCGACGCCACCTACGCCCAACGCGGCAGCCTGGGGATGGTCAGCATGCGCGAGCGGGCCGAACTGCTGGGCGGCAGTCTCACGGTCGATTCGGTCGAAGGGCGCGGGACACGCGTCCTTCTGCGCGTGCCGCTAACGTCCCGCGAGGGCGAGGAACCCCCTCCCTCGGAGCCACCGGGCCCTGAGTAGGTCTTGATCCTTCGAGCCTCCGCATGATCGATACGGTGCTCTGGGTCGCGGCTACCGTGTCCGCGCCAGCGGGGGCGCGGGCCCTGCGGCGGCGGATTCGGACTCGCGTGGCGCTGTGGGAGGATGAGGTCTCCTTCTGGGCGCGCGCAGCCTACGGCGTCCTTCCTCTCTTCGGCGCCTGGGTGACCGGGGCCGTCGCTGGGTTTGATTGCGGGATCACCGGCATCGGGCTGACACGCTGGCTGAGCGGCGCCGCGATTTGCACTTTGCTCATCCTGGCGTTCGCCTTCAGCCTGCGCTTCCCGTCCTTCCGACGCGCTGTGCAGGTCTGGTTTCACCCAACCCGCTCGTGGCTGGTTCTCTTCGACGAGCCCCGTTGGGCGTTCTACCGGGGCGCGGGCGCCGTTGCCCTCGGCGCGCCTGCCGTGGCCCAGCTGGCGGGGTTGGCCCTGGGCGGCCTGGAATGGCTGGCGCGCAACGGGCGGCCGTCGCGCGATCGGCCGAGCGAAGTCTGGTCCGAGCTGGTGCGGTTGGGCGTCTCCGCCGTTCTGTTCGCGCTGACCCGCAATCTATGGCTGATCTTGGCGACGCAGGCGGTGGCGGCGGCCCTTGTCATCCGGTCGTGGCCCGATTCCGTTTCGACGCGCTGAGCCGACTCGCCTGGATCCTGACCGGCCTGCTGGGTGCGGCCTGGATCGGGTTTGAAGACCGCGGCCTGGCCGCCGTGACGCCGTTGGCGTGGATGATCTCCATCTCAGCTCTGCTGACGGCACGAGCGAGACGAAGCCGCCGGGAACCTATCCTTCGCCCGGCGGATCTGCGATGGTGGTTGCTGGCGGGGGCCGCCGCCGGCGCGCTGGCCGGGCCGATCGAGGCCCTGTTGATTCTGTTGAAGGTCGGACTGCATGCGCATCCGGTGCCGGACTTCGCGACGGCCGACGTCGTGGCGGTTCTGGGGAGGATTCCGATCTGGACGGCGGCCGGAGCACTCCTCGGCGCAAGCGCGGCGCTGATCGAGCGCGCCGCAGGGGAGTGAGAGTCGGCGAGGTACAATGACGTTCGGTGACCGTATGACAGGCGTACGAGGCGAACAAGTCTTCTTGTGCGCGAACTGCATGCTCCCTGGCGACTCGCCGGGGCCCTGCCCGCGCTGCGGCCGGGAACGTCTGACGTGTCGTCCCGGAGATCCGGATGACCCGTGCCGCCGCCCGTGGATCGACGCGCAGGGTCGGGTCCGGACGCGGGCGCCGTTGTGGTGGCTGACAAAGACCGTCGGACCGCTGGCGGAGGCTCTCAGGCAATCCCAGGCGCGCTGACGGCAGACCGAGTGGTCAGTGGTGAGTGGTCAGTGTCGTCGGCGAGGCTCTAACTGAGGAAAGGCCCCTCCGAGGGACGAAGAGGCAAAGGACGCTCGAGAAGTGAGAGCATGACGAAAGAGCGAGTGATCATCCTGGGTTCCGGGCCGGCCGGGCTGACGGCCGCGCTCTATACCGCCCGCGCCAACCTCGAGCCGCTGATGATTTCCGGCAGCCAACTCGGCGGGCAGGTCTCGATCACCTACGAAGTCGAGAACTACCCTGGATTCCCGCTGGGGAGCACCGGTCCCGAGCTGGTCGAGAGCATGCAGAAGCAGGCTGAGCGATTCGGGGCACGTATGGTTGTGGACGAGGTCGTCGAGGTCGACTTCCGCCGCGGCTCGCCGTTCCGGCTGAAAACCTACAGTGAGGATTACGAAGCCGATGCCGTCGCCGTCTGCACCGGTGCCTCGCCAAACCGGTTGGGCGTGCCCGGTGAGGAGGCGATGATCGGCAAGGGAGTTTCCTTCTGCGCCACCTGTGACGGCTTCTTCTTTCGGGAGAAGGAAGTGGTCGTGGTGGGCGGCGGCGACAGCGCCCTGGAGGAAGGATTGTTCCTGACGCGCTTCGCCAACCGGGTGCGGGTCGTCCATCGGCGCGATGCCCTGCGGGCAGGAGAAACGCTCAAGCGCCGGGCGATGTCCAACGACAAGATGAGTTTCGTCTGGGACACCGTGGTCGAAGAAATCGTCGGCAACGGCAAGGTCGAGGCGGTCCGCCTGCGCAATCTCAAGACGGGCGCGGCGGAACGGGTGTCGACGGACGGAGTCTTCATCTATATCGGTCACTTCCCGAACACCGACCTGTTCCGCGGCCAACTGGCAATGGACGACCATGGTTACCTCCAGACCGACGCCAGGATGATGACGAGCATCGACGGCGTCTTCGCAGCCGGCGAGGTGCAGGATCCGGTCTACCGACAGGTGGCCACCTCGGTCGGGCAAGGCGCAGCCGCCGGGATGATGCTGGAGCGGTGGTTGGCCGGCCGGGAATGAGAATTGCCCAGGATTGAGGGGCTGGACTTCGAGGAACATGGCGGCGGGACTCAGGGTCCGCCGCTTGTGTTTCTACACGGCGCCGGAGGCAACCGGCTGCACTGGCCTCCTGGTGTCCGGCGTCTGGAGGGCGTTCACACCTTCGCCGTAGATCTTCCCGGCCATGGTAAGTCGCCGGCCGGCGGGGAGGTCACGATCGAGGATTTCGCGGGCCGGGTCGTCGCCTGGCGACGCAGCCAAGGGATCGCTGGGACAGTACTCGTCGGCCACTCGATGGGTTCGGCCATCGCGCTGACGGTGGCGCTCAGCGAACCGGAAGCGTTGGTCGGCCTGGTCTTGATCGGCGCCGGGCCCAGCCTGCCTGTCAACCCGGTCCTGCTGGAACAGACCGCCCGCGCCGAAACCTTCGCCGACGCCGTCGAGAAAATCCTGCGCTGGTCATTCGCACCTCAGGCTTTGCCCCGCCTGCTGGCGCAGGCTCGGCGCAGCATGCTCGCCGCCGGACCCGCCATCCTCCACCGCGATCTGCAAGCCTGCGTCGCCTTCGACGTCGCCCATCGCCTGGCCGAGGTGCGCATGCCGACGCTGATGATTGTCGGGTCGCAGGATCGGATGACTCCGCCCCGGCTTAGCGAGGCGCTACATCAAGGCATCGGCGGGTCCCGCCTGCAGACGGTGGAAGGTGCGGGTCACATGGTCATGCTGGAGCGACCGGAGCCCGTGGGGCGTCTGTTGCACGGCTTCAGCGAGGGGGTTTCCGCCGTCGGCGGCCGATGAGCGCGCTAGAAAAGAGAATGACTCCTGCCGCCCCCTCCCCGCCTCGTGCTGTGCGAGGGGAAGGGGAGGCAGAGAGCAGGCCCTTCCGGATCGTTGATCCTTGATGGGTGTGCCAAAGGAGGGTCGCGGTGATTCAGATCTGGCTCTGGGAGTTTCCGCTGCCGCCGCAGCTTCAATTCCTGGCCAATCCGCTCGGCTCGGCGGCGGCGACGTTGGCGTTCTGGCTCTTGCTGGCGCTGCTGTTGCAGCTCATCGTTCTGCGTGTGCTCAAGGCCGTCGCTCGGCGGACGGACAGCGAAGTCGAGGACGTCGTCGTCGACGTCAGCCGGCGCCCTCTGGTCCTGTTGATCGTGATTCTAGAGATCAACGCCTCCCTCAAAGTATCGGGCCTTGACGACTCCTGGCTCGACCGGGGGCAGCGTCCCCGGAGAAGCGGGCCCACGGCGCCGAGCGCTTGAGGGCGGAAGCGCTCCTCGACCGGGCCGTCAGTCAGACCACGGCCGACCTGTACGCGCTGAGCGCCGCCATCCGCGCGGCGGAGCACCGCGGGTTGAGCGACGCCGAACGGGTCGAGCTTCAGGCGCGCTTCGAACCGCTCGCGGTCACGGCGGGTGCGCTGGCCGACGTCGAAGGCCGGCTCGACGAATCGGGACTCGAGCTGGACGCTTTCATCGACTTGGTGTCTTCCGAGATGCCGGCCGATTCACTATCCCGCCGCACGTGGGACTGGGTGAAGGTTTGGGCCGCTGACCCCGATCTGATCCGGGGTGAAGACGAGGTCAAACTGCGACGATTCTGGGCGGCCCGCGTGGTCGGGCTGTTGCGGCGCTTCGACGCGCTCGGGCGGATGCTCTCCGACGAGTCGGCGATCGAGCAGGGTCTGGATGAGGCGGTGTTGCGAGTCGCCTCTTGGTTGGCGACGGAGTACAAACAGCCGACGCCCGCCTGAAAACAACCTTCGGCCGGTTTTGGCGGGCTGCGCGACGGGAGCTATTTGTTTCAGCTGGTCTTCTACGTCGACAACATCGAGCTGGAGCACTTCGAGCGCCAATCGCGCGTCGAGGGGCAGGTGCGTCGCGAGGCCTTTCGCCGGCTGCGCGAGGCCGAGGCGGTATTCCCCGGGGCTCGTTAGGAGCTGAGCCAGCTCCACGAGCGGGACTCGTCTTATGGCAGACTCAGAAGGTTCTGACGTACCTGGGCGGCGGCCGGCGCCGCGCCGACGGCCTCGAAGGCCTCCAGCGCGCGAGCGTAGTCGGCTCGCGCGGAAGCGGGATTACCGGTGGAGGCGTGCGCCTCAGCCCGCCCCGCCAGCGAGCGACCGAGTTGCCAGCGAGTCCCCAGGGTGGCGAAGACTTCCACGGCTTGGCTGTAGCGATCGATGGCCCCGCCGGGCTGGTCCCCCAGGAGCAAGGCAACCGCGTGCGCGCGATGCGCGACCCCCGAATACAGTCGATGACCAAGGCGCCGGGCGCCCTCTTCCGCCAGTGGGGCGTGCTCGGCAAGGCCGTCGGCGTCGCGCGCCTGGGCGGCGGCTTCGGCGCAAAGGATGTGAAAGTCCAGGTCGGTCATCCCCGAGCCCCAGCGTACCGGGTCGGTCGGCGTTCGGATGGCTTGTTCGAGATGACTGCGGACGAGGGCGAACTCGCCCTCTGCCAAACGCGGCAAGGCCGCTCAGTAGTGAGCATTGCGTAGCCAGTTGTCCTCGCCGAAGGTTCGGACCATGATGGCGAAGGAGCGGTCGCGCAATTCGGCCCCCGCCTCGTCGTCGCCGCTCAGGGTTTGAACAATCGCTTGCAGCCCCAGGGGCCAGCAGATGGGCCCGGTTCGCTCCTGCGGGAATCGCTGCTCGAGGTCCTCCCACAGGCCGCGGCGGGAACGGATCTCGTCCCAGCGGTCGAGGCGAAACCAGCAGTGGGTGAGCAACGCCATGACGTTGAAGATCTGATCGGCGGACTGGGTGCGCTGGGCGCCCTGCTCGGCCTCGAGCAGGAGCGGGATCGCCTGCTCGTACTCGCCGACGTAGACCATGGCGCAGGCGGCACCGCGCAGGGCATCGAGAGCCTCCCGTTCGTCCGGGAAACCTGGCCTGCGGGCGATCTCGAGTCGCTGTTCGGCCGTTTCCAGACTCTCGCGGAGCTGGCCGAGACCGAAGAGGGCACTGCCTGAGGCCTCCAGAGCCACCGAGTGCTCGACCGGGCTCGTCAGTTCTTCGGCCATCCGAACCGCGGCTCGGGCGTGACCGGCGGCCGTCTGCCAGTCGGGCGGGTGACGCATGCGCCACGAAGCCAGGGAAAGGACGGAGAGCAGCCGCACCGTCTCCGGGTGGGGCGTCGGATCGTGGATCAGCTCCAACGACTGATCCAGGCTGTCGCTGGAGGCGCGGGCGGCGCGGCTGACTTCGGAGAAAGCGTCTCGGTCGACGGCCCACTTGATCTCGGCTCCCGTCTGAACGACTTTGCGGTGAAGGCGAATGGCGTCCGACCGATCGCCGCCGGGTAGCTGCTCCCAAACCGACAGGGCACGCTGGTAGCAGGCGATGGCCTGGGTCCCCTGGTGCAACAGAGCGTGAACGTCCCCCAGCGCTTCGTGCAAGCTCCACCGTGTCGACTCGTGCCCGTCCGTGCCCAACAGATCGAGGGCGCGTTGCAGATGCAGGATCGCCTCATCGTAGGCGTAGGTCGAGAGCGCACGCTGCGCGGCCAGGCGCGCATAAGGGACGGCCCGCTGCGAGTCGCCGGCGGCCGCGAAGTGGAAGGCGAGTAGATCGGCGACTTCGTCCTGGCGGTCTGGGTAGAGCTCCTCGAGGACTTCCCCGATGGCCACGTGGAGGGACTGTCGATGACGGCGGGTGAGGGAGCCATAGGCGGCTTCCTGGATCAGTGCGTGGCGAAACAGGTAGGCCAACTCCGGCTGCTCCTGCAGCAGCCGGATCAGGCCGAGCGACTCAAGCGTCTGGAGCTGGGGCTCTAGCGTCACGGGCAGGAAGGCGGATCGGTGAGCTCCATTTTACGGCCTGCCGCCCTGGCGCGCATCCCGAGCGAAGGCGAGGCCCGCTGCGTGGGCACAGGCGAGGTCGTCAACGAACAGCCGCGGGGGGAGGCCAGAAGCTTGGATTGAGCTTGCCGCGAGTTCTAAGCTCGCGGGACGCTTGCCGAGAGCGGGGCATTCGGTAACTCGCCCCGACGCAGTCGAGACAGCAAGTCCTCCACGGCGCCTGCCCGGTGCCCGAGGCGGTTCTTTTCGGCGAAGGTCAGTTCGGCCATCGTCTTACCTGTTCCGGCGACAACGAAGAGGGAGTCGTAACCGAAGCCGTTGTCACCGCGCGCGGCGGGAGTGATCTCTCCTTCGCAGACGCCATGCCCGACAGCCGTCTCCCCCACAGGACTTGCCAGGGCGACGGCGCAGCGGAAGCGCGCGATCCACGGACGTGGATGTGCGGCGAGGTGTTGTAGCAGACTGGCGCGGCGGGCGGCGTCGCCTTCGGCCAGGCGAGCCGAGCGCAAGCCAGGAGCGCCACCCAGAGCATCGACTTCCAGCCCGGTATCGTCGGCCAGTGTCCACAATCCGGCCGCCTGGGCGTAGGCCAGCGCCTTGGCGAGGGCATTCGCGGCGTAGTCGGCGCCCTCTTCGGGGACGGAGAACTCGATGCCCGCTCGGGTCAGATCTGTCAGGTCAACTCCGGGTCGGCTGAGCAGGGCGCGCAGTTCCGACAGTTTGCCCGGGTTCGTGGTGGCGAGTAGCAGGAGCGTCTGGATGTTCGTCGCCGTTTGGCTACTCGAATAGTACCAGATGGCGAGCAGTGGGCTCAGGCGCCGTCCAACGGCCGCATCTTGCGACCAGTTGTGACACAAACGCGCGCTTATGTTACGTACTAATTTGCACTTGTTGACGCTTAGTACTTTGCGTGCTATAATGCGGTCGCTTGTCTGGGAACTCCTTTTCGGACGGGTAGGGGTCTGACCAGTCGACCGTTGTGCCTCAACGTCGGGTTCATGCTCCACCAGGCGGTCGGGTACAACCGTATCTTCGAGTTCGATCACCCCAGCGTCCAGGTCAGTGACGACCTGGACGTTTCGGATTTGCAGGGGGACCTCCGCCTGACCCGGACGGCCCAAGGCCTGTACGCCTCGGGCGGGATGCAAGCCGGGACTCAGGCCGAGTGTGTCCGTTGCCTGACCCCTTTCAAGCAGAGGTTGGTAATCGCCGTTGACGACCTGTTCGTTTACCCGGCATTGCGGGCGACAGAGCCGCTGTTGGCCATCCCCGAAACCGGCCTGCTCGACCTGAGCCCGCTCACGCGCGAATACATGCTGCTCAGTCTCCCCCTGCAACCGCTTTGTCGTCCGGACTGCAAGGGGCTGTGTCCCGAGTGCGGGGTTAACTGGAATGACACCGAGTGCGAGCACCAGTCCCCAGCTCCCGACCCCCGCCTGGCGGGGCTGCGTGCATGGATCGACGACCCGGCTCCGGTGCACGACTCCAGGAGGCGCGCAGGATGAGCGTAGTCAAGGACCGTTGGCAAAGGCGTGAAGCGGTGGCCACGCTGCTGGAGAAGGGCGATGAACAGGGCTACCTGATCGCCACCGACGTGCTGGCCTTGTTTCCAGACCTGGAAGATGCCGCCGACCGCATGGAGCGGCTGCAGGCCTTCTTCCGCGGCGCAGGGATCGAGGTCTACAAGGAGTCGGCGGACGTACCGGAGAATCTTCGTCCCGAGGCCCGGCCGGTCATCGTCGAGGAGCCGTTCGATCTCAGCACGATCTCGACCGACGATACCGTCGGGCTTTACCTCAAGGAGATGTCGCGGGTCCCTCTCCTGACCGTCGAGGAGGAGGTCTCGCTGGCGAAACGGATCGAACGCGGCCGGCTGGCCGATGCCCGGCTGGCGCGGTCGAACGGCAACACCGGTGCCAGGAAGCGGGCCGAGTACCAGGGCCATATCCAGGACATGCGCCTAGCGCGCGAGCACCTGATCAAAGCCAATACCCGCCTGGTGGTCAGCATCGCCAAGCGTTACATGGGCCGCGGCGTGCCCTTCCTGGACTTGATTCAAGAGGGCAACCTGGGTCTGATGAAGGCCGTCGAGAAGTTTGACTACTTGCGCGGCTTCCGCTTCTCCACCTATGCCACGTGGTGGATCCGCCAGACGATCACCCGAGCGATCGCCGACCAGGGGCGCACCATCCGCGTGCCGGTCCACATGTCGGATCGTATCCGCCGGCTGTACAAGGTGGCGCGGCAGCTCGAGCAGGACATGGGGCGCAAGGCCTCGCCGGAAGAGATCGCCCACGAGATGGAGACCGACGCCCGCAAGGTGCAATGGATGATGCGCGTCTCGTGGCGGCCGCTCTCGCTCGAGACCCCGGTGGGGGAAGAAGAGGATTCCGAGCTGGGGGCCTTCGTCGAAGACGAGACGACGCCCACCCCGGCCCAGTCCGCCTACCAGAACCTGTTGCGTGAGAAGATCGAAGACGTCCTCTCGACGCTCAGCCCGCGCGAAGCGCGCATTCTCCGCCTGCGCTTCGGGCTGCACAACGGCCGTTCCTACACGCTGGAAGAGGTCGGCCAGAAATTCGGTCTGACGCGCGAGCGCATCCGCCAGATTGAAGGCAAGGCGCTGCGCCGCCTGCGCCACCCGCGCCGGGCGCGTCAGCTGCGCGATTACCTGAGCTGAACTCCCTCCTATGACGGACGGCGTAGGGGCACCGCATGCCGTGCCCCTACGATTTCCCGACAGCGTCAAGCTTCCCGCGAGCGTAGGAGCGAAGCACACGTGCCCTCCTCGCCAGGACACCGCCCTCACCCCTTCGGGTGCACCCTGGGTGTGCGCCGAAGGGCGTGGCGCCCTGCACCCTGCGGTGCGCCACCCTTGGCGCCCTGCCCCCTGGGGGCGCCCGAAGGGGCGTAGAGGGCGAAGGGCGTAGAGGGCGAAGCGGTGTGGCGGGCCGTGCCAGGGTGCTTCGCCCCTACACGTCCGCGGGAAGCCTGTGCTAGGCCAGCGTATCGAGAAGAAACGTCAGCGCCGCCTCGGCCGAGAGCGATTTGTTCTGGTCGCGGTCGCCCTGCCAGACGTGCTGCTCGGCGCGTTCCGCATCTCGCGTGCTGATGGCGATCCACGTCAGGCCGACCGGCTTGTCCGGCAAGCCGCCCGTCGGGCCGGCGATCCCGGTCACGGAGACACCGATGTCGGCCCCCAGGGCCAGGCGCGCCCCGCGCGCCATCTCGATCGCCGTCTCGCGGCTGACGGCGCCGTGCTGATAGAGGGTCTCGTGGTGGACCCCGAGCAGGCGTTCCTTGGCTTCGTAGGCGTAGGCGACGATGCCTCCCAGGAAGTAGTCGGACGAGCCTGCCACATTCGTCAGGCGGTGGCCGATGAGGCCGCCCGTGCAGGATTCGGCCAGCGCCAAGGTCAGGCGGCGAGCTCGCAACGCATGACCGACCCGGACCTCCAGGGGATCTCCCATCGTTTCGCCTCCAACAGGCGGGACTGATTGTATGCCGAGAGTAGGATCGTCGGCGATCCACCCCGGCTTCCCCATCAACGGGACCGGATAGTCGAAGGCTCACCCCCACCCTAACCCTCCCCCTTGCAGGGGGAGGGGATTGGCTCCCTCCCCCTGTAAAGGTGGAGGGTGGGGGTGGGGGTGGACACGCGCCGCCCCTGCCTCGGTGAACTTCGTTGACACATCATCCCCTCGCTGTTCCCTCCCCCTGTAAGGGGGAGAGCGGGGGTGGGGGTGGACGTGCTCCTCCCCTGCATCGGTGAACTTCGTTGACACGCCATCCTCGCGCAAGTATCCTGCTCGGCGTGAGTCAGCTTTCCTTCTTCGGACGCGTGGCCCGCACCTGGTCGGTTGGTGATCTCACCCGATACCTGCGGGAACTGCTGGAAGGGGACTTCCGGCTGCAGGACTTGTGGGTCCGGGGGGAAGTCTCGAACGTCTCCCGCCCGGCATCGGGTCACCTGTATTTCACGCTCAAGGACGCCGATGCCTCGTTGCGCTGCGTCATGTGGCGCTCCGACGTCGTTCGCCAGCCTTACCTGCCGCGCGAAGGAGAGACGGTCGAAGCCCACGGCCGGCTGAGCGTCTACGATGCCGCCGGTCAGTATCAGCTGTACGCCGATACCCTCCGGCCGACGGGGGAGGGCGAGCTATTCCAGTCGTTCCTGCGTCTCAAGGAGAAGCTCGAAGCCGAAGGGCTCTTCGATCCGGCGAAGAAGCGGCCGCTGCCGGCGTGGCCGGCACGGATCGGCATCGTCACTTCGCCGGCGGCGGCTGCGCTGCGCGATGTCCTCCACGTTCTGCGGCGCCGCTTTCCGCTGGGCGAAGTCATCCTGGCGTCGACCGCCGTGCAGGGCGAGGAAGCCCCGGCCGGAATCGTCGCCGCCCTGAAGGCGCTCAACCGTCATGCGCGGCCGGATGTGATTCTGCTGGTGCGCGGCGGCGGCTCGCTGGAAGACCTGGCGGCCTTCAACGATGAGGACGTGGCGAGGGCGATTTCCGCTTCGATCGCCCCGGTGGTCAGCGGCGTGGGGCATGAGACCGACTTCACGATCGCCGACTTCGCCGCCGACCGCCGCGCTCCGACCCCCTCGGCCGCGGCCGAGATCGCCACCCCCGACCGTCTCGAACTGGCTAGGAGTGTCACGAGGGCGCGGCAGGCCCAGCAGCGGGCCTTCGGAATCATGTTGCAGGAGCGGCGCAGTGCGCTGCGAAACGCGCGGGCGGGCCTCCGAGCCGCCTCCCCGCGCGCCGTTCTGGCCAACGCGCGCCAACGCGTCGACGATTTTGGGCTGCGGGCCCGACGCGCGGTCGAGACCGGGCTGGCCCTGCGCCGTTCCGCCGTCCGAGGGATGGCGCAGACGCTGCGAGCGGTCGGGCCGGCGGCGGTGTTGGCGCGTGGATATGCCGTCGTTCAACAGCCGTCGACCGGCGCCGTCATCCGATCCGTTCGCCAGGTGACCCCCGGCGATCCTCTCAAAGTCAGGGTCCACGACGGCGCCTTTGACGCCGTCGCCGGCGAGCGGTCGGCCGAGTGAGGCAGACAGATGGCCAAGGCGAAGGAAAAGTCTCCTGAAGAGATGACGTACGAGCAAGCCTTCGAGGAATTGCAGCAAATTGTCGGAAGTCTCGAGTCCGGCAAGATGCCGCTCGACGAGGCGCTCAAGTTGTTCGAGCGCGGCCAGACCCTGTCCGAGCGCTGCAGCGCGCTGCTCGAACAGGCCGAGCTCCGCCTGCGCCAGCTGGTGCCCGACGAGCACGGCGAGGTTGGCGAAGAGGAGTTGGACCTGGAGGAGGAGTAGGGGCACGGCATGCCGTGCCCCTACGGCTGGCTACCACGGAGGCGAACATGAAATGGATCACACGCGCCCGGGTTAAGGTCGACCGCGTCGCTTGCCCCTGGCTGATTCGCAAGTTCGTCGACGCTGAGGCCGAGTTCATCTTCGTCCCCGCCGAGCAGGTCCTGCCGGAAGCCGATCGCCTCGGGGCCATCCCGTTCGACGTCCCCGGGGTCGAGCTGGGGCATCACGGGAAGGAGTGCTCGTTTGAGGCCATCCTCAAGAAGCACGGCCTCACGACGGATCCGGCGCTGGTCTTGCTCGGAAAGATCGTCAACGGCGCCGACACGGACAACACGCTCTATCAGCAGCCCGAAGGGCCGGGCCTCCAGGCGATCGCCGAAGGCTTCCGCCACCTGGGCTACCCGGACGATATCGAGATCAATGCTGCCGAGTGGATCGTCTACGACGCGCTCTACGCCTACTCCCAGGAACTGGTCCGACAAGGCCGATTGGATGGGGCGTTCAAAGATTGACCTGGCGCTCCTGTTCTCGACGCGCGCCTTGCGTCTCTTCGGATACGGGTTCCTCTCCGTCACGCTCGTCCTGTACCTGATCTCACTCGGCTTTGCCGAGTCGTCGGTCGGGCTGCTGCTCAGTCTGGCCCTGCTCGGCGATGTCCTTCTCTCCCTGTGGATCACAACCTCGGCCGACCGCCTCGGGCGGCGACGGATGCTGGTGATCAGCGCGCTGCTGATCGTGTTCGCCGGAACCGTGCTGGCTTCAACCAACGTGCTGTGGTTGATCGGCGTGGCGGCGCTGGTCGGCGTGCTCAGCCCCAGCGGTTACGAAGTCGGACCGTTCCTGTCGATCGAGCAGGCAGCCCTAGCGCAGATCGTCGGCGACCGGGATCGCACTCGTCTGTTCGCCTGGTACAACCTGGTTGGCGCGTTCGCCGCCGCTCTGGGTGCACTGCTGAGCGGAGTCCTGGTGCAGTCGCTCTTGAGGGGCGGGCTGGCTGCCCTGTCGTCCTATCGGGCGACGACCATCCTGTATGCCGGCTTCGGACTGCTGCTCGCCTTCCTCTTCCTCCTGCTCTCGCCCGCAGTTGAACCGCAGGCGAAAGCTTCGCCGACGGCCCGCCTTGCGCTCGGAATCCACCGCTCCAGCAGGAGCATCGTCGCCCGCCTCAGCGGGCTATTCGCACTCGACGCTTTCGCCGGCGCTTTCGTCCTGCAAAGTCTGCTGGCCTATTGGTTCGTGATCCGGTTTGCCGTCCAGCCGGTGGCGCTGGGAAGCATCTTCTTCGGGGCCAATGTGCTGGCCGGGCTATCCGGTCTGGTGGCGGCGCGCCTGGCGACGCGCTTCGGCCTGATCAACACGATGGTCTTCACTCATCTGCCATCCAACATTCTATTGATGGCAGTTCCCCTGATGCCGACTCTCACCGCCGCCACGGTCGTCCTGCTGCTGCGGTTTGCGTTGTCGCAGATGGATGTTCCGACCCGCCAGTCCTACACGATGGCGGTCGTCCGCCCGGACGAGCGATCAGCCGCGGCCGGGATCACCACCACGGCTCGATCGATCGGTGGATTGCTCTCACCGTCCATCAGCGGCCAGTTGCTGGCGATGCCGGCCCTGATCGGGGCGCCTTTCTATCTGGCGGGCGGCCTGAAGATCATCTACAATGTGTTGTTGTATCGCAGTTTTCGGGGAGTCAGGCCCCCAGAGGAGACGCACGAGAACGAAAGTTAAGTCCCAGGCTTAAGCCTGGGTCCGACCAAGTCGATGGCCCGAGATGTCTCGCGTAGCCGCAGGCTTTGGCTTGGGTCCGACCGGTCGATGGTCCGAAGGTCACGCGTAGTCCCAGGCTTAAGCCTGGGTCCGACCAAGTCGATGAGCGGAGTTGTCACGCGTAGCCGCAGGCTTCAGCCTGCGTCCTGCGTGGCCTGGAAGCCGCAACTTCAAGGAACGTCCCCGTAGTCCCAGGCTTTAGCTTGGGTCCGACCAGGTCGATGAGCGGAGGTGTCCGGCGTAGCCGCAGGCTTTAGCCTGCATCTACGCCGGCTTGGAAGAGGACTTTCCAGGATCCCACCTACAGGTGGCGCGAACAAACCCGCCGTAGGCCTCGGCTTCCTTGCGGACGCTTCGGGCTCGGAGCCTAAAGGCTGCGGCTACGCGTCCATTGCAGACCGACGCGTGCAGGTCCCCGTGCATCGCGCTTAGCATCCCGCCCTCACCCCTTCGGCGCACACCCAGGGTGCACCCGAAGGGGTGCCCGAAGGGGTGAGGGCGCGTACTGGGGCCAAAGCTTGGAGCATGCGCAACGGACCCCGGCTAAAGCCGGGGACTACCGGATCGGACTATCGCGGCGAGCTGCGCGGCAGGATCATCTTAGGCAATTGCCGGGCCTCCGGTGCGCCCAGGAGGCGCGCCGCCACGTAGTACAGGCCGCCCCCCAGCGCCACTCCCCCGAGCCCGATCACGAGATCACTGCGGCCATCGGTGCGGGCCAGCCAGCCCAGTAAGCCGAGGGCCATGACGGAGGCCGCGCCGACGGCGGCGAAGACCCCGCGCTGGATCGAGGGCCAGGCGAGGCTGTCCAATCGGCGGCGGATCAGGACGATCAAGACCGTCGCCTCGACGGCCGTCGCCAGGCTGTTCGCCAGAGCCAGGCCGCCAACCGGCTGCCATCCCATGCGGGCGAAGGTGGAGGTGAGCGTCAAACTGAGGACGATGTTGAGGCCCATGGCGAGCAGGCTGACAAGCACCGGGCGCAGCGTATCCTTGAGCGCGAAGAAGGCGCGCACAACGACTTCCAGAAGCGCGTGGGCCGGCAACCCGACGGCGTACCATAGCAACGCCCAAGAGACGAGTTCGGTCGACTGCGCGGTGAAAGCCCCGCGTTGGAAAAGCATCGCCACGATCGGCGTTCGCAGCAGCATCAAGCCGAGCGTCGCCGGCAGCGCCAGGAAGAGTACACCGCGCAGGGTCCGCGCCAGGGTCAGGCGGAGGTCTCCCAACGCGCCTCGCGCGGCCTGTTCCGAAAACGTCGGCAGCACGGCGATGGCCGTCGACTGAGCGATCAGCGCTTGCGGCATGAGCATGATGGCGAAGGCGTTGGTCAGCGCCGTCAGGCTGCCGGTGGGCAGGGCCGAGGCGATGATGGCGTTCACCAGGAAATTGATCTCGACGATGCCAACGCTCAACAGCCGCGGCGCCATCAGGCGAAGGACCTGGCGCACCGAGGGATCGCGCAGGCCGAGGGTGGCGTGGTAGCGGGCCTGACGGTGGCGCAAGCCGGGCAGCTGGACCACCAGGTGCAGTGCGGCGCCCAAGACATACCCCCAGGCCAGACCGTAGATCCCCATCCGCGGAACGAGGAAGATGACGCCGGCGATCACTCCCAGGTTGTTCATCGCCGGAGCCAGCGACGGCAGCAGGAACTGCTGGTGGGCATTGAGCACGCCCATCAGCAGTCCGCTCAGTCCGAACAAGATCGGTGCCAGCAGTTGGATCCGCAACAGCTGGACCGTCAGGGCAATTTGGGCCGGGTCGTCGAAGCCCGGAGCGATCACATGGGGTACCAGCCACGGAGCGAGAGCGAATCCGACAGCGGCGAACCCGGTTAACCCGAGGAAGACCAGGTTGCCGACGGAGGACGCCAGGCGCCAGGCGGCCGGTCGATCTTCGATGGCGAGCATTCCGGTAAACATCGGGACAAACGCGGAGGCGAGCGCTCCGCCCGCCAACAGGCTGAAGAGGATCGTCGGCAAGCGGACCGCGGCGAAGTAGGCGTCGAGGCTGGCGCTCGTTCCAAAGGCGCCCAACACCAGTATCTGGCGCACCAACCCGCTGAGGTTGGCGATCAGAAAACCGAACATCACCACGCCGGCGGCCCGAGCGATGCGTTGGTCGACGGCTCTATCCACGGCGGCGCATTATAAGGGCAGTGGTCAGTGGCGAGTGGTCAGTGGCCAGTGATCAAGTGATCAGTAACCAGTGATCAGTGGTTAGTCACGGTTACGGGTCACTGACCACTGACCACCGACCACTGACCACTTCTGTTGTCCTTCGGGCGCCGATCTTGTACAATCGTGAAGCGCCAGCCCGGGTGCCATGAGGATAAGTTGGTGACTCCCGGCAGGACATCGTTGACGATCGGCTGGCTCTTGCTCGTCTTCGGGGCCCTGATCTTCATCTGCGGGGTGTGCTCGATGGGCTCGCCGCTCATCGGACCGACGACGGGCGGGAGTGGGGATGGCGCCGGCTGGTTCGGCGGCAACTGGGACTCGGGCAGCTGGAGCTCCGGCTCCTCCGATTCGTCCTCAGGCGACTGGGACTGGAGCGGTTCCGATTCGGGAAGCTGGGACTCGGGCGGTTTCGACTCGGGCGGCTGGGACTCCGGCGGTTCGGATAGCGGTTCCTGGTAGGTTGCGATGTTTCTCGTCGTCACAGGCATTTTCATGATGATCGCCGGCTTCAACCTGATCCGGCGGGCGAGTCGCCTGGCGGGACCCATGCCGGCCGGGATGTCCCGCATGGCCGTGCCCCGGAGCCCGGCCGCGCCCTCGACCGCGGCACCGAGCGGAGGAAAACCAATGGCTCGTCCCCTTTCGGGAAAGCCCGGCGAATTTGGCGCCGCCCGCCTCGGCCAGCTCATCACCTACAACCATCCCGAGCGCGGCGGCCTGACGGGGAAGATCCTCGGGACGATTCGCTATGCCGAGTTGTGGCAGCGCCAAAAGTCTCCCAGTGAGCCATGGGTCCCGACCGGCAACATCTTCGCTGCCCACTGGATCGGCGACACCCTGCTCTACCACTGGAAGGACCGGCTTTACGTCCTGGATTCGTACGACATCATCACCGACGCCGAGATCGCTCAGCAGATCCTGCCCCATGCCAAGGCCTTCGGGCAGAGCGACGAGACGGCCGAAGTCTCCTTTGCCTACCCGCCGGCATCGTGGACGATCACCGACATCGGCAAGTTCCACGTCGAAAGCGCCGAAGGCGGCGGCCTGCGCTTGCAGACGGGCGCCGTCGGCCGCTTCGTGCACGCCCGCGGCGGCACCGACAATGAAAACCGGGCGCTCGTCGTCGAGGACTACCAGGAGGGCAGCGGCGGGCAGGACACCGTCTGGCGCGGCTGGATGATCTCCTGGGACGACCTGCAATCGATTCGCTGACTTGGAGGAGGAGAACGATGGGGAAGAATCGTGAGTGGTTGATCGGCTTGTTGACCCTGGCCGCCGCCCTCGTCCTCGGCCAGATCGTCGCCTACCTGCTGGCGCCGGCGTCGTGGGCGATCTTCATCGCGCGCCTGCCGATCATCCTGTCGATGATCGCCTTCTGGGGCCCGATCGTGGCGATCGTCGCCTCCGCTTTTGTCGTCGTCACGATGCGTCTGCTCGGCTTCGAGTCGCTGGCCGAGATCCGTCAGGAGTCGGTCGAGCAGAACAACCCGGCTCCGGCGATCGTCTTCGCCGGGACGTTGCTGGCCAGCCTGATCTTCCTGGGGCTCGTCATCCGCACCTGACCTCCGCCTTCCCGTATGATCCGTCTTCTCCATCGCGACCGCGAGGGGAACGTCCGCAAGGACGTCCCTTTGTCCGAGCTGCCGCGCCGGCTCAAGCGCGGCGGCCTGCTTTGGCTCGATCTGGTCGCCGAGCCGCCCGAAGTTTGCGAGCCCATCCTACGGGAAGCCTTCGGCTTCCATCCCCTGGCGATCGACGATGCTTTGCAGGAGACCCACATCCCCAAGCTCGACGACTGGGGCGACTATCTATACCTGGCCATTCACGCCATCCACTACGACCCGGGCGCCGACCCGTCTCTGTCGACCCAGGAGTTCGACGCCTTCCTCGGGGCCGACTACCTCGTCACGCATCACGATGATCCGCTGCCGGGGGTGGATCGGGTCTGGAACCGCCTCGATCGGGACGACCGCTATATCGCCGCCGGCGCCGATCATCTGTACTATGCCCTGGCCGACGAGATCATCCTGGGGTACCTGCACAGCGTCGAGGCCATCGACGAGACGATCGAGGACTTCGAGGATGCGGTCTTCGGGCGACCCACGCCGGAAATCCTGGAACGGGTCTTCTCGCTGAAGCGAGGTCTGCTGCAGCTGAGGCGTATCGTCGGCCCACAGCGCGAGGTCTTCAACAAGCTGGCCCGCGACGACTTTCGCGTGATCGACAAGAAGGACAGAGTGTATTTCCGCGACGTCTACGACCACCTGGTGCGGTTGCACGATATCAATGAGAGCATGCGCGATCAGGTGACCGGGGTGCTGGAGATCTACCTGGCGGTCATCAACAACCGAATGAACGAGATTATGAAGACCCTGACCCAGATCGCCGTGGTCTTTCTGCCGATCTCGTTCCTGGTCGGCTTCTTCGGCATGAACTACTTCGCCGCCCCCGTCCTCTTCCAGGAGTGGACAGGGCTGCCGTCCTTCGCGGCGACGATGCTCGTTTTGATCCTCACGCCGCTAGGCTTCTACATCTGGTTCCGCCGGCGCGCCTGGCTCTAGGTGATCAGAGCTTCCCGCGAGCTTGGAGCTCGCGGGAAGCTGCTCCGCTATGGGGTACGACCGCTCCGCCCCCTGGTACGACAAGATCTACAGTTTCAAAGACTACGCCGCCGAGGCGGCGATGCTGCGTTCGCTGATCGAGGAGAATCGACCCGGGGCGCACCGACTGATGGACGTCGCCTGTGGAACCGGCGAGCACTTGCGCCATCTGCGCGAGCACTTCGACGTGGAAGGCCTCGATGCGAGCCTTCCCATGCTGGAGATCGCCCGCCGCAAGCTGCCCGGCGTGCCTTTGCATCAGGCCGACATGCGTACCTTCGATCTCGGGCGGGTCTTCGACGGCGCCATCTGCATGTTTGGCGCCGCCGGACATTTGCGCGACGAGGACGAGCTACTGGCCGCCGTCCGGCAAATCGCCCGCCACCTCGAGCCGGGCGGCGTGCTGATCGTCGAGCCGTGGCTCACACCGGAAGTGTTTGTCCCGGGAAGGGTCTCGGGCCTCTTCGTCGACGAGCCCGAATTGAAAATCGCGCGCATCAGCGTCGGTCAGCGGGAGGGCCGTGTGGGGATCCTCGAGCTGCACCACCTGATCGCAACTCCGGCCGGCGTGGAGCATTTCGTCGAACGACTCGAGATGACCCTGTTCCCCCATGAGGCGTACCGGTCGGCGCTGACCGCCGCCGGCATGTCGGTCGCTTTCGATCCGCAAGGCCCGATGGGGCGGGGTTTGTTCGTCGCGAGGCTGACCGCGGATTGAGCGCGGGCAGGGGAACCGCGTCATGCAAGCGGCCCCGGGGCGACCTTCCCGTCGACAATTATCGCCGGCACCGGCACACGCGGCGTGATAAGATGCAGTCTTCCCCGACCGTTATCCGTCCGGGCGCATACCTTGTGAACGAAGACACGACACTGGCGAAGGCCGCCGTTGCCCGGCGGGTTTTTGGTGAGCGAGCCGCGTTCTACCGGACCAGCCCGGCGCACACCGATCCAAATGTCCTAGCCCGACTGGTCGAGATGGCCTCTCCCCGGCCGGAGTGGATCGTCCTCGATCTCGCCACCGGCGCGGGACACACCGCGTTGACACTCGCTTCGAAGGTGAGGCAGGTCATCGCTTACGACCTCACTCAGGCGATGCTGGCCGAGGCCGCCAACCTGATCCGAGACCGGAGCGTCGCGGGCATCGTTCTGTCGCGGGGAGACGCCCACCACCTCCCCTTCGAGTCCGGAGTCTTCGATCTCCTCACCTGCCGACGCGCGGCGCATCATTTCGCCGACCTACCGCAGGCCTTGGACGAGATGCGGCGGGTCCTTCGGCCGGGCGGTCGCCTCGTGATCGACGACCGCAGCGTGCCGAAGGATGCGCGGGTCGAGGCGCTGATGAATCGCCTCGACACCCTGCACGATCCGTCTCATGTCTGGGAGTATCCGGCCGAAGCGTGGAAGACGAAGCTCGCGGCTGCGGGCTTTGTGCTGGAGCAAAGCGAGTCGTATCAGAGGCTCCGGCCGCTGCGCGATCTCACGCAGGGTGCGCTCGAATCCGACGCCAGGGAGATCCTCCGCCTTGTTGAGGCCATGCCACCCGACATCGCCGGCGCTTTCGGCCGCGCGCGCGTCGAAGGGGATTGGCACCTGACTCATTCGTACGAGATGCTGGCGGCGGTGCGCTGCTGATGGCGGACGTGGCGGCTTCGACCGGCCGTGAATTTCCGTGGCGGCGTCGTCTCCAGCTATGGCGCGCCGAACGCGCCCATCGGCTCGGGCGCGACCGATTCCGTCCGGAAGACTTCGCCGTCTTCCACCTGGAGGTCGAGATCCCCGGCCTGGGCCGGGCTTGGGACGGCTGTCAACTGGCGCACCTGACCGACACCCACCTCGGCCAATGGCTCTCGCCGGCTCGTCTGGAGGGCGTGGTCGATCTGACAAATCGTCTGGGAGCCGACCTGATCGCACTGACCGGCGATTATCTGTCCTATGACCTCGATGGCTCGGCCCGCGATCTGGAGCGATCGTTCGGGCGCCTGCATGCGGAGGATGGGGTTTTCGCCGTGCTGGGCAACCACGATCACTGGGTCGGCGCCGAACGGGTTCGGATGCTGCTCGAGCGGTGCGGCGTGCGGGAGCTGCGCAACGATGTCGTGAGCCTGCGGCGCGGCAGCGATGTGCTGCACCTGGCCGGCATCGACGACGTGATGGTCCATCAGGACCGATTCGGTCAGGTGCTGCAGCGGTTGCCGGCCGACGGCCCTGCGCTGTTGCTGGCGCACGAGCCGGACTTTGCCGACACCGCCGCCCGGGCCGGGCGCTTCGGCCTACAGCTCTCAGGGCATTCGCACGGCGGACAGGTCGTCCTGCCGGGCTTCGGTCCGCTCGTCCGCGGCCCTCACTGCTGGAAGTATCCCCTCGGCCGTTACCAGGTGGGGAGGATGACGCTGTATACCAATCGCGGGCTGGGCTCGAACATGTGGTGGATTCGAGTCAACTGCCCGCCGGAGATCGCATTGGTGCGCCTGCGGGCGCCGCAAAAGGAGGCATGACATGCAAGACATGACCTGGCAACGGGCCGTCGGGCGATCCCTCTTGATCTGGTTGCTCGGCACGATCGGGCTGGTGGTGATGGCGGTGATCCTTCCCGGTCTGAAGATCGACAACCTTCGATCGGCGGCGGGGGTCGTGTTGATTTCAAGCATCATCAATGCCCTGTTGTGGCCGCTCCTTTCGCGCGTCTTCCTTCCCTTCATGGTCTACACCCTCGGGCTGGCGACGCTGATTCTGAATGCGCTGATTTTTGGGCTGGCCGCCAACTTTCTTCCCGGCATCCACGTCGAGAGCTTCTGGACGCTGATCGCGGCGGTGATCGGGATGAGCGCCGTCACCATGGGACTGTCGACGCTCTTGACGATCGATGACGAGGCGCCCTTCTACCGAAACGTCGTGGCCCGGGCCGCGCGCAAAACGCGCGGGGCGGCCGCCGTGGCCTCCCACCCGGCCGTGGTCTTCTTGGAGATCGACGGCCTCTCCGGACCGACCCTACAGCGGGCGATGTCCGAGGGCCACATGCCGACCCTGGCGGCCTGGATGGCGCGCGGCAGTCACGCCCTCATGGAATGGGAGACCGACACCTCCTGCCAGACCGGCGCCTCCCAGGCGGGTATCCTGCTTGGCAACAATGCCGATATCCCCGCCTTTCGCTGGGTGGACAAGGCAAACGGCAACAAGATCATCACTTCCTCCGGACCGAAGGACGCGCCGATGATCGAGGCCGCCCATTCCGACGGCCACGGACTGCTGGCCACCAACGGCGCCAGCCGCACCAACCTGTTCTCGGGCGACGCCGGGGACACCCTGCTGACCTACAGCCGTGTCACCGGACTCAGCAAGCTGTACACCCCGTCCTACTACTACTTCTTCTCTTCGCCCTACCAGTTCATCCGGACCTTCGTGCTATTCGTCGGCGAGATCATCGCTGAAATCCGCAATCGCCGCTGGCAAGAGCGCGAGAACGTCATCCCCCGGCTGGGCCGCGAGAAGCGCGGCGGCATCTACCCGATGGTGCAGGCTTTCACCACCATCTTCCTGCGCGACCTGACCACGCATACCCTGGTCGGCGACATCTTCGCCGGCACCTTCGATGTCGAATACGCCACGTTCTTTGGTTACGACGAAGTGGCCCACCACTCGGGGGTGGAAGACCCTGACGCCTTCCGCAGCCTGCGGCAGCTCGACCGGCAGTTCGCCCGCCTGGAACGGGCAGCCCAGCATGCGGAGCGTCCCATCCGGTTTGCCATCCTGTCGGACCACGGTCAGAGCAAAGGCCGGACCTTCAAGCAGCGCTACGGGATGACCTTGAAAGACTACATCCAGGGCTTCCTCCCGGCCGGCATCAAGATTCACGATCGGCTCGAGACGGACGAGGGATGGGATCACGTCAGCCTGGCGGCCACCGACGTCGCGCAAAACGACAAGAAGGTCATCGGCCGCACGGTCTCGTCACAATCCGAGAAGAACCGCGACGCGGACGGCCGGGTGCTCATCGGCCCGGAAGCTCAGCGGCGGAAGGCGGAGACAAAGGGCGAGGCCGTGGCGGCGGACGAGGCCGGCCTGATCGTGTTGGCCTCCGGCAACCTCGGCCTGGTGTACTTCACCGACTGGAAAGAGCGGCTGTCCCTGGAGGAGATCAACGAACGCTTTCCGGATCTCATCCCGGGGCTGATCCGACATGAAGGCATCGGGTTCATCCTGGTCCACTCGAAGAAGGACGGAGGTATCGTGATGGGCGCCCGCGGCAGGTACTTCTTAGACAGCGGCCGCATCGAGGGAGAGAATCCCCTGGCGCTCTTCCCGGCTCGCTCCCCGCAGCACTTGCGCCGCACCGACGGCTTCCAGTTCGTGCCCGACATCGTGGTCAACAGCTTCTATGATCCACAGAAGGACGAGGGGGCCGCGTTCGAAGAGCTCATCGGTTTCCATGGAGGCATGGGCGGTAACCAGTCGAGGCCCTTTGTGCTGTACCCGAAGGCATGGCGCCTCGACCAACGCGAAATCGTCGGTGCCGAGGAGCTGTCCCGGGTCTTCAAGGCGAAGGTGCTGGAGGAACAGCAGGCAGCATAGAGCCGTGGTCAGAGGTGAGTGGTCAGTGGTCAGAAAGACGATGAAAACGAACCGGGCCTCAGACAGAGGCCCGGTCTCTTCTGGCCAGGAAGCTTCGCGGGCCGCCCTAGCACAGTGATCAATGTTGGCGGCCAGCGGTCAGGAAAACTCTCTAAGCCGAAGACAAACCGGGTTTCTCAAAGAAACCCGGCTTGTTGTCGCTCTGACCACTGACCACCGACCATCGACCACTCGTCTAGCGGATACTGTAGCTGACGGTCACGTCCACCGCTACCTTGTTCGTCCCCACGGAGACAGGGGGTCCTTCCCCCCCGCCGCCTCCCATACCGTAGCCGAGGGCGGCGTAGTAAGGCTGCGGCGCCGGGAGGGTCACCCCGGTCGAGATCGTGATCGGATCACCCAGGATGACGCCGGCGTCGACGGCGATCTGCGCCGCGCGGCTCAAAGCGTCGCCCATCGCTTCCGTCCGGGCCTCGTCCTCGGCGGCGGCGGTCTCGGCGATGGAGAACGTCACACCGTAGATGTTCGTCGCCCCGGCGTTGACGGAGTTCTGAAGAAGCTTCGAGAGTTGATCGACGTCCCGCAGCTTGACGGTCAGGTTGTTATCGACATAGTACGTCACTTCGTCGGTGATGACCCCGAACTGGTTGTAGCCCGTCTGGGGGTAGACGCTGAAGTACGTCGTCTGCATGTCGGAGTCGGCCACACCCATTTGGCGCGCGGCCTCGATGATCGCTGCGGCGACCTGGTTGTTCTCCCGCACCGCGGCGGCAACATCGGCATCCCGGGTCTGGATCCCGAGAGTCACGCTGACCACGTCCGGGGCGACCAGCACCTCGCCATGGCCGGGGACGGTGATCGATCGCTCGGCCGGATTCAAGACGGCGCATCCGGCCAGGAACGCGCCCGACAGCAGGAGGATGGAGAGACTGCGTGTGTGCATGGGTTCCTCCTTAGCGAAGATCGTACGTCACGAACATCTGGACGGTGAATTCCAACGTGCCGGGCGACGTCGGCACACCGCTGCCGAGGGGCACCTCAGCGCCGCCGATCGCTTTCAGGCCGGGACTGCCACCCCCGCTGCTTTCGGAAATGGTCCGGATCGCGCCGAGCGACATCCCGCTAGCCGAGGCGAGCTGCTCCGCCTGGCGCTGGGCATCGGTGAGCGCCTCCTTCCGCGCCGGTTCGAGCGCCGCCGCCGGGTCCGACACGGTATACGTGAGGCTTTGAACGGAGTTCGCGCCGCTGGCCAGCGCATTCCCCAGTAGGTCGCTCAGGGCAGCGATGTCGTGCAAAGTCACGGTGATCGAGTTGTCCACCCAATAGGTTATGTCCTCCGTCGGGTTTCCGAACTCGTCGTAGCGGGGCTGGGTCGAGATGTTGAAGTTCGTCGTCTGCACATCTTCCGGCGCCACCCCCATGTTCGTGACGGCCTCAACGACCTTTTCGGCCGCCCGGTTGTTTTCGGCGACCGTCGGCCCGACTTGCGGACCGCGGGTCTGGACTCCGAGGGTAACGACAACCGTATCCGGCGGCACGACGACCGAACCCTGACCGGTCACAGCGATGGTCCGCTCGGACCGGCCGCCGGCAATGGCGCACCCGCTCAGGACGAGAGCTAGCGGGAGAAGAGCAAGTGCCCTCCAACGAGACGTAAACATGGTCAGCCTTCCCTCCTTACTCCCCGGCGTTGGGGCGCGCGCAGTATACGGGCCGGGGCGCGACCTGGCAAGGGAGAGTTACGAGTATAGACGCCGGAGGCGAGTGAGAAGTTCCGAGCGGGTTGACCCCTTCGCTCCGATGAGGGTAAGGGGCGCCAAGGCCCACCTGGAGTCCGCGGAGCGACCTGTCAGAGTTCATCATTCCCGGGGAAGCCTGCTCTCTCGGACGCAGCAGACCCGAATCAAGCGTCAGAATTACCCTAGGCCGCCCGCGTGCGCGGGGCGACACTCCGTATGGTAGCGTTACGCCCGCGAAGGCGGAAATCCAGAGGCGGGGCGACATCCTGTCAGGCAACGTCATTCCCGCGAATGTCGAAGTCACTCGCCCTCACCCCTTCGGGTGCGCCGAAGGGCGTGGCGCCCTGCACCCTTCGGGCGCGCCGCCCTTGGCGCCCTGCCCCCTGGGGGCGCCCGAAGGGGCGTAGATGGCGAAGGGCGTAGAGGGCGAAGCGAAGCGGAGTGGGTGCGGGAATCGACCCAAGAACCTGGGCCTCCGCCTGGTACCGCCGCAAGAATCGGGAGAGCCGGGGACGCCGACCCCGGCTCTCTACTAAGGAGGAGAAGAAGAGATTTCGCCCTTCCGAGGGAAAGGATAAGCGGGTAACAGTTCGCCTTGCTCGGCGCGCACCCAACGGCCGTCCTACGGAATCCCTACGCTGGCCATCGACGCGCACCCTCGCAGTTGATCTCTAGTACTCCGGTACGATGCGCGCCGGGCGGGCGAAGCTTCCCGGGAGCTTCAAGTTTCCGGGAAGTTTCAAGACTGCGTGCTACAATCGCCGGCCTCCGGTCTCTACGCCCCTTCGGGCGCCCCCAGGGGGCAGACCGCCGAGGGCGGGCGGCGCGACGATGCTGACTACTTGGCTCCTTGCCGCTCTTCCCATCCTGCTGCTCGTTTTTCTGATCCTCGGCCTCGGGTGGAGTGCGGCACGCGCCGGCCCGGCCGGATGGCTCGCCGCGGCGGCCATCGCGTGCCTCGGCTTTGGCGCCGGTGCTGGCGTGCTCGCCGTAGCGCAGGCGAAGGCTCTCTTCTTGGCGCTGGATGTCCTGCTGATCGTCTGGGCCGCCTACTTTCTCTACCGAGTCGTGGACGAGGCCGGCGGAGTCGCGACTCTCGCCGCGGCGCTGCCAAGTTTGACACCCGATCGCGGTCTACAGGCTCTCCTGATCGCGTGGGCCTTCGCCTCGTTCTTGCAGGGAGTCGGCGGATTCGGCGTGCCGGTCGTCGTAACTGCGCCGATCTTGATTGGGTTGGGCTTCGATCCCATCATCGCGGTCGTCGCCCCGTCCCTCGGCCATGCCTGGTCGGTGACATTTGGGTCCTTGGGGTCTTCTTTCCAGGCGCTGATCGTCGCCAGCGGAGTCCCGGGGCCGGCGATGGCGGCCCAGAGCGCGGGGCTGCTCGGATTTGCCTGCTTCGTATGCGGCTGGATGGTCCTGCGTGTGGCGGATGGGCGTCGGGGACACCTTGTCGCTGTCGGGGTCATGGGGTTGGCCATGGCCGGCACGCAGTATGCGTTGGCGGTGAGCGGCGCATGGCACATCGCCGGGTTTGGCGGTGGCCTGGCGGGACTGGCCGTTGGCTTCGCTTTCGTCCGCCTGAGTCGTAAACGGACCGAAGCCTCACCCCGGCCGCCGGTCCCTGGGCGACAGATCGGCCTGGCGCTTGTCGGGTATCTCCTTCTCGTGCTCATCACGCTCGTCGTGCAGTTCATCCTTCCTCTGCGTGAGGCGCTGAGCGCGGTCGTCTTGCAGGCGTCTTTCCCGGCCGTGGCGACGTCGCAGGGGGTGCTCACTCCGGCCGAACCCGGAAAGGCGCTGGTCCTGTTCCGCCATGCTGGCGCGATTCTGGTTTACGCGGGCGCCCTGGCGTATCTCCTTCTGCGCCGGGCCGGGGTTATGCCGTCGGGTGCCGCGCGTCGCATCGTTGGAGACACGGCCCGTGGCGTGCTCGGCTCGAGCCTGGCGATCGTCTCCATGACGGCGATGGTGACGATCATGGCCCACGCCGGCATGACCGACGTCCTGGCGCGCGGGCTGGCGCGGATTTCGGGTGCCGCCTTTCCGCTGATGGCGCCGTGGATCGGTGCGCTGGGTGCCTTCGTCAGCGGTTCGAACACCGCTTCCAATCTACTCTTCGGCATGTTGCAGCGCAGGACGGCCGAGGTCCTCGGCTTGGGCGTGGCCTGGATCCTGGCGGCGCAGACAGCCGGCGGAGCGATCGGTTCCGTCCTGTCGCCGACCAAGATCTCGGTCGGCGCGGCGAGCGCCGCGGCCACGGCCGAAGAGAGTCAAATCCTACGCCGCCTGCTCCGCCACGCCGCCCCGCTGCTGCTGGCGCTGGGGGCCCTGGTCGGGCTGGTGATGCTCCGAGGCGGCGGATGAGCGAGATTCCTTCCCGCGATCGCCGTAGGGTGCGCGTGCAGGCGATCGTCGTTGGCGTCGTCCTGGTCGCCTCCGGGCTCGAGGTCTTGGCGCTGGAGAGCGGGGCACCGGCCCTTCGTGATGTGCTCCTGGCTGTGATCGCCGCGGCGATGCTGGTGGGCGCGATCTTGGGATGAGGGAGGTTGATGAAGCGGCTGATGTAAAATCGCCTCCATGTCGGACGTCTTGGTGCTGATGGCGGTGCGCTTTCCCGAGTCGCTGGTGCAGCGCGTGCGCGCCGTCTCGCCCCGGCTGAAAGTGGAAGTCCACCCCGCTTCGGACGCGTCTGAACTGCCCGGTCATCTACTCCCGGATGTCGAGATTCTCTATACCGTGCGCGCCCTGCCGGATCCGGAGGCGGCTCCCAGCCTGCGCTGGATTCAGTTTCACTATGCCGGGATCGATCATGTCGCCGACCACCCTTTGCTGAGGGGAGACGTTCGCATCACCACGCTCAGCGGCGCCGCGGTCCCTCAAATGGCCGAATTCGTCCTAATGGCGATGCTGGGCCTGGGGCGGCGCTTGCCCCGGCTCGAGCGCGACCGGGCCGACAAACGCTGGGCCGAGAATCGCTTCGACCGGTTCCGCCCGATCGATCTGGACGGCAGCACCGTAGGGATCGTCGGTTACGGCAGCGTCGGCCGCGAGGTGGCCCGGCTGTGCCGCGCCTTCGGAGCGCGCGTGCTGGCGACCAAGCGCGACCTCAAGCACCTGGAGGATCACGGTTACGCCCTACAGGATCACGGCGATCCGGGCGCGGACCTTGCGACGCGTCTCTATCCGCCGCAGGCCCTGACGTCGATGGCCGCCGAATGCGATTTCCTGGTGATCACCGTCCCGCTCACGCCCGAGACGCGCGGGCTGATCGGCCGCACCGTGCTCCAACAAATGAAACCCACGGCCTGCCTGATCGATGTTTCTCGCGGCGGGGTGGTCGACCACAATGCCCTGGTGGAGGCCTTGTCGGAGAAGCGGCTGGGTGGGGCGGCCCTCGACGTCTACCCGGTGGAGCCGCTGCCGCCGAGCAGCCCCCTGTGGGAAATGCCGAACGTCCTCCTCTCGCCTCATATCGCCGGGGCCTCCGACCGCTACTTCGAGCAGGCGGCGGTCCTGTTCGCCATTAATCTGCAGCGCTACTTGACCGACCAGCCCCTGCTCAACGAGTTCGACCCCAAGCGCGGGTATTGAACCATGCCGGGCATCCGTGGCGTGATCTTCGACCTCGGCTCGACATTGATCCGGTTTCGCGGCGACTGGACCGTGGTCCTGACTCAGGGACGCGAGGCGATGGTCGCCTGGTTGCAGCAGGCCGGATTTCCGCTCCAGGCGACGGCGTTCGATCAGGCAGTCCAGCGGGCGTTTGAATCCAACTTCCGCGAGCGCCGCACCGATCATCGAGAGCGGGCCTCGCGCCAGATCCTCCGGGAGGTGTTGACAGCCCAAGGCGTTCCGCAGGTGAGCGAGGAACAGCTCGATCAAGCACTGCGGCGCTTGTATGCTCCGAGCGAAACGTGCTGGTCGCCTGTGCCGGGCGTGCACGGAGTGCTGGCCAGGCTGCGCGACCGTGGTCTGCGGTTGGGAATGCTCTCGAACGCCAGCGATACCGACAATGTCGAGCGTCTGCTGGACGACTCGCGTCTCAATGGGATCTTCGATCCGGTCGTGATCTCGGCCGCCGCCGGCGTTCGCAAGCCGACACCGTCGCTCTTCCTGGGAATCCTGGCGCAGTGGGGAGTGGCGCCGGGGGAAGCGACGATGGTCGGCGACCTGCTGGGCGAGGACATTCTGGGCGCGCAGCGCGCCGGCCTGCACCAGATCTGGGTGCGGGCGGAAGCCGACCCCGCGTTCAACGCCGAGTACATGGGCGTGGTGGTGCCGGAGTGGACCGTCGAAACCCTCGAGGATGTGCCGCCCCTGCTGGTGTCGCTCGAAGGCGCATCTTGAGCGTTGGACGGACCTGCCCACCGTCGTCGCCGCGGTGTCTCCCACAAACACCTGGCGGATGTGCGGAGGGTCGGGTCGTGGGCGGGTGTACCTGCTCTATCCTGATAAGTCCCTCTCGACCCGCTGAGCCGGCAAGGTCAAGTCCCATGCCCAGGCGTTAGCATGGCTCCGACCGCCGACCGGCAAGCTTGATACTGAATTGCGATGGAAAGTCTCCGCTCCAGGATTCGAAATGTCCGCGGCCGTTATCCGGCGCAGTTCTGGCTCCTCTTCTGGGGGACGCTGCTCAGCTCTGCCGCCGCCGGCCTGGTGTGGCCATTCCTGACGATCTTCGTCCGCCAACAACTGAATGTGCCGATGACGACCGTCGCCCTGCTGCTGACGGTCAATGCCGCCGCAGGACTGATCGGGCTGTCTGTCGCTGGACCGGCCGCCGACCGTTTCGGACGCAAACCGGTGATGCTGGCAAGTCTGACGGCGCAGGGCGCGGCCATGGTCTGCATGAGCCTGGCCGCCAGCCTGCCGGCCTGGATCGGTGTGATGGCCCTGTTCGGCGCCTTCAACCCGCTGTTCCGGGTCGGCGCCGACTCGATGATGGCCGACCTCTTGTCGGCGGAACAGCGCCCAGGAGGCTACGCGCTGCTGCGTATGATTTCGAATCTGGGGATCGTCGTCGGCCCGATCCTCGGGGGATTCCTGATTGCGGTTTCCTACGACATCGCCTTCTACGCTTCCGCCGCGGCCAGCTTCTCCTTCGCGCTGCTGATCCTCTTCCGCGCCCGGGAAACCCTTCCCTCGAGACGCGGCGAGGGTGCACAGCTCGGCGGAGGCTATGGGCCGGTGCTGCGCGACCGACCCTTCCTTCTTTTCATCGGCACGTACGCGATTTCCGGGATGGCCTACATCATCCTGATGGTGCTCTTGCCGGTCTACGCCAAAGAGAACTTCGGCGTGGTCGAGCGCCAGTACGGTTTCATCTTGGCCACCAACGCCGCCATGGTCGTGCTTTTTCAGTTTCCTGTGACGCGCTGGACGTCGCGCCGATCCCCGCTGCCGATCCTGGCCCTCGGTTCCTTGTTCTACGCCGCCGGCGTGGGTAGCGTGGCCCTGGGATCCGGTTTTGGCGTCTTCTGGTTGAGCATGGTCATCCTGACGGTGGGCGAAATGATCATGGTGCCGACCTCGACCACCCTGACGGCCAACTTGGCACCGGTGGAGATGCGCGGCCGGTATATGGGGTTGTACACCCTCAGCTGGACGGTGGGCCTCGGGGTCGGGCCGGTCGTAGGAGGTTTCCTCAACGACCGCTTGGCGCCGGTCGCCATCTGGTATGGCGGATTGGCCCTGGCGCTGACCGCCACCCTGGGGTTCCTGGCGCTCGGCCGGAACGAACGCCTCCGATCGACCGCAACCGCACCGGCTTCCTGACCTTCGATTTCACAATCGCCCCCAGCGTCGAGTCATAGTCTTCAGGAGAATGGGCAGCCGATGGCGCAGCGCGACGACATAGTGACCTGGGTCGAATCCTACGGGCAAGAGATTCACGCCTACCTGTGGCGGATGCTCGGTGATCGGCAGGACGCCGAGGACTGCCTTCAAGAGACCTTCGTGCGCGCGCTGCGCCACTCCGGCGGAGAGGCCATTCGATCGCCGCGGGCCTGGCTGTACGCCATCGCCTCCAACACCGCTCGCTCCCAACTTCGTCACAAACGTCGCGAGCGGGTCGACCGGGTCTCACTCGAAGACGAGAACCGCCAGGCCGCTCCCGATGACAAGCTTGTGCGAGAAAGACTGGAGGCGGTGCGCCAGGAAGTGGAAGCCCTTCCGCCGAAGCAGCGCCAGGCCCTGCTGCTGCGGCGCTACCAGGGCCTGGGATACGACGAGATCGCCAAGGTGTTGGGAGGCAGTCCGCAGGCCGCACGCGCCAATCTTTACCAGGCCGTGAGGAAGTTGAAGAAAGCATTCCCGGAGGAATCCCGATGACCACGCATGGCAAGACCGTGGACAGTGATATCGAAACCTGGCTCGCTGGCGAGCAGCCGGCCAAGGCGCCGGCTTTCGCGCGGCTGATGGACGAGGCTTATGCCGCCGGACCGACTCCGGCCGAATGGCTGCGCGCCCGACAGGGACTAGCGGCTCTGGCGACGGCCGTGTACTACGACCGGCTCGCGTCCACTCCGGTCGGACCGCTGTGGATCGCGGTCACAGACAAGGGGCTTGCGGCGGTTGCCTTCGGCGGCGACGAGGCCGCGTTCCGCCATGAAGTCGCCCGCCGAACCCGCTTGCGGACGGTGCGCTCAGCCGATCAGACCGCCACAGCTCGGCGGCAGTTGGGCGAATACCTGAAAGGCCGAAGGACATCGTTTACCCTGGAGGTAGACCTGCGGCACGTGACCGCGTTTCAGCGCAGCGTTCTTCAGGCGGCCAGCGCCGTGCCTCGCGGTCAGGTCGTCACGTACGGACAGATCGGGCAGAGGATCGGCCGGCCTCGCGCCGCCCGCGCCATCGGCCAGGCTTTGGGGAGCAACCCCATCCCGATTGTCGTCCCCTGCCATCGTGTATTGGCCTCGGACGGATCGCTCGGCGGATACTCCGGTCGAGGAGGAATCCGCACCAAGCGCCGCTTACTTCTCCTGGAGGGCGCGCTGATCGGTTGAGGGCTGGAGGCGCGTCTGGCGCCCATTTCGGAGCCGTCAACTTGACGATGAAATGGGCCGACGAGAAAGTGGATTGAGGGCCGGAGTAGTTTCTGGATGGTCTCAGTGAGGTGAGAATGAAGAGCAAGGACTGGGCGGCTTTCTGGAGTTTGGGCTTGATCTGGGGGTCGTCGTTTCTGTGGATCAAGATTGCCGTGCAGGACGTCGGCCCCTTCACGCTGGTGGGCTGGCGTCTGTTGATCGCGCTGCTCGGTCTGGGCGCCGTCGTTCTGGTGCGGCGGCCGGCCCTGCCGCGCGACCGCCGCGTGCTGGCGATGCTCGCTTTGCTCGGGATCACCAACACGGCGCTGCCCTTCGTCTTGATCTCGTGGGGCGAGCAGAGCATCGACTCGGCAGTGGCCTCGGTCCTGAACGGCACGGTGCCGCTCTTTGCCATGATCATCGCCCACCGTTCGATGGCCGAAGAGCGGATCACCGCCTCGCGGCTGGCGGGGCTGCTCACGGGCTTCGCCGGAGTGGTCATCCTCATGGCTGGCGACATCGGGCCGGGTGGATTTCGAACCGGGGGGCTGGGGCAGATCGCCGTGCTGGCGGCGGCCGTCCTGTATGCCTGGAGCGCGGTCTTCGCGCGCAAGAACCTGCACGGACAGACTCCGATCGTGCAAGCATTCCTGCCTCTGATCGTCGCCGACTTGTTCATCTGGACCGGCGCCGTCGCCCTGGAGGCGCCAAACCTCGTCCCGACCACATCGCTCACCTGGCTGGCCCTGGTATGGCTCGGGCTGCTCGGGTCGTGCGTCGCCTACCTGCTGTACTTCTACCTCCTCCACAGCATCGGCCCGACCCGCGCGCCGATGGTGACCTATGTCTTCCCCGTGGTCGGTCTGCTGCTGGGAGTGGTCTTTCTGCAAGAGCAGGTCGATTGGAGCCTGATCCTGGGCGCGGCCCTGGTCGTCGCCGGCATCCTGATCGTGAACGGCGCAGCCACGATTCGCGGGTGGCGACGCAGGCCGCCCGAACCGGTACCCGCTTCGATAGAGGCAAGCGGGGAGTGAGGAACCCTCCTGCAGGGAGGCGGAGCGCACCCCCGCTTGTCCTGAACGTTGACAAAACAGTCCTTTGGCCGATAATCATCGCAACTTAGACCGTCACAAGCGATGACGGAGGAAAGTAGGCTGGAGGGTCTCGCCAGGGAGGCCGGGGCCAGACTGAAACCCCGGCTCGAGCGAAGCCAGCCGAAGTTCCCTCCCGAGCTGTCTGGGTGAAATCCGAGCGAAGCGAGCCCCGAGCCCGAGCGAAGTCGAAGGGGAGGGGCCCAGCTGAGGCAAGGAGAAGTAGTCCGGGCCGGAGACCCCCCCGTTAGCCAGGGGAGCCGTTCATCCTGAGCGGAGTGAGGGCCCACGCGAAGCGTGGGACCGAACGAAGTCGAAGGACGGCATAGAGAGGTCCTGACCCTGAGCCGAGCCGAAGGGGAGGGGCAACGAGGGTGGTAACGCGGGATCACAGCTCCCGCCCCTTGAGGGCGGGAGCTGTTGTTTGTAGAGGAGGACCGGATGACGAAGCGAAGCCCATCGGTGCCGGCGAAAAAGATCGACGCGGCGGAACTGATGCGATGGATCGATGAGATCGAACAGCGGGCATTGCAAGCCATCGCCGACGTCCGAGATCCGGATCGGCTGGCCACGCAGACCGCTATCTACCTTGGCCGGGGAGGGGAGTTGAATGGCGCGCTCGAGCATCTGACCGACCTGACGAAGGCCGAGCGGGCCGAGGTCGGGCGTCGTGCCAACCAAGTGAAGGCGAACCTGGAGGCCGTGTACGGCCGGCGCCGCGAGGAAATTCGAGCCGGCTTGATGCAAGCCCAATTGCGGCAGGAGGCGCTCGATCTCACCTTGCCGGGGCGCCCGCTGGTGCGCGGTCGAATCCATCCTGCCAACCAAGGGCTGCGCCTGATCATCCATATCTGGGCCGAAATGGGGTTTCAGGTGTATCGCTCGCGCGAGGTCGAGACGGATGAGTTCAACTTCGGCCTGCTCAACATGCCGCCCTATCATCCGGCGCGCGATGAGTGGGACACTTTCTATACGGACAACCCGCAGGTCTTGCTGCGAACGCACACCTCACCGGGCCAGATCCGCGTGATGCGCGAGCGCGCGCCGCAGCCGATCCGCGTCGTCCTGCCGGGGATGTGTTACCGCTACGAGCAGGTGACGGCCCGCTCTGAGATCCAGTTCAACCAGGTGGAAGGGCTGGCCGTCGGACGCCGCATCACCTTCGCCGACCTCAAGGGCACCCTGACCGCCTTCGCTCGACGCCTGTTCGGGGCCCAGGTGGCCACGCGTTTCCGTGCGGCCCACTTTCCGTTCACCGAGCCCTCCGCCGAAATGGATGTGGAGTGCTTCGTGTGCGGCGGAGTCGGCTGCCCGGTCTGCAAAGGCACCGGCTGGCTGGAGGTTCTCGGCAGCGGGATGGTCCATCCGACGGTCTTGGCCAACGGCGGCTACGACCCGGCGGAGTTCTCCGGCTACGCTTTCGGGATGGGGCCGGAGCGGTTGACCATGCTCAAGTATCGTATTGAGGATATCCGGTACTTCTGGGGAAACGATCTGCGCTTCCTCGAGCAGTTCTGAAAAGGAGACGACGATGAACGACGAGACCCACGAACCCGATGATCTGGCCGGCGAGCTGCGCATGCTCGGAAAGAACCTGCGCGACCTGTTCCGGTCGGCCTGGGACAGTGAGGACCGCAAGCGCCTGCAGGAGGAAATCGAAGGGGGCGTGGTCGATCTGACCGACTCCCTGCGGTCTGCGGCGAAGGACTTCTCCAAGAGTGAGACCGGGCGGCAGCTGCAAGCAGACGTCCGCGACCTGGGCGACCGCGTTCGTTCCGGCGAAGTCGAATCGAAAGTGCGCCAGGATCTGACCGAGGTGTTGCGTAAGGTCAACGAAGAACTAGATCGCGCTGCCAAGGAATGGGGCGGCCGCCCACCGCAGCCGCCGGAGGACAAGTTATGAAGGTGCCACTCTCGTGGCTGAGGGAGTTCGTAGACCTCCAGCATCCGGCGCTGGAGCTGGCCCACCGCCTGACGCTGGCCGGCCTGGAGGTCGAGGAAGTGCGCTTCGTCGGCCTGCCGATCGACGAGCGGGCCCCTGGCCAGGTGACACATGCCAAGGTGACCGGTTTGGCCTGGGATCCCGAGACCATCGTCGTCGGCGCGGTGTGGGAGGTGATGCCGCATCCGAACGCCGATCGGCTGGTGCTCTGCCGTCTCGACGACGGGCGGCAGGAACACATCGTGCTCACCGGCGCGCCCAACCTGTTCCCCTTCAAGGGTCAGGGCCGGCTGGAGAAGCCTCTCAAGGTCGCCTATGCTCGCGAGGGAGCGGTGCTCTTCGACGGACACCGGCCGGGGTGGGAACGAATGACCCTGCGCCGGACGAAGATCCGAGGGGTCGACTCCTACTCGATGGCCTGCTCGGAGAAGGAGCTGGGGATCTCCGAGGATCACGAAGGAGTCATCTTGCTCGACGACGACGCGACGGTGGGACGGCCGCTGGCCGAGGTGATGGGCGACATCGTGCTCGACATCGCCCTCACCCCCAACCTGGCTCGCTGCGCCAACATCCTCGGAACGGCCCGCGAGGTGGCGGCGCTGACCGGCTCACGATTGCGACCGCCGTCGTATGACGTCGGTTGGACCGGCCCGCCGATCGGAGGCCGGGTCTCGCTGGCCATCGACGAACCGGAGCTCAATCCGCGCTTCGTCCTGGGTTTGATCGAGGGCGTGACGATCGCCCCCAGCCCGTATTGGCTGCAACGCCGGCTTCGCCTGGCGGGGATGCGGCCGATCAACAACATCGTCGATGCGACCAACTACGTGATGCTCGAGGTCGGGCAGCCCTTGCACGCCTTCGATTTCGATTCGCTGAGGGCGCGCGCCCCCGGGGGAGCGCCGGTCCTCCACACCCGCCGGGCGCGCCCAGGCGAGAAACTGACGACGCTCGACGGCGTCGAGCGCGGATTGGACGACTTCACGGTCCTCGTTTGCGATGACGCCGGGGCCTTGTCGATCGCCGGCGTGATGGGCGGCGCCGAGACCGAAGTCGGAGAGACGACGCGCAACGTGCTCCTGGAAGGCGCCGCGTGGAATCTCATCAACATCCGACGGACCCTGAGCGCCCAGCGCCTGTCGTCGGAGGCCGCTTATCGATTCTCGCGCGGTGTGCATCCGGCGATGGCGGAGCGCGGAGTGCGGCAAGGGCTGGAGCTGATGGGCCGCCTGGCCGGGGGCGCCATCGCCCAAGGTCTGGTCGATGCCTATCCGTTGCCACCGCCGGCCGCAACCGTAACGCTGACGGCGGACGAAGTCGAGCGCGCCCTGGGCGTGCCGATGACGCCGGAGGACATCCGCTCGAGCCTGCAAAGCCTCGAGTTCCTGGTCGAGACAGACGGCAAAGAGTTGCGAATCACCGCCCCCGACCATCGCCTGGATATCGGCCGCGGCCGTATCGGGATCGCCGACGTGATCGAGGAGATCGCCCGCGTGTACGGCTACGACCGGATCCCCGAGACGCTGATCGCCGACCCTTTGCCGCCTCAGTTCGGCAATCCGCAGGCGGAGGCCGAGGAGGAAGTGCGCGACCTGCTGGCGGGGGTCGGATTGCAGGAGGTGATCACGTACCGGTTGACCAGTCCGGAGAGCGACGAACGGCATCTTCTCGAACCGGCGTCGCAGATCGAGTACGTGACCCTGGCTAACCCCATCGCCGCCGATCGCACCGTCCTGCGCCGTCACCTGCTGCCGTCGGTCCTGGAGGTCCTCGAACGCAATGCGCGCCATCGCCCGCGTCAGGCGCTGTTCGAGATCGGGCCGGTGTTCCTGCCGCAACCCGGCGAAGAGCTCCCCCAAGAATCGACGAAGCTTGTCTTGGTGCTTTCCGGACCGCGTGCCTCGCGCGGCTGGCAGGCTGCCGACGACGGGCTGATGGATTTCTACGACGGGAAGGGACTGGTCGAAGCGCTGCTTTCCGGCCTACATCTCCCGGCACCCCGTTTCGAGCCGGCGGCCCATCCCGCGTTCCATCCGGGGAGGTGCGCGGAGGTCGTCGTCGCCGGACAATCGCTGGGTGTGTTGGGAGAGATCCATCCTATCGTGCGCGGGCGTTACGGTTTCGCCGACACTCCGGTGGTGGCGGCTGAGTTCGAGCTGGAGGCGATGGTCGCCGCGCGCCCGGTGAAGCGCGCAGTGCATCCCGTTCCGCCTTATCCGCCGGTGCTGGAGGACCTGGCGTTCATCGTCGACGAGGCCATACCGGCGGATAAGGTCGAAGCGGAAATGCGCCAGGCCGGCAGCCCGCTTCTGACCGAGCTGCGCCTGTTCGACTATTACCGCGGGGCGCCGATCGAGCCTGGCCGCAAGAGCCTGGCCTACGCCCTCACCTATCAGGCGAGCGACCGGACCCTGACGGATGCCGAAGTGCGGGAGGTGCGCCAGCGCCTGATCGCGCATCTCGAATCAAGGTTGGGAGCGAAGCTCCGGAGCTAGCCTACATTGCGGGTCTCGAACCCAAAGGAGTGTCCGAATGGAAGCCGGTCCGTGTCGGGTCCATAAGCTCGTGGCCGATGTCTCCTTCATCACCGACGGCAAAGTGCTCCTGGCGCGCTACAACGACGTGACGGGTTATGACGGCGAAGAAGGCTGGTTTCTCCCCGATGATTACCTTCGCCACTCCGAGCATCCCGAAGACGCGGCCAGGCGCATCCTGCAAGACCAAGCCGGTGTCGCTCCCTCCGCCTTTCGCCTCAGCCACATTGAGTCGTTTGAAGGGCACGGGTATTGGCACCTGATCTTCCACTGCGCAGCCTCCGCTTCCGGCAGAGCCGAGTCAACACCCGGGCAGAACGTCCGAGCACTGCAGTGGTTTCCCATCGACCACTTGCCGCCCGCGGAACAGGTCGCTCATGGCGGTTGGGCTCTCGAAACGCTTCAGCAGATCTTGCGGGCCGACGGCTGAGACGAGGAGGGCATTCGACAACTCGCCGAGCCGATCTGGATCGCCCTTCGCCCTCTACGCCCTTCACCCTCTACGCCCCTTCGGGCGCCCCCAGAGGGCAGGGCGCCAAGGGCGGCGCACACCCAGGGTGCACCCGAAGGGGTGCCCGAAGGGGTAAGGGCGCATCGCGCTTCGCCCTCTACGCCCTTCGCCCTCTACGCCCTTCGCCCTCTACAGGGCGCCAAGGGCGGCGCACCGAAGCGGTGCAGGGCGCCAAGGGCGCATCCCCGCAGGGGCTCCCGGCGGGGATCGGAGGGTCGGACTAGGCGCGTCAGCGATCCCGACGAACGCGGCTGCCCGAGGGGCGAGCGCCTACAGGGGTCGGGATCACCCCTCCCGGACAGCACCCAGCGTGCCCTCATGGCGGGACGGGTCGAAGCGTCCGGTGGTTTGACTTCAGATCGAACTTGGCTTGTCTAGCGTTTGGAGGGGGGGCCTTCGCCGGTCATGGCCTCGGCTCGCACCAGAACGGTAGCAGCGAGCTGGGCGACAATGCGGAGCAAATCATGATCGACTTCGGTGAAGGGGCGGTCGATCTTGTTGATGGCCTCGATCACGCCGAGGATGCGCTCTCCGTCGAGCAGCGGCATCGCCGCCAGCGAACGTGTCTGGAAGTCGAAGGTTTCATCGACCAGGGGTGAAAAGCGTGGGTCGTGGCGCACGTCCTGCACGATCTGCGGCTCGCGGTGGCTGGTGACCCAACCGGCGATGCCCTGCCCCTGCGGCAGGCGGTACCCGGTCAGCCGATCCTTGGCCTTGCCGTAGACGACGGCGAAGACCATTTCCTTGGTGTCTTCGTCGACGAGCAAAAGCGAGCCGTCGCTGGCGCCGACGACGGCCAGCACCGACTCCAACAGATCGCTGAGCAGGTCCAGCACGTCGGTCGTGGGGCTCAGCTGCTGAATCAGGTCCTGCAGAGCACTCAAGGCGCGGATCGAAGACTGCAGGACGGTCAGCTCGGCGCGCAGGTCCCGGTTTTCTTCCTTGAGGCGGGTGACCTCGAGCTGGAGCACTCGTAGGGGGTTGGTCTCAGGTGAGAGGGTCATTGCTCGGCATCATAGCACAGGAAACGCACCGGCGAAACCGGGGGGCGGCTCTTCGCGCTGGTGGAAACACGAGCGCCCCGTCCTTCGACCCTGCCCAGGACGGGGCGCCGTAGGGTAGGCGATTTGGATCATCAGACGACGGTGACGTTGGCCGCCTGCAAGCCCTTCGGTCCAGACTCGACGCTGAACTCGACTTGCTGGCCCTCCTCCAATTTGCGGTAGCCTTCCGCCTGGATGGCGGAAAAGTGGACGAAGACGTCTTCGCCGTCTTCGCGGCCAATGAAACCATAGCCCTTGACCGCATTGAACCACTTCACAGTGCCTCGGAATCGATCGGCCATCTCTGCTCTTGCCTCCTGGGTGTGATCTTGCCGAGCGCAGGCTGATGGAAAAAGAGAAAACCGCCCGGCCGAGCGGCGGTTTGTGCTCTAGATCTCACTCAGACTGCGTCGTGCACGGGCGGCATGGTATCACGCCCGGCAGGGGCAGTCAAGCCGCGGGATGGCCCCAGGGGCGTTATGGCCGTGGCCTTTGGGCGTCGTAAAATAAAGGCCCAGCCTCCATCACCTTGATGAACGTCTACTTTTCCTGTTCGCTGACCGGTGGACGCAACGACGAAGCCACGTACGGGACGATCGTGGCTCACCTGTTGGCGCAGGGGCACGAAGTTCCCACGGCCCATCTGGCAGAGCCGAAGGTGATGGAGCTGGAACGAGTTATTGAGCCCGGAGAAGTCTACGCCCGCGACATCGAATGGATCCGAGATTGCGATGCGCTGGTGGCCGAGGTCAGCACGCCTTCCCATGGGGTCGGGTATGAAGTCGCCTTCGCCCTATCCCTGCACAAGCCGGTGCTATGCTGTTTTCAAAATGGGGCGCGGGTCTCGAAGATGATCACGGGGAATGATTCGCCTGGGCTGAGGGTCGCTGGGTATGAAAACGTCGACCAGGCGCTGAGGGCGATCGATGGATTTCTGCAGGAGGTCGGGCCATGAACCCGCGGCCGTCGAAAACGAAAAGAACGTGGGCCGTCCATCCGGCGGGGCCCGGGCGCTGGGAGGATCTGGCGCAACTTTTCGGCCCCCACGGCGCGTGCAGTGGGTGCTGGTGCATGTATCGGCGCCTGACCCGCCACGACGCCGACACGATGTCTGCCGAGCAGCGCCGCAATCGGCTCCGCCGGCTGGTGCGAAGCGCTCAGCCGCCCGGCTTGATCGGCTACGACAAGGGCGAGCCGGTGGCCTGGGTCTCCCTCGGACCGCGAACTGATTTCGCAGCGCTGGAGGCCTCGAGATTGTTCCGGCCGGTTGACGACCGGCCGGTCTGGTCAGTCGTCTGTTTCTTTGTCCGGCGTGACCAACGCCGGCAAGGATGGATGCGCCGCTTGCTGCGGGCGGCGGCGGACCATGCCGCGCAGAACGGCGCGACCCTGCTCGAAGGCTACCCGATCGAGCGCGGTGGGCGCGACCTGACGGGCGACTCGGGCTTCACAGGAGTGGTTTCGACTTTTCGTGGCGAGGGCTTCCGCGAAGTGGC
>Ga0184633_10000004_pt1 | contig 66168 bp, 56 predicted proteins | sample PLM31_170_b1_FD_133156 | JGI IMG/M metagenome (GOLD analysis project Ga0184633, IMG submission 133156) | Groundwater sediment microbial communities from an aquifer in East River, Colorado, USA - PLM3-1_170_b1 | ecosystem: Environmental > Terrestrial > Soil > Riparian zone | place: USA: East...
CGCCAACGAACTGACGGAGGAGATCCTCCTCGAGCATTCAACGGACATCTACGTCGACCCAGAGGGTACGGAAATGGACCTTCTGAATTGGCTGCAGGCGAGAGGCCGCATGGCGGTTGGCCATATCGAGTACACGTATTTCCTGAAAGGAGTGAACATTGACAGCCAGAACTGGATGAACTTCGAGCCAAACTACCTGGACGCAATGATGAGGGCCCACCCCTCGGACCTTCGGGACGCGAAAGATGCGTACATGGCTGACATCCAGGAGGTGCACGGACATGACGCACGAGAGGCCCTTCGGTGGATGCAAACTCGAGTTGAAGCCGTTGGCACGGAATGACCAGGGCCCTCGCGTGCTGCATTCTTGCCTGGAGCTTCGCGGCGTGTCAGACTCTGGGCACACCGGCCCCTCCGGAGCTCTCCGTTGTATCTCTTCGAGAGGTCCTTCCCTCTCTAGAGCAAGAGGCTCGCGAATGGCGAGAGGACGCATACCTCTCCCGGGTCAGGATACCCCTGGGGGAGCACACCTCGAGGAGAGTGGTTGCTTCCGCCGGTTTCCAATCGCCAACTGAGGAGCACGAGAGCCTTCTGGTAAGACTCCACTCGGACAACTCCGTCTCATCCGAGACCATCGCACATGAGCTTGCGGTCATTCAAGTAGAACCGATCGTCCTGGATGATTCCGTGCTCGACAGTGTAGCAGCCCTCGAATTGACCTTGGGGCTTGCCGACCCCAGTATGCCCTCTCTGGCGGCCAGCGGCTGCTCATTCTTGTCCCTGGAACGCCTGCGCGGGGCAGATGTGAGGCCGATAATCTGGCGTCTCACCCTGACGGAATGTTTGTCACCAGGGGCGGAGCAGATTCAGATCGACGCAAGAACGGGGGAGTTCGTGCCTAATCCCTAGACGGTCACCGGGGATAGCCGCGACGCTCCCGATCACCCCTCGGAAGTGCGCGTACTTCAATTCGCCATCGACCCGTACAGCGGGCGGATCATCAGGACAGAGCGGGTGCCCTAGGCCAGCGAAGGCCTCCTCGCTTGCCCTCGCTACAAGTACTGCTCAAGGCCGATCCCCTGCTGGACCGATCTTGGTCCCCCATAGATGTGGAGGACGGACGGATCAAAACCGCTAGTTGAGCTCCGCAAGCACTGCCCTTACTCCAGAGGCGCCGTTCTCGGGCACCTGCCCTCCTCGTAGCCGCAGGCTTGCGGAGCACCCCGAGCCGAAGCGAGGGGTCAGCCTGCGCCGCGCGAGTGCCTTCGCTCGGCAAGGACTGCCGACCGCCGATGAGTTCCCCCGGCAACCGAGATTGCCTGGTTCCCCGATGGTAACCAGAAAGTTTGCCTAGGTCACTACCCGGCCTGAAGGCCGGGACTACACGACCTCCTCGGCCCATGGCCTCCACCTGGCGTGAACGTCGGGACTACACAACCTCCCACCGAGGTTAACCTCAGCTCGGGCCGTAGCCGAGGCAAATTGCCCTCGGCGACCGGCCATATAGCCTCCTCAGCCCGTCCTCGCGCTGGGCCCCATACGATGCCGTGTAGAGGCCCATGAAACCCAACCACTTCGGGCCAGTCTTCGCTCAGAGCGGAGACCTAGGCCCCGTCCCGGGCCGGCCATTGAAGGCTTCACTCGTTTGCCTCATGGGGCGGCGCTCTCTCGAAAAGCAAGCGTCCGGCACATTGGGAGCCGGGCGCTTGCGACGATAAGAGCGTTCGCCCCGGTTCCCCTGAGTGCACCGGAGCCGGGTTGGCGGGTTTTCACCTCCAGGCTATTCTCCCTCTCTCAACTGGTAGTCAACAACTCGGCATCGTTAGGCTCAGAGAGGGAGACTCGCCGAGGCGGCCCCATGGGCTGGGGCTGTTAGTTCTTGGCGTTTCGGCCGCAGCGCCGATGGGGGTGGGAGAGTTTGACATGGGTTTGCGTCGCTTGGCAGAAGCCCGGAGTGGCTCTCCTTGACTCAAGCCGGATGGAAAGGGGAGGCGGATCGGCCGATGACCCGAGAAGAGGTAGGAGCAAAGGCATGCCCCTTTCTTCCTCGACGCCTTGGGCCGCGCCTAGAGTACAATCGCTTCCCCGATGCGCCCGTCATCTTCTCCGATCGCTTCGAGTGCAGTGCACGCCGGCGCAGCCAGCCCGACCGTCGAGGTCTATCTGCCCGACGGGCGCGTCCTGGAGGGTCCGCGCGGCGCTCCGCTGGGAGAATTCACCCGCGACCTCGATGGATTCCCCGAGTCGATTGTCGGATGTATTGTCAATGGCGAACTCCGCGAACTGACCTACCCTATCGAAATCGAATCGCGCGTGCGCCCGGTGACGATGGGCGAGCCGGATGGGATGCGCATTTATCGGCGTTCGTTGACTTTCCTCCTGGCGGCGGCGTTCGAAGGGCTGTTCCCCGGCGCCAAGCTCACCGTCGACCACTCCGTCGCCTCCGGTGGCTACTACTGCCAGGTGCAGGGGAGACCGACTCTCACATCTGAGGAGCTGGATCGCCTCGAGACCAGGATGCGGGAGTTGGTCGCGGCCGACCTACCTTTCGCCAAAGAACAGGTTCCGCTGGAGCAGGCCATCGAGGACTTTCGCCAGCGCGGCGACATCGACAAGGTCCGCCTCTTGAGGCACCGGCGGAAACCGCGTCTCGTCTTGTATTCGCTTGGCGAACACCGCGATTACCACCACGGCTATATGCTTCCCAGCACGGGGATGCTGAAGTGGTTCGGCCTGGCTCTCACCGGTGGCGGCTTCACCCTCCGATTCCCGCGACGGCATGCCGCCTCGCGGCTGCTTCCCCTGCCGGAATACCCCAAATTGCTGGCGGCGTTCCGGCAGTACGGAGACTGGCTGGAGACGCTGGGGATCGCCTACGCCGGCGCGCTGAACGATGCCATCGCCGAGGGCAGGGCGGCGCAGGTCGTCTTGGTGTCGGAGGCGCTCCACGAGCAACACATCGCTGCCATCGCCGGGGACATCGCCGCGCGACGCGAGCAGGTGCGGCTGGTCTTGATCGCCGGGCCGTCGGCCTCCGCCAAGACGACCTTCGCCAAGCGTCTGTCGGTCCAGTTGCTGGCGCGCGGCGTCCGCCCGTTCCCCCTCGAGCTCGACAGCTTCTTCGTCGACCGCGAGGCGACGCCGCTCGATGAAAACGGGGCTTATGACTTCGAGGCCCTGGAGGCGCTGGACCTCGACCGGTTCAACCACGATCTTCAGGCGTTGATCGCCGGCCAGGCGGTGCGGTTGCCGCGCTACGACTTCAAGCGAGGCCGGCAGGAAGACGGCGACGAATCACGCCTCGAGCCGGGGCAGGTGCTCCTGCTCGAAGGGATCCACGGGCTCAATCCGGCCCTGACCCCAGGCCTGGCGCCTCAACAAACCTTTCGGATTTACGCTTCGGCCCTGACCCAGCTCAACCTCGATCGCTACAACCGGGTCTCGACGACCGACACCCGTCTCCTTCGGCGGATCGTTCGGGATGCCTCCCAACGCGGCTACAGCGCCAACGAAACGATCCAGCGCTGGGAATCCGTTCGGCGCGGCGAGAAGCGCCATATCTTCCCCTATCAGGAAAACGCCGATGTGATGTTCAACTCGGCGCTGGTTTACGAAGTGTCGGCCCTGGCGCCGCTCGCCGAGCCGCTCCTGCGCCAGGTCCCGTTCGGAACGCCGGAACATGTCGAAGCCAAGCGCTTGTTGGCTTTTCTCGAGTGGTTCCTGCCCCTGCCGCCGGAGCTCGTGCCCGACAACTCGCTTCTGCGCGAGTTCCTCGGTCGGTCGATTTTCGAACGCCTCACACCCTGGACGCCGCTCACCGTCAAGAGCTGACGGCGAGGTCGGGCGAATCTGCGGTTTCGAACCCAGGACGGAGTCGTCGACGGCCGAGGTCCTCAGGAAAGACGTAACATGCCGCCGCACCAAAGTCATGGAACACGCGTGGGCGTGGTCGGCGCCGGGACGATGGGGTCCGGGATCGCGCTGACGGCCCTCTTAGCCGGGTTGCCCGTAGCCCTGTACGACACCTCCCCAGAGGCCTTGGGCCGCGCCGATGCTTACCTGCGAAAGCACCTCCAAAAGGCCGGCAAGCAGGCGGCTCTCGACGATCTGCGGCCGACGACTCAGCTCGAGGACCTGTCGGGTTGCGATGTGATCATTGAAGCCGCCCCAGAGGATCTGACTCTGAAGCGGGCCCTTTTCGCCGAGCTCGACCGGCTCTGCCCACCGCCGGCTTTGTTGGCGACGAATACCAGCACCCTCTCGGTGACGGCGATCGCCTCGGCGACGGCAACCCCCGAACGGATTGCAGGCCTCCACTTCTTCAACCCGGCGCCTCTCATGCCGCTGGTCGAAGTCGCCCGAGGTGCTCACAGCCGCCCGGCGACGATCGAGACCCTGGTGAAGTTGATCGAGCAAATGGGAAAGACGCCGGTGGTCACGGCCGACACGCCGGGGTTCATCGTCAACCGCGTGGCGCGCCCGTTCTACGGGGAAGCGCTGCGCATCCTGGGTGAGGGCACGGCACCGCACGACCAGATCGACCGCATCGTCGAGCTCGGGGCCGGCTTCCGCATGGGACCGTTTCGCCTGATGGACCTGATCGGGATCGACGTCAACTTCGCCGCCACGCGCTCGATGTGGGAGCAGACTTTCGGCGAGCCGCGCTATCGCCCCCATCCAATCCAAGAACGGATGGTGCAGCAGGGCACGCTCGGTCGCAAGACCGGGCGTGGGTTCTACGTCTATGAGGCGAGGGAAGCGATGCCTCCCCTCGACTTGCCCGAAGCGCGCCGCGACAACTCAGGCTTGGTGCTGGTCAGCGAGGGGAGCTGGGCGCCGGGGTTGGCCGAGCGCCTAGGCGGAGCGGGATACTCCCTCCGCGAAGCGCACGGCGATATCCCGGTGGCGGGGTTCGTCGCCGCCGGGCGGGAGGAAGGGGCGCGGTCCATCCTGGAACGTTTGGATCGAGGGCTGTCGGCGGAGGTCCCAATCTTCTGCCAGGTCTGCGACCAGACGCTGGCGGAGGCCACGGCCTCCGTCCCCGGACGCGGCCGCATCTTCGGCTTCGACGGCTTGTTCGCCGCGCAGGGCAAGGCGCTCTCCCTCGTCTCGCCGACGGATGCCTTCGAAACCGCACGCGCCAACGCCGAGACGCTCATTTCGGGCATCGGCCTCCGGGCCGAGTGGATCGGCGATGGGGCAGGCCTGGTGCTGCCGCGGGTAATGTCGATGCTGGCCAATGAAGCGGCCTTCGCCCTGGCGGAGGGCACCGCCGACGAGGGTACGATCGACCTGGCCATGCGCCTGGGTGCAAACTACCCGGTCGGCCCGCTGGCCTGGCTGCGGCAGGTTGGAGCGCAGAAGGTTCTGCGGGTGCTCGAGCATCTGCGAGCCGTCTTTGCCGAAGAGCGTTATCGCGTGGCCCCGCTGCTGCGCCGTTGGGCTAACGAAGACCGAACGGTAAGGAGTTGATGTGAACGCGACACAGCCGTCGACGAAGCGCATTGGGCTGCCTCGGCCGCGCGCCAGCTGGGTGGACCGGATGACCGCCCTCATCGACCGGGCTCCGGTTCGACCTTCGCTGGTCTACCTGGGCCTGTTCCTGCTGATGTTCGCGGTCGTCGCCAGCCCGTCCCGGATCGCGGGAGACCCGCAGGCGGCCTCCCGCCTCTCGCTTCATTTCCTGACCGCCCTGTGGGCCGTCTTCCCGCTGGCCCTGATCCACCATCTCGATCGCGTTTCGCATCGCGCGTTGGCCCAGGTTCCGGCCGGTGTGTGACATCGACGACGAGGAAGCGGCCCGGATCGACGCCGCCCTGACGACGATGCCGGCCGTCCCGGCAGCCGGGGTCGGCCTGGCCGGCGCCGCCCTTATCTGGATCGTCTACCTGACCAACGGCGATCTCTTCAATCCAATGCGCGCCTCGGCAGGGCAGTTCGTTGTTGCAATGACCGTCCTCACTTTCTCCTTCGCCCTCCTGGGCGTCCTGCTGTACCACACGGTCCGACAACTGGAACTCGTGAGCCGTGTCTATGGTCGCGTGCGAAATCTCGATCTGTTCAACCTGAGCCCGCTTTACGGTTTCGCCGCTCTCGCCTCCCGCACGGCGATCGCATGGGCCATCGCCCTGTACCTTTCGCTAGCCCTCAGCCCCGAGATCCTGAAGAGCGATATCGCCCTGGGCGCGTTTCTCTTGCAGGTGGCGCTCGTGCTCGGCACCTTCGCCTGGCCCCTCGTCGGAATCCACCAGCGCATTGCCGAGAAGAAGGAACAGGCTCTGGCCGAGTTCGGCGAATCGCTCAACCGGGTCCTCCGGGAGCTGAGCGCGCGGGCTCGCTCGATGTCGTTGGCGGATGCGGACGCGCTTAACAAACTGATCATCTCCTTGGTGGCGGCGCGGGAAGTTCTGACCAAGGTGCCCACCTGGCCCTGGAGTGCGGGCACGCCGATCGCCGTCGCTTCAGCGCTGCTGCTTCCGGTCGGGCTCTATCTTGTGCAGCGACTGGCGGAGCGGTTCGTCGGGCTGTAAACCGCGACAGGCCAGGAATCCCCATTCGCTTTCCTTCGGTTTTGTGGCTGCCCGCGGGCATATCGTCTGCCGCGTCTGGGTGAGCGGCCGATGGAACTGTCGGCGGAGGTTCTCTGGCGCGTAGGGGCGAAGCACTCCGCTCCGTCCGGCCGGGTAGGGGCCGGGGTGCTTCGCCCCTACAATGGAAGCGTCGAGGGGGCGGGGTAAAATGGGCCCGCGGTTCAGCTCAGAGCTCGCGCCCGAGGATCTTTCATGCGGTCGTATGTCGGGAAGCGCCCCGATAGCTTCGATTTCGAAGTGATCCGCTACACCAAAGGCGGAGGACGGGCGACGGTCGTCCTGCACCGGCCCGATGTGCTCAACGCCGTCAGCGGCCAGATGCTGGCCGAGCTCAATCTGGCCTTCAAAGACGCCGCCTGGGATGACGCCGTGGGTGTCGTCGTGCTCACCGGTTCCGGCGAGCGCGCCTTCTGCGTCGGGGCCGACCTGGAGGAGCAACAGCAATTCCTCGAACGACCGCGTGACTATTGGAAGTGGATGGGCGAGTTCATCGAGGCCCATGAGCGCCTGCGCAACCTCGGCAAGCCGACGATCGCCCGCCTTAACGGCATCGTCGTCGGCGGCGGGAACGAGTTCAACCTGAGCTGCGATCTGGCGATCGCCGCCGACGATATCTACCTCCGCCAGGTCGGTACGAGTCACGGCAGCGTCGCCCTGGCCGGCGCCACGCAGTTTCTCCCGCTGCTGGTGGGAGACCGCCGCGCCCGCGAGATCCTGCTTCTGAATGAGGAAATCCCGGCGGCGAAGGCCCTCGAGTGGGGGCTGGTCAACTACGTCGTACCCCGGGCGGAGCTGGACGCCAAGGTCGACGAGCTGGTGGACAAGTTGCTGGCGAAGTTCCCCGAAAAAACGCGCTACACCAAACAGCAGCTCAACTTCTGGCGTGACCTGTCGTGGCATCTGACGATCGGCCACGGGCGCGATTGGCTGGCGATCCACAACACCAGCCCGGAAACCCGCGAGGGCGTGCGCGCCTTCCTCGACAAGCGAGCGCCCGACTACGCCGAGATTCGGCGGCGCTGGGCGGAGGACGATGGGCCGGAGTGGCCGGGCGGGCGACCGCCGCGGGACGGCCAGGGATGACGGACGACGAGCGACTGGCGCACTTCGAAGCGCGCATCGGCCGCGGGGAGAAGATCGAGCCCGGCGACTGGATGCCGCCCGAGTACCGCCGCCAGTTGATCCGGATGATCTCGCAGCACGCCCACAGCGAGATCGTCGGGATGCTGCCCGAAGGAGGCTGGATCACGATGGCCCCCAGCCTGCGCCGGAAGCTGGTGCTCGTCGCCAAGGTGCAGGATGAGGGCGGCCACGGCCAATACCTCTATCACGCCGCCGAGACGCTGGGAATCTCGCGCGAGGAGATGATCGAGGCCCTCCATAGCGGAAAGGCGAAGTACTCGAGTATTTTCAACTATCCAGCCAGGTCTTGGGCCGATATCGGAGTCATCGGCTGGTTCGTCGACGGCGCCGCCATCCTCAATCAGACGATGCTGGCGCGCAGCTCGTACGGCCCGTACGCGCGGGCGATGGTGCGCATTTCCGCCGAGGAAAGCTTCCACAACAAGCAGGGGATCGAGATCGTCCTGGCGTTGATCGAGGGCACGCCAACCCAGCGGGCGATGGCCCAGGACGCCGTCAACCGGTGGTGGTGGCCGACGCTGATGATGTTCGGGCCGCACGACAGTGAGTCGCCAAACACCCCGGCACTGGTTCGCTGGGGGATCAAAACTCGCAGCAACGACGAGCTTCGGCAGGAGTTCGTCAATCAGACCGTTCCGCAGGCTGAGGCGATGCGCCTGAGCCTGCCCGATCCGGATTTGCGCTTCGACGAGTCGACCGGGAACTGGCGCTTTGGGGAGATCGACTGGGGGGAGTTCTGGCGGGTCGTCGGCGGCGACGGTCCGTGCAACCGAGAGCGCCTGCAGGCTCGCCGAGCGGCGCATGAAGACGGGCTGTGGGTCCGAGAGGCGATGGCGGCGTACGCTGCCAGGGCATGAGCGACACCCAGTGGCCGCGCTATGAGGTCTTCGTCCAGGAGCGGCCCGGGCGGCCGCACCAGCACGCTGGTTCCGTCCACGCCCCGGATCCTGAGATGGCGCTCCTCAACGCGCGGGATGTGTTCGTTCGCCGCCCCGAATGTGCCAGCCTGTGGGTGGCACCGTCTGCGACGGTTCGCGGAGGGACGGCGGAGGAGCTCTCCCAGCTAGTAGCCGCCCCGGTATCTGAAGAAGGAAGCCCAGACATCGAATACCTGGTCTTCGCCAAGCTGGAGGAGCGTGGCACCTTGGCGCACGTCGGTGAAGTGCACGCCACCGGACCCGATGACGCATTGGCCGCCGCTAAGGCGGCTGCCTCGCGACCTCCACTTGCCCTGTGGGTTGTCCCTGCTGCGCGCGTCGAGCGCACCTTGCCCGAAGAAGCGGCCTCGATGTTCGACCCTTCTCGCCACAAGCCCTTCCGCGATCAGGCCTTCTATCACATTCAGACCGCCCTCCGGCGGCTGCGCCGCGACCCCTTGCCCATCGCGAGCCTCCAAAATCGAGGAAAGAAGCGTTGAACCTGGAGCTTCGCCTGCCGCTCGCGGACGCGCTGTTGCGCCTGGCCGACGACGAAATGATCCTGGCTCATCGCGACTCGGAGTGGACCGGCCACGCCCCGATCCTGGAGGAGGACATCGCCTTCGCCAACATCGCCCTCGACGAGATGGGTCACGCCGGCGTCTGGTACCGGCTCGTCGCCGAGTTGCGAGGAGAAGACCCCGACACGCATCCGGACCAGTTGGTGTTTCACAGGGCGCTGGATGAGTTCCGCTGCCTTCGCTTGGTCGAGCTGCCGAAGGGGGATTGGGCCTTCACCATCGTCCGCCAGTTTCTCTTCGATTCGGCCGAGGTCGTACGCCTGCAGGCGCTCCGACGGAGCGAGTACCCGCCGTTGGCCAAGGCGGCGGCCAAGATCGCCATCGAGGAGCGTTACCACGATCGCCATTTGCGCGCCTGGGTGCGGCGGCTGGGGCTGGGGACCGAAGAGAGCCACCGCAGGATGCAGGCGGCCCTTGATCAACTGTGGCCCTACGCCACCCAGTTGTTTGAGCCCCAGGTATCCGAGAGCGAATTGGTCGCGGCCGGGTTGTTCCCGGCCTCCGAGCCGATGGCGGCAGAGTGGGCGGAGGCCGCGGCGGCGATCTTGGCCGACGCCGACCTCAAGATCCCGACCGTAGGGCCCGGGATGAACGGCGGTCGTGAGAACCACACCGACCACCTCGAACCGCTTCTGGCTGAGATGCAGTCGGTGGCGCGGCTTGAGCCGCAGGCGAGCTGGTAGGCGATGGCAGGCCCGATTTCGGAAGAGCGAGTCTGGGCAGAGCTGGGCGAGATCGTCGACCCGGAGATCCCCGTCTTGTCGCTCGTTGAGCTAGGCGTGATCCGCGAGGTCGATGTTCGTGAAGACGGGGTGCGCGTCGCTTTGAGGCCGACCTTCGCCGGCTGCCCGGCGTTGCATGTGATGCGGGCCCAGATCGGGGAGCGATTGCGCGCGTTAGGCGCGGCCAAGGTGGAGGTCGAGATTGTGCTCGATCCTCCCTGGTCGACGGATGACATCGCGCCGGAGGCGCGCCCGAAGCTGGCGGCCTTCGGCCTGGCGCCCGCGCCTTCCCCGGTCATCGCCCTGGAGGAAATTCTGACGGCGCCTCGAGCGTGCCCGCGCTGCGGTTCGTTCAACACCGTACTCCGCAACGACTTCGGCCCGACCCCTTGCCGGATGATCCATTACTGCCGAGCCTGCATGCAGCCGTTCGAGGCGATGAAGCCCGTCTAAAAGCGAGTGGTCAGTGGTGAGTGGTCAGTGGCAAGCGGATAGCGATCCGTGATAAGTGATGCAAATCGGGGGATTCCCGGGCACTCTTGCATTGTCTGTCGCCAATTTCCTGTCACCACCCTCCAATGCCTCCTCTCCGATCTCCAAGCGCTGATTACCGGTCGCCATGAAGATCTTCCGATCACTGGCCACCGACCACCGACCACCGACCACTGACCACTGGAGTTTCCTATGCGTTTGATCGCCCTCTACCGTCCCCCGCCGGATCCGGCGGCCTTCGACAAGGCCTACGTCGAGACTCATCTCCCTCTGATTGGAAAAGTGCCAGGGCTTCAGCGAACGACCCTGACCAAGTTCACCAGAACCATCCAGGGAGATGGGTTCTACATGATGGCCGAGATGTTCTTCTCGGACGAGACCGACCTCAAACAGGCGATGCGAAGCCCTGAGATGGCAGCCGCCGGGGACAACTTGGCGTCATTTGCACGCGATTTGGTGACTCTTATGTTCGCCGAAGATCCGATGGAGCCTCGCTAGAGGCGTGACCGAGGTCTCTAGCGAAGGCGAAGGCGCCAACGTAGGAATCCTGCTGTATGATAGGGCCAAACAGAGGGGGTAGTTCCCGGGGAGCGTGGCGGGGTCCCGCAGCGGGGCCGCCTGTCGCGCTACGATCCGGGAAGTCTTGTCTCCAGGGCTGGGGATGAAATGCTTGGGCTAATTGGGAAGACTTTCTCCCATTATCACATCCTGGACCAGATCGGCCAGGGTGGGATGTCTAGCGTCTTCCGCGCCGTCGATTTGAGGGACCAACGGGCGGTCGCGGTCAAGGTTCTCTCCCCCTATATCGCAGCCGAGCCTCGCTTCCAAGCGCGTTTCCAACGCGAGATCAAGCTGCTCTACCGGATGCAGCATCCGAACATCATGCCGATTCTCGATTTCGGCGAGGTCGACGGGCTGGCGTACATCGTCATGCCCTACATCGGCTCGGGCACGCTGCAGGAGCGCCTGGCCCGCGGGCCGCTCGATCCGAAAGAAGGCGCGCGCATCGTCGCCCAACTGGCGGCGGCGCTCGACTGCGCTCATCAGAACGGTGTCATCCATCGCGACGTCAAACCCTCGAACGTGTTGCTCGACCCGATGGGGAATGCCCTTCTCTCCGACTTCTCCTTCGCCCATCAGACAGATGCCTCGCAGAACCTCACCGGGTCGGCCCTGGTGGGGACGCCGGCCTTCATGGCGCCCGAGCAGTGCCGCGGCGATCCGATCGACGCCCGCTCGGATCAGTATGCGCTGACGGTCGTGTTGTATCAGATGACGACCGGGAAGCTCCCCTTCGAAGGCGATACGCCGATGGCGGTCGCCATGAAGCATGTCAACGAGCCCCTGCCGCGGCCGACCCTGGTCAACCCCAACCTGCCGCCGGAGATCGAGATGGTCCTGGTGCGGGGCCTGGCCAAGGACCCCAATCTACGGTATGGCTCCGTGATGGAGCTCAATGCTGCGTTCCAGCAAGCGACGGAGATGGCGCTCCATCCGACTCGGCGGACTCGGACGCGCGACTTCCATCGTACGCAGCAAATCTACGACAAGTACCAGAATGTCAATCCGCCGGTCCGGCGGCGCTGGTTCGGACGGTCGGCGGTTCTGGCGGCCTTGCTCCTGCTCGTCGCCTGCCCGGCCTCGGCGGCCGGGATCGCTTCCTTCTATCCTGGATGGATCAGTGGGAATAGGGCGCACGTCGATATCCAGGCGACGGTCAATGTCTTGTTGACGGCCAACGCGCCGGGCGAAGGTACCTATGTTGCTCCGGGCGCGCTGGAAACGGCGATCTACCTGGCGGTCGTGCAGACGTTGGCCGCCACCGGGGCGCCGCTTGATCCGGCCGTGGAGGCGATCGCCGAGGCCATCGCCACCGAGGGGACTCCCACCCCATTCGCCCTGGGGCTCGTCTTCCCTACCGCGGCGCCGACCTCGACGCCGACGGAATCTGGCGGAGACGCGCCGCCCCAGCCGACGGCGACTCCTGCGCCATCCCTTACACACACAGCTGCGCCTTCATCCGTGCCCTCCTCGGCCCCGACCTCGGTCACCCCGCCTCCAACCGCAGTCCCGACCGGCACTCCGTCCCCCGCCACGAATACACCACCACCGCCAACGGGCACATCGCAGCCTCCCACGAACACGTCTGGACCGCCGGCCACGAACACGTCTGCACCGCCGGCCACCAACACGCCTGGGCCGCCGGCGGCAACAAGGACTCCCCCGGGGCCACCTCCAAGTCACACTCCGAAGCCTCCGGACCCTACGAAGACGCCTAAGCCGCCCACGGACATTCCCCCTGGCCAATGCGGAAGGGGCGGGAATCCGCCCTGCACCCCCGAACCTGATGGTTAGCTGCACGAATTGCCCTGCCGGCCTGGGCGGCGACCCAGGTCCTGGGGACGGCGACTCAAGCTCCGCCGACGAATACTCCAAAGCCCATGAACACACCCAAGCCGACGAATACACCCAGGCCTTCCCATACGCCTAAGCCCGTTCAACTGACCCACACAGCCGAAGCCCAGCCCTCTCCCTGATCTGGGCCTTGATAGCCAAGCCCACGCTGGTCCCCGTCTGGGCGGAAGGCCGCTCTTCTCGGTGGCTGTTTTTTGGGGGAACGGATTCGTAGTCCCGGCCTTCAGGCCGGGTCCGACGCCCTGCCTAGCCAACTCCATGAATCGAACCTTAGAACCACTGACCTGGCCGCCCGTGCTTGAGCGTTAGGCCACCCCTCCGGCGTCCAGGATCCTGGGTAACGGATTCGGTATCCGGGCCGTTAACTAAGATGGGCACTCCTGCCGGCGCAGGCTTCAGTCTGTGGTGGGCGGCCAAGTGGTTCGGAGCCCGAGGTTTCGGCCGGGATCCGCTGCTGGCGGCCCTCCGTCGCAGGTCAAGATTTCAGCGTCGACAGCTCCAGGTGGTGGATGCGGCCTTCTTGCCGCTGCTGGACATTGCTGATCGGCTGCGCAAGAGCCGATCGGAGCGGGTTGGGAGGGTACGTCGTCGGACGCCCTTCGTTTCTCGTGACCGCCTGGTGTGGCAAATGCCATCGCTCCGCTGAGGGAAAGAACGCGACGTAGGCAGGATAGGCCGCCGAAAGGCGACTGTGAGGCGCCTGCAAGCGGAGCCCAACGTGCCGTGCCGGCTTTCTGGATTATCATGAGATTGTCTCCCTGGGCCTTTTCTCCCAGGCGCGGCGGGCCGCGCACCGCCTGGGCGCTTTCATCTCTCGGGGAGTGAGGGAACATGCTCGGTCTGGTCGGCCGGACGATCAGCCACTATCACATCCTGGAGCAGATCGGCCAGGGCGGAATGTCGAGCGTCTTCCGCGCTGCCGACCTGACTGCCGAACGCCAGGTGGCGGTCAAGATCCTCTCGCCCTACATTGCGCACGAGGCTCGCTTCCAGGCGCGCTTCGAGCGCGAGATCAAGCTGCTGCGCCGTCTGCAGCATCCCAACATCATCCCGATCCTGGATTACGGCGAGGACCAGGGCCTGGCCTTTATCGTCATGCCGTTCATCAGTACGGGCACTTTGGGCGATCGGTTGATGAACGGATCGGTCGATCCGCAGCAGGGCGGTCGGATCGTCTCGCAGCTGGCCTCGGCCCTCGAATGCGCCCACGAAAACGGGGTCATCCACCGCGACGTCAAGCCGTCGAACGTGCTACTCGACGAGCAGGGCAACGCCCTGCTGTCGGACTTTTCCTTCGCCTATCAGGCCGATGCCTCACAGAACCTGACCGGCTCGGCGCTCGTCGGCACGCCGGCCTACATGTCACCCGAGCAATGCCGCGGCGATCCGATCGATGCCCGCTCCGATCAATACTCGCTGGCGGTCGTTCTGTACCAGATCACCACCGGGCAACTTCCCTTCGAGGGCGAGACGCCAATGGCGATCGCCCTGCAGCATATCAACCAGCCCCTGCCGCTGCCGAGCAAGGCCAATCCGAATATTCCCGAGTCGGTCGAGCAGGTCTTGATCAAGGGGCTGGCCAAGGACCCGGCGCTGCGCTACGAGTCGATCGATGGGTTGAATCAGGCCTTCCAAAAGTCGCTGATCCTCGCCGTCGACCCGAGACGCCGATCGGCGGCCAACGCCAAGACTCAGAGCCTCGACCGAGCGCGGACGATGGCGATGTACAACAAGTACCAGAATGTGAAGCCGCCGGTCCGGCGGCGTTGGTTCGAGCGGTCGGCGATCCTGGCGACTCTGCTTCTGCTCCTGGCCTGCACCGTTTCGGCCGGAGCTATCTTCGTGATTTCGCCCGAGATCTTCACGTCTGCGTTTGCCCAAGCACGGGGCACCGCTGACGTGCAGTCGACTGTCGACGCGATTGTTGCCGCCTTCACCCCGGCGCCAGGCACCGAGTTGGCGCCGGGCGCGCTCGAAACGCAAGTGATGGCCGCCGTGATTCAAACGATCCAGGCCGGCACACCGAGCGCCACCTTGGGCGCTGGGACCGGCAGCCCGACTCCCGCTCCTACGGGCGGCACCTTCGTCCCGGTTTGGACGCCGACCCCAACGAACACCTACCCGCCGGGGTACACGCCGCCGCCGCCCAGCCGCACGCCAACACCCGGCGGCCCCACGCCCACGCCTGGCGGGCCGACTCAGACCGGGGCGCCGACCTCGACACCGCCCAGCCCGGGCGTTCCCTCGAACACACCCGGGCAGCCGGACACGGCGACGCCTCCACCGCCCCCTACGCCCACCCCTGGTCCAACCAAGACCCCCAAACCGACGAATGAGAACTCGAACTCATGTCACTCCAACCCCAATAGCTCGAATTACTGCACGCCTACACCTTGACCAGAGGACAAACGAGGCTTCACTCGGTCTCCCCATAGCTGGAGCTTGACCACGCCTGCAGCCGCGCCGCAACCGCAGGTGCGGACCTTCGCCAAAGCTCAGGGGTCGGAATGACATGGTTGTCGGGAGGCTCGGCCGCTCGGCCGCGGAATCGTCCCCGGTAGTGTCATTCCGAGCGAGCCCCAGGCTTTGCCTGGGGCGAGAGAGGAATCCCCATAATGCCTCAACGAACGAGGCCTACGGGTTAGGCGATGGCCACCCGCGGCGCGACTTGCGATTCGACTCGCCTCGGGGATTCCTCGCCCCTTCGGCTTCGCTCAGGGCCTCGGAATGACATATGGGTGGGTGGATCGACCGCACCATCCTCCCCCTCTGTCATTCCGAGCGAGCCTCAGGCTTTGCCTGGGGCGAGAGAGGAATCCCCATAATGTCTCAACGAAGGATGCCCGCGGGCGGGTGATAGCCACCCGCGGCGTGAGTTGCGATTCGAGTCGCACAGGGGATTCCTCGCCCCGCTTCGCGGGGCTCGGAATGACAAATGGGTGGGGGCTCGGCTACACGGCCGCGGAATCGTCCCCGGTATTATCATTCCGAGCGAGCCCCAGGCTTTGCCTGGGGCGAGAGAGGAATCCCTAAGATGCCACTGATGAAACGCCCCACGGGATCTAAAGGGCCAACCGAAGGTGCCCTGTAGGGGCGCAGCGTCGCTGCGCCCCTACTGTCGTGCCTCCGGGCGGTCGAGCGCCTCGTCTTCCCAAGAGACCGGGTCTTCGGCCGGTTCGATGTGGGTGAAGACCGTCACGCCGGGGACGACCCGCCGGATGTCGCCCTCGATCTTCTCCAGCAGCTCGTGCCCGCGCTGCACCGTCCATCCACCCGGCACCTGGACGTGGACCGAGACGAACGCCCGCGCCCCGGCCTGCCGCGTGCGCAACGCATGGAAACCGACGCCGCGTCGGGCGTATCGTTCGAGCACCGTCTCGACCGGCCCCAGCTCCCGCGAAGGCAGCGCCGTGTCCATCAGTCCCAGGAGCGAGCGCCGCAGGATTCGAATCCCGGCCAGCACCAGGCTGACCCCGACCCCCATCGCCACCACCGGATCCAGCCAGGCCCACCCCGTGCGTGAAACGCCGACAACGGCGAGCACCACGCCGATCGAGGTCACGACGTCGGACAGGAGATGCTGGGCATCCGCCTCCAGCGTAATGGAACGTTCGCGGCGGCCGACCCGGCGCAGGATCAGGGCGACTCCCAGGTTGATTCCCGCCGCGAGCAGGATGATGACGATGCCGAGCCCTGGTTCCGCCAGCGGGGCGGGTTCCAGGAGCCGGCGGATGGCCTGGGCCCAGATAGCGATGGCCGCCAGGACGATCAGCGTGCCCTCGACCCCGCTCGAGAAATACTCGACCTTGCCATGCCCGTAGGCATGGTCCTCATCCGGTGGTCGGGCCCCCACCGAGAGCGCAATCAGCGCCACCATCGCCGCGCCCAGGTTGACCAGAGTCTCCAGAGCGTCGGAAAGGAAGGCCACCGATCCGGTGAGGACGAAGGCACCGGTCTTCATCGCCAGCGTCAACAACGCGGCGCCAATCGAGAGCCACGCGTAACGGGTCAGCTGGGCGCGCGGGAGATGGGCCACGGGTGGATTCTAGCTCCCCGCGTCAAATCCAGGGGAGTCGACGTCATGACGGCAGCAGACTCTGGAGGACCCATAAGGCGATCATCCCGCCGCCGATGGCCAGCCAGGCATTGCGCGTTCGCCACCCGATCAGGGCGGCGATGATCGCGGCCACCGGGCGCGGGCCGATGAACTCGACCTGCCCCGACCCGAGCACGAACACCTGTGGCACCAGGATCGCCGCCAGGACGGCCGGTGCCACGAGGCGCAGGCCGCGTCGGAAGAACTCCGGCAGATGTTCGGGACGAGGCACGAGGATGAAGGACAGCCGCGTGGCGTAGGTCACGACCATCCCGCCCAGAATGACGGCCCATACCTCAGTCGGGGTCATGGGCCGCTCCGGCGGGCGGTTCTGGGCGGGAAGTCATCTCCAACGCCACACCGATGCCGACCGCGATCACCACGGCCACGACCAGCCCGAGGCCGTAGGGCAACCCTCGCAAGACCAGCGAGAGGACACCGCCGGCGATCGCTGCCGCCCAGGCCGGCCGATCGACGAGGTTCGGGATGAGCATCGCCAAGAACGTCAGGGGAAGGGCGAAGTCCAGCGGCCAGCTCTCGGGAATCCGGGTGCCGAAGACGATCCCGGCCGCGGTCGAAAGCTGCCATTCGGTCCAGAGCGCCAGGCCGGTTCCGAGGAAGTACCAGTGGGCTCGCTCGAGGTCCGTCGAACGGTAGCGCGGGGTGGAGACGGCAAAAGCCTCGTCCGTGAGGAGCCAGCCCATCACCGCCCTCCATCGGAGGGGAAGGTGCGCCACATGAGGGGCCAGGCTGGCGCTGTACAGCGCATGGCGCAGGTTGACCATGAAGACCGTCAGGATGATCACGGCCGGCGCCGCGCCCTGCCGGATCAAATCGACGGAGACGAACTGTGCGCTGCCGGCGAACACGAACAGGGAAAAACCCTGGGCCTGGATCGGCGTCAGGCCCACCTCCAGCGCCAGCGCGCCGAAGACCAGGCCAACGGGGACGCCTCCCAGCAGAATGGGGACAGTATTGCGCGCGCCGCTGAGAAACTCGCGAAAGGGCGTCTGCGATTCGGGAGGCATCGGGCGGTCTTCCATGGGTGCCCTGGACGGATCGGCGGGGACGACCGACTCTACCCTAGAAGTCCGGCCGGAATCCTAGAACCCAGGAAAAGTGGGCAGCCGAGCAAGCCCACAGGGCATCGATGGGCGGATGGCTCACATGAGTTTGGCCAGCGTCGGCGGGATCTGGCTCATGCTATCCCTGTGGATGATCCCGATGGCCAGCTTTCCGCCCGAATCTCTGGCGACGCGGGAACCGGAAGGCCGGCGGCGACGTCAACTGTAAGAGGAGGGCTCCGATGAGAAGAATCACTCCCTTGTTCCTTTTCGCCGCGCAGCTGCTGACCGCATGTTCCGGGAGCGCCAACCCGACGGTAGTCTCGGCCGAGCGCCTGCCGGTCGAGATCGGTTCCGTCGACCTGCTGCAGCTCGAGAGCTACCCGGTGCAGCTGATGCTCCATGTCGAGGGTTGGCTGCCGAACCCATGTTCGACGGTCGGCTGGGATGTGGAGGCGGGATCGCCTGGGGAGCTTAGGGTCGATCTCTACGCCATTGCGGATGGAAGCAAGGCGTGCATTCAGGTGCTGGCGCCGTTCGAGGTGAACATTCCTTTGGGGACGGCGCCCGAGGGGGATGATCGGATCTTCTTGAACGGGAGTCCCCTCCCCCTAAAGGGGGAGGGTGCCGGTCCAGCCGAGGCCGTCACTGGGCGAGGATCTGTGAGAGGAAGAGCTTGGTTCTCTCGTGCTTAGGGTTGCGGAAGAACTGTTCCGGAGGCCCGACCTCGACCAGGAGGCCGAAGTCGAAGAAGCAGATCCGATCCGCGACTTCGCGGGCGAACCCCATTTCGTGGGTCACGACGACCATCGTGATGCCGGTGTGCGCAAGTTCCTTCATCACGTCGAGCACTTCCTTGATCATCTCCGGATCGAGGGCCGAGGTCGGTTCGTCGAACAGCATGATGCGGGGCTCCATCGCCAGGGCCCGCGCGATGGCGACCCGCTGCTGCTGCCCGCCGGAGAGCTGGCCGGGGTACTTGTGGGCTTGCTCGGGGATGCCCACGCGTTCGAGCAGTTCCGTCGCTTTGGCCTCGGCCTTCGCTTGAGGCCAGCGCCGCACCCAGATCGGCGCCAGAGTCAGGTTTTGCATCACCGTAAGGTGCGGGAACAGGTTGAATTGCTGGAAGACCATGCCGATCTCGCTGCGAACGGCGGCGATATTTCGCACGTCGTGGCTGAGCTCGATGCCGTCGACGACGATCCGCCCCTCCTGGTGTTCCTCCAGGCGGTTGATCGTGCGGATGAAGGTCGACTTGCCCGACCCGGAGGGCCCGATGATGACCAGGACTTCACCCCGGCGGACCCGAAGGCTGATCCCGCGCAGCGCCTGGAACTCATCGAACCATTTCTTCACGTTCTCGCAGACGATGATGTCGTCGCCGGTGTCGATCCGTTCGATCTCGGGCATCGTCCGGGCCTCAACGAGTGCCGACGCCGAGCTGGGCTTCGACCCGGCGGCTGGCGACGGACATCGCATAACAGACGACGAAGTAGAAGACGGCGGCGAACAGATAGACCTCGCGCACGGTTCCCAGGAATTCGCGCTGCTTGGTGATGCTGTTGAGAATCCCCAGCAGCTCGAGCAACCCGACAATGGCGATGAGCGAAGTGTCCTTGAAGACGCTGACGAACTGACCGAGGATGGCCGGGATCACCATCCGCAATGCCTGTGGCAGGAGGACCAGCAGGGTGACCAGCAGTTCGCTCAGGCCCAGGGCGCGCGCCGCCTCCAGTTGCTCACGCGGCACGGCCTGCAGGCCGCCGCGTACCACTTCCGCCAGGTAGGCGGCTGTGAAGATCGTCATTCCGGCAATGGCCCGCAGCACGCGATCGATCGTCAAGTTCATTGGCAGGAACATCGGCAGCATGACTTGCGCCATGAACAGGATCGTGATCAGGGGAACTCCCCGCACGACTTCGATGATCGTAACGCACGAAGTTCGGATGACCGGCAGCCGGCTGGTCCGTCCCAGGGCGAGTAACACGCCCAGCGGGAACGACAGCAGGATGGTGACCGTAGCCAGTAGCAAGGTCAGCATCATCCCGCTCCACAGGCTAGGCTGGACCTGCGACAGGACTTCCACCGGATCGATTCCCGGACGGCCGACATCGAACAGGGTCAGAAGGAGGAAGGCGGTCGCCAGTGCCACCAACCAGAACGCCGCCAGCAGGCGGCGCCTGCGCTCGAGCCGGTCGAGGATCCGGCCGAAGGCGCGACCGGAAATCCATCCGATGGAAGCCGCCAGGAAAATCGGGATCGCGCTCGGTAGGGGCACCCCCGTCGAGATCGCGTCGATTCGCAAGGCCGAGGGCAGGTTGAGGGCGCCGAACAGAACCAGCGCCAGGATGGCCAGCCATCGAGTCCTGCGTCCGCTTTCGATCGTCCAAGTCGCCCCGGCCAGGATGGAAACCAGGAGGAGCGCTGTGGGCCCGCGCCAACGGGCGCCCAGCACGGGGAGCAGGTCGGGGCGGAAGAGGTAATACCCGATATTGTTCCCGACCGTCCTCAGGGTGGGCAGCTCGAAGCCGCGCAGCAACAACCCGATCACCAGCGGGGAGGCTGCCCACGCGGCGAGCAGCGGCGTCCGGAATCGATGTAAGGCCGGCCGCCGCCAGACGAACCAAGTCAACCCGGTCAGGAGAAGAACTAGAAGCAGGGAAGCGGCCGGCCGCCAGACCTCCCCTTTAGGATAGATTCCCCACAGGATGACGCGGATGTTCGTGGTGATGACACCCCAGTTGGCCTCTCCCGTCACCCATTGAATCGCCCCTCGGCCGAACCAGACAAGGAGCGCCAGCAGGACCAGGGTGAGGGTGCTGTTGAACCCGCTAGAAAACAGGTTCTTCCGCAGCCAGCCGAGCCTCCCAGTGGCGGCGCGAGGCGGGGCCTCCATCGCAGGGTAACCGAAGCGCTCGGCGTGTTCGGGGTTCATCGTTCTGGAATCTGCATGCGACGGTTGACCCAATTCATGAGCAGGGAAATCAAGAGACTGAGAGCCAGGTAGGTCAGCATCAGCAAGGCAATCACCTGGACCGCCTGGCCGGACTGGTTGAAGATGATTTGCGATACGGCGTACAGGTCGAGATAACCGACGCCGATCGCCAGGCTCGAGTTCTTGGCCAGGTTGAGGTACTGGTTGATCAGCGGAGGAATGATGACGCGCATCGCCTGCGGCAAGATGACCAGTCGCAGCACGGCGCCTTCCGACAGGCCGGTGGAACGGGCGGCCTCCCGCTGGCCGTGGGGGACGGCCAGCAGGCCGCCGCGCACGATATCGGCGATGAAGGCGCCGGTGTACAAGACAAGGCCGAGCAGGATGGCGAAGTACTCTGGGGTCAGGCGCAGCCCGCCGACCATCCGAAGGCCTTCCAGCACGGGCGCTTCAAAGGCCAGCGGGGGGTGCGGCAGAAGGAGCCAGCTCGCCAGAGGCAGGCCGATCAGAGGCACCATCGCCCACCGGAGCGCGTGCGCGTCGTCGCCGGTGATCCGGCGGCGGCGGTCGAGGCGGGCGTAGATGAGCACGCTGAAGGTGAGCGCGACCAGAACCACCCCGAGCCACAGGAGGAACCCACCTTGCGGTATCGGCCGGGGGACCCACACCCCTCGCTGGCTCAGAGTGATCGGACCGAATTCGATCCGGTCCTGGAGCGAAGGCATCGTCAGGACGACGCCGAAGTAGATGAAGAAGAGCTGCACCAAGAGCGGTGTGTTGCGTATGAACTCGACATAGGCCCGCACCGTGTTGCGCAGCAGCCAGTTGGGGGAAAGCAAGGCCACTCCGGCCAGCAGGCCGACGATCGTTGTCAGCACCAGGCCGACGATGATGACGCTCAGCGAGTTGATGAGTCCGACGACGTAGGCTCGCCAATAGGGATCGGTCCTGGCCATCCCCGGGCCTTCGGTCAGGGCGAACCCGGCGTTGCGCCGCAGGAAACCGAATCCGAGATCCAGTCCACGCGCCTCGAGGGCGGTGTTCAGGTTGGAGATCAGCCAGGCGGCCAGCGCCAACGCGACGAGGATGAACGCGATCTGCCCAGCGGCCTGCAGAAACCGCACGTCGCGCCAGAACGGTTCGATGCGGCGCAAGGGTGGGGGGTGCATCGGGTCGGAACAGGGACGGAGGGCGCACCGGCGAGCCGGACGACGCCCTCCGTCGCCTTCATTGATGGTGCGGGTCGCCTATCGCCAAGGCGGAGCGTAGAGCAGGCCGCCGTCGGACCACAGCGCATTGAGCGAGCCTGCGCGCGGGATGTCGGTCCCTGCCGGGCCGAGGTTGCGTTCGTAGATCTCGCCGTAGTTGCCGACGGCCTTGATGACCTGAACCACGAAGTCGTTCGCCAGCCCTAGCTTGGCGCCGAACTCGCCTTCCAGGCCGAGCAGCCGGCGGATCTCCGGGTCCTGAGGATCACTCGCGACCATGTCGTCGACGTTAGAGGAGGTGATCCCCTTCTCCTCGGCGGTGATCAGGGCGTTCACCGCCCAGCGGACAACGTCGCCCCACTGCTGGTCGCCGTGCGCCCACACCGGCCCCAGCGGCTCCTTCGACATCGTCTCCGCCAGGATCATGTGATCGTCGGGATTGGCCAGGCTGGTGCGCAGGCCGGCCAACTGCGACTTGTCCGAGGTCAGGCCGTCACAGCGGCCTTCATCATAGGCGGCGGCCGTGGCATCGCCGGTATCGAGCACCAGGGCCTCGTATTCCAGGCCCAGGCTGTTGAACGTGTCCGCCAGATTGAGCTCGGTTGTGGTGCCGGCCAGCACGCAGATGGCCGCCCCGCCCATGTCCGCCAGCGAGGTGAAGCCGCTGTCCTTGCGTACCATCATCCCTTGGCCGTCGTAGAACGTCGTCGGGCCGAAGTCGGTGCCGAGCTCGACGTCGCGGGTGATCGTCCAGGTGGTGTTGCGGCTCAGGACGTCGATCTCGTTGGTCTGAAGGGCGGTGAATCGTTCGGCCGCCGTCACCGGGCGGAACTCGACCTTGGTGGCGTCGCCAAAGATCGCCACCGCCAAGGCCTTGCAGAAATCGATGTCGAAGCCGACGTTCTGCCCGTTGGCGTCCACATAGCCGAAACCGGGGACAGAGCTGTTGACCCCGCAGATCAGACGATCCCGGTCGCGGACGGCCTGCAAACGCGCCGACTCCATGACGAACTCCACCGGCACGTTGACTTGCTGCGTCTCGACAACTCGGACCTCCTGCGTCACGATCGCCGGTTCCGCCGGCTGGCAGGCTGCCACAAGGAGGCCGAGGCCTAGCGCGGCCACGGCCAAGACGGTTGCTTTTCGAATCATGGTTTCTCCTCCACGTTGAGATCTAGCTTCGATGAGCGCTTCGGGGTTCGCCGCCTGCTCTCAGATCGGGTCACCTCCTGGCTGTCGCACAGGCGCCTGGCGAACCTACGGGGGACAGCAGAGGTCGGGTCAGCGCCCGGCCGGATCGACGGGGTCAGTTTCTTAGGACTGCCGGGGACGACATCCTCTCTCGGTATCGTAGGCGATACCAGAATGAGAGTCAAGCGCACGACTCGGTCGTGTGCGGGTCGTGGACCCTGGCGGAGAGTGATAGCATCGAAAGGCGAGCGACGGCGCCCCGCAGCCCCTCTCGCTTCCGCCTGCCGCTTGTTGCCCGATCGATCCCCTACGGTCTCTACACCCCTTCGGGTGTCCCCAGGGGACAGACCGCCACGCCCTTCGCCCTCTTCACCCCTTCGGGTGTCCCCAGGGGACAGGGCGCCAAGGGCGGCGCACACCCATGGTGCACCCGAAGGGGTGCCCGAAGGGGTGAGGGCGGGATGCCCCCTGCGGGGTCCCCTGCGGAATGCGAAGCGCGATGCGAAGCGCGACGAAGCGCGAAGCGGACCCGAAGCACCGACCGCGGACTTTACTTCCAGGGCCCCGCGGGGCTGGCCCCTTTGCGACGATCATCGCGCTGGGAACCGAGGGCGACCCTGACGCTCAGCGACCCATGGGGCGAGTGACATTGCTCCAAAAGTCACCTTCCGCGGCCTTCCCCTGCGTGGTAGCGTGGTAGAGACGCTTTGGGAACGGCGGATCGAAGCATGAGCAGCCTCGTGGGGCAGATGTTGGAGCACTACCGCCTGGTCGAGCTGGTAGGCCAGGGGGGGATGGCGACCGTCTATCGCGCCCTCGACACGCGCAGCCTGCAGGATGTGGCGATCAAGGTGCTCTCCGGCACGGCCGTCGGCGACCGCCGTTTCGTCCGGCGCTTCCGTCGTGAGGCCGGGTTCGTCAAGAACACGCTCCGCCATCCGAACATTGTGGGCGTGCTCGATTACAGCGAGGTCCGTGGCCTGGTCTACCTGGTCATGCCCTTCATCGCTGGCGAGACCCTGTATGACCGGATGACGCGCCGGCGCGTGTCCGATGCCGAGGCCGCCCGCTGGATCGACCAGATCTCCGGCGCCCTGGAATTCGCTCACCAGCAGGGAATCATTCACCGGGACGTCAAGCCGGCGAATATCATCGTCGACGAAGCGGGAGACGCGCACCTGACGGACTTCGGATTGGCCCGCATGATCGAGGGCTCGAACACACTCACCGGATCGATGCTGATGGGGACCCCGGCTTACGTCGCGCCGGAGCAGGGTCGGGGCAAACGCGTCGACGGTCGTTCCGACGAGTACTCGATGGGCGTGGTCATGTATCAGCTGGCGGCCGGGCGGGTGCCGTTCGAAGGCGGCTCGCCGATGGCGACGGTGTTGATGCATATCCAAGAGCCCGTCCCTCGGCCGAGCCGGTTCAATCCGGGCTTGTCGCAGGCCGTCGAGAAGGTCATCCTGAAGGCGATGGAAAAGAACCCGGACGATCGCTATCCGACGGTCGCAGCGATGAACCAGGCCTATCAGGCCTCGGTGAAGGGAGGGGTGCAGACCGAGGCCGACTGGCTGCAGCTCGGTGGAGGCGCGGCGAGCGTGGCTGTAGCCAAGCGCGCCGCCCACCCTTCGATGGGCGAAGGCGAGCCGGCGCGCAGGTCTCCGGTTGTTTGGCTGGCAGTCGGAGCCGCCTTGGCGCTGGCGATCGTGGGTATTGTCGGCGCCTCGGCGCTGTCCTCGATCGGGTCGGTGGGCGGCACCGATCCGGTGCCGACGGTGACGGCACAGGTCGCGGCCGAGACCCAGGCCGTCGTCGCGCCGACCGAGCCGGGACCGCCGCCTACGGCAACCGCGGCCGTCGCCGGTGGATGCCCCGCCCTCAGCCTGCTGGGTTTCCAGCGGGCGGGCAGCGAGGTCAGTTGGGTCATCTACAACGCTCATGCTGACCCCGTGCGTGTGACGAACTTCGAGTTTGCTAGGCCGATGGATAACCCTCTAGAAGACGTGCGCTTGGGCGGGGAGTCTTTGATCGACCCCACGAAAAGGGACTCGGGGAATCCGCTCCCCGACCTCGTTGCCCTCGGTGGCGAGAACACCCAGGTGCCGGGCGGGGCGACTCTTCCGATCCTGCTTCGCTACACCTTCGAAGACCACAATCCGAACTACCGGATGGTGATCGTCTTCGATAGCGGCTGCACCCTGGAGACGACCTGGTAGGCATCCATCGGTATCGTCTGCGGTCGAGGAAAGGAAGACGCCGCCTGCGGGCGGCGTCCAGACTCCGGGGAAGTTCACATCTGCCGGGACCGACAGGCCTCCCGGGGGGCGCACGCTTCAGGTGACCGCTGTCGGCGCGTGGGAGCGTTGCCCGCCGATCTCGTCGGCGCGCCGGATGCGCTCATTCATCGGCGGATGCGTCCCGAAAACGATGACCGCCCAGCGGGGTGGATCGGTGTCGGCCAGGTTCTGGTTGGCGAGGCGGGTGAGCGCATCGGCAAAGGCCGAAGGCCGGCCCGTCAGGTGGACGGCGAATTCGTCGGCGCCGCGTTCCCGCCAACGAGAGTAGGCATTCCTCACCGGCAGCAACAGCAGCCCGACGACGGCGAACACCAACCCCAGGATCGGTAATCCGGCTGGGTCATAAGGCGCCGACAACGCGCCGCGGCCAACCGCCGCCACGAGCGCGGTTTGGGCGATCCACAGCGTTGCGAGGGTCGCCAGGCCTTCGGCTGCCACGCCTCCCGGGATATCGCGGTGGACGTGGCCCAACTCGTGAGCCAGAACCGACTCGATCTCGTCGGCCGGGAAGTGTTCCAACAGGGTGTCGCCCAGGACGATGCGCCGCGTTTGGCCCATGCCGACCAGCGCCGCATTGGCGGACTTGGTGCGGCGGCTCATGTCGATGGTGAAGACACCTCGCACTTTCCGGCCAGCGGCGAGGGATAGGCGTGTCAGACGCTCCGCCAGTTCCGCGTGATCCTCCCCGAGGGGTCGGAACTTGTAGAAGAGCGGCATCACCAGGACCGGCGCTGCGACCGACAGCGCCGCGACGAAGGCGGTGTACCCCAATCCGGCGACCAGCCACCACGTCTCCGGCCAGACTCGCATCAATCCGTACAGTCCCACCAACAACGGGAGACCGATCAGGACGCCGATGAATAGGCCTTTGATCTGGTCGAGGATCCACGATCGATGGGTCTGGTTCGATTGGCCGAAGCGGTGCGGGAGGAGGAAACCTCCGTAGTAGCCGAAGGGCAGCGTGATGACTGCCCACGGGATGGCGAGGCAAGCTGCCATGGCCACGAGCGGGATCGGCCAGGCGTCGGGGAGGGTAGCTTGGAGATCGCCGGCCAGTGCAGCGCCGCGGCCGGACGTCACCCAAAATAACAGGTACGCGATCCCCAGCGCCATCTCGAAAAGGGCGGGCCGACGTCCGAGGCGCGAGAATTCCTTGGCCTCTCTTTGTCGATTCGGATCGAGAATGGGCCGCTCAGCCATCCTCTTGGCATTCTACCCGACGAGGCGCAGGGGCCGTGGGGAGTCGATACGGGCGTCCCGCCCCCCGATGGGCCGGCAGGATGATTGCCCGGGTGCGCAGGATATGCGGCGGGTATAGGTGTATACTTCTGGAACTCGACAAAAAGACTCCGGATTGAAATAACCGAGGAAAAGAAAGGCCCGGATCCGCCGGAGGGCCCGCATGCCTCCTCGGCCGCTGCGCGAGGCGCACTTTTCATGGATCGCCCATCGGCTACTGATCGTCCCCACGTCGGCCCATACACGGTCTTCGAAGAGATCGGCCGTGGCGGGATGTCCACGGTCCATCGCGCAACTCAGACTTCGATCGGGCGCGAGGTGGCGATCAAGGTTCTCCTCAGCAGCCTGGTCACTCAGGATCCGACCTTCCTCGACCGCTTTCGACGCGAGGTCCAGGTCGCGGCGCACCTGCAGCACCCCCGTATCCTGGCCATCTACGATTTCGGCGAAACCAACGGACATCCTTATATCGTGATGTCCTATGTAAAAGGGGGCACGCTGGTCGATCGCATCCGGCAAGGGCCGATGTCGCTCTCGGAGGTCTTTCCGATCCTCACCCAAATCGCCGATGCCCTCGATTTTTCGCACAGCAGAGGCGTCGTGCACCGCGACTTCAAACCCAGCAATGTTTTGTTGGATGAGGAGGGAAACGCGTACCTGACCGACTTTGGCCTGGCCAAGGTGAGCGACGCCGCACTTGAGTTGACCGGGAGCGCCCTCGTCGGCACTCCGGACTACATGGCGCCCGATCTGGCCTCAGCGGACGGCGTCTCCCCGGCGGTGGATATCTACGCGCTGGGCGTGACCCTGTTCCAGATGCTGACCGGCCACGTGCCCTTCCGGGCGAGCACCCCGATGGGAACCTTGATGGCGCATCTCTCCCAGCCCGTGCCCGATGTCCGCGTGGAGCGGCCGGACCTCCCGGAGACGGTGCAACAGGTCATCGCCACGGCGATGGCGAAGAGGGCGGAGGATCGCTACGCCACTGCCGGCACGCTGGCCGAAGCGCTGCGAGCAGCTGCCAACGAACCTCAGCACACGCCGAACGCCCTGCTGTTCACCGACATTCAAGGCCAAGTGATCTTCGTCAACAACATCCTCTTGAAGATGTTGGGCCGTGGGGAGGCCGAGATTCGCGGCCTGATCGGACGGCCGGTTCACGAAGTGCTCGGCCTTCGCCCGGAGGCGACGCGCCAGTTGATCCAGGAGGTCGCTCGCATCGGCCGCGTCTACAACCGGGCCATGGACCTGGTCGACCGGGACGGAAGAGTCATCCCGGTGTCATGCACCGGTGAGGCAACCTACGACGAGAAGGGGGCCTGCATCGGGGCTGACTTGAGCTTCCGCACTCTAAGCGAGGTGGTGTTCGCCGTCGTGCCCTCGGCCGGGACGGCCGGGGGCATGGACACCTCGGACCGGACGTACCTGCAGCTTTACTTCACCTCCCAACTTGATGCTCTGCGTGTGCTTTTATTGCGCGTCGGCGGGCCGCGTCTCGGACAAACGATGGACCGCATTCTCAATGAGGCCAGCCTGCGTAATTCCTGGCCGATCCAGATGAATGACGGCCGCGTGGAGATCGACGCCCTGAGGGCGGAGACCCACGCCTACCACGCCCTTCTGGCGAAGGCCGTGAGTTACGCCCAAGGCGTCATCGGTCCGAAGATCGTCGAACGACAGATGCGGGCCGTGGACGATCAGATGGGAGAACGATCGCGCGATCTGGCCAATCAGCTCGGGCTGAGGGAATTGATTCAAGGCAAATCTTGATGGCGGAGGCGGTTCATGTCGACGACGAACATCATCTTGGATCTGGTTCTGATTGGGATGGCCATTTGGATGGTGGCCACCGTTCGAGGGGTGGGAGGGATCGTGGGCCGAACCCTCACCCTGATCACGGCGGGGGTGCTCGTATTAGGTTTGGCCCACTTCATGGCGACGTGGCAGCACACGCTGTGGCCGATCACAACCCCCGGCGCGGAGGCGTTCATCCATCGGGTGACAGTCCTGCTGGGATTTGTCCTCCTGGTAGCCGGCTTCGGCCAGGCTCGGCAACTGCGTGAGTAGCAGAGTGTCTTGAGCCAGGGGCCCTTGCTGGAACCGGTCTAAACCGGCGGGCGCACACTCCCAGCATCGTTTCGAAGAAGTCAAGTCGAGGGCCGAGGCGAGGGGAACTCTCGGCTTGGCCGTGACGTCTCGGATCGCGCCTTGGACGTTCGGACATCGCACGGACGAAGCGCACGGTCCGCCGCGCTAATACCCGACGGAAGCGGGCCTCGGTCTTAGATAGCCTGCCTCCAAATCCGCATCCGCAGGAACGGCCGCCTTCCTGTATTGTCACTCCGCGGGGCCTGCCCCTGTGAAAGCAGGAGGCGTCAGCCCGGTCGATGAAGGTTCTGCTCGATGCCCGCACCGCACCGTTTCGCTTCGCCTTCGCCCTCTAAGGGTGAGGGCGGGTGTCATGGACTTTCGCGGGGAATGAGGCGTCTTGTGACGGTGCTTGACGGAGGCAGGCACTGGTCCGTAGACTCTTGAAGGTTGCCCCTCATGGTCCGCGCCCGCTCTTCCGCCCCAATCCGTATCGTGATCAACGGCCGAATCTTGAACGAGGCTGCCTCTCCCTTCACGCGCCTCGCGTCCTGGGAGGTCCTGCGGGTGCTGACAGGCGTGCCAGAGGCCGATCCTGTGCTCGTTGTACCCGAGGACGCCTCGCTGCCCGGCGAGATAGAACTTCCCCTCATACGGTTGCCCCGCCCCATCGGGGAATGGGCCGAAGCCGCATTCGATCATTGGCACTTTCCGCGTGAGGCCCGCCGGCAACGAGCGGACCTGGTTCTCTTTTTGCACGCCTCGGCGCCCCTCTCCAGCCCGGCGCCCGTACTGTCGGTCTATGGTGACGGAGACAGCCTTCCGGGTTCGGACCGGCGCGGCGGGCGACTGGCGCGCGCGCTTGCCCTCGGAGGATTGCGCGGCGCCCAGGCTGTGCTGCGGTCGGAAGATGTCCCGGTCGGCGACTACCACCTTCCGTGGTTTGAGGTCCCGGCGATCGTTCCATCTTCATTCAGCCCCGGCCCAACGGCGGACGACCGGCAAGTTGCCGACCGGCTTGGCCTGGCGCAGTCCTATGTCCTCGCCGCCGGCGAGACGGAAGTGACCCTCCCCACGCTGCTCGCCGGATGGACCTGGGTTGAGGGTGCGATGGGTGATTCCTCCTCCCTGCTCATCGCCAACCTCGGCGACGTGCCAGAGCGCTTCGCCGTCGATATGGCCGATCAGCTTGGAGTGGGCGACAGCGTCCGGACGATTAACCCGGGAGATCAGGATTGGGCGGCCGTGCTTCGAGGCGCTTCGGCTCTCTTGCACGGCGGCGGCCGACGCAACGCGGGTCTGTTGCGCTGGGCTTTGGCGAGCGGCCTGCCGGTGTCGGCTCTCTTGACGCCCATCACGGAGAGCGTCTTGGGGCCGGCCGGGTTCCTCGTGCCGGAGCGCGATTCGCGCGGCCTGGGCGCGGCCTGCCTGACCCTGCTCGTCGAAGAGGAGGTCGCCAACTCGCTGAAAGAACGAGGACTCGACCGAGCTGCAGGGTATCGATCGGAGAAAGCAAGAGCGGCGTGGGCAGAGGCGTTAACCACGATCCGTAACCTGTGATCAGTGATGCTTGCCCAGTAATCAGTGACCCGTGCTCTGTAACCTGTGAGACCGCCAGGAGCACGCGCTAGTCACCGACCACCGACCACCGACCACTGACCACTAGCCTTCACATGGCTCGCCGGGCGATTTCTGCCAACTCCTCGGGGTTGAGCTTGACAGGATTGGTGCGGGTGCTGTTGGCGACCAGGCCGCGTTCGACGATCACAGGCAGCAACTCTTCAGTCAGGCCAAGAGTCGCGAGCCGCGGGATCGCCAGGTCGGAGCATAGTGCCTCGATCCAATGTTTGGCGTCCGCCGCGCCGGCCTCCGCTCGCCCGCTTAGTAATCGCCCCAGCTCATCGTATCGCTGAAGGGCGGGCGAGTCCGGATCGCGTGCCTGCAGCGCGCGCAGGTTCACTTCCATCGCCCCCGGTAATAGAGCAGCGCAGATGGTGCCGTGCGGGGCCGTTAGGACACCGCCGATCGGACCGGCCAGTCCATGAACGACGCCGAGGCCGGCGTTGGCCAACGCCAGGCCGGAGATGGTAGCGGCCAACGCCATCTCATCCCTCGAGGCCGCGTCGGGTCCGTCGAGAAACGCGCGGCGCAACGAACGGGCGACGAGCCGCAGCCCTTCCCGGCACAACGCGTCCGTCAACGGCCCGGCGCGCAGTGAGACGAATGGCTCGATCAACTGGGTCAGCGCATCGCAGCCGGTGCGCGCGGTGAGGGCGGGAGGCATCGCGGAGGACAGCGCCGGATCGACGATGGCCAGGCGCGGCAGCAGGTAGTGGCTGCGCAGGCTCACCTTCACCCCATGCTCAGGCGAGGCCAGCACCGCGTTGCGCGTGACCTCGGTGCCGGTGCCGGCCGTCGTCGGGATGGCCACCATGGGAAGCCCGGCTACCACGAAGGACTTCCCAGCGCCGATGACTTCGAGGTAGTCGATGACATCGCCGTCGTGGGTCGCCAGCACGGCGATCGCCTTGGCGGCGTCGAGAGGGCTGCCCCCGCCTAATCCGACGACGACCTCGACTTCCGCTTCGCGTGCGAGGCGGGTGCCGCGGCGAACCTGCTCGACGCTTGGTTCGGTTGGCACGCTGAAGGTCTCGATCCGTACGCCCGATTGGCTCAGTGAGTCGATGAGCGGTGCGTGCCGGGATGGGTCGCGCCCGACGACGACCAGGGCCCGACGGCCCAAGGCGCTCACCGACGGCGTGACCTGGCTGGCAACGCCGCGACCAAAGATGATCCGCCCGGCGCTAGTGAATTCGAAGGGGGCGAGTCCGGTGATCGTCATTCCCACCAGCGGATCAGCGCGAGACCCTCATCGGCCTCACCCCCAAAGAAAACTCCACTCCCCCGGCAGGCGCCTTGGGGAATGGAGGCTGGTTGACCGCTGGGCGAGCCGTGGCGGGACGTTCCGCGGGGGAAAGGGGAGGGGGTTCGAATCCAGCTGCCATTCTCATCGAACTTGCCTTCAGCCCCAGCCCTCGTCTGGTGGGAAGAGGTTGGTGAAGACCATCTTCGTCCGCGGCTCTGCCATCATGGCGGCCACGGCCTCGTTCCAGGCAGCGTAATGGGCAGTCTGCTTGTGCTGGGCGACGTCTTCGGGCCCGCGATAGACCTCGACCAGCGTGAAATGCGCAGGGTCTTCCGCGTCCTGGAGGAAGTCGAAGCGGGCAATCCCGGGTTCGCGCGCACTATGGAGGGCATTTTCAAGAGAAGCCAGACGAAAGGCGTCGATCGCTTCCGGCTTCACCTTGATGTTCACGTGGACGATGTGCATCGCGGCTCCTATCCCGGCAACTCAGTCAGAAAGCGGACAGACGGCGGGGGCAGGGGCGAGGGTGGGACCTCGCCGGTGCTCTGCCAACGGTCGAGGCGGGCCTGATGATCAGAGAGGGCCGCCCTCAGCGATTCGACGTCGACCTGGCGGCAGAGGCCGGGTAGCGGCGCCAACCACGGGCGCATCCGTAAGAGCATCTTCTGCGCGCCGCGCCAATTGCCCCGTTCGGTGTGGAGGCAGGCTACGGCCAAATGTAGCAGACATCGGTAGACGGCGCCCTCCGGCCCCGGCGAGTCGAGGACAGCGCGTTCGAAGTGGTCGTGGGCTTCAAAGTATGCGCCGGCAGCGAAGTGCACCATCCCCTGACGCGCGGCAGCCGAGGCCGGCTGACGGCAACCCTCCTGGATCGCGGCGGCGTCAGGTGGGCGCGCCTCTCGCTGGAGGATTTCGGCCAAGTTCGTCTGAAGTTGCCCCCGGGTGACAACACGATCCGCCCCGAGCTGGCTCGCCTGGTCGAGCGCCTCGCCCTCGACGTGAGGGCCGAAGGCGACGATCGGAATCCGGCGGGTGGCCGAGGAGGTCTTGAGGATCTGAATCCATCTCTGCCAGGGAACGCCGTCCGATGCCAGGTCGATCAGGATTAGCGCCGGAGGATCACCGACGATGGATCGGACGAGCGCTCCATCGGCGCCCTCGAGCGGCTCGGTCAGCGGGACCGGGCGATCCCCCAGTTCGCTGGTGATTTCCTCGCGGTTGAAGCGTTGAAAGGTGAAACCGAGAGCGGCGGCGGCGTCTTCCAGGCGCGGTTGGAGGAACAGGTCGTTCGTCAGAACCAGCAGGCGCGGGACGAAGTCGGGCGTCACAAGCGGGGCAGCTCGATCGTCTGCTGCTTCTGATACTTCCCCTTCTTGTCGGCATAGGAGATATCGCACGGCTCGTCGGCTTCGAAGAACAGCACCTGGGCGATGCCCTCGTTGGCGTAGATCCGTGCCGGCAGCGGGGTGGTGTTGGAGATTTCGAGCGTGACGTAGCCCTCCCACTCCGGCTCGAAGGGGGTGACGTTGACGATGATCCCGCAGCGGGCGTAGGTCGATTTGCCAAGGCAAATCGTCAGGACGGTGCGGGGGATGCGGAAGTATTCGACGGTGCGCGCCAGGACGAAGGAGTTGGGCGGGATGACGCAAACCGCGCCTCGGAAATCGACCATCGACGAGGCGTCGAAGCGCTTCGGATCGACGATCGCTGAGTAGACGTTGGTGAAGATCTTGAACTCGTCGGCGACGCGGATGTCGTATCCGTACGACGACACCCCGTACGAAATGACTCCGTCGCGCACCTGGGTTTGCTGGAACGGTTCGATCATGCGTTGTTCGCGCGCCATACGGGTGATCCAGTGATCGGGCTTCAACCCCATCGGGTGCCTCCTGAAGGTCGGGGCGTCTCAGGCCGGCCGCGCTTCGGCGCGCACCGAATTGCTCAGCCGCCCCAAGTTCTCGATTTCAATCTCGACTTCGTCGCCGTCGACCAGTGGGCCGACCCCGGAGGGGGTGCCGGTGAGGATGACGTCCCCGGGGGCCAGGCTCATCACGGACGAGATGAAGGCCACCAGCTGGCGCACCGGGAAGACCATATCGCGCGTAGAAGCCATCTGGCGCAACTGTCCGTTGACCGAGCACGTGATTAGCGCGTCGGCCGGGGTGAACTCCGTCTCGATCCACGGCCCGAGGGGACAGAAGGTGTCGAAACCCTTGGCGCGCGTCCATTCTCCGTCGCGCTGTTGCAGATCGCGGGCGGTGACGTCGTTAGCGACGGTGTAACCGAGGATGTGCCGGTCGGCGGCCTCGGGCGCGATCCAGCGTCCGGCCTCCCCGATGACGACGGCCAGTTCGGCCTCGTGTTCGACCTGGGCCGACTGAGCCGGAAGGCGGATGGTCTGGTGATGGCCGATCACCGAGCTGGGAGGCTTGAGGAAGAGCAGCGGCAGGTCGGGCACTTCGGCGTCGTGTTCCGCGGCATGAGCGGCGTAGTTGCGCCCGATGCAGATGATCTTTCCCGGCTCGGCGGGCGGCAGCAGCTCGACTCGGTCCAACGCGAAGGCCGGGCTTTCTCGGCGGAAGAGGGAAAAGGGCGACCCGTCCAGCACGCCCACCATTTCCTCGCGGACCCATCCCCAGTGGATCGGCTCTCCGGGGTTGAGGCGGAAACGGACGATGTGCATCGTCGGGCCGGCTCCGGGGTCAGGGCTTCCAAGCCCAGGCCAAATCGTACTCGACCTGCCACGGGTAGAGAATCACATCCTGCAAACCCAGGGCACGCAGGATATCCGGGAACACTTCGCGACGCACGGTGCGGCCGACGATCCACCGGGCCTCCCGCCCAACCCGGTTGGTGACAAGCAGATTTCCCCCGGGCCGCAAGACCCGCACAAGTTCGCGCAGGGTCTCGCTCGGGCGCGGGGTGAACTCGATCAGTTCCAGGCTGACGACGACGTCGAAGGCGCCATCGGCGAAGGGCAGGGGATCGGCCCGGCCGCGCACCCATAGAGCCCGCGGCGCCTGGCGCCGCCCGAGGCGCAGCATCCCGCGCGAGGGTTCGGCGCAAACCAGACGCAGATCCGGTCCGGTGAGGGGAAGCAGGGCCCGGGCGACTCGGCCGGTGCCGGCTCCGGCGTCGAGCACGCGCGCGTCGGACAGCTTCTCGATGACGCCGGCGATCGGTTCACCAACAAAGCGCGACTCCCATCGCGGGTCGAAATCCTTGATTCGGTCGTAGCGCCCGGCGGCGACGTCGTACAAGCGGATGACCACGCCCGGTCCGAGATGCGCACCCTCGCAGATGTAGAACTCCCAAAAGAGCAGGGCGGCGAAGAGGGCAAGGGCAACGAGGATGATGGGGAGCATCACGATCACATTGGTGGCCCGGCCGGTGCGTTTGCCTTCAGGCGGAGTTAGCGGCGACTATAGCACAGACGGTTAGGGCGCCGGCTCGATCGAGTTGGCGCCACTGCTTAGTCTGTCATTGCGAGCCCCCGAACGATAGTCCCCGAAGCACAGCGGAGGGGGAAGGGGCGAAGCAATCGCCTCGGCCAGCCAGGCCTGGTGATTTCCCTGGAGGAGATTGCTCACCCCGTTCGGTCTCTACAGACCGCCAAGGGCGGGCCGCGAGCCCCGGCCCGCCGCCCCTACGTGATGCTGCGCGAGGGCGAGACGGCCTGCACTTCACCGCACTGAGTTCTCTGGCACCGCCCGCCACGCCGTCCCGGCGTCCTGGCGAGGAGGGCAAGTGTGGTGCAGTGCGGTGCAAGTGTCGCCGCCGCGCCCTCACCCCTTCGGGCACCCCTTCGGGTGCACCATGGGTGTGCGCCGCCCTTGGCGCCCTGTCCCCTGGGGACACCCGAAGGGGTGTAGAGGGTGAAGGGCGTGGCGCCCTGCCCCCTGGGGACCCACACCCGAAGGGGTGTAGAGGGCGAAGCGGCGTCTGGCAATGACACCCGTGACCGCCATTGCGAGGCCCCGAACGATAGTCCCCGAAGCATAGCTGAGTGGGAGGGCCGACACTTGCGCCTGCGCTGCGCTTGGCGCAGTGCAGGTGAGCCATCGCCTCCACCTTTGTGCCCCGATGCTCCGGCGGCATCGCAAGGACATGGTGACTCGGCGCTATAATCGGCCGGGCGGATAGCTCAGCTGGTTAGAGCACTTCTCTTACACAGAAGGGGTCGCAGGTTCAAGTCCTGTTCCGCCCACTCCGGCGGCTGCGAGGCCGCCACCGTCTTCGCAGGAGCCCTGCAATGAAGAAGACGATCGTGGCGCTGGCCGTGGGTGGCGGCCTGGCACTGGCCTGCTCACTGCTGACGCTGCCGGGGCTGCCCGCCATCACTCCGTCGCCAGACTTGGCGACGGTCGCCCTTCCGACACGGCTCCCAAGTTCGACCCGGACCCAGGCGACCATCCCTGCGACCCTCACGATCCCCGCGGGGGAAGACGACGATCAGTCGCAGGGCTTGCTGCCGGCCTTCGCACAAGACGCGCAACTCTCACCCGACCTGACCCGTTACTGGATCGAAACCGATGTCGATTTCGAGCCGGGGGCCCTGCGGGCCGATTTGCGCGGGCAGGCGCGCATCCGCTACGTCGTGCCGGAAGGGGAACCGATCGACGAACTTCCGCTGATGCTTTGGCCCAACAACTCGCAGTACTTCGCCACGATGACCGCCGGGCCGGCGTTGGTCAACGGAATCGGAATCGATGGGACGCCAGGGATCGGGGGCACCGTGCTCCACCTGCCTTTGCCCGAGCCGGCCCAGCCGGGGGATGTGCTCGATGTCAGCCTTCCTTTTGCGATCCGCGCAGGCGGGCCGATCGGGGGAATCGAGCCGCGGCGTTTCGGAATCACGGAAGGAGTGCTCGCCGCCCCGACTTTCTACCCCCTGGTGCCGAGGCGCATCGACGGGGAATGGCAGGTGGAGTCGGCGCCCCCCGGCGGCGACACGACCAACTCCGACACCGCCTTCTATCAGGTGGACCTGACGTTCCCTGAAGAGCTGGCGTCGGTGGCCAGCGGCGTCGAAATCGGGCGCAAAAGCAACGACGATGGAACCGTCACGACCCGCTTCGTATCGGGGCCGATGCGCGATTTCGCCTTTGTGTTGGGGCCCCTGGAGTCAAGCGAGCGGATCGTCGATGGGGTCACGGTGCGCGCCTGGTCGCTGCCGCAACATTCCGAAGAGGCGCCCGATATGCTCGACGCCGCCAGCGAGCAACTGGCGCTGCTCAATGACCTGGTTGGACCGTATCCCTATCCGGAGCTCGATGTGGCGGATGTGCCGGGCGCCTTCGGTGGGATCGAATACCCGGGGCTGGTCTTCGTCGGGACGTTGGGGACCTCCTGGCTGGTCGAGCCCACGGTGCATGAGGTCGCCCATCAGTGGTTCTACGGGCTGATCGGCGATGATCAGTTGCACGAGCCGTGGCTGGACGAAGCGCTCGCAACCTATGCCGAGGTGTTGTACTACGAGGCGGCCGGGCGGCCTGGCGCAGCCTCCGGGTTGTTATCGAACTTCCGCAATTGGGTCCGCTTTCAGCCTGATCCAAACCTCCCGATTGGCCTGGGCGTCGGCGACTACGACGACGAGGAAACCTATGCTGCCTTCGTGTATGGGAAGGGAGCTCTGTTCCTGGATGCGCTGCGCGGGCGGATTGGCGAGGACGCGTTCGGCGAGTTTTTGCCTAGCTACTTCGCTGAGCAGCGTTACGGTTTCGCCACCGGCGTCGAGTTCCAGCAGGCAGCCGAGACGGCCTGCGCGTGCGATCTCGATGCGCTGTTCGACCTGTGGGTGTGGAAGGGCGGGGACATCCCCGGACTCTAGCTCGGGCAGAGCTTCAGAGGGAACGATGGCCGAGATAGAAGCGATCGACACCAAGGAGACCCACGGGGCCTTTGCCAAGAAGATCAACGGCGAGGTCTGGGCGCTCCTGCAAGAGCCGGACCGGACACTGGAGGAGGACGAACGGATGGTGCTCGCCGCCCATGCCTCAGCCTATCCCTGGTTGCACGCCGGGACCTTTGTGCACGAGCAACGCGGCGAGTGGATGCTGGCGCACGTCTACGCGGTCCTGGGCCGCAGCGAACCGGCGCTTGCACCACGAGGGGCGGTGCATGCAGTTAACCGAACGCTACGCCGACAAGATCAAAGACTTCGATCGTGGGTACGGGCACGAGGCGATGGCCCGGGGCGGTGCACTGGCGGGCCGGTTGGAGGAAGCCCGCCACCAGTGCCAGCAGGCTGCGGAGCTGGGAGCGCGGATCCAGGACGAAGAGGACCGAACGATCTTCCTCGGGGACTTGCACGCGGGGCCGTGGTTCGCGCTCGAAGGTTCCTTCCCGAACTCCGGGCCGCGCATCCCATCGTCCGATCATTCGTAGCCTCGGGCTCTACGCTGCGGGGCGGTTAAGCGAAGCGCGTTCGCTCGGACCATCGGCGCCACACGATCGAGGCCCGTCTTCACCGACGTCACGGGCTCCACCGGGCTCGATCTTCCGCGCCGACCCGCCGCTTCGGGCGGTCGGGTCGTTCGCTCTCGCGCCTCGGCGCGTGACTTCTTTCCTTGACCGACCCTCCTCCCTGCCATAGAATGAATTGTCAGACATCTTGAATTCGTTTCACTCTCTGGAGGGCGCATGCCAGATCACCTCTTCCGCGGCCCTCTCGCGGAACTCGATCCCGATGCCGACCGACTCAGCCGGATCGAAGCTGAGCGGCAGGCGCGCAAGCTCATCCTGATTCCCTCCGAGAGCGCCGCCCCGCTTGCGGTTCGCCAGGCGCTGGCCTCCGCCTTTCAGAATATCTACGCCGAAGGCTATCCGGACGAGGAGACCCGTCGCCTGACCGAATCGGAAATCCTCGATTACGAGACGCGCCTGGCGCACTACCGCCGCTACTCCGATCCCCGTTACTACAAGGGCGTTGAGTACGCCGATGCGGTCGAGGCGCTTGCCCGCCGGCGCTGTGCCGAGCTGTTCGCGGCCAACGGAAAGACGGCCGACGACCTCTTCGTCAATGTCCAGGCTTTGTCGGGCGCACCGGCCAACAACGCCGTCTATGCCGCGCTCATTCAACCGGGCGATGTCATCCTCGGGATGGATCTGCTCCATGGCGGTCATTTGTCACACGGCTCGCCCGCCAACCGATCGGGCCGACTGTACCGCGCCGTCCACTACGGCGTCGATCCGCAGACGGAGCGCATCGACTACGCCGCCGTCGAAGCGATCGCCCGAGAGCACCGCCCCAAGGTCATCATCGCCGGCTACTCCTCCTACCCCTGGGTGCCGGATTGGCCGCGCTTCCGACAAATCGCCGACGCCGTCGGCGCCTACCTGTTCGCCGATATCGCCCATATTGCCGGCATGGTGGCGGCGCAGGTCATTTCCTCGCCCGTGGGCATCGCCGACGTCATCAGCTTCACGACCCATAAATCGCTGTGCGGACCGCGGGGCGCGGTCATCTTGGCGACCTCGCGCAAGGTGGCCAAGGCCATCGACCGCGCCGTGTTCCCCGGCGAACAGGGCGGCCCGCACGTCAACACGATGCTGGCTCAGGCTGTCGCCTTCCGCCTGGCGCGCACGCCGGCCTTCCGCCAGCTTCAAATCGAGATCATCCGCAACTGCATCGCCCTCACCGATCAATTGCAGCGTCGCGGATTCCGCATTCCCTTCGGCGGGACCGAGACCCATATGACCAATGTCGATTGCCGCTCGGTCCAGGCGGCGGACGGTACGCCGCTCTCCGGGGATCAGGCGGCACGCATTCTTGATCTGGCCGGGATCGTGGTCAATCGCAACACCATCCCCGGCGATCGCACGGCCGCCGATCCGTCCGGCATCCGGCTGGGCACACCCTGGATCACTCAGCGCGGATTCGACCAGGCGCGCACGAGCGAGCTGGCCGACGCCATCGCCGATCTGTTGCTCGCCTGCCGGCCGCATCGTCAGGCCGTGCGCAAGGGGTCTCCGCTGCGAGCCCGGGTCGATTTTGCCGTGCTCAATCAGACGCGAGCGAAGGTGCGCGAGCTGGCGGCGACCGCCGGGGCCGAGGCCGAAGTCGAACGCCATGGGTATCCGCATTTCTACGGCCTGGAAGACGTCGCCCCCGCCGAGCCTTTCGCCGAGATCGAGATCATCGGCCTCGAGGCCGAAGGTCTGCTGCGCTGGGCGACCTCCACCCGGACCGAGGATCTGGCGCAGGGCGCTATTGCAGAAACCCGGCTGATCTCTCCGATGGACGAGATTCGCGGGACGATCCGGTGGAAGAGCCCAGAAGGATGGATCCTTGCCGTACCGTCGAAGCAGGCTTCCCTCGCTCTCACCTGGCTGCGCGACCTCTCGGACGGGTTCGTGGCCATCGATGCGGAGGATCCGCTGAAGAAGTCTCCCGGTCCTGCCATCGTGCGCTTGATCGGAGGCGTGCAGGCGCTTCCGCGGGCCTCACACGAGGCCGCCGACGACAAGCCGTGGTACATCGGAGTCGTCGACGGAGGCGGCGTGGCGCTGCCGCCTTTTGTCTGGCAGGAGACGCACGACCCGACCCTGCGCCGGACTCCGCTGTTCGAAACGCATCGCAAGCTCGGCGCCAAGATGGTTCCCTTCGCCGGATGGGAGATGCCGGTCTGGTACACCTCGGTGATGGAGGAACATCACGCGACGCGGACCGCCGCCGGCCTATTCGACGTCAGTCATATGGGCGTGTACCAGGCGGAGGGACCCCAGGCGGCAGGGTTTCTCGACTCGGTCTTCACCAATGACGTGGCCGGACTGGAGGTCGGCGAGTCGCACTACACGCAGCTCCTGGATCCGAAGGGAGCGGTGCTCGACGATGCCATGATCTACCGGCGCGGTCAGGATATCTATCTGATCGTGGTCAACGCTTCGAATGACGACAAGGATTGGGCCTGGCTGGAAGCCGTACGGACGGCGAAGGTCAGGGTGGAGGAGCGCCGCCCGGCCGCCAAAGCGTTCGGCCTCGGCGTCACGCTCCGTAACCTGCGAGACCCGCTCGCCGGAAGCGACCGGCGCGTCGACATCGCCCTACAGGGGCCGCGTTCGTTGGACATCCTGCTCGCCCTCGGTTCCGACCCGGGGACCGCGAGCCGTCTGCGAGCTCTCCCCTGGGCCGGTGTCACCGAAGGCGTGCTTGGCGGATTCGACCTGGTCATCAGCCGGACCGGCTACACGGGCGAGCGGACCGCCTTCGAGTTGTTCGTGCACCCCGAACGAAGCGCCGGGCTGTGGCAGGCGCTGCAGCAGGCCGGGATGCCGTTTGGCCTCAGGCCGGTCGGCCTGGGGGCGCGCGATTCACTGCGCACGGAAGCCGGGTTGCCTCTGTACGGGAACGAGATGGCGGGGGCCCGCGGTCTGGGCGTCGGACACGCCGGCTTCGGTTCCTATGTGAAGACCTACAAGGCGTGGTTCGTTGGGCGCGATGCGTTCTTGCGCCAAGAGGCCGAGCGGCAAGGAGAGGTGACGCGCTTCCGCTTCCTTGAGAAAGGCGTCCGCATGGCGCATGGCGGCGACCCGGTCGTGGATCCACGAGGCCGAGTGATCGGTTTCGTGACGTCATGCGCCGTCGACCAGGAAGGTTACTTGCTGGGCCAGGCCTACTTGGAGCGGAAGTTCCTCGCGGAAGGCTCGGCGATCGGGATCTTCCAGGGCGGATACAAAGTAGCGCCCCCGTCGGGGCCTCCGCAGGCCGGCGATCGCCTCACGGTGCCGACAGCTGCGACCGTCCTATCTCACTTCCCCCGCTGATCGCGGGCCATCTCCCCAGCCGATCCCCTCAAGAGGACTTGCGTAGCCGTGGACGCAGGCTAAAGCTTGCGGCTGCGGGGAGGAATCCAGTTGTCTGAGGAGGAGACTCCTCCTATCCGTTCCTCCGCCCACGCATGCCATCCCCACCGTCTCGCCGCCGCGGTGCATCCTGGGAGGGCGGCGGGCCAACCGAATCGAGCCGGCACGCGGCGGACGAAAGCGAGGGGCAGACGCGCGAAGCGTTTTTCGACAACCTGTCAAACGTCAAGGAGCCCCGTTGAAGGACGGGGCTCCTTGCTTCTGCGATCCGGCGAGGACACAGAGTTAGATCAAGCTGATGATCTCACTGAAGACGTTCCCGATGGCCGGACCGAGCAGGGCAAGGATGACGATCACAACCACAGCGACCAAGACGAGGATCAATGCGTATTCAACAAGACCTTGGCCCTTCTCTCTCGGGAGACATAACATGGTGGTGCCTCCTTTCTTCAAGAATCTCGGCAGTCGCCCAGGAACAGTCTCGCGCCATCCGGCCCGGCCGAACCTTGCAGGCTGCTTGCACTTGAGGCCTTAAAAGCCAAGGAGCCCTGTGGTTCAACAGGGCTCCATGCTTGCCATATGGCGCGAGGTCGAAGGTCAGATCTGGCTGATGATCTCGCTAAAGACGTTTCCAATCGCCGGACCGAGCAGGGCAAGGATAACGATCACAACCACGGCGACCAAAACAAGGATCAGCGCGTATTCAACAAGCCCCTGGCCCTTTTCCTTCGGAAGATACAACATGGGTGATTCCTCCTTTCCTCCAGTGTATGGCGGGCAGTCGCACAGGTATAGTGTAGCGACTCTTGGCCCGGCCTCGCCTTACAGCATACTTACGCTCCCGCGCAGGAGGAATGGCCAATCGGTCCTCCGTAGCGGCCGGACTCCTTGTCCCCGCTCTCCCGCCCCCCGTGCTCGGCGGATTTCCTGCCAGACAACCCCGCGAGAGGGACTAAGGAGCTATGCATCTCTCGGCTATTGAGCGAGCATGCCGAGAATGAAGGTAACGATCACCAGGAGCCCGATGACCGTCAGGACGAGTTTCTGTCCATGAAGGCGCCGCGGCCGGCGTGTTGAAGTGGATTGTTTTCGCGCGCTCATAGCCGGGATGATACCACGGCACGCGCGCGGTACCTTGGTCCTGGTGGGCTAAGACTCGGCGAAGCCTCATACTCGCGATGGGCATTCTCCCGTCGCCGGAGGAAGACAATGGAGTTCATCGAAGTGATGGCCGTACTCGGGTACTTTCTGCGACTGCTTGGGGCGCTCGTCTTTGGCATGGCGGCAGGATGGCTGGTGCTCCAAACGCTGAAGCCGGAGTCGTTCCAATGGCCTCTGGCGATCGCCGGCATCCTTGGCTTGCTCGGGACTTTCGTCCTACTCGGCCACTGGGTCGAAGGCGGAGGGACGCTGGGGGCGTTTGGCCTCGGCGCGGGCGGGGCGATCCTGATCTGGCCGATCGCGACCAGGGAGTTGGCTTCAGGCCCGACGGCAAAGTCTCCCAGCACACGCCAACGCTAGGCCGTTCGCGGAACTCTTATGAACGCGAACAGCCCGTGTCAGCGACGGCGTTCGGCCCGGTCGGCAGCCTGCCCGGGACAGCCTCGCGCACACGATGCGCCCCCCCCGCGCCTCGGAGACTTGCGGCTAGCTTCTGACAGCGGCTGAGAGAACTTGCGGGGGAGCCGAGAGTCCTCGCACGCTCAAGAGCGGTACACGCGAGCCATGCCGTTCTCGCCGACTGGAGCGCGGCCGCTGGTCCTCGACATTCATGAGCGGCGGTGCCGCCTCGTAGGGGCAGGATTGAAGAAAGGATTCGAATGACCACGAAACGGGTCGAAGCCGTTGCGATCTCAAACCCTCCGTCGGCGGCCAGCGGTGTCGGCATGCCTGTCGCCCTGACTTTGATGGCCCTGGGGCTGGGTCTGGCCGTCGAGGTCCTTTTCTACGGGCATCCGCCAGGGATCTCGTTCTTTCTTTGGGCCGCTTTGTGTGTGGGAGCGGTCCTGATCGCTGCGCGCATCGAAGCCGTACGAGTCGCCGGGTCGGCCTGGCTGGTGATGATCCCGATCCTCTTTTTCGCTGGGGCCGTATTCTTCCGTCAGGAACCGCTGACCGTCTTCTTGAGCGTCCTCCTGACCATCTTTCTCCTGGCGCTCTTGGTGCGCCTGTTTCGCTTCGGACGCCTCGGACGATTCGGCTGGGTCGACATGGCCGTCGCCTTCTTCTGGGTCCCGCTCGAGGCGTGGATTCGTCCGTGGCCGATCGCCGCGGAATCGTGGAGCCGTACCGTCCGAGAGAAGGGAAGTCGAAAGGTCGGGTTCTCGATCCTGCGCGGCGTCTTGCTGGCGCTGCCGGTCCTGGCGGTGTTCCTCGCTTTGCTCAGCGCGGCGGACCTGGTGTTTGGCGACTACGTCGAGCAGGCGTTGGCCTGGATCGACTTGGCGAGTCTCGCTGACTGGACGGCGCGCGCCTTCGTCGTGGTGGCCAGCGCGCTCTTCCTGCTTGGGGCGGTGGTCGCCGCGTTGCGTGATCCGGGAGATCGCCGGCTGATCGGTGAAGACCCGCCTCTCGTTCGGCCCTTTCTGGGATTCACCGAGACGGCGATCGTTCTGTCGCTGGTGGTGGTCGTCTTTCTGTCGTTCGTCGCCGTCCAATTCGCCTACCTCTTCGGCGGGGAATCCAACATCAACGCTGCCGGCTACACCTACGCCGACTACGCCCGTCGGGGGTTCGGGGAGCTGGTGGCGGTCGCCTTCTTGGCGCTGGGGATGATCTATGTCCTGGCCATGGTCACCCGACTCGAGTCGCCTCGGAAGCGCACCGCGTTCTTCGGCTTGTGCGCCGCTATTGTGCTGCTCGTCGGGGTCATGCTGCTCTCGGCTTATCAGCGCCTGATCCTGTACGAGCAAGCGTATGGCTTCAGTCGCCTGCGGACCCATACGCATGCCGCCATCATCTGGCTGGCGGTGGCCTTCGTTGTCTTCCTCGTTCTGCTCGGTTTGGGCCGCCTGCGCCAGCTAGCTCCCGCGGCGTTGGCGCTGACCGCCGCCTTCACCATGACCCTGGTGCTTCTGAACGTCGATGCATTCATCGTCGATCGGAACGCTCTGCGCTATGCGGAATCCGGCGACCTCGATACGGTCTATCTGAGCAGCCTCTCGAACGACGCCGTGCCGCAGTTGGTCCACCTGGCGCGGCAGGCGAACGGCGTGGAGCAGCAGGATCTCCTGGCCGATCTGGCGTGCCGCCGAAGGGGCCTTCGACGCGCTCAGGACAGACTCGACTGGCCGTCGGCTCACGACAGCCGTAACCGGGCCTTGGCCGCGCTGGCTACGATCGAAGCCGAGCTCGCCCATCTGCCCGTCTACCTGGACTACCACGGTCCGTCCAGCCTTCGCTGGCCAGTCTATCTCGTCAAGACTCCCGACGGCTTCGAGCCCTGCCGCAGCATGTGGGATTGACATTCGGACTGGGACTCGATGCCGCGGCTCCGTACATCCATTGAGCTGTCACCGTTCGCATCGGGAGATCATGATGCGGGGCTCCGCTCCGCCAGAGGGGAGGACGGGCGATCCCCCTGGCCGCTTCGGCTCGGGCCCGAGGGACGGTGACTTCCTCCACGAGCGGAGATCGCCCGGATCCCGCGCAGGCACGGTGCGCGGTGCGACCCAATTCGAGGGGCGGCCGAGGTGACAGCGGATTGACCTCAGCACGGCTTTCGGCTATCATCGACCTATCCATCCTGGACCTGGCCCGAAAACGCCGAAGGCGGGCAGGTCGACGAGCCTGACGCTGAGTCCTCTGGCCGCCTTAGTTTGCCCAGACCGCCTGCGCCTTCTTGAGTGGATGTCCCAGGCTTGCCGCCACTGTCAGGGGCATGTTGGGCGGGTGCTTTCGACTCTCCACCTGAATAACGCGATCTGACCGGCCGCGCCCATCGTTGTGCGGCCGGCTGCTCTTAGAAGGCCACCTTTCCCGCGTCTGGGAAAGCCCGGCACGCAGTGCCGTACCGCCCGTCCCTTGAGGCGGGAGGATGTTGAAGCGGGGGCATCTTGGTGGAGGCAGAGGCGGAGACCCTACCGTCCATCGTCGAATTGCGCGACGTCTCCAAGCGATTTGGGGAGACCGTGGCTCTCGACCACGTCAACCTGCGCATTGGTGATGGCGAGTTCTTCTCGATGCTGGGACCGAGCGGGTGCGGCAAGACAACCTCGCTTCGGCTGATGGCCGGCTTCGAGCTCCCGTCGGAAGGGGAAGTGCTGATCAGCGGGGAGCCCCAGGGGAGCCGACCGGCCTTCCAGCGTCCGGTCAATACCGTTTTTCAGAGCTACGCTCTGTTCCCGCACATGTCGGTCTTCCAGAACGTGGCCTTCGGCCTGGAGATGCAAAGGGTTCCCAAGGAGGAGATCCGGCGCCGGGTGACCGAGGCCCTCGAGCTGGTGCAATTGCCGGGCAAGGAGAACCGTCGGCCGAAACAGCTCTCCGGCGGGCAGCAGCAACGGGTGGCTTTGGCGCGCGCGCTGGTCAACCGACCGAAGGTGCTGCTGCTGGATGAACCACTCGGCGCGCTCGACCTCAAGTTGCGTAAAGCGATGCAGTTCGAGCTCAAGGACCTGCAGCATCGGGTCGGATTGACCTTCGTCTACGTCACCCACGACCAGGAAGAAGCCCTGACGATGTCGGACCGCATCGCGGTTATGGAACACGGCCACGTGCTGCAGGTCGGCACCCCCGGCGAGATCTACGAGAACCCGACGAGCCGTTTCGTGGCGGACTTCATCGGCGAGACGAATTTCCTGGATGGCCGTATTCTGGGGAGGGAAGGCCCCACGGCACGGGTCGGGGTCGGAGGGCTCGAGTTGTGGGCTCGGGCCGGCGCCGACGCGCCCGGGGATGGGTTGGTGACAGTGGCCGTTCGCCCGGAGAAGATCGCCTTGAGCCGTGAGAAGCAGCCCGGTCGCAACACTTTCAGCGGCAAGGTCGAAGACATCACCTACGTCGGGAAGGATAGCGATTACCGGATCCGACTCAACGAGGCGGTGGTCCTTCGGGTGCGCGTGCAAAACCAGGCCCCCGGGGTTTCGCCGGTGGCGTCGCAGGGAGAGGCAGTCTGGGTCGGCTGGCCGGAGGAAGCGGCGCGTGTCTTACTGGATTGAGGATGGCCCTCACCCCTTACCCCTCTCCCGCCCTGCGGGAGAGGGGCTCGGGGTGAGGGTCAGGAGTCTTCGATGACCGCCATTGGTCGCGCGGTGCGGCGTCTGCGGGAGAGCCCCGCTCTTCAGGGTACGGGGCTGATCCTGCCGGGCCTGCTGTGGATGGTCGTCTTCCTGATCGTCCCGCTGATTCTGATCGTGGTCCTCTCCTTCGGATGGCGCGGCGAATATGGCCCGGTCGACTGGGGAACGACGCCGACCGAATTCCTCTCGCGCCTCTCATTCAGCAACTACGCGCGCTTGATCGATCCGCTCTATATGGGCGTGCTGGGGACTTCGCTGCGCATGGCGGGGTTGACGACGGCCATCTGTCTGGTGGTCGGCTATCCGGTGGCGTACTTCCTGGCGCGCAGCTCCCATCGATGGCGCAGCCTTCTGCTCTTTCTGCTGTTGGTACCTTTTTGGACGAACTTCTTGATCCGCATCTACGCCTGGATGCTGTTGTTGCGCACGGAAGGGCTGGTCAACCGCGGCTTGGTGACGCTGGGACTGATCCCCGAGCCGCTTCAGATCATGTATACGCCGACGGCGGTCATGATCGCCATGGTCTACGAATTCCTCCCGTTCATGGTGCTGCCGCTTTACACCTCGCTCGAGAAGCTCGATCCGGCGTTACTCGAAGCCGCCTCGGACCTGTACGCTCGCTCGGCGCGCACCTTCTTGCGGGTGACGCTGCCCCTCAGCCTGCCGGGGGTGATCGCCGGCACGATCCTGGTGTTCATTCCGACGATGGGCATGTTCGTCGTCCCCGACCTGATGGGCGGTGCGCGCACGGCGCTCGTCGGAAACCTGGTCCAGCGTCAGTTCCTGGCGGCGCGTGATTGGCCGTTCGGTGCCGCCGCCAGCATGGTCCTCATGGCGCTGACCCTGGCGGCGACGGTGCTCTACACCCGCGTCTCCGGCTTCGGCGAGGAGCTGGTGGTATGAACGCCGGACGCGGTCGAGGCCTGGCGGTCTACACGGTACTCTTCTACATCTACCTTTACCTGCCGATCCTGATCCTGGTGGCGTTCTCGTTCAATAGCCAGCGGCTCAATCTGGCTTGGGAGGGCTTCACCTTGCACTGGTACGACGTCCTGCTGGCCGACGCCAAGGTCGGCGCAGCCACGCGCAACACGCTGACGGTGGCCTTGTTCTCGACGCTCATCGCCACCGCCATCGGGACGTTGGCGGCTCTCGCCTTGCACCGTTACGAGTTCGGCTTGCGCCGGGTTTCGGAAACCGCGCTCTACATCCCGATCGTCATCCCCGAGATCGTTATGGGGATCGGGCTGCTGTCTCTGTACGCCACCCTTAAGATCAGCCTGGGGCTGACGACGATCACCCTGTCGCACATCGCCTTCTCCATCCCATTCGTGGCCCTCGTCGTGCGCGCCCGGTTGCACGGCTTCGATCGCTCGGTCGAGGAAGCGGCGATGGACCTGGGCGCCAACGAGCTCGTCACGTTCGTTCGGGTGACGCTGCCGCTGATCCTGCCCGGCGTCCTGGCGGGGGCGATGCTGGCTCTGACCCTGTCGCTCGACGATTTCATCATCACCTTTTTCACCGCCGGCCCTGGGTCGACGACGCTCCCGCTGCTGGTGTATGGCATGGTCAAGACGCATATCACGCCCGAGATCAACGCGCTGTCGACGATCTGGGTGTTGACCGTCTTCGTCCTGCTGTTCATCTTCCAAGCCTTACAGCGTCGCACGCCGAGCGCGGCCTAGCCGAACAGGGGAAGGAAGGATCGAAGGGGTTGTCAGTCATCCGTCATCCGTAATCCGTAATCAGTCATCAGTGATCAGTGATCGGACCCCGTTCACTGGTCACTGGTCACTGATTACTGATCACTAGGGTTTCTTACCCGATACCCCGATAGGAGGAGATCGCGATGAACCGAAAGAGACTTCTCAAAGTCATGATGCCGATCGTGGCCGCGGGGCTTCTGGCCGGTTGCGCCCAGGCCGCGCCGACCGAAGCTCCGGCCGAGGAAAAAGTGCTCAACCTGTTCGCCTGGTCGGAGTACGTTCCGCAAGCGTTGCTCGACGGCTTCACCGAGGAGACGGGGATCCAAGTCAACTACGATGCCTACTCCTCCAACGAGGAGATGTACGCCAAGATCTCGGCCGGGGCGAGCGGCTACGACCTGATCCAGCCGTCGGACTACTGGGTGGGCGTGATGTCGCAGCAGGGATTGCTCGAGGAGCTCGACCTCTCCAAGATCCCCAACCTGGCCAACGCCGACCCGAACCTGCCCTACGACCTGTACGATCCGGGGCACAAGTACTCCGTTCCCTACCAGTGGGGCTCGGCGGGCCTGGCGGTCAACACAGAGAAGATCACCGAGCCGATCGACAGTTTGATGGATTTGTGGAACCCGGAGTATGCCGGCAAGATTGTCCTGCTCGACGATGAGCGTCAGGTCATCGGGATGGCGCTGCTCGCCCTTGGCTACGACCCGAATACGACCGACCCGGACGAGCTGGACCAGGCCAAGGAACTGCTTCTGGAGCTAGTCCCGGGTGTCAAGCTGTTCGACAGCGACACCCCGAGCACGGCCCTGCTCACGGGCGAGGCCGACATCGGCCTGATCTGGAATGGCGAGGGTGGGATCGCCCACGCCGAGAACCCCGCCATCGATTTTACCTACCCCAAGGAAGGCACGATCTTCTGGTATGACAACATGGCCATGCTCCAGGGCGCCGCGCATCCGGAGGCAGCCCATGCCTTCATGAACTACGTGCTCAGACCAGAGGTCAGCCTTCTAATCACCGCCGAGTTCCCCTACTCCAACCCGAACGCGGCGGCGCTGGACCTGCTGCAAACGGAAGACCCCGAAGCCTACGAGGCCTACATGGGCTTCCCGGCCATGAACCCTCCGGCCGAGGCGCTGGCCAATTCCTTTGTTCTGGCGGACCTCGGCGAGGCGACAGCGATCTGGGATCAGATCTGGACCGAGATCAAGACGGCCGCCGGCGGCTAGGCCGCTGGACTGAGGACCGTTCTGACCTGACAGGGAGGTGAGCCGGGCGAGACTAGGACCCATAGCGCATTCACCGACCGGGCCTGAGACGAGGCTTTCCGATGGGGACAGGCGAGCATGGAAACCGTGTTCCGCCCGCCCTTCGACGAGACCCCGGCTCAGCCATCCAAGAAACCAAAGGAGAAGATGCTGTGGCTAAGGCAAGTTTGTTCCGTACGCTCTTCGTGATAGGCGGTATCGCCGGGCTGCTCCTGGCAGCCTGTGCCCCGGCCGCCGCACCCGCGGCCGGCGGGCCGCTGCAGTCCATCGGGGACGGTGAGGGCCAGGTCGATATCGTCGCCTGGGCCGGATACATCGAGCGCGGTGAGACCGATCCGGCCTTCGACTGGGTCACCGCTTTCGAAGCCGAGACCGGCTGCATCGTCAACGTCAAGACCGCCGCCACCTCCGACGAGATGGTCGCCCTGATGAACGAGGGCGGCTTCGACCTCGTCACCGCCTCCGGCGATGCCAGCAACCGCCTGATCTCGGGCGGCAGGCTGCAGGAGATCAACACCGACCTGGTCCCGAGCTGGGGCAACGTCGACGAGCGCCTGCAAAACGCGCCCTGGCACACCGTCGACGGCAAGCACTATGGCGTGCCGTACCAGTGGGGGTCCAATGTGTTGATGTACAACACCGAAGCCTTCGCCGAACCGCCGACCAGCTGGAGCGTTGTCTTTGAGGAGACGATGCTCGACGACGGCGAGTCGAACGCCGGGCGGATCGAGGCCTACGACGGCTCGATCTACGTCGCCGACGCCGCGCTCTACCTGATGGCCCACAGCCCCGAGCTGGGCATCACCGATCCCTACGCCCTCACCCCCGATCAGTTCAACGCCTCCCTCGACCTGCTGCGCGGCCAGCGCGAGCTGGTCAACCGCTACTGGCACGACGCCTTCATCCAGATGGATGACTTCGTCAACGAGGGCGTGGTCGCCTCCAGCTCCTGGCCGTTCCAGGTGAACTTGCTTCAGGCCGGCGGGGAGCCCGTCGCCAGCGTCATCCCCGAAGAAGGCGCCACCGGCTGGGCCGACTCGACCATGATGGCCATCGACGCCCCGCACCCGAACTGCGCCTACAAGTGGCTCGAGCATTCGCTCGACGTCAAGCTGCAGGGCGACCTGGCGGCCTGGTTCGGCACGGTGCCGGCGGTTCTGACGGCCTGTCAGGGGAACGAGCTGCTCACCGACGCCGGCTGCGAGACCAACGGCCTTGGCAACTTTGACAAGATCCATTTCTGGAGAACACCGACCGCGGCCTGCCCGGACGGCTCGCGACTTTGCGTCCCCTACCATGAGTGGGTGACGAACTTCATCGCCGTCATCGGCGGGCGATGAGTCAACCCCCCCTTTGACCCTCCTCCGCTCGCTGCCCTTGCGAACGGGGGAGGGTCGGTCCTTCACCTTCCCGTCGAGCCGCCTTTGCTCGACGGGAAGGTAGGGTAGGCTTGAACCGCATTCAGCAAGACCCAGCGCAATGGCCCAATGGAGGGAAGCGGTGTTGGACTATCGTCTATGGATCGACGGCAAATGGCAGGAGAGCCAGGGCGGAAGGCGGATGAAGATCGAAAACCCCGCCACGGAAGAGACTCTAGCGACCGTCGCCGACGGCAGCCCCCAAGATGTCGACCGCGCAGTGCAGGCCGCGGCAGGCGCCTTCGCCGATGGTCGGTGGTCGCGCAAGACCCCGGGCGAGCGCTCGCGCCTATTGGGAAAGCTGGCCGACCTGCTCGAGGCGCGCGCCGACGAGTTCGCCCGCCTCGAGTCGCAGAACACAGGCAAGCCGTACGAATTCGTCAGTCGCGGCGCCGACTTGCCCTTCACCATCGACAACTTGCGGTTCTTTGCGGCCGCCGCACGCGACACCCACGGCTCGCACGCCGGAGAGTTCATGTCTGGCTACACCTCGATCTTCCGTCGCGAGCCGGTCGGGGTCGTCGGCCAGATCACACCCTGGAATTATCCGCTGATGATGGCGGTCTGGAAGATCGGTCCGGCCCTGGCGGCGGGATGCACCGTCGTCTTGAAACCCGCCCCCGGGACGCCGCTCACCACGTTGATGTTGGCGGAACTGACGGCCGAGGCCGGCTTTCCGGAGGGAGTGGTCAACGTGGTCAGCGGCGGCAATGACACCGGCCAGGCGCTCGTCGAGCATCCTCAGGTCCGCATGGTAAGCCTGACCGGATCGCCGGGAACCGGCCGCAAAGTGATGGAGACCGCCGCCAAGACGCTCAAGCGGGTCCACTTGGAGCTCGGTGGGAAGGCTCCGGTGATCGTCTTCGACGATGCGGACTTGGAGCTGGTGGCGGCCAAGACAACGTTGGCGGCGACGTTCAACACCGGCCAGGATTGCACGGCGGCGACGCGCGTCTACGTCGATCAGCCGCGCTATGACGAGTTGCGCGAGGCGCTGGTCGAATCGATGCGGGGGGTCAAACTCGCCGAACCTTTCGACCCCGAGAGCCAGATGGGGCCGCTGATCTCTCAGACCCAACGCGAGCGTGTGGCGGGGTTTGTCGATCGGGCGCGGGCGGATGGGGCGAAGGTGCTGACCGGAGGCAAAGCGCCGTCGACCTTGGGGAAGGGTTACTACTATGAGCCGACGGTGGTTTGCGAGGTGGATCAGAAGGCGGAGATCATCCAGGCCGAAGTCTTCGGCCCCGTGATCACCGTCTCGCCCTTCGAGAGCGTCTCCGACGCCGTGCGCTTGGCCAACGACGTCATCTACGGCTTGGCGGCGTCGGTCTTCACTCGCGATGTGGGCCGTGCGATGAAGGTGGCGGCCGAGCTGGAGTTCGGGACCGTCTGGATCAACGATCACATTCCCTTGGCCTCCGAAACGCCGCACGGCGGCTTCAAGCAGTCCGGGTTCGGCAAAGACCTATCGTCCGAGGCCGTCGGCGATTACCAGATCACCAAGCATGTGATGGTGGCGCAAGGATAGTGGTCAGTGGTCGGTGGTCAGTGGTCAGTTGGATGCGGGGCGCACTGCGAGGACCCTTGCACGGTGCTGCCTGCGGGGTCCGGCGCGAGCTGTTCGGCGGCGGGCGGAGCAGGCGTCACCGGGAAGGCGCCGGTTTGGCATGACGATGACTGACCACCGACCTTTGACCACTGACCGCTTCTCCGAACCCGCCATCCGCTTTCGCGGTGTCAGCCGTCATTTCGGCGAGGTCCGCGCCGTCGACAACGTCGACATCGAGATCCTGGACGGCGAGTTCTTCACCATGCTCGGACCGTCGGGATCGGGCAAAACGACCTGCCTGCGGCTGATCGCTGGGTTCGAGACGCCGGATCGCGGGGCGATCGAGCTGTTCGGCCGGGATGTTTCGAACCTGCCACCGTACGAACGAGACGTCAATACGGTCTTCCAGGACTACGCCCTTTTCCCTCACATGCGGGTGAGCGCCAACGTCGGGTACGGCTTGATGATCCGCAAAGTGCCCAAGGCGGAACGCCAGCAGCGTGTGGAAGATATGCTGCGCCTCGTCCAGTTGGGAGGGCTTGGTGACCGCAAGCCGTCGGAACTTTCCGGCGGCCAGCGCCAACGCGTGGCGCTGGCCCGAGCGCTGGTGCTACACCCTCGCGTGCTCCTGTTGGATGAGCCGCTGGGCGCCCTCGACCTGAAGCTGCGGCAAGAGATGCAAATCGAACTCAAGGCGATCCAGCAGCAGGTCGGGATCACCTTCGTCTACGTCACGCACGATCAGGAGGAAGCGCTCACGATGAGCGACCGCGTTGCCGTCTTCAACCGCGGGCGCATCGAACAGATTGGCACGCCGGCCGAGCTCTATGAGACTCCGACCACGCCGTTTGTCGCCGGCTTCGTCGGAGTGTCGAACGTGCTCAACGGCGAGTGGGCGCGGCGGATCACCGGATCGACCGTACCGGTCACGGTGCGGCCGGAGAAGATCCACCTGCTGTCCGTCGACTCGCCGCCGCCGGGGCCGGACCAGTGTAGCGCCGAGGGGCGGGTGCGGGACGTGGTCTACTTGGGGATGTACACTCGCTTTCTGGTCGAGCTCGATGAGAAAACGGACCTGACCGTCGTGCAGCAGAACCTGGAGACGACGTCGATGGACGTTCGAACCGCGCGAGGCCGAACGGTCCGGCTGGTGTGGGACCGCAGCCACAACCGGCAGCTGGCGGAAGCATGAGCCCTGTAGGGGCGAAGCACCCCTGTCCAGACAAGGTTCGGGCCCGAAAAGACGGAGGTGCTTCGCCCGTCTCTGCAAGTCAGGCAGGGCCCTGAGGAGTCAGCGATGGCGAGGGTCGACGCCGCCGTCACGAACGGAGAGCCGCAGGTCCGGGCCAGACGGACACGCGGCAACCGGATCTCAACCTTCCTGTACCGCCGGCCCAGGCTGGTGTTGCTGTTGCTTCTCGGGATCCCGTTGCTGTGGCTGGTGGCCGTCTACCTGGGCTCACTTTCCCTCTTGGTGCTGCAATCTTTCTTCGGGAGCGACTCGTCGGGCCTTGTGGTCCGCACCCTGACGCTGGCAAACTACATCGAGCTTTCCCATGCCGCCAATATCGACATCTTTGTTCGGACGATCCTGATGGCGGCGGCGGTGACTTTGGCGTGCGCCGTCCTGGCGTACCCGCTGGCCTACTACATGGCGCGTTATGCTTCGCATCGCATGAAGGGGGTGCTCTACGTGTTGGTTCTGTTGCCCCTGTGGTCGTCCTACCTGGTGCGAGTCTACGCCTGGCGCCTGATCCTCGCCAAGGAAGGCATCACCAGCTGGATCTTTTCCGAGCTCAACCTGGATTGGCTGCTCCAGGGTGTGCTCCATCTGCCCGTCATCGGCGGACCTTCACTCTCGGTGTCGTTCCTGGGGATGTGGTTAGTTTTCGTCTATGTCTGGCTACCGTATATGGTCCTTCCGATCGAAGCCTCGCTTGAGCGCGTCCCGGAATCGCTGTTGGACGCCTCCTCCGATCTCGGCGCCCGGCCGAGCGGCACCTTCCGCCGTGTGACCTTCCCTCTGGCCCTGCCGGGCGTGATCGCCGGGTCGATCTTCACCTTCTCGCTGACTCTAGGTGACTTTGTCGTGCCGTACTCGCTCGGCAACTCGGCCTACTTCATCGGCCAGGCCGTCCTTTCGCTGCAGAGCACGGCCTTCAACTTTCCACTGGCGGCGGCCTTCACCGTTGTCCCCATGATCGTCATGGGGATCTATCTCCTGGGGTCCAAACGCATGGGAGCCTTCGATGCCCTCTAGGTCGGCCTCCCGCCGCCCAGCGCCCCTGGCGCTCAAATTGGCGGCGATCGTCGCCATTCTCTTCCTGCACCTGCCGATGGCGGTCGTCGTGTTGTATGCCTTTACCACGGATGACTCGACTTTTCGCTTTCCCCTCCCGGGCCTGACCCTGGAGTGGTTCGGCGTCGCCTGGGGGCGGCAGGACGTCTGGGAGGCGCTTTTCCTCTCGGTCCGGGTGGCGCTGGTGGCAACCCTGGTGGCCATCGTCCTTGGATCGCTGGCCGCCGCCGCCGTGCACCGCAGCCGTTTCTTCGGCCGGGATAGCGTCTCCTTTCTGCTCCTCCTTCCGCTGGCGTTGCCCGGCATCGTCAGCGGGATCGCCCTGCGCTCGGCGCTCGGCCTGATGCACTTCCCCTTCAGCTTCTGGACGATCATTATCGGGCACGCCACTTTCTGTATGGTCATCGTCTTCAACAATGTGCTGGCGCGGTTCCGACGCATGGGTTCATCTCAGATGGAAGCCTCGATGGACCTTGGCGCCAACTCGTTCCAAACCTTCCGCCATGTCGTCTTGCCGCACTTGGGCACCGCCTTGCTGGCGGGCGCCGTCCTGGCCTTTGCCTTATCCTTCGATGAGATCATCGTCACCACCTTCACCGCCGGCCAGCAGGAAACTCTCCCGATCTGGATGTTCAACCAGCTCACCAAGCCGCGCCAGCGCCCCGTCACCAATGTCGTGGCGCTCTTCGTCATTGCCATCACGACCATTCCCATTCTGCTAGCCTCCCGACTGACTCGGGACACCCCGGAGTCGTAGCGGCGTGCTTCCCGATTTCCTCCCATCCCACCCGGTCTCCTGTCCGAGCACCCGTTGGCGATTGGTTGCCATCGCCATAGGCGGAAAGCGAACCGGAAGGGCTCTCCGGCAACGCTTCCGAACGAGCCGGATTCCATCCAACTGCCAGGGCGGAGGATCCGGGCCTCGGCTGTGAGGCTCGGGAGGAATCGATGACCTGGACCATCGGGATCTACCTCTTCGACGGCGCCGAAGTGCTGGACTTCGCCGGCCCCTTTGAGGTTTTTTCGGCGGCAGCCCGCGTTCACGGAAGGCAAGAACCGCCGAGTCCGCCGCCGTTCGTCGTGGTGACGGTGGGGCACGGCCCCGCGCCGATCGTGGCCCGCGGCGGCCTGCGCGTCCAACCGGCCTTCGGCATGCAGGACCACCCGCAGTTGGAAGTCCTGATCATCCCAGGGGGCATGATCGATGCCGAACTCGAGCGCCCGGAAGTGGAGGCGTGGATCCGCCGCACGGCAGCCTCGGCCACCATCTCCGCCTCCATCAGTACCGGAGCCTTCTTGTTGGCGCAGGCGGGACTGCTCGACGGGAAGCGTGCGACGACTCATTGGGAGGACCTGGAGGAACTGCAGCGTCTGTTTCCGGAGGTCGAAGTCGTCGATGGCGAGCGGTGGGTGGACCAGGAGTCCGTCGTGACATCGGCCGGGATCTCCGCCGGAATCGACATGAGCTTGCACCTGGTCGCGCGGCTGGAAGGCGACGAGCTGGCCCGGCTGACGGCCCTCCAGATGCAGTATGTTTGGCGGTGACCCTCACCCCAACCCCTCTCCCGCCTTGCGGGAGAAGGGCTTGGGATGAGGGTCACCGGCCGGCGGCGCAGCCGAGGAAAGGCTGGCGGTCGCTGCCGACGAGCGCGAACTGGGACTGGAGGGGCTGGATGAGTCCTTCCTCGTGGTGTACGGCCGCTGGGACGTGGTCGGCAGGCAGAAGCCGTATCGGCATTCCTACGGCGATGGAGAATCATGAACGAGACCCCCTTTGATCACATAGCGCCGGTCTGGACGCGCTACACCGATTTCGTCGTCACCCACGGCGAGGGCAGTTACCTGTACACCCGGGACGGCCGTCGCTACCTCGATTTCACCTGCGGCATCGCCGTGACGAACACTGGCCATTGCCACCCACGAGTGGTTGCGGCGATCCAGGCCCAGGCGGCCAAACTGATCCACGGCCAGGCCAATCTGGCGATGCACGAACCGATGTTGGCGCTCATCGATTCCCTGCGGACCGTCGTCCATCCTAGCCTCGACAGCTTCTTCTTCAGCAACAGCGGCGCCGAGGCGATCGAAGGGGCCGTCAAGCTGGCTCGGGCGGCGACCGGGCGGCCGAACGTCATCGTTTTCCAAGGCTCGTTCCACGGGCGCACCGTCGGCACGATGTCGCTCACGACCAGCAAGACGATCTACCGCAGCGGCTATCAACCCTTGATGGCCGGCGTGTTCGTGGCGCCGTTCCCCTATGTCTACCGCTACGGCTGGGATTCGAAAACAACCGTCAAGTGGTGTCTGGATGAGCTGCGCTTCCTTCTTACAACGCAGACGGCTCCTGAGGAAACGGCCGCCATGCTCATCGAGCCGATCCTCGGCGAAGGCGGTTATGTAGTGCCCCCGCCGGGGTTCCTCGAAGGCGTTCGCGCCCTGTGCGATGAGCATGGGATCTTGCTCATCGCCGACGAGATCCAGTCAGGCATGGGCCGCACGGGGCGCTGGTGGGGGTACGAGAACTTCGGAGTTGTGCCCGACATCTTGACCGTCGCCAAGGGGATCGCCTCCGGCCTGCCGCTCTCGGGTGTGTTCGCACGGCAGGCGCTGATGGATCGCTGGCGACCCGGAAGCCACGGCGGCACCTTTGGCGGTAACGTCGTCGCTTGCGCCGCCGGGGTGGCGACGATCGAGGCGATCCGGGAGGAGCACCTCCTTGAAAACGCCCAGGCGCGCGGGGTTCAGCTGATGACGGGCTTGCGTCACCTGCAGGAGGAGCACAGCCGCATCGGGGATGTGCGCGGGCTGGGGTTGATGGTGGGCGCCGAATTCACCTCGCGGGACGGCCAGCCGGACAAGGCGGCCGCCAAGCAGGCCGTCCATGATTGTCTCGACGACGGCCTGATGCTGCTCACCTGTGGTCCATGGGACAACACCGTCCGCCTCATCCCGCCACTGACGGTGAGCGAGAGCGAGGTGAAGGAAGGCCTCGAGATCTTCGGACGTGCGACGCGAAAGCTCTAAGGTTACAGGGCAAGGGGCGCGGCTCCGCTCACGCTGCGCTCACCGCATGTTGGAAGGGAGTGAATGTCATTCCCGCGAAGGCGGGAATCCAGGCTGGCGCACATGGCTGGACCCCCGCTTCCCCTTCGGGATGCGAAGCGCGATTCGCGGGGGTGACAAATGAAGGAAGATACCCAGGCGAAGGCAGGAGTCGCGAGGGCGCGTCAGTGACTGGATGTCATCACTGGCGCTTCGCCCTCTACGCCCCTTCGGGCGCCCCCAGGGGGCAGGGCGCCAAGGGCGACTACGCAGCGGCCTTCGCGACGCTCAGGCCGCTGCTCCGCTCAGCGAGGAGGCTATCACTCCTCCCTGAGCGCAGCCCACAGCCGAGCCGAAGGGTCGGTGTGGGCGAAGTCGAAGGGCAACCCTGGCATGTCAAAAGGGTCAGGGGCTCGAGGTATTGGAGGCCGCAGCATGGAATACCGTCTGCTGATCGACGGCCAGTGGATCACCACCGGCGAATGGATCGAGGTCACGAACAAATACAACGGCGAGAGCCTGGGCACGATCGCGCGGGCTGATCGGGACGAGGTCGACGCGGCCCTCGGCGCGGCACAACGCGCGGCGGGTGTGATGGCGGAAATGCCGGCGCACCAGCGGGCGTCGATTCTCGGCCGAGCCTCGACTCTGATTCGAGAGCGCCAGGAGGACCTCTCCCGCACCCTGGCGGCGGAGGCCGGCAAGGCCCTGAAGTACGCCCGAGCGGAGGTCGACCGCGCTGGATGGACCTTTCTGACGGCCTCCGAAGAAGCTCGGCGCCTGCACGGCGAGACGATCCCGCTGGATGCTCTGCCCGCGGGCGAGGGGTATTTCGGCTTCTACGTACGGCGGCCGGTTGGAGTCATCGCCGCCATCAGCCCGTTCAACTTCCCGCTCAATCTGGTGTCGCACAAAGTGGCGCCGGCGCTGGCGGCCGGCAACAGCGTCGTCTTGAAGCCGGCGACGACGACGCCGATCAGCGCCGTCAAGTTGTGCGAGATCCTGGTCGAGGCCGGATTGCCGGCGGGAGCCATCAATCTGGTCGTCGGCTCCGGCGCCACCGTCGGCGAATGGTTGGTGACGGACCCGCGTGTGGCGAAAGTCTCCTTCACGGGCAGTCCGGCCGTCGGAAAGCGCATCACCCAGATCGCCGGGATCAAGAAGCTCACGCTCGAGCTGGGTAACACCTCGCCGGTCATCATCGCCCCCGACGCCGACATAGCCTATGCCGCCAAACGCTGCGCGGTGGGCGCCTACTACAATTCCGGACAGGTGTGCATCTCGGTCCAACGCATCTACAGCCAGCGCCCGGTCTATGAGCCGTTCACCGAGGCCTTCATCCGGGCCTCGGAAGGGATGGTCGTCGGCGATCCGCTGGATGAGCGAGTCGACGTCGGCCCGATGATTGATGTCCGGGAAGCCGAACGAATCGAGCAGTGGGTCCAGGAAGCGCAAAGCGGCGGTGCGCGGGTCCGCACCGGCGGCCGGCGCGAGCAGGCCGTCTACTGGCCGACGGTGTTGACCGATGTCTCGCCGGAGATGAAGGTCGTCGCCGAGGAGGCTTTTGCGCCGGTCGCCTCGGTCATTGCTTGTGACGACTTCGAGGAGGCATTGCGCCAGGCCGACGACACCGAATTCGGCTTGCAGGTAGGCGTCTTCACCCGCGACATTGGGCGCGTGCTGCGGGCCATCCGCCGACTCAACTTCGGCGGCATCATCATCAACGAGACCCCGGCCTTTCGGGTCGACCACATGCCGTACGGCGGCAATCGCCAGAGCGGATTGGGACGGGAGGGAGTGCGCTTTGCGATGGAAGACATGACGAACATCCAGATGGTGGCCATCCGGGATGATTCGTAGGGCTTACGCATCGAGTCTAGCGGGCGAAGCATCGGGCCCTTCCGATGCTTCGCCCCTACGGTGAATTCATGAGTCGAGCGCTCGTCCTTGGTGCCGCCGGAGCGATCTGCCGCGAGGCCAGCCGGGATCTGGCGAGTTTCAGCTCGTTCGATGAGATCGTGCTCGCGGACGGCGACCTGGCCGCGGTCGAGCGTCTTCAAGCGGAGCTCGCCAGTCCTCGGGTGCGCATTCGCCCGTTCGACGCCGACAACGCCGAGGTCCTGGCGAAGTCCATCGGGGGATTCGACGTCGTGGTCAATGGCCTGCCGTACCGCTACGACATGGCCGTCACGCACGCTTGTGTGGAGGCCGGTGTCCATGGGCTGGACCTTTCGACAACACAGGAGCAATTCGACTTCGACGAAGAGGCGCGGCGGAGAGGCGTGGTGTTCGTCCCGGGGGTCGGCGCCACGCCGGGGGTGACCAACCTGCTGGTGGCGCGGGCCGTGCGAGAGTTGGATCAGGTCGAGGAAGTCGATATCGCCTTCGCCGCGTTCCGCTGCCTGGCGCCCGCCCCCGGACTGCTCACCACGACGCTCTGGGAGTTCAACCCGGACGAGCCGGCGCGCCAGCGCGTCTACTACGAAGACGGCGAGATGCGACCGGCCGCACCGCTCAGCGGGGAGTTGGAAGTCGACTTCGGCGGAGGCATCGGGCGTCAGCTCGCCTATCTGGTCCCTCACCCTGAAACGACCACGCTGCCGCGCTCGTATCCGGGAGTTCGACGCGTGGCGGTGCGGGGTTGTTTCGCTCCACAGGTGATGCGGATCATGTCGGCTTTGTTCGAGGCCGGCCTGCTTTCAGGCCGCAGGCTCCATGTGAAGGGGAGCGATTTCGACGCCCTCGAGTTGATCCACGCCCTTCTTCTCGACAGCCCGACTTCGCGCGAGAATGAAACTTGGGGGTACGGTCTGGTCGTCAGGGTAATGGGCGTCCGAGCCGGCCGGGCCGCGATTTATCGGGCCCGCACACAGCACCCTCCACAAGATCGTTGGGGTGGAGCGGCGGCGTACGCGAAGAACGTCGGGATCCCGTTGGCTGTGGGGGCCGATCTGATCGGGCGCGGGGAGACGCTGGGGCACGGCGTCCTCCCCCCAGAGCGGGCGTATTCGCCCGATCGGTTCCTTGAAGAGATTGCACGGAGAGGGATCGCCGTCGTCGATCGTTGGGAAGAGGCGCCGTAGGGGTACGGCATGCCGTGCCCCTACACCTGGCCTGCGGCCGGTTCTCGGTGTCGAACGGCGGCGATAAAGGAATCCTTATCGCATTGAACGCGCACGGTGCAAAGTCCCCCGCGCAGGCGTGCCCCGCCCTTGGCGCTCTGTCCCCAGGGGACACCCGAAGGGGTGTAGAGAGCGAGCGGCGAGCGAGGGGCTCGCCGGAGCGGGGCCAAAGCATGAGATCGGATAGGATCGAGGCCAGGAGCCATCGATGAGCCTTCAACAACCCAAAACTCGGGCCGAATACCAACGCGCCGTCAAGGTCATGCCCTACGGTGTGAATTCCAATTTTCGCTACTGGGGGCCGCAGGACACGATGGTGGTGAGCCGCGGCCAGGGCGCCTATCTGTGGGACGTGGACGGCACGCGCTATATCGACTATCGGATGGGTTTCGGTCCGGTGATGCTCGGCCACGGGTATCCGGCGGTCGCCGACCGCGTCGCCCGGACGATCCGCGAGACGGGCACCGTCTTCGCCTTCACCACCGTGATGGAGATCGATCTGGCCGAACGCCTGACCCGGATGACCGGCATGGACCAGGTGCGCCTGGCGAACAGCGGCACCGAAGCCACGATGCACGCGCTGCGTCTGGCCCGGGCCCATACCGGACGCGAACGGTTCATCAAGTTCGAAGGCCAATACCATGGGATGAGCGACTACTTTCTGTACTCGACGGCCTCCTCGCCGCGCGGCGGGCTCGGCGCGCCGACCAGCCCGGTCAACGCGCAGGCCTCGTCGGGCATCCCGAAAGGGATTTCCGAGTACGTTATCAATCTGCCCTACAACCGGCCCGAGATCCTCGAAGCGACCGTGCGGGCGAAGTGGGGAGACCTGGCCGCCATCGTCGTCGAACCGACGATGGGAAACTCGGCCGGGATTCTGCCCGAACCCGGTTGGTTGGAGACGATCCGCCGCCTGTGCGATGAGTTTGGCATCATCATGTTCATGGACGAGGTCAAGACCGGTTTTCGACTGGCCCGGGGCGGGGCCCAAGAGCTGTTCAAGGTGCGGGCCGACCTGGCGACGTACGCCAAAGCGATGGCCAACGGTTTCCCGATCGCCGCCTTTGCCGGACGGAAGGAAATCATGGGGACCCTCGAGCCGGGGTCGGTCGCCCACGGAGGCACCTACACGGGGAACCTGGTGGGCGTCTCGGCAGCGCTGGCGACGTTGGAAATCCTGGAGAAGGAGCCTGTGCTCGAGACGATCCACGCCCGCGGCAGAATGCTGATGAGCGGACTCGGAGAAATCCTGCAAGATGCCGGGGTTCCGAATCATCTGTTGGGTCATCCGGCGATGTTTGGGATCGCGATCGGCTCTGAATCCCAGCCGACCGACTACCGCGGCTACCTGGACACCGACATGCACCAGTACGAGAAGATCATCACGGCCTTGATCCGGCGTGGCGCCATGCCGGAGATCGACGGCCGCGAACCGTGGTTCCTGTCGTACAGCCACAGCGAGAAGGACATCGCCGACACGTTGGGGATGTTCGAAGAGGCGGTGAAAGAGGCGAAAGGCTAGCTTCCCGCGCGTAGGGGCGAAGCATGCTTCGCCCCTACAGCTCGCGGGAATCTCGGGAGAGGGAGCGGGTCAAAATGCCACATGGTTACACAGGACGCGTCCTGCACGTCGATCTGACCCGGCGCACGCTGGAGGTCGAGCAGCCGCCGGAATCCTTCTATCGCACCTACATGGGCGGCAGCGCTCTTGGGATGCACTATCTGCTGCACCAAACCCCGCCTGGAGTCGATCCGCTGGGCCCCGACAACGTTCTGGTGCTGGCGCTGAGCGTTGTTACCGGCGCGCCGATTTCGGGGCAGAGCCGAATGACGGCCGTCGCCAAATCGCCCCTGACCGGCGCCGTGGGCGATTCGCAGTGCGGCGGTTTCTTCCCCGCCGAGATGAAGTTCGCCGGGTTCGACGCGCTGGTTTTGCGAGGCCGGGCGGAGGAGCCCACGTACCTGTGGATCCACGAGGGCAAGCCGGAGCTGCGTTCGGCGGCGCACCTGTGGGGCAAGATCACCGGAGAGGTCGAGGACATCCTGCATCAGGAGCTGGGCGACGACAAGATCGAAGTCCTGCAGTGCGGCCCGGCCGGAGAGCGAGGGGTGCGCTTCGCCGCGCTGATGAACATGGCCAACCGCGCCAACGGCCGCACGGGTATGGGCGCGGTCATGGGCAGCAAGAATCTCAAAGCGGTCGTGGTGCGAGGGACGGCCAAGCCCTCCCTGGCTGACCGCGCCAAGGTCATCGAGTTGGCGCGCTGGGGCGCGGCCAACTTCGAGGAGTCCGATGTCTACGGACTCGGTCTGCTCGGCACGGCCGAGGTTATGCGCGGTCAGAACGCCGCCGGCGGGCTTCCGACGCGCAACTGGGAGAGCGGGGCCTTCGACGGCTACCTGGCGCTCGACGGAAAGACGATGGCCGACACCATCCTCAAGGAGCGCGACACCTGCTACGCCTGCACGGTCCGCTGCAAACGCGTGGTCGAGGTGAAGGAGGGTCCGTACCGCGCCGATCCGCGTTACGGGGGCCCGGAGTACGAGACCCTATCGACCTTCGGTTCTTACTGCGGCATCGACGACCTCAACGCGGTGGCGACGGCCAACCAGCTCTGCAACCAGTATGGGATGGACACCATCTCTTGCGGTGCTACGATCGCGTGGGCGATGGACTGCTTCGAGAAGGGCTTACTGACAACGGACGACACCGATGGGATGGAGCTGCGTTTCGGCGACGCGGCGGTCATGGTCCGGCTGACGGAGATGATCGCCCGGCGGGAGGGGTTCGGCGACACGCTGGCGGAAGGTTCCGCCCGCGCTGCTGCCAGGCTGGGCCGGGGCAGCGAGGAGCTGGTGGTGGCCGTCAAAGGCCAGGAAGTGCCGGCCCATATGCCCCAGGTCAAGCGCAGCCTGGCGCTGATCTACGCCGTCAATCCCTTTGGTGCGGACCATCAATCCCACGAACACGACCCATCGTGGAAGTCACACCCGGCGCGGCTCGCGGAAATCGGCCTGACCGACCCACCGGAACCGAACAAAGTCCTCAACGAGAGCAAGGTTCGGTTCGCGCTCCAGACGCAGTATGCCTACTCATGCCTGGACTCGGTCAACATGTGCCAATTCGTCTTTGGCCCGGCCTGGCATTTGTACGGCATGGCGCAGCTGAGTGAGGCGGTCCAGGCGGTGACGGGCTGGCCGGTCACGGTCGAGGAGTTGATGCGCGTAGGCGAACGGCGGCTCAATATGCTGCGGGCCTACAACGCTCGCGAAGGAATTGGGCGCGAGGCCGACACGCTCCCCAAGAAGATGCAGAAGGCCCTGATCGGTGGCAAGAGCGACGGCATCTCCGTGACCGCCGAAGACGTGGAACAGGCGAAGGATATCTACTATGCGATGGCCGGCTGGGACGTGGCGACCGGGAACCCGACGCGGGCTAAATTAGAAGAACTCGAGCTCGGCTGGGTCGCCAATGAGCTAGCCCTCTAAGAAGTGGTCGGTGGTCAGTGGTCAGAGGTCCGTCGTCCGGTGAAGCTGTCGAGTCTCACGGTCGCTCCTCACTGACCACTCACCACTGGCCACTGACCACTGTTGGAGGTGCCATGCGGATCGTCGTTCTCGGTGGGGCCGGGATAGTCGGCCGGGTCATCGCCCTCGACCTGGCGCGCGATGACTTCCCACTGAGAATCGCCGACCGGGATCTTCCCGGAGCGCAACGGACCGCCCAGCCGCTGGGAACGCGCGCCGAAGCGGTTGGGGTCGACGTGACCGACGCCGCCGGCCTGGCGGGAGCTCTGAGCGGCGCAGCGGTTTGCATCAACAGCACCCATTACTACTTCAACCTGGAAGTGATGCAGGCCTGTCTGAAGGCGGGGGTGCACTACCTCGATCTGGGCGGCCTGTTCCACATGACGCGGAAACAGCTCGAGCTCGACAAGGCCTTCCGGGAGGCGGGGCTGACGGCCGTGCTCGGCCTCGGATCGTGCCCGGGAGTGGCGAACGTACAGGCGGGCTGGCTGGGCGGGATGCTCGATCGGGTGCGCTCGGTGAAGATCTACAACGGCGCGACGCTTGACGCCGGCGAGTCCTTGGCTTGGCCCTACGCCGTCGAAACCATCCTCGATGAGATCAGCCAGCCGGCGATGGTCTTCCGCGGCGGCCAGTTCGTCGAGGCCCCGCCGCTTGCCGAAGAGGAGCACTTCCTCTTCCCTCCGCCGATCGGCTGGGCGAAGACCCACCTCAGCCTGCACTCGGAGGTCGCCACGATACCGCTGAGCCTGGCGACGAAGGGCATCGACGAGTGCTTCTTCAAGATCACGTTCTTCGGATATTCCGAAGCCGCGTTGCGCAAGCTGCAGTTCGTGGCGCAGCTCGGACTGGCCAGCACCGAGCCGGTGGACATCGAAGGCGTTCGGGTCCGCCCGCGCGACCTTTTATTGGCGTTGCTGCGGCGGTCGCCGCAGGCGAAGGAGAAACCACAAAGTCAGGGGTACAAGGACGTCGCCACCGTCGCCACCGGCAGCCAGGGGGGATCGACCGTCGTCTTGCGCGCCGATACCCACGGCGGACCATATCCCGAGTGGGGCGTATCCGGGGGGACGCTGCTGGTTGCCGTCGCCCCGGCGATTGTGGCGCGCTGGCTGGCTTCGGGCAGGCTCGGGCGGCCGGGTGTATGGGCTCCCGAGCAAGCGATCGAGCCGGAACCGTTCTTCGCCGAACTCGCTCGACGAGGCTTCACGACGACGCTGACCCGAACGGAGACGGTGGCAGAACCACAGTGATCAGTGGTCAGTGCTCGGTGGTCGGCGGTCAGTGGCCGGAAGAGACGCAGATGGGCAGGCGCCCCTCGAATGTCATTCCGAGGGAGCCC